>Ga0209039_10000241_pt1 | contig 51639 bp, 58 predicted proteins | sample BogFormECP12_OM1_FD_188238 | JGI IMG/M metagenome (GOLD analysis project Ga0209039, IMG submission 188238) | Bog forest soil microbial communities from Calvert Island, British Columbia, Canada - ECP12_OM1 (SPAdes) (version 2) | ecosystem: Environmental > Aquatic > Freshwater > Wetlands > Bog ...
CAAAGTGGACGCGTGGGATCTTCGGATGTTGCTTTGAAGATAAATGTCGAGGATGTTCGCGAGAAGCTCCGATCAAGCAAGGCTTCTCTTACAATGGTTCTAGTGCTGGATCTTAGTGGTTCCATGCTTTTCAATTTGAACGCTGTGAGAGAAGCATTGATCAGGCTGCATGGCGACGCGCATAGGTACAGAGACCGAGTTGGAATCGTGGCTTTGAAAGATTTCGGTGCTGTCGTAGTTCAGCATCCCATTACAAACCTCAAAGTCGTGGCTAACAAACTTGTCAGGCTGCGGGTAAGTGGTTACACGCCCCTGGCGAGTGGAATGATGAAAGCCAGGGAAGTCTTGAGGGAGGCTGAGAGAAGAGATTCATCAACTGTGCCTGTTATGGTGATAATTACGGATGGTAGCGCGAATGTGCCGTTGAAAAGGAGTTTGGAAACTGGTGAGCTGCGTACGATAGAGGAACCTAGAGTAGTCGTCAGGGAATATGAAGATTTAGCTGTTAAGGACGTGTTCGCGGTCTCCAAAATCATCAGGCGCGACGGCATAAACGCGATAGTCGTCAATACGAATCCACATGTTTATGGGCGTGAATCCTACGGGTTTGAAGTGACAAGGCTTATCGCTTCGACAACCAATGGGGCGCATCATGTTGTTGGCACGTTGGAAACGAGGGAGAAAATCGTTGACAACATTGTCACGAGTTTGAAGGAAGATCAGGACAAGCTTGGAGCCAGTGCCTTTTGAGTTTGGCTGGAGTAGTTTAGATGTGGTAATGCGTTTGAGATGATTCTTTCTTCGTTCACGTTGAAAAGTTGATAAAAAGAAGGGGTTTAGGGGTTATGGATTTGGTGGTTTTCTAGTGATTCTTCTTCCTATGACGATGAGGAATAACGCGGTAAATGGCAGTAGATAAGGCAAAAGTGCCGCTGATTGCACTTGACCTTGTGTGTCGGAAGTGTTTGAGGCTGGGGTAGTTGGAGCCGTGTATTGCCCGTAGGTAGCGTTGTAGAGTGCGGGGATGATCTGGGTCAGTTGAGGATTCATGAAGTAGGTTCCGATCATGCTGTGAGAGTTCCCTCCATATTCTATCAGATTTATTGGTGTAGAGCCTGTTGAAATCACTCTGAAGTCAACCGTGAACAAAGGAGCATCCCCAGTTATGCCGGGGTCCTCTCCGCCCAAACGCGTCGCTACATAATAGATTTGGCCATATGTAGGTCCGTTGTATGTCAGGTTCTGCATTGCATCATACACGTTGGAGGCGTTGCTTATGATTTCGGGAAACACGAATAATGGTCCCGGTTGTATATCGACAAGCTGTAGAACTGTGGGGTCATAATGGATATCTATCTGAACTGCATATACGTTGACACAATTTTCAGCGGAAACGTTGATGCTGAACCAATCGCCTAGGCCGAGCGTCTCGATATATGATGGTGTTATGCTTATGGTGGTCGTCGTTTGTTGACCCGTGGTGGAGGCTCTTGCAAGGCTGAGAGCTGGCTGTAGAATAAGTAGGAGTGCTACAATAGATATGAGCAGGTATTTCTTTCTCATGTTAAGCCCCTAAGGTACACGTGCGCATCCTCGGAATTTAAGCTTTTGTGTTGTTACACCTAGAGCGGTGTGAATTTAGTTGCCAAGCTTTTATAATTGCTTCGACTCATCATTACTAGTCGTCATTTGGTGACAAAAGTGGAGGAAACCGTCTACAGTCTCCTCAGAGAGATGGGTTTGAGTCCTTACGAGATAGATGCTCTCATGGCGTTGATATCAATGGGCTCATCTTCAGCAGTGGATTTGCTGCCCCTGTGCAAGGTACCGAGGTCACGAATCTACGAAGTCCTGGCTGAACTGGTTTCGAAAGGATTTGCCTCGATAAGACCAGGGAAACCGACAGTCTATGAGGCTGTTCCTCCTCGGGATGCCTTTGGGCACAGACTCTACACGTTAAGAACTGAAACCGAGCGGAATATTAAGAGCATGGAAAGCAAGGTTGACAACGTCATACCTCTCCTAGAGAAGGTCTCAACTCTGAGACCGAACAGAACAATCGGACCCGAAGACGTAGCTTGGGTGTATTATAATGAAGCTCGCTTCCAAAACAGCATCACAGATTTGGTGCTTAACTGTACGCAGAGCTTCAGATCATGCAATTCTCGAGGCAGCATTATCAGTCGTCACGAAGCCTATAGAAGCCGATTGAGCGCGATTCACTCTGCTCTTGAGAAACGTGTTGATGTAAGATTAATCCAGCCTTTGGACCGAAGCATGGAATTAGCTTTGTACAATGATTTGATTAGAAGGGGAGCCAAACACATGGTACCCACTGTTGAGTTAGAAGAATCATTTTGGATAGCTGATTCAAACACCGTTGCTCTCCTCGTAAAGGATGAGAACGCCAAATTCAGATACGGGCTGGTTTTGCAAGATCAGTTCATAAGCAGCTTGCTTAACAAATATTTTGATGATTTCTGGCAAAAATCCACTCCGGCTGCCAAGATTATCCAGCAGCTTCAAGAAGAACCTTCAAAATGAAAGAACGACGTTGCCTAGCATCTAGAACTCAAGTTTTGAGGCACAATAAGGATGTCTTCACTGATTTAAAGTAAATTAAGCGTTAACATTGCTAATGTTCCCTTGCTCTCTCTTGTCGAATAGGACGCGTGCACGTTGATAGATTTGGTTCTTGTCACCGAATGATGTGGGGCCGATTCCCTCAACGACCAATGAGGCGGCCGCGGAGCCGACGTAAGAGCACCATGCGCAGTCTTCGCCCTTAGCATACTCTGCCAAGAATGCTCCCATGAAAACGTCTCCGGCACCTGTTGGGTCTATGAATTTCTCTGGCGGGTACGCCGGCACTTTGTGAGTTGCATCGTCAACCGATACGAGGGCGCCTTCAGCTCCCAGCGTGACTATGACTATCTTGGCTCCTCTTTCGTGCACAGTTTGCACTGCTGTCTCAGTGTCAGCGGAGCCTGTTAAGGTTTGGATTTCCTTAGGAGTAGATTTGAAGATGTCAATCAGATCCAAAACTCGTTTGTCGGGAGGCGATTCGAGAGTTACGTTCCCCTCTCCGCCGAAGTTTCGAATCAAGCCTTGTGGGTCAAGAGACATGATTTCCGTGCAGTTTCTGAGTTTTTCCGCAACCTCAAAGGTGATTTCGCCTGCAATTGGAGCAAGATGTACTATTTTGGCTTTCAATGAAATGGGCAAGTCGTTCAGTTGAATGGGCGACATTCGGGTCTCAGATCGCACGGTTCGATCGGAAAGGTCATTTTCATATTTCAACTCAAAACGCGTCGTGGGCATTCCCTGGACCACAACCAATCCGGATAAATCCACTCCTTCTTGCTGGAGCCACCATTTGTAGGCCGCTGGAAAATCTGTGCCTACTCTGGAAATGACTGACGTTTGAGCTTCTAGGACTCTTGCGGCGAACGAAACATAGGCAACAGAACCGCCGAGAACAGTGAATGCGTTTTGGCGGGTCGGAAGAAAAATCGAGTCAATGCTGAAATTGCCAACCGATACAATGTCAAACAAGTCGGGTCAATTCCTCAGCCAGTATTGTGGAAGAATGAACTTAAACCCAGCGGCCAGAATCTCTCTTTTTCTGTCTTCTTTTTAGAATCCCTTTTCCTGCGTTTGCGCCCATTCTGGTTTTTAGGGTCTGACGCACTCGGCTTTTGGTCGATATGGTCGTTTTGCGGTTCTTTTCTTCATGTGATACGCACATTCTTGGATTCGCACTACCATGTAGCCATTGTCTTCGTATTTGCAGCCGCACGGTAATTCTGTGGTTTTTACCATGTCCATCCGTTATCTATAAAATACCTTACAGTATTCGCCCTTTTTTTCCTTTTGTTCTGCTCTTTTTTGGGAGCTTGCTTCGACATTTCTAGGTTAGGATTTTTTCGTAGACAGGATGGCCTTTGAACTTCAGAGTAGTTTCTGATCTTTCTATTGTTCCGCTGGGCAGTCGCATGCATAGAGAATTTACGATTGCTCCTTCGGGTATGAATCGCACTCCGTCAAGCAGTTCACCTTTTGTGACGCCGGAGGCCGCGAATACGAGTTCTTTGCCCTTTGCGAGTTCATCTTGAGAGTACGTTTTGTCTATGTTGACGCCCTCGATTTTTAACCTTTCAGGTCTTCCTGGATCGTCCTTCTTGTCCTTCCACACTTTCACGAGCATGGTGCCTCCCATGGCCTTGATGGCTGTGGCTGCTATTGTCGCTTCGGGTCCAGCACCGGCGCCAATGAGAAGGTCTACGCCTGAGCTTGGTCTACAGGTTACGACTGCTCCGGCTATGTCACCGTCTGCGATGAGAATTATTCTTACTCTTAGTTTTCTGAGGATGTGCAGGATGTCGTTGTGTCTTTCGCGCTCCAGCATGATGACTGTCAAGTTTTGAAGGGGCAGGCTTTTTCTGCGAGCGACGGTTTTCACTATTTCTTCTATCGACATATCTAGGGAGATTTCTCCCATCGAGTGGTGGTCAGTGGCTATTTTGAAGTAGTATCCGTCGTCGGGGAGAACTTGGAAACAGCCTGCGGGTGCGCATGCTAGCGCTGAGATAGCATCCTTTCTTCCCTTGGAAGCTGCGGTTGTGCCGTCGACTGGATCTACGACAAACTCGACTTTCGGCCCTCTGCCTGTTCCGACTTTCTCTCTACGCGTGAAGGCGGGAGCATTGTCTTTGGGTCCTTCACACGCTATGACTTCACCGTCGATGTCAGTTTGAGCCAGTACAGCTCTTGAGAACTCTACTGCACGGGCGTCTATCATGTCCGGGTCCCCTTGACCTATATGTTGTGCAGCTCCAACGGCTGCTGCGACGGTGATTCTTGTCAAAGAAGGCGCATAAGCTCTGAGAGTTACCAAATCTCATACCTCTGAGCCACTTATCATAACTAGATCCTATTTTGACTTACGGTTCCGCGTCGTCATTCGGGATTCTGCACCATTCGGGACTCTGCACCACCTTTTGTTTGCTTTTCAAGTGTGACAATGCATGCACTTCGTAGAGGAGCGAGTTTTCGACTTGCGTGAAATCCAAAAAACATATAAAACATCCACATAGATACCAAAACTGGTGTGAAACAATGGATATGGAGAAAATAGCACGTTGGGCATTCGGAGCTTTCGTGATAATTGCTATATTGATGGGACTGATCGTCGGCTACATGGCCAACAATGCGAGTCAGCATCTGGCGGATTCGAATGTCGTGAACGCAAATACAGATGTGACTTTGATATTGCTGGTTCTGGGAATAGTGGTTGGGTTCATCAGTATAACCGCAAAGGAAGTCACGCCATTTCTCATAGCGGCAATAGCTTTGATAGTTGCCAGCATTTCGAACGTCTGGTCTCCTTTGATGAACGGCACATTAAATCTGCTTTATTATTGGGCAACAGAAATTCTGAGCTATATTGTGGCGTTCACTGCGCCTGCAGCAGTCATAATCGCGATTAGATCGGTCTTTGCTATTGAAAGATCAAAATAGAACTCCTTTTTTCTTTTTTCTTGTGAACCTACTATCGTAGCTTGCCTGAAATTTCGCAGGCGCGCACTGGATTATTCCTTGTTACTGGTGAAATTTGGTCATGAGTTTTTCAATGATGTTTAGGATCAAGTTTATTGGGGGTTGTAAGGGTCTGAGTTCACGGGTCATTTCTCTCATGTTGTTTATGTCTAATTGATTAATGGCTCTTGTCAGCACTATGCTTGGCAGAAATACAAGTAGAAATGCTGCTAGACCAATGATTAGATTTACCCAACTGCTTAAGTTTAACTGCGAGAGGATGGCATAAGTCGCTCCAGCGGCTATGGCTGAGGAAAGGAGTATTTTTGCTGATGACGCCCATTCTACTGTGACAGTGTAGTGTCTTTTTATCCAATAGAGGCCTAGGATTAGTCCTGGAACTCCGTCTATAAGCGTCGTTGCTATAAGGCCTAGGATCCCAAATCGTGGGATGAGTGTCAGGCTAAGGGTGAATCCTGTGGCCACGTTGATTAGGGTCAGTTTTAGGTAGACTCTGGTTTCTGCTTGGCTGTTTATGAGGTTGCCGACGCTAAGGTTTCCGAAAGCCACGAGCAAATAGCCGACGGCGATTAATGCGAGGAAAAGTGGCGCCTCAGCGTATTTGTCGCCGAACAGTGTGACCACTGCGGGTTTGGCTAATGTGATCATGGCAGCTGCGGTTGGCACGACTAGAAGCGCGGCATATTTTACAGAATACTGGAACACGTTTCGCAGGGTTTCTCTTTCTTTGTGTGGATCAAGTTTTGAGAAGGCAGGAAAGAGCATGGTCGCTATGGGCGTCGCGAAAAACGTGATTGCAACGGCGAAGTTTGTAGCAACCGAGTAGTTGCCGATCGCCAAATCTGACGCGTAGATTGCCATAAGGAAATTGTAGAATTGTGTGAGGAAGCCAACCAATATGCTTGAAATAGATAATGGTAAACCGTACTTGAACATGAATTTTATGTTCTCGGCTAAGCTTAGTTTGTATTCGGCGTTGTTTGGTTTTGGTAGATCCCTGTAGATTGTCCACATGAGCAGAACGCCAATTAGGCCGGCGATTAGGGTGGCTACTGTATGCCCAACTACTGCGCCATAGGGACCAAATCCCAGAATCACTAGGGCCGGAACAAGCACGGTCTTGATGATTGATTGGCTCACTATCGTGATGCTGTTGGGAATCATTTTTTCCATGCCGATAAAGGCGGCTTGTGCCGCCGTCATAAGCGCGCCCGTCAGGATTGTGAAGGAGGCGACCTGTATCAGAAGCGTGATCGAAGGGCGGTGAAATCCTGTTGTCGCCAAGAATCCTGATAGCAAGAACGAGGCGAAGGAGAGGGCTAGGCCCAATGACGTTTCGAAGACGAGCCCAGCGACCAGAATGTTTCTTATGTTTGCAGGTTTGTTTTCCGCGCGGTACTGGGCTGTGTACTTGATCATTGCCGAGTTGATGCCCCAATCTCGGAACGCTGAGATGAGGTTTGGAGCGATCAACGCTATCGTGTAAAGACCGTATTCTGTCGGTCCCAGCACCCGAGCGAAAATGATTATTCCTATTGCCGAAATGACCGCTGAAACGGCTAAGCCCCAGAGAAGATGAAATCCGCCCTGGGCTGAAACTTTAGCCATCTCCGCAGCCTTACTCATCAGTATTTCTCACCGCATTGGACTTTTTGCCAAATGTTTAGGCGACAGGCGTTTATCAGTTTTGGCAAGATTCGCGCGCGTACAGTATATCATGTATCTTTATGTGCTAGTTGTGCGAGCTCTCTCCATTACTGCTAGAAGCGCGCGCTGCCTTACACATCACTGGGGAAATGTAAAGGCTGCTAGTCTGACCTCTCAGAAGTTTCTGGCCGTTGTGGCGTGCGCGCTTGCTTGGTGGTTGAGACGTACGATTTGACCATTTTCGCGGGGTCGACAATGCGGTCGAACTCATTCTCTGTCACGAAGCCAAGCTTCAGTGCAGCCGCTTTCAATGTAAGGTCATTGTCCATCGCGTAGTGCACAATCTTCGAGGCTTTGTCGTAACCAATGATCGGCGAGAGTGCTGTCACGAGCATCAGTGAGCTGTCTACGTATTCCTTAATTTTCTTTAGATTTGGCTGGGTTCCCTCGATCAGGAACTTACGGAAGTTTGTGCATGTGTCGGTCATAATCGTGATTGAGTGAGTAACGTTGAAGATGATCAGAGGCTTGTAGACGTTCATTTCGAGATAACCGCCGGCGCCACCGAAGCCCACGGCAACATCGTTCGCTATCACCTGGACAGCCACCATTGTCAACGCCTCGGCTTGGGTAGGGTTTACTTTGCCTGGCATGATCGACGAGCCAGGCTCGTTTTCTGGGATCAGCAGTTCGGCGAAGCCTGCCCGCGGGCCGCAGCACATCAGCCGGATGTCGTTGCCTATCTTGTAGAGTGACACTGCCAAGGTGCGTAACGTGCCCGAGAGCTGTACCATAGCATCATGCGCACCCTGCACCGTGAACTTATTTGGCGCGCTTACGAACGGTAGACCGGTGAGCTTAGCGATTTCAGCCGCAGCTGTTTCGCCAAAGCCAGGCTTCGAGTTAATGCCGTTGCCCACTGCTGTACCACCGAGTGCGAGGCGGTAGACACCCTGTAGTGTCTCCTCAAGTCTCCCGAGATTGTCCGCGAGCATGCCAGCATATCCCGACCATTCTTGCCCGAGCGTGATTGGGGTCGCATCCTGCATGTGCGTACGGCCAATTTTGATAATGTCTTCCCACTGCTCGGCCTTCGCCAGGATCGCATCGTGCAATCTCTTCACTGCGGGGATTAATTTATCCTTCACATTGACCGCTGCCGCGATGCACATTGCCGATGGAAAAGAGTCATTCGAAGATTGCGCCATGTTGACGTGATCATTCGGGTGAACTGGTGTCTTGCTCCCGAGCGGCGTGCCGGCGAGCTGGCAGCAACGGTTAGAGATTACCTCGTTCACGTTCATGTTGAATTGTGAACCGCTGCCCGTCATCCACACGTGCAGTGGAAACATGTCGCGATGCTGACCGGCGAGGATCTCATCGCATACTTGGACTATGAGTTCGTGGCGGTGATCATCGAGTCGCTTGCCCGCGTGGTTCGCATTGGCCGCAGCTTTCTTCAGTATGGCATAGGCAGTAATCATCTCAGGTGGGATTAGGTCCTTGCCAATGCTGAAATGCTCCAGCGATCGCTGGGTTTGGGCACCCCAGAGCTTGTCGGCAGCAACATCCACTTCGCCGAGGCTGTCTGTTTCTCTGCGAGTGGCCTTCATCTTGTTTCTTGCTCCATTCATAGTCTAATACCAAGCCAAAAGCCCCTTAAAAAGCGCGCTCGCTTTGATCGTAGCCTTATATTTAGTCGTGAAGAACTGCTTTAGCAGGAGTGAAGCCTTCATGTACAAGACGCTGGAAGTCTTGGGTCCAGAGCATGAGTTTTCAGTTGTGAATGACGAGCTTGAGGCATTGCCCATAGTGGATAAAATCCTAAAAGATTTCCATGGTCGAGTTGTCAACTTCGTCGAACAGTCAAAGTTTACCTTTGGTAAAGAGCTTCAGCTGCACGTCATGGAATTCAAGTCTAATGCTCCCTTCAAGACGCCGGTAGAGTTTGAGGAAACAATGCAGGAAGGCGTCTTAACCATTGAGGATTTTCTGCAACGTAGATTTCACGCACATCTCCTTGGAACGGGCATGCACCCGTTACTAGAGCTCGACGAAACGGGAATTTGGCCCCACCGCCACAGACAAATCTACGAGGCCTACAGCAAAATCTTCAACCTCAAACGGCACGGATGGCTCAACATTCAGAGCTTCCACCTCAACCTCCCATACTCCAACGAGGAAAGTGCACTCCTTCTTTGCAATACGCTCGCAAACATATGCCCATACTTGTCCGCAATCAGTGCTTCTTCACCAATCTACGAAGGCAGGCTTGGAGACAGAGTCGACAGCAGACTGTACTTCTACACGCAAAACCAGAAAGAAATCCCATCAGTAGCCGGCAACGTGATTCCAGAATACACATCCTCATTCAGCCAGTACAAAAGGGACATCATAGGTAAGTACTCAGACGATCTATCCAAGGCAGGCGCAGACAAGCTTATTCTGAACAAGGAATGGGTGAACAGCCGAGGAGTGATATTCAGGTTCGATAGAAAAGCCATCGAAATTCGAATAATGGACGAACAAGAATGCATTAAATCAGACGTCGCATTGAGCTGTTTCATCAGAGCTGTACTGAGGGGACTGATGAATCAAGACCCAGAGTTTCTCCCTCACACAGTCCTAATACGGGATCTCAACGCAATCACGATGAATGGACTCGGCGCCAGCGTTCATCACCCACACGGAGAGACTGCACGTCAAGTCTGCGAATACTATTACAACCTCGCTTTGTGTAATGCGACAGCAGACGAAAAAAAATACCTCCCTATAATCCAAAGAAGGATAGACCGTGGAAACCTCTCTGAAATCCTGCGGGAAAGAGTGGAGAAAAAAAGCCAGACAACGGACTTGAGAGAAGCCATAGTCGACATCTACTCGGAACTTTCAGAGAACCTTGCAAGAAATCAGCCCTACTTTTAACGTTGAGGGTACATGGAAAGAGTCTCAGTGCTTCTTGAAAAACTTAAGTGTTTCAGGTTTAATATAGTTTGAATCTGGACGTAGGTGGGAAAATGACGAAAGATTTGACTTTGGGCCCGCAACCAGTCTTGGGTGCAACGCATTATGCGCTGATGTGTTTAGAGAAAGGAGACACTGCAGGTGCAAAACACGTATTCATGAGGCCTTGTTCAGGATGGGCTTCCCAGGTGATAACCATAGAATTACATCAGGAAAAGAAAGAAACTTGAGAGGCAGAAAGCAAGGCTGTATGCTAGGCTTGCAAAGGATGTGGAAATGGTTGCCAGACGTCAAAAGCATTATGCCATGATAGCGTTCAGTGAACGAAATATCAGTGATGTCGATGCTCAAAAGAGATAACATGAAAATGAAAAGATCTTTCCTTTCGGTTGCAGACATGTCTAGACAAGATTTGGATTCAGTTTTTGGGGAGACGAAGCAATTCAAGGCCAAAATCAAGAAACGAGAGACTATCAACTCTCTCGAGAACAGAGTAGTGGGGATTCTCTTCGAGAAACCGTCGACCAGAACGAGAACAAGCTTTGAAACAGCCGTACTCAGACTTGGCGGAAAGGCAATATATCTTTCGTCAAGTGAACTTCAGTTAAGCCGGGGTGAACCGATAAAGGATACGGCAAGAATCTTGGGCGGATATTTGGATGCTATCGTCGCGAGGGTCTATGCCCATGACACTGTCGTCCAACTCTCGAAATATTCCAAGATTCCCGTGATCAATGGTCTCAGCGACTTGGAACATCCGACACAGATAGTGTGCGACTTGTTCACTATATTAGAGGCCAAAGGGAAGCTTGAGGGCCTGACGTTGGCTTTTATCGGCGACGGAAACAATGTCTGTAATTCGTGGCTCTTGGGCGCTGCTATCGTAGGGATGAACATGATTTCGGCCTGCCCAGCTGGGTATCATCCTGACAAAGGAATCGTTGAGAAAGCCAAAAAAATCGCGAAGAAGACTGGCGCTGAACTGAGGATAGTCAATGATCCTAAAGATGCTGCTCAAGAGGCTGATATTCTTTACACTGATGTTTGGGTGAGTATGGGTGAAGAGAAGGAGAAGGCAAAGAGGCTGAAAGCGTTCAAAGGTTATCAGATAAACTCAGCTCTTGTGAAAACTGCAGCGAAGAATGCCATTGTTATGCACTGCCTTCCCGCACACAGAGGCTTGGAGATCACAGATGATGTCCTAGAAGGAAAACAATCTGTTGTATGGGCGCAGGGTGAAAACAAACTCTACGGCGCTGCTGGCATATTGGATTTTCTTCTAGCAGAATTAAGATGGTGAGCAATTAGAAGCAAGAGTTGGAGCAGAGTGGGACCCACTTAGAAAAGTGGTGATTCATCGGCCGGGAATAGAAATGTTCTTTGGTTTGCTGGAGCCCTAGGCGCACGCTTACCCCATTATTCTTGAGAACCTAACGGAGGGATATGGGGAGCGCATTGCATGACGTATGAATTGAAAAGAGGTTAGCGTTGCCAAAACCCGTAAGTGTTCCTAAAAATGGTCATGATTCGGTTTTGCAAATTTCTGCCAGTGTTCAAGAAGATGGTTGTTCAAAGAAATCACGAATAGATATGAAGCAAGAACCCTGCCTAAATTATGGGAGACGAATAAAGAACCATTTTGGGCCAATTTCGAAACAAGAATTGCGCTAATCGCATGTTCGTGGGTTCTTCTTTAGCAAAACCTTTGGTTCGACAAAACATGAATTCTTTGGAATTGGTGAACATATTGACCGGTTCAAAAGGCTTACAATCTGGGGATGAGCCGAACGAGGAAACATGTCAACTTGAAAGTGCTCTTGGCGATATTTGCGGTAGCGATTGTTACAATTAGCCTCTTATCTTACTCTGTTTTCATGGGACTCCGAGCCGAAATTGACCACCTTAAGGTCCAAAACGATGAACTTTACTCAAACGTTACAAGCCTTCAGTACAATTACACTGAGTTAGAATCGGAGCTTAATACCTTCAAAAATAGCACTAGCGCGCGCTACTGTAGAAAAATCGTAGACTAAACACTATATACTTGTGTTATAGAAGAAAGTTCTATTGTATGCCTCACGTGATTTGGGACGAAGACCTTGAGGAAATACAGAATTTGATAGATGAGGTCAGGGCGCGGGTTAACCCTCTACCTGATGAGTTGGACAAGAAGCTGGTTAGAATAGAGAAACTGCTCAAATCGGTCAGAGGAGAATTAGAACCTGACGAAGAATTTGCAGTATTAGGGCCTGACAAGAAATTGAGACAGCCAACAACAAGAAGATCCAGTACTACCCTCTGAATTCCGATGGAAGTCAAAGTAAAGAGGGATTAAAATTTTTATTCTTTCTATCTTCCCGTTTCTGTGCAAAATTATCTTTTTCTGATAAACGTCGTGCTATCAGATAGGTGTTGGGATAATGGTTCTTTTTTCTTCAATGATTGGCAGCATTTGCTTCAGTTCTCTGAAGTTTCTGAGTACCGTTATGCCTTTTTGGGTTATGGCAAAGACCGTTCTGCTTTTTCCCAAATTTCGTTCTTCGACAAGATTCTGTTTGAGTAGGAAGTCTAGGTACTCTCTCAGAACGTTACAATTCACGTTTGCTTTATACATTATGTGCGTTAGTTTCAAGGGTCCCCGATGAGCCAGCACTTTAAGAATATCAACGTACATCTCAAGTTTAGAACGTCTCATCTTGAAACCCCTTATTCATGTGTCTTAAGTATTACAAGTTCTCAGTATAAGCCACTTATGAATCCAAGATTGAACTTTATCGACCTGATTTCTACTCGTAACCCAGACTGCTATTCAAAGTAGGCACTTGCTTGGGCGTCATCGAACAAGGCATGTTAGGGTAACTAACCGTAGTAACTGCTTGGAAGAAAAAGAATGACCATTACTAGCGTGCACCAAAGCTCCATCACAGACGCGTGTTAGAAGAGACTGCCCGACCTGGCGCCAGTACATGTTATTAGTCTCGAGCTATTTTCAAAGTTTCCTTGACCAAATCTCTGAGAGCGGACAAGTACAGCCCGCATAACTCTATCACTTGTAGATTCCTGAAGGTTTGAGGAGGTTGCGGATTCACAAAATAGTATTGTAATGCAATCTCGTTGTCAAATTCACTAACGCGAATCTGTTCCTCTTTTCCTTCTTCATTTTTCGTTATCCAAAAAGCTTGGCCTTCTTCTGTTAACACGAAAGGGGCATTCTTAAGGTCTTCTGGAAGTTTTTTGATTGCCAACTGCCGAATGTAAACGGATGATGCTGAGCGCAAAGGACGCTCCTTAACACTCATATTCCCTGCCTCTTCAAAGAAATCCATAAGACCCTCTTTCCCTATTTTCTCCTGTTTCTGAGTGTGCCAACTTTGAAATTTCGCGTTTTTGCTGAACTCCTTCTGAAGAACCCGCGTAATGTTGCGTCCACTCATTATGAAAGCGTTTGTATTGAACCTAAATTCGCTTGGGATCTTCAAGGTTTCCATCATCCTTTCGTAAAAGTATTCTGCTTGCTCAAGAGCGTCGGCGGCCATTTGAATCAATTCTTAGATGACGCTCGTTTCCTATCAGTTTTGTTGTAGTGTACTCGTTGCTCACTGCGAGACAGGTGACCCTCAGAAACGGTAAAATACAGGAACTTTACATAGGCGAGAAATGACCACTTTGCCTAGGCTGTCAAAAATTCTTGGTATTCTGTTGATCCTTTTGCTGCTTGTCCCATTTGTTCTCGGAGCTGCGGCGGAAGTTGCACCTAGATACATCGGCGTCTCTTTACCGATATTTCTTGTCGTCATAGCATTTGGAATTGTTTTCTACTACATTAGCAAGCGTAAAAAGGCCGCGCGCTAGGAAGGATCTGATTCGTCTGGCTGCAGAATTATAGCCACATATCTTTAAATTTGACTGACGTGGCTTATCAGCTGTGGATGTGAGTCCTTGTCCGGGCCGCTTGACATAGTGCGTTCTATTCATAATGCGTTTCGTCATGATATTTTCGAGATTGATGATTCAGCATTCAAAATAGCCCGTGGTGGTGGGGATCTGGCTGCGGTTTTGAATCGACTTCATATTATGGACGAGGTTCTGGATTATCATGCTAGGGGTGAGGAGGCTGCGGTTTTCCCTGCTGTTGACAAAGTGGCTCCTCTTGTGGCGGAGACTTATTTAATGGATCATCGTGAACTTGACACCATGGTTAGCGGGTTGGAAGCAATGCGGAGAATACCTGATCCTCTAAAAACAGCTAGAGCCACAGCAGTCCTAGCTTCGCATTTAAGAATTCATTTGGACAAGGAAGATGCTTATCTATACCCGATACTGAGAGAGCGAACAACAGAAAGCGAGCAGGCTTCCATTGGTGGCTTGATGTCAAAAAAAGTGCCGCCTGACAGATTTCCCACCTTGGTTCAGTGGCTGTTTCCATTACTCGACCTTGAAGATCGGGTCGTGATCACAAAGGGTTGGATGACCATGATGCCGCCCCAAGTCTTTGCCAATCTCAAACCACTAATAAGAAAGATAGTCTCCGAAAACTGGGTCGAACTGACTAAGCGAATTCCACAGCTTGACGACAAGTAAGTCTGCGCATGCTATACATTGGGAAAGCGCCCACCAGGAAGAACCAAGGCTAAATACGGTGATTACTAGTAATCGCAATTGATTATTAGGCACGATGTCCCTTCCATGCACGGCTTTAAACGCGTACGCGTCCGGCGTTATAAAAGTTCATTCTTGAAACTTTGTAGGGCCGCCAACGCTCGAATGTTATTAGCGAATGCACTGAAGGGGAAAGGAGCAGACGACGATGGAATTTCTTAGCGCGTGCTCCAGAACAGTCGCAGCATACTACGACAAGACCCCTACAGACCCTGAATGGCCCGTCGCATCAAAATATGACCTGACCAACGACACACTAGTGCGACATCTTCGACCTAGTCGTCGTTGCCACAAACTTCGGCTTCACCTACCCCTAACGCGCGCTCTAGGCTGCGTCATGATCCGAGGACGGTTCGCTGTAGACCTTGATCGGGGGCTATGTCAGAAGCACTCGTGGTCAATTCGCTTCCAGAGAAGCTTTCATATGTCGTAAGGATGTTCCATTCAATCACTTTCGTGCCCTCCAGCTCACTCACAGATGCTGCTGCACTTAAGCTGTCCTTAAAGTAGCTAACCTGACAGGTTTGCACCGTTCCGACATCCACATCAACAATGGAACCCGAAAACTGAGCCGAATTCATAATCACGCTTATCACGTAAGTCTTCAGAACATCCGTGTCATTTTCCAAAATTAAGGTCACATTCCACTGCGCATATTCATCATCGCCGAGACTGGAAACCGAATCCGCCACGTTAATAGTCACATTCAACATTGTTCCATTAACCCCTAGCGTCGCACTGACAACATCAATCATTCCCGGATAGCTTGATCCCACACTCACCACGACATCGTTTACAGGATCATTCAACTGCGAACTGACTGAACCTCCAACATTCAAACGGTACAAAACGACAGAAGCAACAACTATTGCCACCACTGCCACAACGATCAACATCAAAAGCTTCGATTTTCTCTTACGCGGAGACGCTCCCATACTTCACACCGGACAGAAGAGCGAGATATAATGATTATGCACAAGGTTCCTTTCATTTGCGCCCTAAAACGTGCTACACTAAAACAAAACAGCTTAACGCTTTCCACCGCTAATTCTTTCTGGGTGAGAAAAATGCTGGGAAGAAATAGGAGACTAAAATCTAACAATATAATTGCGGTGTGGGATGCTCGCGCGCGAAAAGCGATCTACCGCGCAGTTCTATGCAATGCTAAAAATGGAAAGCGTTATAGCAAGAAGGACCTGCAGCAGGTGGCAATGGTCAAGCTCAGAATCGAAAGAGACAAACTGTCTTGGTGGGAAATCAAAGAGGAGAAAGATGTTTTTCATCTCTACTATTACCCTGACGTCTGGGTTGAAGAGGCACGCAAACGTAACCAAGAGACGGCTGAAGGCAAGGGAATGAAAGACAGCCCCATATTCGCGGGTCCAGATACGACAATAGACAGCCTAACAGAAATAGTTGAGAAATTCAACACCACAATCCATTTCTAGCATATGCTACATCACACTCCATGGCTTCGTAAAACAAAATCCTAATGAAACAGTAGCAATATTCACGCGTGTGCGCCACACAATACCTTTGAGTTAAGTTATCCGCGCACGCGCAGATTTGAAGAAGAAAGCTCTAAATATCTGGGTAGACGCAGGCGTAATGGCAGGTGTTTCTGATGAAGCTCCAAGCTTTTGTTTTAATGAATGTGGATCTAGGATGCGAAATTGATGTCTTGAAGGCTCTGATGAAGATTCACGGTTTTGACGAAGCCTTCTACGTTTATGGAGACTACGACATCATAGCGAGAGTGACTGCGAAAACTATCGATGAGCTCAACGAGATAGTATCGGATGTTAGAAAACTCGGAAACGTCCGTTCAACAGCAACAATGATTACACGCGAATTATGAAGCATCGTCTTAACTATTTCGTCCGCGTTTTGATTCGTCGTGCGCGCCAGTTTTAGTTAATGATGCCCTTTCCATAGCTGGAAAAGATCATAGCAGACTACACAAAATAGAATAGTCGATCCGATGGAGAATATAACAGTCAAATCAAGGCTCGCTAATGCTGTAGTCAACCCCGGAAGCGCAAAAGGCAGAAGTATTAAGAACAGCCACAGAAAGAACGCTCCCACAATAGGAATTGCCAAAGTCTTGAACAACAGTGTTATGTCCAAACCGAATTTTTCAATCAGTTTTTTCAGGCGACGATTTTTTTCTTGATAGCCTTTCCTGATTGCGATCCTGGTCAACATGGAATCAACTGTATTTAACAAAACCAGTGCAGTATAAGATGCAAATGCTAACGAGGTATCCATTACATTTCCATTTCAATGAATCGACAACGCAGGTATATCTCTTACGCGCAGATTAACCATGAGCGCGCGCGCTAGGTAAATTCACAGCATCGTGCTGCACGAAGATTTATAAGCCGCTTTTTGCGCTGGCTTATTCAGAGTGTTTAAGCACCAAGAAAGGTGAAAGAATGAAGACTTCGTTTTCTGCATTCCTCGCGGTTTCGCTGATGCTTCTGGCCTCACTGTGTCCAACACTGATTCTTGCCGGTCCACTGATGACACCAGAAATGCGCTTGGGAAACACAAGTGGAAGCAACTGGTCCAGCACTAATTGGAGCGGCTATGCCGTAACTGGTTCAAACGTAACTTCCGTCCAAGGTTCATGGGTAGTTCCCTCCGTCACTGGAACCAGGTCCACAACCGCGTACTCATCATTCTGGGTAGGCATCGACGGCTTCAATTCAGGCACAGTCGAACAAACAGGAACAGATTCCGACGTCCAACGTGGAAAGCTAGTGTACTATGCTTGGTATGAATTCTATCCACAAGCAATGGTGAAGATAAATACGATTGCAGTATCTCCAGGTGACGCGATGTCAGCAAGCGTGACATACGTAACCGGCAGCACATTCACGGTTTCCATCAATGACACAACAACGGGAAAATCTTATTCCACGCAAGGAACTGTTAGCAACGCTGCAAGATCCTCAGCCGAATGGATAGCAGAAGCCCCATCATCCTACTTTGGAGTACTACCACTGGCAAACTTCGCAAAAGTAAACTTCGGCGTGGACGCCACAAATATTGCAGGAACCTGCTACGCTACAATGGCAGGAGTGACAGGAAACATCGGATCCTTTACTACAGCAGTCCAATCTATAACAATGGTTAACAGAAGAGGCGCCACCAAAGCTTCACCATCACCATTATCCACTGACGGAACAAGCTTCTCCGTTACGTGGGCAAGCGCAGGCCCATAAATTCTCAGCGAACCAACTTCCCTTTTTTCTCTTTCCACAAAGCGCACGCCAACATCACGAAGAGGTTCTCAACTGATTTGACTGAACTTTTTCCTTAGTACATCAACTATTTTGGTTCCTGCTTTTCCATCACCAAACGGGTTTGCCCATTTACTTCTCTTGCTTTACATGAGCCTTGTCTTGCTCACAATCTCCTTGGGTTCGGTTCCAGCTAACACGTTGGCTCCCACCTCTAGGGTTTCAGGTCACTCAGTATTGTACCTTAACGTGACGCAAGGCACGCGCGCTTAGCCCCAGCGAGAACCGTGTTTATATCCCCCTCCACCAAAACCACGTCAGGCTTCTCCTTTTGAAGAACCTTCTCAATGCCCACAAGCATTTTCCCAGTCTGCTCCGCATGGCTACCAGAACCAACATCCAAATTATATTTCGCCTCAGGCAACTCAAGTTCCTCAAAGAAAACCCTGTCCATGTTATGCGAATAATGCTGCCCAGTATGCAAGATGAAGTAGTTTAAACCTAAACGCTCACACTCTCGAATAATAGGTGAGAACTTGATAATTTCAGGTCTCGTCCCAAGCACAATTGAAATCTTCATTCGCCAGTTCTTTCCTCTCTGTCATTCAGCACTAGAAACCATTCGCAAAACGTGCATTTTCAACGTCTGTTAGTCATGAAAAACAACCATAATAAACCTATCTCGATCGAGAATATAGAAAACGTTTCAACTTAACGCGCGCGTCAGTCTCTATCTTCTTCAGAGCGCGCACGCTCTCTCTCTTCTATTTCCCAATCTCCTCCTTCTCCCCACAGCACGCGCGCGTGCCGCGCTCTACCATCACTTGTGATTCCTTCTTTTGCAAGCGCTTGCCTATAGGCAAGCTCTAATTCTCTTGCCTTTGCCTTTGCTCCTGGTATCAACTCATTCAGTTTGTCCACAAGTTTTCTTGCCTCATCCGCTCCAGTGGAAGGATTATATCTCTATGGTGCCGAAGGGTTATTTTCACTTTATCAGTCCCTTCTATTCGCGTCGAGTCAATGTCGCTTAGGCGAACATGCAGCGGAACAAACAAGCTGAATACATTTTTGAGAATCGGAGCGTTCCCCAGTGCTTCCTCAACCTTTTCTTTGAAGCTTCCCTTCACATCTATTCTCAGCAAATCTACACTGAGCCTGATGATGAGATGTGGATGATCAATCTCTAAAACCCCGTCTCGTCTGACATTACACTCATCTTTAATTAACATCCTATTTAGGTGAAGATCAAAAATAAGCCTTTAGTGCGCGAAGCTTTCATTTTTCCAAATGCAATATTTGCATTTGCTTCACGTGTGAAATAGGACTGTTGAAGAAAGAGAATTATCCCCCTGCGTATCCAAAATGCGGCGCAAAACTTCAGGACCCATTGCTCCAACTTCCAAATGTTTCACGTAAGATATTGGCCGAGACTTGGTTCTTGGTTCCAAAGAACGTGCGCCTGGGGAAAATGCTTTTCCTTCAGATTTGAATTCTTTTTCTTAGTGTTAGCGCCATTTTTCTTTCGGTCACTATCTTGAACCCAAACTTCTGATAAAGATGCTGTGCAGGAGTGTTGCCCTTTAACACTACGAGTTCCAGCCATTCCAGTTTCATCTGCTTGCATAAGTTCTCTATCCACTTAAGGATGAAGGAGCCCACTCCGAGCCTTCTGTAATGAGGGGAAACTGCCAAGCCGCTCACAAAGAGCGAATCGCGCTCTATCCTCAAAATGAATATTGCCGCTGTTTGGTTTTTCAGTTTGACGAAGTATTTTTTCCTTCTAAAGTTGCCAACTTCACTAGCGAGCATATACGGAACAACGATCAGAATCTTGAACAAGCGCGGAGGGCCGAAAACTATCGCTTTTCCGTTTTCGCTATTCCAGAAGAAGCGGAACTCCAGAAAATTGAAGGTCAAAAGCCTACGCTTATCGACTGGTTCTATTCTAAGAGAACCTAATGTGTCTTTCATATGGTTTTCCCCTTTGGAAAATCATCCTGTTTACGTTTATAATATTATTTTGCTCTCCAGTTGCGCGCGCTAAAGCTACGAACCTGATTATTTCACTTCAACTGTCCTCTCTGTCAGTCACGGCTGGTTCGCATCGACGTATTCCTTTTAACTTTCACGCGCGCCCCTCAATTTTAAGAAGGAAGAAACGAGTGACTGACAGTTGCTTGACAAGACTCTGCGATATGTGCGGCAAACGCATTCAAGGAGGCTACTCCCACTGCCCAAAATGCAATATTTGCATCTGCTTCAGCTGTTCACTAAAAATGCTGAACATAAAGAATTATCCGCTCAAATGTCCAATGTGCGGCGAGAAACTTCAAGATGACTAAATGAATATCCTGCTCGCACTACTGAATCCACTTACTTGACGCAACTGCAGAATCTAGCGCGCGCAGTTAGAGACTCTTAAACACTATCTCTTTTAGTTTTCAAGTATTCTCGTTCTTCTGCTCTGGCTGCTAGGTACAAGTCTTCTAGGAGAGTTTCTAGTTCTGGATTATACTTGATGCCGATATTGCTAACTTATTTGTCATGACTAAGTTTTTTAAAAAAGAGTTGGTTGTGCTCAAGTTTCCAGCTCTCGAAAACTTTGTTGAGTTTTAGCTGAATGTTCAATCTTCGCCTTAATTTTCTGTTCCCATTCCTCAGTAGTTATAACGCCCTTTTCTTCCAATGTTTCAACAAGAGCATCAAGCATATGGTCTAGGATGTCTATTTCCTGTTTTAGCTCTTTGATTTGGTCTTTCTTACTCATGGTTCTTCCTTCTTTGTCAAGTATCCTTTTTCACTCAGAAAACTGATAACCATAGTACGAATAACCTCAGAATCAGATTCTCCAAGCTTGCCTTTCAATTCGTGAACCTGATTAAAGATTCCTTCTGGAAGACTTACGAGAACTTTCTTCATTTCATCCTAACCTCAATTTGTCGAACTTGCTTTTCGTTCTTCCTAGCCTCATTCTTTGTTGCATCCTTTACTAAATTGAACCAATCATTCTTGACTGTCAAGCCACTAGCTTGTGCAGGAGTCATTTTCAAAGTCTGATGTTTGCGAACATAGTTATAGTGAACAACCCAACCCTCAAGCAAGGTTCTTACTGTGCCTTCGCCCTTCAAACCTCTAGTTGGTTTTATCCTATCTTTCAAAGTAGAATGTAATCGTTCAACTGCATTCTGGTTGTGAATATTTCTAATGCCCACACTTCTGATTAGCTCTGGTCTTCCCTCTTTCTTCATTGTCCAAAACACTTTGTTGTAACCGTCAACATATGCTGGCAACCCATCACAGTAAATCGAAGTTGGCTTTCTCTTAGTGATTGTCACACTTTTCTGGAGAACTGCAACTGCATCCTCTGTTGTCCTAGTGCTTGATAGGTGGCTAGCAACTAAGAATTTGGTTTGTTCATCAATCATTTCCCAGAACCACTTCTGAACGCCTTTGCACTTAATCGCCGTTTCGTCAAGGTGATAGATGCCCAAGACTTGAGGACTAAGGGTTTCAACATACTTGCTTACCAAAGCGGAATACTTCATTATCCATTTCCAAACAGCAACGTTGCTAACGTGAACGCCATATAGCTTTTCAATCTGAGTAGAAATCTTCCTTATGCTCAGACCTTCAAAATAGAAGTCGATACTTGACGAGATGATCCGTGCCTTTGTTCTCATCTTTGGAAAATCAGAAGTTTCTGTGAATCTATGACCGCAAGCCTTACACTTGTAAACTTGAATACCTTTGACAGAACCGTTCTTCACGATTTCTTCCGAGTCACAGTATTTGCAGGTCATTCCTATTGCGCTCCTATCTATATCCTATAAGCCATATTTACTATATAAAGCTTATGCTGGCCTATTGAACAATTCATCAAGTGATGGTTGCCGTTCATTGAGTGTCGTTCCATTCTTGCGTAAAATGCGTTTCATCTCTTTCTCATCCTTGCAGACAATTGGTTTGAGAATGCCTTCGTCTATTACCTTCTGAACAAAATCAGATGCCTGGTAAGCTTGCTTGGTAGAAGGGTTTTCGACAAAATAGAATGTTTTGCCCCATTCCTCAAATCCATATATCTTCAAATGTGATACTTTAGCCCAGACTTCCATCGTATCAGCGATTTCGCTGAGGCGTTCACGATGACCTTGTCCCAAGAGATAATATAAGACGACTGCAATTCCCACTTCAGGTAGCACCACCGACACAGCAGTTCGTGCATCCAAAAGGTTGTAATTGGCAACAACTATCAATAAACCAAACAAGCCAAAGTCGAAAAACAAAACGATAGCCACAGAAACAAGCAAATTCCGAAGTGCTGGAAAACGTCTGTAACTCCATTTGCGACTTCTTATCCGTCTCTTCCAGCGACGTCGCCATGCTCTTACGGATTCTTGCATTTCTGGAGCACCTCTTGCGTGTGTACTCTTTTAGGATATAGAAAAGAAAGATTTTAGCGTTATGTTCAACATTAAGAAAGTTTCTTTTCTTGAACCATGACAAATAAGTTAGCAGTATCCTTGATGCCTAACAGTTTATAGACCTTGTTTAGTGTCTTCGTAGTTTCAAAGTGCATACTTACCACCACTTAGACCTCTTCTTTCACTACTCTATCAAGACTCTCACTTTCTTGTTTTGTTCCTGAAGTTATTGCATTAGGGTCTCATAAATCTGAGTCTCGGTAGTCATGTAATCATTACCTCTTTGAGTCTGTCTAACTCCTCTTTGAATTTTCTAGTCTTATCTGCTTATCCTATAATCTTTGTGCAACTCATACACTAGCGCGCGCTAGCCTGTTGCAGAATTCAGACAAAAATAGATTTTAATGGGTTGGGCCTTTTTCTCGGTCATGTATTTGGATTTTTTTGATAGTGAGATACTTGATGTTCTGGGCAGGAGAAGCGGGCCTGTGACGCTTGCTGAGTTGGTCAGGGATTCGGGTTTTGCGCGTTCAACGGTCATTCTCCATCTGGAGCGACTTGGCTCTGGGGAACTCGTTCTTAAAGAGAAAAAGCCGAGCAAAGGTCGCGGAAGGCCCGAATTCCAGTACCGACCCGCAAGTGCTCTTCAACCTAAGGCAACTCCTCAGCCCCGCATCATTGTTCTGGAGTTTTCGACGCTCAAGAAGGCCTGCAGGTACGAGAAAGGCGGCTACTGCAAACTGGCAAGAGACAGATGCGCAACCCAAAACTGCAGGCTAACCGTAAAACCGAATAAAATCTATTAAAGTCCGAATTTAGCAACAAGCTGGCGCGCTACCCGAAGAGTTAACAGAACCCTGTGTTTCTGTCTAACTTTGGCTTGTCTTTACGCCTTTCTTTTTGTAGATTATGGCTGCGAGAAGCGTTGCCATCATCATCAATGGCAGGATTAGGAAGGATGGAAACTCTGGTATTATGGTCACTTCTTGTGTTGAATGGTGAATGGTGAGGTACAGATAGCTTTGGGTGCTATTGGATTCTGGCAGTAACGTGTATGGTATCTCTGTTCCATTAACGAAGACCGTGAAGGCTCCGTTAATCAGTGCTGTTGGAATACCGATTCTACAGAAACCTGTCGTGCCGTTGTCGCCAGATGCGTTGAAGCTTATCGCGGTACCGTTGAATTGGAATTTGGATATTGTGGAGTTGCTGACGGTTTCAACCGAACACTGTGAGGTGGCGTTGAAACTGTTGAACATGCCCATCAGGGGATAAAAGTCTACGTTGTTTGAGTCGATGGTATAGGACGTGTCCCCTATTCCGTCTTGGTCCAGGTCAGTGCCGTTGTAGTCGCTCCAGTAGTTCCCTTCCAAAGTGTTGTCCCAGGTGCAGGTTGAAGCTGTTCCCCACCATGTTACGTTTTCGAAGGGAGAGTCGATGTCGGAAATGACCTGGTGATCGTTGTCTACGAAGGCGTTGTGGTAGAACGTGTTACTGTTCGATGACCAGGACAGCCAAACCCCGCAGGTGTTGTTGCATATCCTGCAATCCAGTACCGTGTTGCCAGTTGAGTTAAATAACGTCAGCCCTCCGTAAATCGAGGGGTTTGATTGATTGAAGAGGTAGAGCTGATTGTTTGCCAGCGTTAGGTCGGTCAGAGTGCAGTCTGTCGAGCCTGCCAGCAATAGTCCATCATTGTTGCCGGTGAAGTCAAAGTCCCTCACCGTCACGTTAGCGCAATTCACGAGTGCCAAGCTGCCCGCGTTTGGAAGTTTCGAAGGGTCAAGCTCAAGGTTACTTTGGTTTGTCAGATAGTAGATGCTCTTTCCATTGACCGTATTTGAGCTGTCTATATCCTGCATGAAACTCGCAAGGTTGTAACCCCAAACCATCAGGTTATGATAGCCAAAGTTTGTCATGTTGTTCCCGCGGAAAACGTTAGTGTAAGACTCTTGATTCTGACCGATTTCTAGGCTACCAACATATAGGATGTTCGTACCGTTATCGTTGGACAGGATGTTTCCATCTATCAAATTGCCGACAGGGGCGAGTAAAGCGGTTTCATCCATCTCTAGGGCAATTCCATAAGGACAATTCTGCACCGTGTTGTCAGTGATGTTGCAGTCGCGTGTATCTCCTGTAACCACGATTCCAAATTTGCTACACTCGTTGACTAAGTTGTTGTTTACCGTAATATTGGCGGGGCATAGAAGAGTCCCTATGTTGGGCGCCAAATAAATGCCATATTGGCCTTTTTCGACAGTGTTGTTGATAAAACAGCAGTTAATGCTATTGCCGTCATCTTGTATCCCCACTGTGCCAAAATCATGGATGAGGTTGTCCCTTATCGTGACATTGGTTGAGCCTGCACCCACGTCCACTGCCGGACCCACGCTGTTTGATATATCGTTGTTGCTGAGGTTTATCAAGGATGAAGCGGCTGGAACTACGCATCTACCAGCGCTCAGAAAAACGTTGTTTTCAAGGTCAATGTTTTGAACGAAGCCGCCTCTAACGCAAGCGTTAACATTTCGGACATCGCTAGTCGCATCAGGGCCTGCATTCCTAATTGTAAAATTGCTGATGCTAACGTTGTTTGTGTATGGGGGGGTACTGTGGACGCCTAAATCGATGACGGAACCAGTGTTGTTGCCGTCGATTATGGTTGATTCGGGGCTTTCGCCTACCAAACGTATTGCGCGTGATATCGTGATGTGCTCGTAGTAAATGCCCGCATCAACTCTTATCGTGTCCCCGTTCAGCGTTTCATTCGCGTCGATAGCGTCTTGAATTGTGGCGTAGCTCAGACCTGTGTTGAGGTCGTGAACGGGCAAACTGGCACCTGAAGCCTTCAGCTCTGTCTGACCAAATCTGGCATACGATAGAGAAGACATCAGCAGAAGCAGGCACAGCGCAAGAAGCAATTTTCCTTTCATAATAAATAGCCTGTCAAACTCCCGCTTAAATCTTGTGACATTGGAAGAATCCTCAATTAAAATCGTGATTATGAGAAAACAAAAAGTTGCCAAGTCAAGCGTTTTAGCGCGCGCGCTTATGTACTGTCTTCTTTAATTGTCCATGACCTTTTGTATGAATCAGTTAAATGTGGGCGCGCACTATCTCTAGTCCTTTGTTGCGAAACAAGATTGCGCACGCCTCAGACAGGTCACCTGCTCCACCTCCCACCTCCTCCACTCTAGAGCCAGCTAGCGCACGATATGAATAATTATTCTAAGTTCATAATCGTTATTGGCTTCCATAACTGATAAATAATGATGGTTCTGATAAGTGCTCAGAACCAAGCCTTCTCCAAATCTGGTCAAGATTCTCTGGCCATAAGTTCCTCCTCCCGACAGTGCGCGCGATTAGAAAAAGTGCGCCCGAGAGACCATCAATATCTCACTCATGGTTAGGGGGATGATGCGTCTATTTGCAAGCTACCTTGAACAAGACTATACGGTATTTCATAATTGCGTCTAGATGTGGCGTCTACCATTTCGACTTGAGTTATTGGTAATTTGCTGTAGAAGGCTGATTGACCCAGTGCTTGTGAGGGTTGTCCAGTCACCTGGAAAGTTATCTGCGCCACGAGTCCATCATCGTTGTTCCATCCATAACTCGCATTACTAGCGGCGATAACAGCGTATTGCGTGGCTTGATCATAGCTTGCATTGTCAATCGGGGCTCCGTGGATATCGTAGAATCCATTGAAAACAAAAAGCAGGCCTCCATTTAATACACCTCCTGGTTGACCGAGCATCGTCGTGAATCCGATTGGCTTACAATAGTTCAAAATGTTTGCGAAGTCAAAGTCTACATAAATACCTGCCACGCCTGCTGGAACGTTCGATGCAGTTGCGTTTCTCAAGTGTATCTCCACAGTGAAGTTTTGACCCAGAGCAAACGGAGAAGAACGCACCTCCAAACCATTAATGCTAGCATTCACGTTAAACAGCGGATTAATCGCGATTGGCTCCACGCTAAGATACACAGATGCTCCCGCTGTAGGAGGCGAACCATCACCTCCCGCAGGCGTGCTAACGATGACGCGCACGCTATACTTGCTTAACAGCTCGTTGATTTGATTTTGCAGGGAGTTGGCCTGATTTTGCGTGGCTGTGATTTGGTTTTGCAGAGTCAATATCGTGCTATTGTCGACTGCAAATGTAGAATTGTTTGATGCAAGTTGGTTTTCAAGTTCAGCTGCCTGAGAATTCAAAGATGCAATCGTTGAGTTCGCCGATAAGATTTGGTTTTGAAGGGCTGCGATCATGGAGTTGTTTGATGCAAGTTGGTTTCCAAGTTCAGCTGCCTGAGAATTCAAAGATGCAATCGTTGAGTTCGCCGATAAGACTTGGTTTTGAAGAGCCGCCACTTGAGAGTTCAACGAGGAAATCGCACTATCCTTGTCGTTTATTGCTGACACATTATAAGCGAATACTCCGACTAAGCCAACGGCAAGGATGATACTGATTATTCCCAGTGCAAGGACGCGTGTTCGTTCACGTCTCCAAAATCTGGGCAAAAACTGAGTAAGAGGAGGAGTGCTTGGCGGTTCTTCCACCTGTTTCATAGTGGAAACAGCGATTCTCCCAAGAGACGATAAAGTGTATTCTCCATTTTCAGTTTTTGCCAGAAGACTTGTCAAACCTTCCAAATGATAGGTCAAATGAGAGCTTTCTATGCCTATAGTTCTCTGCAAGTCTGAAAAACTCTGGGGTCCCTCTGAGAGAGTTCGCAGTATCTTCCTGCGAATAGGGTGCCTCAATGATGCAAAAACCGTCGAATAGGTTTCTTCTTCGAAGCCTTCCATTGTCCCACCAATAAATACAGGATTCTCAGTTCGAGTTAAGCATTTTCGTAAAGAAACCTTTACTCTTTAACGCTGTGCAGAAACCGAGAAATCTACAAAAAAGGGATTATGGATAGTGTTGTCCGTAGTGGTTTGCGAGCACAACGAGGTCTGCTAGATCAACGACTCCGTCGCCGTTTATGTCTGCGCTAGGATTCCAGCTTGCATCCCCAGGTCTGGAGCCATAAGCATTCGCAAATAGCACCAAGTCCCCAAGGTTGACCTTGAAGTCGCCATTGATGTCTCCCGGAATACCGAAGGGATCATCAATCCGCAATGTGCCTTGGACGATCGAATATGGTATATCCTGTGCATTGTAGTCTACTATTTCGGTCCACTTTAGTTGCAGTGGGCGGTAGAAATCTGATTGGTTCAACGATTTTATAGGTTGTCCGATTATTTGGAAGGTTATCTGTGCCACAAGTCCCTCATCGTTGTTCCAACCAGCAGTTAAATTCCCGTAATAGACGTCCAGAGCCGCTGCAACATAATATTGTGTCGCTTTGGTATAATTTGCAGGATCAACAGGGTAGCCGTTGGCATCAAACAATCCGCCTTGTACGCCATAGACGACAGGTAGACCAGCGAATACGCCTCCTGGTTTGCCCAACATGTCGTTGAATTCGACGGGTTTGCAGTAGTACAAAATGTTTGCGAAATCAAAGTCCATTTGAACGCCTCCTAGGCCTACTGGAATGTTTGCAGTCGTGGCATTTCTTAGGTATATATCCACAGTGAAGTTTTGACCCCGCGGAGACGGAGAAGCTGGCACTTCCAAACCGTTAACGCTACCGTTCACGTTGATTAGCGGATCAACCGCAACCGGCTCCACACTGAAATAAACAGGCGCTCCTGCTGTAGGAGGAGGCGCACCCTCGCCCCCAATGGGGTAGTCTGCACGCACTCTACTGGCAAGAAATGTTGAAGACATCAACACGCTTATGAGAAGCACCAATAATAGTATACGTTTGTTCATTTTCATCACTAAGAAGGGCTAGTCCGTTGTTGCTAGTTAAGGGTTTTTGTAAAGAAACCTTTACGAAACTTTGAATTTTAGGCGTCGCGTCTCCGTCAAAATTCTCGTCAACCACGCATTATGGGGTCAAACTTCCTTGACCGAACTGCAACAGCGCGCGCAGAGAACAAGAAGTTCAGAAAAAAGGAGGTTAGGGGATGTGTTGTCCGTAGTGGTTGGTTAATATTACGAGGTCTGAGAGGCCAACGACACCGTTGCCATCGAGGTCTGCGCTAGGATTCCATTTTGCATCGCCAGGTCTGGAGCCGTAGGCACTTGCGAGGATAACCAAGTCGTCAAGACCAACTTTGCCATCTCCGTTTATGTCTCCCAGAATATGCGGGTCCGTGACAGGCGCGCTAACAGGACTCATAAGCGGATAGTGATCGACGTTGCTGCCATTGATTACGTATGGTGTGTCTCCGATGCCGTCGCTGCCCGTGACATTCTGGCCAGGACCGCTGAATGAATCTGTGCCGTTGTAGTCGCTCCAGTAGTTTCCGCCAGAAGGATAGCCATTGTCAAACGTGACGTTACTGGGCCCATTAAATGAAAGCTGAACCAGAAGAGCTTGCTGGGTGTTGTTGATGAAGTCGTTATGGTAAACTGAACAGTTCGCATTGCTAATGCTGAGGCCAATTGAATTATTGATCATAACGTTTCCGAAAACAGAATCTCCAAAGGTATCTGCTAGACATATTGCTCCAACGTCTGAGAAGCCTCCTGTCAGGGTCTGGCCAGTGACGTAATTGTTCGATATCGTGTTGTTTGCTGGTCTTAGATACTCTGTGTATTCTAGTGCGGCGATGCACATCCATCCTCCTTCTACTGTGTTGCCGTTCACTATGTTGTCATACGCAAAGGCTATTCCTATTCCATCGCTGGAACCGTTTCTTACTATTATGGTGTTGCCTTGTACAAGGTTTCCATCGGCACCTGCGAGGTCAATACTGTCGTAGAAACCGTTGACTGCGCCTATTATGTTGTTGTTTCTTATCACGTTACCAGAGGTCCCGCTCACCTCAATCAGAGTGTTTCCAACTGGATCGCTCGTGCCCGTGATGTTGAAGTTCTCCAACACGACGTTGCTTGCTTTAATGTATATACCATCGCAATCTATGATCGTGTTCTGGTTGCTTTGACCCATTAAGGTGACGGTTTTGTCGATTTCTATGTATCCACTGTAAATTCCGTTGCGCACGTATATTATGTCTCCTGCATTTGCTGCATTTAGTGCAGCTTGAATCGTTGAATAGTCGTCTGGGACCACTATTGTTGCTTGCGTGCCGTTTGGCGGCTGAACGTTGACTGGTTCACTTGCGGTCACGCTGATAGTGTTGGATGTTGCAACAGCGCCAGATGCATCAGTCACTTCCACATTGACCGAGTAAGAACCTGCTGAGTCGGGCGTAAACGTCCAAGTCGGATAAATAGCGCCAGAGACAGGAACACCGTTCAGGTACCATTGGTACGTATACGGTGAAGCACCACCCGCAACGCTTGAATTGAAGATTTGAGACGAACCAACAATGATCCCAGCAGAACGGGGTGAAGCAGACACAGAAAACGGCGGTTGACCGAAAGCATAAACATTGCCATCGCGTGAGCCTATGAAGACCACGCCGCCACAGATAGCAGGAGAAGAAGTCACTGATCCACCAGTCTGATAACTCCACATTAGAGCGCCCGTAATGGCGTCCAAAGCATAAACTCTGCCATAGTTTGCGTCTCCAACGAAGACTACACCGCCGGCAATTGCAGGCGAAGAAGGCTCACCAGTCATGTAGTTCCATACACAAATGCCCGTAGTGGCATTCAATGCGTAAAGCTTCTCGTCAGATCCTCCAACATAGACTAGGCCGTTGGCAACGGCAGGGGAAGAAAAGCTGCCGGTTGAATAGCTCCAGAGGAGAGTGCCGGTGGAAGCATTCAAGGCATAGGTATCACTGCTTTCTTCGACGTTACCACTGCCATCAGTGGAAATGTAAACCGCGCCGTTGGCAATGGCAGGAGAAGAATCTACATAGGAACCGGTCTGGTAACTCCATATATACGCCCCGTTTGTTGCATTCAACGCGTAAACATTGCCATTAAGTGAACCTATGAAAACCACTCCGTTATCAATGGCAGGAGAAGAAACCACCTCATCGCCCGTATAATAGCTCCAAACGAACGCACCATTAGAAGCATTCAAAGCATCAAGATTGGAGTTTGTGCCAACGTAGACCAAGTCGTTTGCAACGGCAGGAGAAGACCACACCAATTGGCCGATTTTGCAGTTCCATATGAGCGTGCCCGTGGAAGCGTTGAAAGCGTAGACATCGCCGTCTCCTGAACCAACATACATGACGCCGTCAGCAACAGCAGCAGAAGAATACACGATTGAGTTGCCCGTTGTATAGTTCCATATTAGAGCGCCAGTGGAAGCTTTCAAGGCATAGGTGTTATTGTTCCATGAACCAATGTAAACCACGCCATCTACAATGGTGGGAGAAGCAGTTACTGCTTTACCCGTATTGAAGCTCCACAACGTTTGGTTTGTGCTAGGTGCCGCTGATGATGAATCGCCAGTATGGGTTAGGTCATGGTGAAACATGGGCCACGAGTCAGCTTGCGCTTCCTGCAACGTCCACGTACTCCTAACGGGTTGAACCTTGATTGCGAAAGTCAACATGCCGACACAAAGCACCATGAGCATTAGAACGGAAAATACGCGTTTCAAACTCTCTCCTCTCCAAAGCTCATAATGGTTTAACCGCTAGATAGCTTCTACGGTAGAACATCATTACATGAAGCATCAACGATAAAACACGTTTGTTCATCTTTCCTTACCAAAAAGGCAGTAGCCCATTGTTTCTAGTTAAGCGTTTTCGTAAAGAAACCTTTACGAAGATTTGAATTTTACACGTCGAATCTGCGCCAAAATCTTTGACTCCACGCCTTATAGGGTCAAGCTTTCTTGACCTCGCCAAATGGCATTTCAGTCGAACTCCAACAATTCAATCACATTCCAAAATGAAAGATTTCTTCACATATACTCGTGAACCAATGAACACAGCAAGTCAAACAACGTGCCAAGAGCACCGAAAAAAACTAGCGCCCCGCATCCAAACATGACCAATCCCAATGTCCCATAAGGCTTGTTGAAGCTAAAGGAGATTCCCAAAGCCGATAGTTGGAGAGAAGGATGCGTCAGTGATTGAATATAGTCACCCTCCAAAACTTAGGAGAGAGAGGTTCACAACGAGTAACACCCAAGACGAAAACCGTTTTGATTCGATTCATCAGTAAGGCTCTCCCATCTTCCATCTAGAGTGGACAGACTTAAAGTTCTACTTAATGGAACAGCGTGTACTAAGAACAGAACAGCGTCAGCTTGTCGCACGCCGTGAAAATGGGAAAACGCGCTAACGATCTCCTTATAGGTACCCACCTGCCGTAATAGTAGGAATGACACGGCTTATTCCTGAAAAACTGCGTGTCAAATTCTTGCCTGGAATAAACCCAGATGGCGTGGAGACACCTAGGTATTACACTTTGACACATTCTGACACTACGGGGAAACTCTTTCTTTCCATAGGACCCTGTTACGACACAAAAGAAACGTCCAGACTACAAACACGCCTCAAAAGAGACGAAGTTCTGGCCGAACTAACCAAGAACTCAAACCAACTCATCCTGAACGTGCACTGCCACATCAGTGGAGGCCTAGTCCTTGGAAGAGCCAAATGGCGATACAACATCTTCTGCTCAGAACTTCCCCTAGCACTCGAAGCAATAAGATACGGCGACAAAACCTTCTTCGAACAAAACCCACAAATCGACCGAACCCCAGTCCTCGTGCACTTCAAATCCACAGACAAAAAATACGACAAAACAGAAAAATGGTGCATCATAGCAGACTACAAAACATGAAAAACATCGCGAAGTGCCCCAAGCAGGCTGTGTCCAAAAATCTTATTTGAACATCTACTCCAATAAGAAAGAGGGATAAAGATGCAGAAAAGTACAATGGCTACTCCTCCTCCACCACCTCCCCCAGCTTCACCGCCAACCTCAACTCCAAAGATTAATCGGAAAACCATGATTGCGTTAGGGGTCATAGTCATCATCGTTGTTGCGATAGTAGCAGGAGTTATCTTGGCTACACGTGGCGGTGGTGGTTCAGGTGGAGATGTCGCCGGAGCAAGTAGTCTACAGTTTAGCGAGGACCTCACTGCTGGTGGAGTATTAACGACGTACACGTATAGTGCAAAAAACATTGGAACAGCTAATGCTATGTTACGCATTGAATGGACGAGTTCTGGAGCCGACAATATTTACATCATAAATGGAGCACAAAAGCAGGCATGGATATACGGAGATGGTGTATGGACTAATTACTCGGATTTATACTCAGATTATTGGAGTGTCTGGAATTCAACATTTACGGGAATAACAAATAGTTTCGCTAGTCACTGGTCTGGCTCTAACTACACATACACTGATCCAAGCACTGGAGACACCGTCAGAATCTATAACGTCAGCGTGAATCCTTCATTCCCAGACTCGCTGTTCCAGCATAGTTAAACAGTAACGACCTAGAACTCTCGCAAAAACTCCCGGTTTTTTCTTTTTCAGCTTTCCCCAAGCGCGCACTATAGTGCTTGCTAGAACTTGTGGAAATAGATTCTCATAATAATTTAGCGTGGGCTTAAAATTCATTTTTTGGGATGGTAATGTGCTTCAGAGCAGTTGGCACAAATCTCTTTGTTTGGTCCAGAATCTTTGTGACCCATCTTACAAGCTTGGTGTTCTCCACTCGCTGCTTTGGCATGATAGTTGCATGGTTCACAACATCCTTTAGACCTAACACCGCCACTCAGAACCTGATCGAATTTTCTATTACTCTCAACCCTCTCACTCTTGACCTTAGATTGCCTAGCAGTTTCAACCCTATCTTTTTCAGCCCTTTCAGCACGTTCAGTCTGTTTCTTGCTCATCTAGCCACCAATTCTATACAGGCAAGAAGAGATTTAAGGTCATCGTTGTTTGCAACTTTCTAAATAGGGCGCACGTTCAGAGCGCGCACACTAAACTCTTAAACGGATTGACCCATTATCTGTATAAAGCAAGAGGCAAAGGCCAAGAAGTGGTTTTATGAACCTCCAAGATAAGGTAGTCATCGTCACGGGTGCTTCTTCAGGCATCGGGTGGGCAGCAGCGAAGCTTCTTTCTAAGCAGGGCGCAAAACTTGCTCTCGTCTCCCGCTCGAAAGAGAAACTGCAGCAACTGTCAGCTGAGCTTCCTAACTCGGTGGCAGTTCCTGCGACATGACGAGAGTCTATGAAGTTGAAAGTATGGTTAGAGAGACGATGGAACGTTTCGGCAGAATCGACGTTCTAATCAATTGTGCAGGTCAGGGGTATGATGCTCCAGTCGAGAAGACTAACATTGACACTTTCCACCGCATATTTGATTTGGATGTGGTAGGCCCGCTTGTTGCGATGGAACAGGTGATTCCTATCATGAGAAAGCAGGGTGGAGGAGCAATTGTTAATGTTAGCTCGGGCACTGCACTGATGTATCTGCCTTACAATGGTGCATACTCAGGGTTGAAACGTGCGCTTGCCAACATCAGCTTGACTGCAAGAGAAGAGTTGAAGAAAGACAGCATTCTTGTCAGTGTCATGTACCCGTATATCACACTTACTGATTTCGAGAAGAACACGATTAAGGATGCCGTTCCCGAGGGAGACGAGCAGGATGGTGGGCCTCCATTTCCAGCTGATTCAGCGGAATATGCAGCCCAGAAAATACTGGAAGCGATACAAAGGGGAGAAGCCGAAATCTTTGCACACGACTGGATGAAACCAAGAGCCAACCCAAACCCTTGATTCATGGATTCTCTGATCGGCGGATAGTTCTCTTTGCAGTTAGGGCTCTTCTTTTTGGCCACTGCTAAAACGGGAAAATAGGTATATCAAAGCCATGGTGATTAGAAGACGAGGGAGGCTTTCTGATGGTGGCCTGGCGCAAGATAGTCGTAGTGGTTGCCGTGTTGTTAATCGTGCTCCCCGCCACCCTTTTTATTTTGATGAACGATGCGCCAGCAAACTCAACGGCGCTAAATTACACTTACTCGGTAGTCAACGTGTACCCTCATGACACGAATGCTTTCACGGAGGGACTGGTGATCGATAATGGTTTTCTTTACGAAAGTACAGGGCTTTATGGCAACTCTACGCTGCGTCGCGTGGATTTAGAGACCGGTGAAGTGTTGCAGGTTCTTAATTTGCAGCCTCAATATTTCGGTGAAGGCATCGCAGTCATAGGCGACAAAATCATTCAACTGACGTGGCAGTCACATGTTGGTTTCGTTTATAACAAGACCACTTTTGGCTTACTGGGGCAATTTGAATATCCAACTGAGGGATGGGGATTAACGTATGATGGCAGTCGATTGATAATGAGCGATGGAACATCGACCCTGTACTTCCTAGATCCCGTGACTTTCCAAAGAATCGAACAAGTGACGGTGCACGATAACGGACCAGTCACTGAACTGAACGAGCTTGAATACATAAACGGTTCGATCTACGCAAACATCTGGCAAGAAGAGAAAATCGCTGTCATCAATCCCAAGAACGGCCAAGTTACCGCATGGATTGACTTAACGGGCATTCAAGACTTGAAAAATCAGGATCCAAACAACGTACTAAACGGCATAGCATACGACGCCAACGGACACAGACTCTTCGTCACTGGAAAAAGGTGGCCACACATTTTCGAAATCAACCTAATTCCCTCCACATAGTACCCGTGCCAAAAATGAACATGATAAGTGCAAATGCTTAAAGGTGCAATCGATCATGCGCTGTTCTGGTGGCTAGAATTGACTTTTGATCTTTACCTAATCTGGTACTTGATGATTGGGTTTTTGCTCGGGAATGGCGTTCCTCATTTCGCTTTCGGAGCTGCAGGAAAAATTTTCAGGAGCCTCTTCGGACAGAAATCGGAACCAAAAATAAACATCCTCTGGGGCTTAGCAAACTTCATTACTGCAACAATCATCGCTACATTGCTAACACTGTTAAAGCTTTACGGTAGCCTCTCACTGATATTCCTCCTTATAGGATTCTTGTTAACCATGCTGATGTTCGGAACAGGGATAAAGAGATTCTTAAATGAGTAACCTTGCCCTTTGTCTTGTGAATGAGGTTTAGGCTTAGGAAACACTTCAGTTCTAAACGTAAAGCGAGCGCTTATTCTTCAGCAAGGAATAATAGTATAGAAAACTGTTCCTTGCAGCTGCTATGAATGCGGTTCTTGTTGCAGTTGACCTTACATGCTATTCGCTCTCTTTGGTTCTTCCGTGCATCATCCTTCGCATCATTCCTCGGCTCATTTCAGGCACTTCCTTAATGCCCTCCTTCATTATTTCCATCAGAGCCTCGTTTAACTCGATTTCCAAAGTGATTTTTGCATGTCCCTTCTTTTCATCAACCATCACATCACCTCCTCAACTTTCGGGTGTTCGAATCATCGTTGCCTCTTAACATCAAATTAGCTTGTTTCTGTGTTAAATCCAACTCGACCTCAATCTTGTAGTGGAACTTGCCGATTCTTTTCATTTTTGTCTTGGATCCTGCGATCAACCCTTCTTCTTCCCACTCAGCGAGTCTTCTTCGAAGCAGGAAGGAGATGAAACGAGGTGAAATTGGTTCGAAAAGCAGGGCGAACCTGGCAAGAAGATAAGAGATGTTTTCAGACAACTCGCATCAGGGTCCAATAATAATTAGTTAGCAGAACTTGTTATATAATTATACCTTTTAAGCGTGCGCGATGTTTTGACTGAACGGCTAATCTTTCCACCTCTATCATGGACCGTGAAAGGTTGCTGATTCATATTCAGGCTTCATAGGAGATTTATTCAACAAGTATCAAATGATTCGTGTGAAACCGACGTTAACGGTGGTGTAGAGTGTGAATGAAAGCATCCTCGTTGTTGACGATGATGCCTTGGTGAGGAAAACCCTCTGCTCAATCTTGTCTACGGAGGGATACGTGGTTGAGACCGCCGAGAACGGCAAGCATGCGCTTAAAGCCATAGAGAAAGGTCGTTTCGACGTTGCCCTGATTGACATTCAACTTCCTGACATTAAGGGAGTGGATATCCTCTTCAAACTGAAGCAGACTCAGCCCCGAATGGTCAGAATAATCATTACCGGTTACCCCTCTTTGGAAAACGCCATCAAAGCAGTGAACGAAGGCGCCGATGGATACGTGTTGAAACCTTTCGATTCAATGAAGCTGCTTGAAACAATAAGAAAACTCCTAGACGAGAAGAACGCCGAACAGATTCGAATGTGGGTCGAAATGGAAAAAGGAAACAAGTTCTCCGAACAATTCAAAAAACCCAGAGGAAGCATCTTCAAAAATTAAGCGATAAACTGCTTCATCCGAGCATGCTGAGACGAGTTTTCAGATAAAATCTACAGCTTCTGGCCTACAATGTCTTGATGGAAGATTTCAAGGCAGTTGTGGCTAAATATCTCGGGGGATATCCAAACGAGCATTCGTCCACGCAAAGTTTGTGCAGTACCCTACGTATTAGCAATGAAGAGCGCGAAAGAAGAAGAAAGGAAATGACTCGCCTGTGGTCAAGAATACAAAAGACAACTGAAAGCCCTCAAACACAACACTTGACAGAGTTGAAAAAAGCTCAGAGGACAGACTGTAAAAAGGAGTAGTTATGGTTTACTTGAAACTCGCAGAAAGCCTTATTGACAATCAACCGTACACCTAGATTGGCAAGGAAGACCATACGTTGAGCAAAAATGTAAATAATAGACAACGTGACTTCTTCAATATTTGCAGCAACTGCAAAACGAATTATTCCTGCTGCAATGACACGACACCGCCAATCACGCTTGAACGCAGGAGAATCATAGAAGCCTACCTGGCAAGGAACAATTTAGGAGTCAACAAGCCTTTTGAGCGGACGGAATACGTTTTTCCCAAGCTAGTGGCAACCGGCTACTGTGTGTTTCACGACGAGAAAACGAAGAAGTGCCTCGTTCACCTAGTGAAACCCGAGACCTGTGTGGCGGGACCAATCACATTCGACATCAACGTTAAGACCGGAAAAATTGAATGGTTCATCAAAAAAGAGAGCATATGCCAGCTCGCAGGCGAGGTCTACCGAAACGAGCAGCTACTGCAGAAACATCTTGCTTCAGCAAAGAAAGAAGTGCTTCGACTCGTAACCCAGCTTCCGAAACAAGAATTAAAAGCAATACTGAAGAAAGATGAACCAGAAACCTTCAAGATAGAAGAAGACCCATCCGAAACGAAAGCGTTTCCCAAATGACGCGTCAACTGCCCGTGCTGCATCCTAAATCGAATATTCATTCACTTAGAATTCTCAGAGATAATGTCGAAGACTAAAGCGGCTGCTCCCTCAATGTATCGTCTGCATTTTGCAGCCCACACGTTTTCTTCCTTATATTTCAAGTGCCCAGCCTCCGTTGTAAGATCACAGTCGGTTAATTCTCTGCAGTTTACGCGGCCAAATTCGTGTCTAAACCTCTTGACAAGTTCTTGCGCAAACCAGTGGGGCAGTTTATCCTGCTTCACAGGTTCGTTTCTGCCAAACTTGAGCCCTAAGGCTATCACGCCGCCGCTGACCGCACCACAGACATAACCACAACGGCCAACTCCACCGCCGAATCCAGTTGCAATCTTCGGGATCAAGTCACTCTTGATCCCTAAACAATCGCTTACTGCCAACAGAACCGATTCAGAGCAAAGAAAGCCTTCCTCGCTATAACACTTAGCTAACTCAGCAACCTCCTCCCTGCCTAACAAAGTCAATCATCCCGCATCATAGAACGTTACACACGTTGAAGTTATCCTTTTGGTTCCTTCATTGTCAGGGCATTCGTTCCGGATCATTGGCTTAGAAATACGAAAAACGTGTAATGGCGCACCCGCGTGATTTGGGATTATCGGCAAGAAAAGCTTTTGGTTTACTTTCATTCGTTGAGTTTGGCAAAAAAAGATGAAGAGGAGTTAAGGTTCTGTCGGTCAGACGTATTTTTGTTCTTTGTCGCAGTACCATCTTTTGTACTGTTCAATGTATCGTAGCGGGCTACCGCATGTGGGGCACATGTTTGCAGAGCCTGGAGGCGGTGGAGGAGCCGCTGGGCCTCGCTGGAACTGGAACTTCAGGAAAGAAGGCATCGGCGTCTCCATTCCATTTATCATGCCAGCCAAGAACCCTCCTATTGGGAAGAATATCAGCGCGAACACCATGAGCACAACCCAAAGCTCCATTGCTGTTCCTTCGTCGCCTCCTTGAATGCCAGTCTGGACGAGCGCAATTATTAGCGTGATTATGAAGTAAGCCAAGAAAGACATTATGCCGCCCGTGAAGCCTGCCATGTTTCCTTTTGCTTTAAGCATCTTGTAACAGAGGTATCCGGCCACAAAACCTGCGGGAAGAAAAGCGAAGATGCCCGTGACAACGTCGCCTCCCACTGTTCTGCCCCAATCAATACCGCCATATGTCCCAAATACTTCTCCGAAAAAGCGTTGAAATCCTCCGACGCTTGCGATTGCCTGTCCGAGCGCGAATCCTATGATTCCGATAGTGATGTAATCGATGAAATATTCTTTTTCTTCAGTCATAATTTATTCCTCAATTGTTGATGAACCATATCTTGTCTATGGGTATTTAACATTTTTTCGAAGTTTCTAGACCATGAAATCGCGAGTCAGAGTGTAAATACGCAGAAATTCGCGCGTGTGAAAACGCAGAAATGGCGGGCATCAGCGTAGGATTTTTCAATTTATCCAAAATTCTCGTTCGTCTCCGTCACCACTGCGAAGACTCAACTGTGGCCAACCAGCAGAAAATCACTGATATATGTCCAGCAATACGATAGCAGGTACTGTGCGAACTGCAAGAAGTATCTTTTGACGGAACTTCTTTGAGTCTTGTTTAGAAATTGACTGGAAATAAAAAGTGTGGGTTCCCACTGATATTCTATGAATTTTTAGACGTATTTTTTGTCTTTGTAGCAGTACCATCGTTGATACTGTTGGATGTAGGTCAGCGGTCCTCCACATGTGGGGCAAATCGGTGTCTGAGACTGCTGGGGCTGCATGCCTACCGATTGAGCGCCAAAAGCCTGTGTGTGTGCAGCTTCGGGCTTGAGAAGAACGAAGTCTCCTGCAGCCTGAATCTGTTCCCATGGGATCTCTTTGGATTCTCCTCGTTTGTTTTCCACAATCAAAGTCATGCCCACTTTTCCAACTGTAAATGCAAGGTCTTGAACTGATCCAGCATCGTTTCCCTCGCTGTCGATGACCTGCATACCGATTAGACGATCCTTCGTCATAGCTTTCTTTTCCCTATCCTGTTTAGACGTTATAACTCAACCTCGATACTTGAAGCTAAGAAACGAAATGTCTTATAAGTTTTAAGAATCTCTGCTATCCGCCTGCTACGCCTTCCCGAAGGTATTAAACTGTTGAAGCGCGCTTCTAGGGCAAGGGCACATAGAGTGAAAGCTTCAGTTGAGAAAACAAAGCAATGGAAGAGAGCGCAAGCGATAATAACGAGTTGTGATGAAATAGCGGGAGAGATGAAAAATTGTCAACAGAAAGCAGTTCACAGTTAGACATGAACCATTGGCTCTACAGGCTTATCGCATTCATAATCGACAGTATAATAATAGGCATCATTGCAGGCATCATTTTCTCCTTGATATTTGCATCAGTGTTCTACGGCGGCGGGTTTGGCTATACATGGGGCTGGGGTTTCTACCTGGGGTTTCCCTTTCTCTTAGGCCTACTTGAGCTCCTTTACTTCGTGTTTATGGACGCTTCTTATGGCGCGACATTGGGAAAGAGAGTCATGGGATTAAAGGTGCAAACAGTAAACGGCGGCAAAGTAACGTTTGAAAAAGCCTTCATACGCAACATAAGCAAGATATTTTGGCTATTCCTCCTTCTGGACTGGATATTAGGAGTCGTTACCCCTGGGCACGATCAACGCCAGAAATACAGCGATCGCATTGCCGGGACGACCGTGGTCTCAGTGAGACAACCATTATCATCCGCTGCAACTCCTCCACCGCCTCCACCCCCTCCACCAGCAGCCTAGGTTGGGCTCTCATCATCAAGGTCGAGTTCAAAGGGCTCATGAACGTTGAAGGTTACCACTTTTCTTCTTTTTTGTTTTTGGTATACATGTATTAAACTAAGGATACAATTTGCATCCACGCAACCACGTTAACATGGAAGCAAACACGATATACCTTCCGTTCCTTCAATCATGCCTGTGATGTGTCTATTTGATTCAAGAAACTGGCGGGCCCGAGGGGATTTGAACCCCTGTTCTCCGGCTTTCTTCCATTCATTATTTCCGGAGGCTTGCGCACCGATTTGCGGTTCGACGCCTTAATCCTGACTGGGCTACGGGCCCTGCAGAGACATTAGCAGTGACTGAAGTTAACCGTTGCCATAGGATTAGATCTCAACTAGCTCTTCGTTCATCCACCAAGCTTTTTTCTTGCCTGACTTCTCTCCTGCATAGTATTCTATAATTGATTTTCCAAGTTGTTTCTTTGAGTTTTTCTGCATTCTTCTGAGCCTGTTCAGGACGAGCCATCTGTTTGTTTTCAGGTAATCTGCCAACTCGGGTGTTGTGGCCCCTTTATAGTGAAGGAGGTAATCAATCAGTTTGTGGTCTACGTCGTCCATTCCAAAAGAGTGTGGATTAGTCTTCTCTCCTCCATACGTGAGCAGTTCCAGATCTGCCAAGTATTTTTTGATTTCAGAAAACTCTTTTTCAATCCTGCCAAACCTGCTCTCCAACTCAAGTATTCTATCGGGTTTAGGCGTCTTCTGCAGTTTTTCCATTATGGCGTCACGGATGAAACCGCTTCGGTCGCCTTCTGGAACGCGCAAAACCAGCTCCTTATAGACTTCCTCAGGAATCTTCGCGGATATCACTCTGAGCTCGTCCATTATTCAGTCACTCTTGCCATTCAGAATGGTTGTGTTTCTTATTATTTCATAGTTTCTTCTCAGTGGTTTCTGGAATGACTTTCTGAAGCCGATGCTTATCTAAGTTCCAGATTTTCTGGAACCCGGGGTCTTCAGTTTGCTGGGCTTTGGAACTGAAGGACACAGTACTGAAGCAAATTCTTAGCAGATTCGAGGGACAGGATAAATCGGACTAGAACCCGGAACGCTGAGGTTGTGAGGATGCATTTCTTGTGCTTGTAAGTGAATCGCATCGGTTGCTGACCATTTCATGTAGTTTTCTGCGCAGGTTCTCTCCACTTATTTTTTCTTCTCGGATTAACAGTGTTTTTCTTGCGAGTTCTGTGTCGCCGAGCCCTGCGAACCAAGCTTCAAAATCGCCGCGGTCCATATGGAATTCTATCGAGGAAAAGTCTATCTTCAGGACTTTGTCACTGAAGTCGCCTAGACTGGGAGCGTGAACGTTGAGTGGTTTGCCGACGTCGGCATAAAAGTGGAATGATTTCTCCATCGGTTGATATGCAAGGATTTCAGCTGCTTTTTCTCTGCTGATTTCTGGCAGTCCCAAAGCTTTCTTTCCACTTTCTGTGATCACGTAGATTCCTTTTTCGGGTATTTGGACAAAACCCATCTTGGTCAAGCCTAGTATGTGCATCATTACAGGCGGGAATCCTAGTCCTGCCTCTTTTGCTATTTCAGGAGCTTTTGCGGGTCGGTCCAACAACCACATAGTTTCGAGAACAAGACGCTTAACAGGAGATATGCTCATAACGGTGCACTTTTCTTACATTGTTGTTTGTGCCTAATAGGTTTTTCACTTTCGTTTGTTCCGCGAAGCGGCTTAGCGCAGAATGGAAACGCTTTATGACTGTCAAATAGTGATTACAAGTACGTAAACCCCTTTAGGAAGGTAAATAAAGAATGATTGAATAACCCATTGAGGCTCGTTTGATTTAAGGAGAAACTCTGCATGAAGATGGCTGTTCTTGTTTATGAGTATCCTCCGAAGATTGTTGGCGGTTTAGGAACATACGCTGCAGAGATTACGCGAAAATTTGTTTTGACGGACAATGATGTTGCGGTCTTCACCATGAATGATGACGCCGGTGCTCTTCCTACGCGAGAGATATGGCGCGGCATCGAAATACACCGTCCATTATATATTGACATATCTGACTCGTTACCAGACGTTATTGCTGAAGACGTAAGAAAGTGGGCGCGCGGCGGCATCCATTTTTTCTCCAAAATCCTAATCTATAATTATCTGAGCGCCGCGAAACTCGTTAATGAGCTCATTAAGAAAGAAAACATAAAGTATGATGTTGTAATTGCACACGATTGGCTTTCAGCGATAGGTGGCATCACAGTCAAAAAGGAAATTGGGTTACCTTTCGCTTTTCATGTCCATTCAACAGAGAAAGGAAGAACGCTTGGAAACGGCTCTGAAGTTGTCAGCAACATTGAACTCCACGCAGCCAAAGCGGCGGACATGATAGTCACCGTTTCGCATGCCATGAAGGACGAACTAATTGGTCTGGGTTTTCCTAAGGACAAGATAAGGGTCTGTTATAACGGTGTGGACGCCCAGAAATACAATCCACAAGCCGTGACAGCTGAACAGACGAAGAAGATCAGAGCTCTATACGGTATCAAAGATGACGAAATCATGATTCTATTTATCGGCAGACTTGTCGGCGTCAAAGGAGTTGACAAGTTAATAATGGCTATGCCTCACATCCTGCAGAAATTACCCAAGGCAAAACTCGTTATTCTAGGCGTAGGCGATTTGCAGGAGTACTTGAAGAATTTGGTAAATTACATGGGGCTAAGCAACAATGTGAAATTCCACTTTGAATTCCTTCCTGAAGAAGAACGCATCCTGCATTATGCCGCATGCGACATTGCAGTTTTCCCCAGTCACTACGAACCATTCGGCATCGTTGTCCTTGAAGCCATGAGCATGGAGAAGCCCGTTGTGGTCGGCGCAGCAGGAGTAAGCGGAATGCGGGAAATAGTCATCTGTTACGGCGAAGACCAATGCGGCTTTCACATAGATCCAAGCAACCCGACAGACATTGCATGGGGCATCACGAGCGCTCTGGAAAGCCCAGAAAAAATGAAATGGCTTGGCAAGAACGGCAGAAGGCGAGTCCTAGAAGAATTCACATGGGACAAGATTGCCGAGAAAACAATTGCACTGTACGAGCAGATGACGAAGCATTAAGCCGACCGCACGAATTTTAAATATCGGTTCTTCACAAATCTTTACACAGAATATTTTCGGAAAGAAGGTGCCAAGGTGGACTTGGACAAGGAATCGATCAAGAAAATGTTTCCAAACCTAGCCAAAGAGTTGCAGATGAAAGACAACAAGGTTCAAGTTAACTCGATAAGGACTGCTCAAGAAGACGGAGAAAAAGCTGCAGCATCCGAACGGTTCGATCATTACATGCCGGATGTAATAGATTTTATACGGCGATGCGATACAGATAAGCAGGCTAAAGAAATAATTGACTATATGGAAAAACGCGGTGAAATAGACCAAGAATACGCCTTGAAACTCAAGAAACAACTCAGGCAGAAGGGCGTCAGAAGCTTCGGCTCTAAAAAAGAACATGACTATTACCTGAAGCATTATCGACAATGATAGAAATGCGCTTGCGCAGCATCTTTTCCAAATCAAACAGTCCAAAAGTGTCCATCGCATATGATGTCCATTATAAAAGTAAATAAATGAGCTTCTCACTAAATACATGCCTTAATGAACCGTCAATGTCCGTTGGAGGAGAAAACATGAAGAAAACATTCACCATCCTGATCATTTTGGCTGTTACGATGATGGTTTTTGCATTTGCTTTTTCCAATATGGCTTCGGCCAGAGCAAGCTCGACCTATAGTATAGGAAGTGTGAATCACACTTTAACGGTGCTGTATAACGGATACGTTGTTATGAATGACACTCTGGCGATATCTGGGCAAACTGACAGTTTGGTGCTTGGTTTTCCGCATACGTTTGGTTCCGACATAATCGAATCAATCGCATATGACACAAACGATGTTTCTAACACGTTTCCAGTAACGCAAAACGTGCCCCTCATTGACAGCAATGGGACAATTCGTCCCGGCTTCTACGGAATGAGCATTGATTTATCAAAGGGAACGCCTCAGCTCTTAAGCGTCATAACAGTTTTTTCAAATAACATTCTCGCTGAGGATACTACGAACGTGACAGAGTACTATCTCGATTTCCCAGCGTTCCCAAGCCTGACAGAAAACGTCGCCGTCTGCAATTGCTCTGTCATAGTTCCCGCAGACGCACAGTACTACAATGGAACTATCAGCAACTTTAATTACACCGCACAAGACTTGGATGCCTTCACTTACAATGAGTCGCAAGTGGGCTGGATGGATCCAGGACTGAACATTCAAATTCTTGAAATAAAACAACTCACTCGCACAGTCAGTTTAGACCCTTTTGGTAAGGCAAGCTTCTCCGACACGTATCGCATATTCGACAATTCATCACAAATATACAGTTTCATCGATATTGACCTGCCAGTGGGCGCCTCCAACGTTTATGCCTATGATGCGCTAAGCCCGTTTCCCCAGCCATCAAGTATCGTCGTTGGAAACAACATTACAAGATACTTGGTCAACTTCACGTTGCCAATCGATCCTCAGAATTCAAAAACGTTTACGGTGACGTTCGAAGTGCCCGGCAACACATATGTTAGCAGACAAGGCAACAGCTTCACAGTTGGCGTGCCTTTCTTTCAGGAAGCAAACACTTTCATTGAACAAGCATCAGTAGATTTCACATTGCCTACCGGCGCGAGGTTGACGAGTTTTGGAACCAATGCAACTAGCAATTTGTATGATGTGAACCGTGATGTTGAACAAGAAACTCTTACCGTGGATCAGCAAAATATAATTTCTTGGAATGCCTTTTCCGTCAATCTTACGTATCAATACAACTCTTTGTGGTTGTCTTTGAGTTCTACCCTGTGGATGTGGGCGATAGCCGTGGTTGGATCGGTTTTAGTGTGGTTGTGGAGAAGACCGAGAACCGCAGTTGAAGTTGTTGCGAGTTCGGAAGGCTTGCGACTTTTGCCTGGAGACGTCAGATCTTTCGTTGACGCTTATGACGAAAAATTGAAGATAGAAAAGGAAGTTGACATGCTGGAAAGCAAGGTTCAGAAGGGGAAGATTCAAAGAAGCCGATACAAGATTCAGAAGAAGACCTTTGAGACCCGCCTTGACACGCTGGATAGAACATTGGCAGAGGTTGGAGGGAGGATGCATGCTTCAGGCGGTCACTACTCAGATTTAATGCGGCAACTTGAGGTTGCTGAAACTGAAATCGACGAGGTTGAAGCTAACATAAGCAGCATTGAAGCTCGGCACCAGAGAGGAGAAATATCTTTGGATACCTACCGTAAACTAATGGGAGATTACGTCCGCAGAAAAGATAGAGCAAGGTCAAACATTGACGGAATACTGCTGAGACTGCGTGAAGAAATTTAATAAACCGACCTAAACCCTTTTATTCTTCAGACATTTCTGAATGAAATCCCAGAATCGGGGGAATTAGAATATGGTGAAAATAGTCGTAGATGCCAAGTGTACTGGATGCGGCACGTGTGTCGATACTTGCCCGGTGGGCGTCTACGAAGTAAAAGAGAAAAAGTCCGTTCCAGTCAAGCCTGAAGAATGCTTAGTCTGCAGAGCATGCGAAGTTCAATGCCCAGAAAGCGCAATACAAGTAATTGAGTAAGACAACTGCTTTTTCCCTGTGCGCCACCGACTCTTGATATAATTTCAATATAATTGACCCCTTTTGTTTCCATAAATGGCGCATAGCGATCTTTCACTATCAATTCAGAATTGGACTGTCGTGCAAACGCAGTGTCGTTGTGTCAACCCACTAGTCATATTGGTCCCCTCTAGGAGTAAGTGTCCGGTCAGTTTCAGGAACCCTCAAACACTGCATGAAACATACTTCTGCAGTATTCTGTCGTTGACATTCTATCTCGTTTTGCAATTCTTTTGATTGCCTCGTTTACGCCTGTTGCATATTGGATAGCTTTTTTGGGTCTGTTCACGATGAATTCGGGCAGACTGAGGTTTCTTGCAACCTGTCTAAGGACGAGTTTTCTGAGCGAACCAGTTTCCCTTTCCATCTTCAGCTTCAAAGGCACCTTCAAAGCGAAATCTGACAGTGGATGGGTCGCAAATGGCAATCGCAGTTCGACGTTGAAATGCTTGCAGATCTTGCAGTCTCTTTCCAAGTTTGCCTCAAACATTCCCCTAATATCTTCATAAATGGTCTCTTGCACGTTTCCACCGTCTCGCTTCAAGTACTCGTCCAAGTATCGTCTGTAACCACCGAAAAGTTCGTCAGCGCCTTGTCCGGCCAGCATCACGTGACAACCCATTCGGGCAGACTTCTCGGCAGTCCAGTAGAAGGGGATGCCAATGCTCAGCTTGATGGGATCAGGCTCTTCTATGATGTTAACAACTTTCCCAATCGCTGCTTCAACGTCACGATCATCTCTTGTTGCGGAATATAGCGGCAGTTCCAAGGTTTCTGCTGCCTGTCTTGCACATTCTGCCTCTGCCGCCCCCTTCATGCCCACGTGAATCAAAATAACTCGGATTCCAGTGTTCTTTGCCAGCGAAGCGATTATGCTGCTGTCTAAACCGCCTGAGAACGCGACCGCCACTTCTTTCAGGGTTGAGGTTCTTTCTTTAACTGAGCATTCCAAAAGTGCTTGAAGTTTTGTGGCAGCGGTCTGCATTGTCATCTGTTTTGGTCTAGAATGAGAGATAGTTCTCGCTGAAATGAATTTGAAACCAGCTGTATTGACTACTGCCACATTCCCAGGTGGAAACGAGTGTGTCTCATGTATGCCTATGTTCCAGAGTGCTTTCCTATTGGAGGCCAAAGCCACCGAAACTGCGTTCTCGCCGTAGTAAAGCGGGCGAACACCCATTACATCTCTTCCTGCAACAATCTTTTTTGGTTCTATTAAAGCAAAGACGTAGTCACCGTTGGTATTCTTGACGAAAGCGGCAGATTTGTCTTGGTGATCTTTCATAAGCAGATTACATGCGATATCCGTATCTGGTTTTTCCGTATTTGCAGGGTAGAGTCTCCCATCGAAAACCAGAGTTGCGTTTTTCAATCGTAGAGGTTGGGGTTTGTCGTTAGGAAGAATAGTTGAAGAGACGCATCCAACGATAATGGAAGATTCCACGCTAGATTCTTTGAGTGTTTCAAGCGACCGTGCAGTGATAACGTTCTCTAAAGAGGCTATACCACAGGTTTCCGACCTTTCGGTGTCCAATGCTTTCATCATTTCAACTGCTGTTTTCGCAGCGTTTTCGCAGCTTTTGTGTAGAATTGCGACGATAGACGTCATGTTGGCTGACCTTCGAATAGACTCTAGGTGGTGTTTGGTAAAGCATTAATCTTTAGTCGGCTTATTCTGAACGAGGGATATGAAGATTGCCGATTCTACCTATTGACACGGGTCGCTACGGGACTTCTGAAATGAAAAAGATTTTTGAAGAGGAGACTCGGATCCAGAAAATGCTTGATGTTGAAGCTGCCCTGGCTTGGGCCCATGCAGAAGTGGGAGATATACCCAAAAAAGATGCAGAAAAAATAGCGTCCGAATGTCTGCTTCAACACGTGAAACTTGGCAAAATCAAAGAAATCGAGCGTGAGATAAAACATGACGTTGCCTCTTTGGTGAGGGCGTTGGCTGAAGCTTGTGGATCCAGCGGGGCCTATGTTCACTTAGGGGCCACTAGCTACGACATAGTCGACACGGCAACTGCGCTTCAGCTGAAAGATGCGCTTGAACTAATCGACGCGAAACTCTGTGACTTTGAAAAGATTCTCATGGAGAAGGCATTGAAATATAAGAACACGGTGATGGCGGGCAGAACGCATGGGCAACATGCGTTGCCAACGACTCTGGGCTTCAAGTTTGCGGTTTGGCTATGCGAAATATCAAGACATATTCAGAGGCTGAATCAGTGCAAACAACGAATCATCGTTGGAAAAATGAGCGGTGCTGTGGGAACACAGGCGGGTTTGGGCGAGAATGCGCAAAAGATTCAGGAGCTTGTTATGCAACGATTAGGAATAAAGTCTGCCGATATTTCTACGCAGATAGTTCAAAGAGATCGTCATGCCGAATTAGTGTGTCTACTTGCAGGAATTGCTGCATCTCTTGAAAATATTGCCACGGAAATTCGTGAGCTCCAGAGACCCGAGATCAGCGAGGTTTCCGAATCATTTGAAGCGGGAAAGCAGGTTGGCAGCTCGACGATGCCTCACAAGAGAAATCCTGAAACCTGCGAAACAACCTGTGGTCTAGCAAGAATTGTCAGAAGCTTGGTCGTTCCCGCATTAGAAAATGTTACAACGTGGCATGAGAGGGATTTGACGCAGTCGTCTGCTGAACGCTTCATTTTTCCTGAGGTTTGCATACTTACTGATTACATGCTCTTTCGAATGACTAACGTTATCGGCAATTTGCGTGTTGATGAGCAAAGAATGCTGAAGAACCTTGATTTGACTCAAGGCCGCTTAATGTCTGAAGCTGTGATGATGGCGTTAACAAAGAAGGGAATGACTCGGCAAGAAGCATATGAACTCATGAGGAAACTGGCATTGAAAAGCGAATCGGAAAAACGAAGTTTCAAAGAAATACTTCATGAAGACAAGGTGGTAAGCAGGAAACTGAACAAGAAAGAAATAGACAAGACATTGAATCCCATGAATTACTTGGGCACTGCAACAACTCAAGTTGATTCAGCGTTAAGAAGAGTGATGGAGGAAAGGAAAGAAAGAGACTAATCTTTGAGAGCGAACGCTGGTAAGAGTGTCTATGACAAGAAACACTTGATGAATTGGACGGGGCATGTGTCTAGCAAAGGTCACTGATCTATTTTGGGCCGTATTCGGTTAAGGCTTTTTGATTCCATTCAGCTTCCTTATCCATTCTTTCAAGAGTTTCTTTTTTGAAGAATCCGCCGATTTGTTCTTTGATTTTCTTGGCGAGTCTAGGTCCTATCGAGGGCAAACGGGCAAGTTCGTCCATGGATACTCGTTTAATATCTTCCTGTGTTTTGTACCCAGCGTTATAGATTATTCGTCCGCGAACTCTGCCGACGCCTTCGAGCCTTACGAGTGGCAGCAGTTCGATTTTGACCCCTTTTTCCACTCTTTGCTTGACTTCGTTTACTAGAGGTGTTATCTCTTTGTTGTTGAAGAGCCGCGCAAGCTCATGGGTTGAGTGTAGTAGCCACTTAGCGTTTTCAATCGTTCTGTATAGGTCTCCAGGTTGCACGTTGAAACTCTCGATCAATTGATCCTCGCTTGCCTCTTCAATCCACGCCTTTAACGTCATTGCGGTTTTGACTTCTCCTAGAAACTCTTCGAAAGCTATGCTGTCTTGCCATTCATCGGGTGGAGCTACGAGCAACTCTTGCTTGTGCTCTTCGAGAAAAACCAATATTTCATCCTGTTCTCTCGCGTAGGGTCGGAGCACGGGTCCCATGTCAGGAGTATGAGCAATCATGTGTAGCAAACTGAAATCCGTGAGCAATCCTGCATTTCGTTTTATGGCGTCCCTGATTACGACGGCTGACATGGGGTCGATGTACAGTTCGCTGACGCGTTTTCCGAATCTAGTTGCATTAATCTCTTCGCCGAAAACTTCTATCATGTCTTCGTCAGAAAGATACTTGAGAATCTTCGCTATTATGCCCTTGATTGCGTTGATGTCATACTGGAAAGCATAGAAAGTCTTTCCGAAGAACTCGTAGATGCCGCGCTCCGTATGAGCATAGTCTGCTGCCACAGTGGCCAAAACGTGCGTTCTCATTATCCTCTCGACTGCAAGTCGGGACCAGATGCGCTCCGGTTTAGCCGAGACGTAGCTTTCAAGCAGATAGTCTGCTTCATCGCTGGTTTTGGCGATGAGTATTGCTTCACCTGTCTTGTCGTATTTTGGCCGTCCAGCCCTTCCAGCCATTTGTTTGTATTCTAAGACGCTGATGGGGTAGTAACCGTAGCCTGCTTCGTAGCGCCTGTAATCGTTGATGACGACGGTTCTGGCTGGCAGGTTCACTCCGAATGCTAACGTCGGTGTTGCAGTCAGGATTTTGATTCTCCCCTGCCTGAATGCATCCTCAATCAGCTTCCGGTGTCCTCCGCCTAAACCGGCATGATGAAAGGCAACGCCACACTTGACCAGTTCCGCAAGCGAATCCCCAAGTCGAGTTCTTTCCGCAACGGCCAGCACACGATTTGAATCATGTTCCAACGCTCGTTTGGCAGGTTTGGACAGGAAAGGCCCGATTTCGCCAGCGATTTTCTTAGCCAGCACAGCAGCGTTTTTTCGTGTAGACGCAAAGACTAGAGCTTGCCCTCCCGTTCTTACAGTGTTAACGACCAAGTTTAATGTTGGATCGCGCGTTTTCTTTTCTATTCTTCGCGCGTCTCCGTCTCGGTATTGGATTTCGTCGTGAAGCAAGACTCCTTCTTTCAGTGATACAGGTCTCCATTCAGTTGTTACGCAGTCTGCCTTGAGCCACTGTGCTATCTCGTCAACATTGTTTATTGTGGCGCTCAACGCCAAGATTTGCGCATCGGGATTCGTCAGCATGAGCCGTGCCAATACGACTTCGAGAGTGGGACCACGTTCAGCCTCGTTGAGCAAATGCACCTCGTCTGCAATCACCAGTGAGATGTCGTCCATCCATTTTGCCCTGTGCCTCAGCAGGGAATCAGCTTTTTCATTAGTCGTGATGATGACGTCATATCGTTCCAGCCAGGGGTCGTTGCTGTCAAAATCGCCTGTGCTTATTCCAACGCTTATCCTTCTTCCACTTTTCTTCGTTATCGTGGTGTACTTCCTAAATTCCTCGAACTTTTCGCTTGCCAATGCTCTCAAAGGCGAAAGATAAACGACCTTTCCGTTTCTTTCCAGAATGTGTTTCAAGGCGCAGAATTCAGCTACAAGAGTTTTTCCCGAAGCGGTCGGGCTGGCCAGAACGAGGTTTTTCCCTTCAAGAGCCCCCGCAATCACCGCCTCTTCCTGAGGCGGGTAGAGCTCGATAATTTCCGATTTGATGATCAGCTCTTTGACGGCTTCTGGCAATGAAAGTTCGGTTATTTTCACTTGACCGCGTCCATAACTTGGTTACACAGTTTTAACGCAGGAG
>Ga0209039_10000242_pt1 | contig 51535 bp, 41 predicted proteins | sample BogFormECP12_OM1_FD_188238 | JGI IMG/M metagenome (GOLD analysis project Ga0209039, IMG submission 188238) | Bog forest soil microbial communities from Calvert Island, British Columbia, Canada - ECP12_OM1 (SPAdes) (version 2) | ecosystem: Environmental > Aquatic > Freshwater > Wetlands > Bog ...
GTCTTCACTCCGCCCAGGGAGCCAGTCTTGGCCATAATGCGACTATGCAGGCGGGGAGCGGTGAGGCGTTCGGTGAGTGATCCGTCCACGCCAGAGACCGGGAAGGTTGACTTATAGTCGGCGCCCCAAGGCTGCGTCGAACAATAGCGCAGCAACTCGACAATGGCGTGGGGAGTTACTAAGTTCTGGCGCGAGAGTCCGGAGCCGTCGTAGAAAACGTACTGGTCGTTGGGGATTCCTGCCTGGGTCAGAAATCCTCGGAGAACTTCGAGGCCGCCTTCGATGGTTCCAGCATTGCCGCGTTCGCGTCCCAAGAGTCGCAACAGGATTTCGGCGTGCAGGTTCTGGCTGACTTTGTTGATTACGCGGACATCCTGCAGCAGGGGCTTGGATTCGTAACTGGCGAGCGTGATGGCCTGATCGGTTTTCAGCGGACGTGACTGGTTTTCGCTGCCTCCACGCGACGGCGCGAGGGTGGTCACGCTGAAAGTTGAAAGCGTAGCGAGTTCGGTGTGGCGGGTGCGATCATGTCCGTAGATTACTATGCCGCGTTTCTGGAGTAACTGACGGAAGAGCCCGGCGGCAAACTCGGCGGGGTCTTCGATGGCGAGGGCTTCGTTGGCGCCGGCGTCACCGAGCGGCATGTTGCCCCAGAGCGTCAGAACCATAGAGCCGGGTTCGCGGTTGACGAAGAACTTGCGTCCGGTGCCGGCGGGGGTGGTGATGATGCGATTGTCGAGGCGGTAGTAATCGGCGAAGGGCTTGACGCTGACGAAGGCTTTTTCGCCGGGGCGGTCGGCGGGTAGAATGTTGACGAAGACTACGTTGTCGTTGACGGTGAGGGCGGAGACGGGCGCGCCGTCGGCCCACACGAGATCGTCCTGGCTCCAACCTTCGCCGTAGCGCTCGAAGGCGAAGTAGGAGTCGTCCGCCACGATGTCGCCGTCGATGAACTTCACGCCCTTTTGCACGAGCGCGTCGGCGAGCGATTCCAGGGCCTGAATGGGATCGTCGTTGCGCTGGGTTTTGAGATCGTAGGGGAGTTCGCGTCCGGAAAGATTGGGATCGCCGTGGCCGACCAGAACAAGATCTCCGTTCAGGCGCCCGTAGCGGTCGAGCGTGCCGGTGGTTTCAACGGTGGTGCGGAACTTGTAGTCGGGACCGATCAGGGCAAGCGCGGCGGCCGTAGTGAAAAGCTTGGTGTTCGAAGCGGGCGTGAAGAGCTTGTCGGCGTTTTGGGAGTACAAAGTTTCGCCGGTCGAAAGAGAAACTACTTCGATTCCCCAGAAGCCGCGGGCGAGGTCGGGGGCGCTGAGTACAGCGGCGATGCGATCCTGCAACGGCCGCTCCGGTAATGGTTTGACGGGTGCGGCCAGCAGTGGCGCAACCAGCAGAAGGACGATGGGAACGAGACGCGCAACTGACCGCCGGCGAAGCATTAAGTGGATTGTAACACCCGGAAAAATTGGGCTCGTTCTAGCCGGCAGGCTGCGGAAAAACTCGAGTTTCGTATCAGGGCATCGCTTCAGCGATACCGTAAGTTTCAAACTCGGAGGCCCCTTTAGGGGCTGGGCATCGAAAATCGGCTTTCCCCGCAGCTTGTTAGAATAGCGGCAACATGCGGGCGATTTTTCAGTGGAACGTGGGCGCTCGAGTCCTTGAGTTGGGACGGCGCACTCTGATCATGGGCGTCGTGAATGTAACTCCCGACTCGTTTTCCGACGGAGGACTCTACATCGATGCCGAGAAGGCTGTGGTCCGCGCCGAGCAGTTACTGGACGAAGGCGCGACCATCATAGACGTGGGTGGGGAGTCGACGCGGCCCGGGGTCTCGGAACCGGTATCCGAGGGAGAGGAACGCAGGCGGGTGCTGCCCGTGATCCGCGATTTGAAGCGGCGACGGCCGGATGCGGTGGTAAGCGTCGATACCTACAAGGCGAGCGTGGCGCGGGCGGCGCTGGAACTCGGAGCGGAGGTTGTGAACGATGTGAGTGGGTTCCGATGGGATCCGAAGATGGCGAAAACGCTGGCTGAACTCAAAGTGGGAGCGGTGCTGATGCACACGCGCGGGCGTCCGGAGGAGTGGCGGTCGCTGCCGCCGATTGGCGATCCGGTGCTGATGGTGAAGCGGGATTTGCGCCAGTGGGCCGAGACGGCGACCCTGGCGGGGATCAAACGCGATCGCCTGGTGCTGGATCCGGGGTTCGGGTTCGGGAAACGCTTCGAGGAGAACTATCCGCTGCTGGCGCACTTCGCCGAGTTGCAGCAGATGGGATTTCCGCTGCTGGCGGGAGTGTCGCGGAAGTCATTTATTGGACGAACGCTGGCGCACGACGGCAAGGATGCGCAGGTCGCCGAGCGCCTTTACGGGACGCTGGCTGCAGAATCAAGTTTGATATTGAAAGGGGCGCACATCATTCGGACGCACGATGTGCGATTTGCGGTGGAGGCGGCACGAGTGGCGGATGCGATCGTGGCGAGCGGAGGATAGAACGTGTTCCGTGAATGGTTCTTTGAAAGGGCCCGGCTTCAGCCGGGCCGCTACGAGTCGCATAGACGCTGGGCTCTAGCTCCTGAGGGAACTGCCCGTCCCTTCTGAAAGCGGTTTATGAAACAAGTTCCAGAAGGGCAATGCTTTCCCAGCTTCAGGCCCGCGCGGCTTCGGCCAAGGGGGCGGTGACTTTGAGCACGGGCAGGCGGATTTCAAATGCGGCTCCGCCTTCAGGCCGGTTGTAGCAGGTGATTTGTCCCTTGTGGTCCTGGACTACGCCATACGTCGCGCTTAGTCCGAGACCGGTGCCTTTGCCGACCGGCTTTGTGGTGTAGAAGGGATCGAAGACGCGCTCGGGATCGCGCAAGCCGGGGCCGGAGTCGGCGAACTGGACGACCACTTCGTTGGCTTCGCGCCAGAGGGAGACCTGGAGACGCCCGCCGCCGATTTCCTGTAATGCGTCCACGGCGTTCTCGACGATCTGAAGAAAGGCCTGCAAGAGCTGGTTGGGGTTGCCGAGAACGCGAGGCAGGGGATCGTGGCTTTCCACAGTTAGGCTGATCCTCTTGTTTTCGAGCTTGAATCCTTCCATTTGAACCGCGCGCTGCAAAAGAGGCTTCAGTTCGAGAGGACTTTTTTCTCCCGGAGTCTGCTGGGCGAAACTGAGCAGATCGTTGACGAGTTCGCGAGTGCGCCGGGCCTGCTGGCCGATTTTCTGCGCGTTGGAGAGTTGCTCACGGCTGAGGTTGCTGCTGGCGGCCATCCGTTCGGAGCTGCTCAGGATGGCCGAAAGAGGGACCTCCAGTTCGCCGGCGGCGAGCGCGACCAGTTCTCCGAGCGAAGCCAGCTTGGCTTGTTGGATCACTCTTCCCTGCAGCCGCTGCAGGTTGTTGAAGCTCCCTCGCGAGTGCTTAAGCAGGTGCAAAAGCTTCTGATCCAGCAGGTGCTGTTTGAGAAACACGACAAAGGCCAGGGCGGCGACGCCCCCCATGGCTACCGCAAAACGGGCGTGGCGTAGATAAGGCTGCTCGTGGCTCCGGAACAGTGCCCAATATCCCATGGCGGGCAGAGAGAGAAGGGCGAGTTTCGCCAGTTGAGAAGCGACCGGGCGACTGGCACGAGTGATGGAAGGCATCATCTGGGTATCGCGAAGGCAGCGTCGCCCGGCAATGGGGGCCCAGAGGAACCCCAGCGCAGCGGCGAGGAACGGGAGGTCGTAGAGTCCGCCTGTCTTGTAGGTGCCGCGCGCGATAGCGGCGTTCATGGCTTCCGAAGAGAAGGTGTAGAGTGCGCTGGCGAAGAAAATATTGCGATAGAGTTCCCGCCACGATCCGGAACTGGTGAAGAATGCCGATGCTGACGCGGCAATCAGTATCACTCCTTCGACGAGATACAGCAGATCCCAACGCGGGCTGTACACCGCGACATTGGTGACGATGTACTCCTCGGGAAAAACGAAGAAGGCGTACACCACCACCCACCACACCAGCAGGATAAGGACATTCAGCGCGCTGGGTAACATCCCCTCGCGCTCATCGGCCTGATGGGGACGAATGGCCACGGCCGCCATGATGGGGACAACGTGCAGGAACAACACGACATCGCCATAAAAGGGGTCGGGCAGCGGCTTGCGCGCTACGACCTCAAACCACACCCAGCATGCCTGGTTGAAACACCACATGGCCATGCCCGCCGTCATCAGACTCCAGAACAGACGTGTATGCCCCCGGCTGTCGAAGGCGTTTCTGGCGCAGAGGATGAAGGCAGCCGTGATCACCAGCAGTGGGATCACGTCCCCCGTGGCCACGCGAAAGAAGGGGCTGGGAAACACTACGGGAACCAGAACAAAGGCCAGCAGTAGCCCAACTCCGCAGAGGAGCGACGAGATTTGCAGCCGAGACACTGCTTTTCATCATATGACGTTCGCCACGAGATGTTTAGATCACGGACTGGTTACCGCAGGTCACTACAGTAACGCTCGATCACAATTAAGGGAGCTTGGGGTGTCCTCAGCAGAGGCGCCCCCACGATGTGATGGAAGTCACGGCAATCAGCGATCGAGTCGGCCGCAGTTCGGGCTGCTCCTGCTAGAATTCGTGTCATGGCGTTCCCCGCTAACCGTCTGCGCCGTTTACGGCGCACTGAAACGCTGCGCACCCTGGTCCGCGAGACCCGGCTTACGCCCGAATCTCTGGTGTATCCACTGTTCATTTGCCCCGGAACCGGGATCCGGAAAGAAGTGCGCTCGATGCCCGGAGTCTTCAACCTTTCGATCGACGAGGCAGTGAAGGAAGTGCGCGAGACACGCGCGCTGGGAGTATTGTCGATTATTTTGTTCGGGCTGCCGGAGAAAAAGGATGAAGTGGCCACGGGCGCCTGGGCGCAAGATGGCATCGTGCAGAGGGCGGCGCGCGCCATCAAGAGTGAGTTGCGAGACGTGGTTGTGATGGGCGACGTTTGCCTGTGCGAGTACATGTCGCATGGGCATTGCGGCATAGTTAAGGTGAAAGAGAAAGCGGGACCGCAATCGCTGGGCGCGGCCTCGGCGGCGCCACCGGCTACTGCGGAGTACGAGATTGTGAATGACGCGAGTCTGGAATTGCTGGCGCGCACGTCGGTTTCGCTGGCGCGGTCGGGCGTGGACATCATCGCCCCGTCGGACATGATGGATGGACGGGTCGGGGCGATTCGCGCGGCCCTCGACCTAGCGGGCTTCGAAAATACGCCGATTCTCTCCTATGCGGCGAAGTTCTCTTCCGGCTTCTATGGGCCCTTTCGCGAGGCGGCGGATTCCGCGCCGCAGTTCGGGGATCGCCGTTCCTACCAGATGGACCCGGCGAACATTCGCGAGGCGATGCGCGAGATCGAGTTGGACATCGAAGAGGGCGCGGACATGATCATGGTGAAGCCGGCGATGCCGTACCTGGACGTGATTGCCGCGGCCCGGGATCGTTTCGACCTGCCGCTGGCGGCCTATCAGGTATCGGGCGAGTACGCGATGATCGAGGCGGCGGCCCGGAACCAGTGGATCGACCGGGAGCGCGTGATGATGGAATCGCTCGTCTGCATCCGCCGCGCGGGGGCAAGCGTCATTCTGACTTACTACGCCAAGGAAGCGGCGAAACTGCTGGCCTAGCCTGCTGCGGAAAAACTCCGGCTTCGTATCGGGGCATCGCTTCAGCGATGCCGTAAGTTCTTCGAAATCAGTCTCTTCAGAGGCTGCGCAAGTCGTTCGGCAGGTCTCTCGCAGCCGAAGCCGCAACCCACCGATCTTTTCACGATAAGACTGGCAAGACTATTGTAAAATTCGCCCTTATCCTGGAGTGGGCCCTTGGCGCGCTACGCAAAGCTCTCGTCGACTGAATTGGTAAGAGCGTGCGCTGGCTCGAAAGACGAGAGGGCGTGGGCGGAGTTCATCCGGCGATTTCAGGTGGTGATCGCCGCTGCCGTGCTGCGGACCGCCCGCCACTGGGGCGAACCGTCACGCCCGCAACTGGACGACCTGATCCAGGATACCTACCTCAAGCTCTGCGAAAAGGACAGCCGTTTACTGCGCTCGTTTCAACCGCGGCATGAAGATTCCATTTTTGGATTCTTGAAAGTGGTTGCGGCCAATGTCGTCCACGATCATTTCAAGTCTGCGCTGGCCGCAAAGCGCGGAGCGGGCCAAACGGAAGCGATCACGGAACCTATCCAAATCGACCGGAAAACGGCCGGCGCCGACAGCTTTGATGTTGTGAGCCGCCGCCTTCAGCTCGAGCAGCTCGACAAGATCCTGACACAGCTCACGGTGGGGAAGGATCAGGAAAGAAAGCGCACAGTTTTTTGGCTTCGCCACCGCCAGGGACTGAGTGCCAGTGAGATCGCGGCCATCCCATCGATAGGCCTGACCACCGAGGGGGTGGAAAGCATGCTCATGCGTCTGGCAATTATGATTCGCGGTCATCTCATAAATTCAAGCCCCCACCGCGAAGTGAAGGTTCTGACCAGGCAAAATCGTTCTAAGAGATTGGGGAGCTAGTTTTGGACGGAAATCCCACCGAGCACATCGGAAATACGGAACTGGCGAAGCTGCTCGAAGAATCTCGCCAGCGTACGGAACCTGCGCTGGATACAGCGGATGTGCACCCTCATCTTGCCGCCTGTTTAACCTGCCGGGAGCAATTTGAGGAACTGGCGTTGCTCGATCGCCAACTGAAGAGCGTGCGACCGGCTGAGTCTGCGCTGCCCCAGGGCGATTGTCCGGACCCGGCGGTGTGGCGCGAGATTGCCGGTGGTCTGACACCGCCCGACGAGACGCTTGCCTGCATCGAACATTCCAGCCGCTGTGATTATTGTGGTCCGTTGCTGCACGGAGCGGTCGCTGAACTGGCCGGCCTGAACGGGGAGATCACCGAGGCGGAACTTAAGCATATCGCGACCCTCGAGAGTGCGCGCGCCGAGTGGCAGCAGAGGCTGGCCCAGCAAATCACCGGAACACCGCATTCGGCGCCGGATCGGGAATCTACACCGTGGCAGAGGTGGCTGGCGGTTCCGCGTCTGGCGATGGTGGGCGCATCTCTTCTAGCCGTGGTGGGCGTGGGATCATGGGTAGCGGTCCATCGCAACCACCCAGCCACCGCCAGCAAGCTCCTTGCCCGCGCGTACACCGAGAAGCGCACCCTGGAACTCAGGATCGCGGGTGCCGCCTATGCGCCTATGCGCGTCTCGCGCGGACCGGCAGCCTCCTTCACCAGCCGTCCGGCGGCACTGTTAAATGCGGAAGCGCTGATTGCCAGCCAACTGGAATCTCATCCCTCCGATCCTTCCTGGCTTCAGGCCCAGGCGCAGGCCGACGTGCTGGAAGGCAAGTCCGATGCGGCCGTCGAAGCTTTGCGCCACGCCTTGCAGTTGGAGCCGCATTCGCCAGCGCTCCTGACCGATCTCGCCACCGCTTACTTCCAGCGCGCCCAGCAGGGAGACCGCAAAGAAGACCTTGGCGCAGCTTACGAGTACCTGAGCCAGGCCTTGCGGCTGCGCCCCGACGATCCGGTTGCGCTGTTTAATCGCGCCATTGTCGCGGAACATCAGTTCCTCTACCACCAGGCACTGGATGACTGGGATCGCTACCTGCAAGTCGATCCGCGTTCGGAATGGGCTGGCGAAGCCCGCAACGCGGCCGAGCGTGTGCGCGCAAGACTGAAGGAACACGACGCGAGCCAGGCCACGCCGCTGCTGTCGCCGGCGCAGATCGCAGCCTCGGCGGACGACCCGAACCTGCGTTCCACGGTGGACGCGCGCATTGAAGAATATTTTCCCGGCGCGGTCCGGTCCTGGCTGCCCCAGGCCTATCCCGAAAAGGGAGCCGCGGATACGGTCGTCCAGCGCGCGCTTTTTTTTTTAGCGGACCTGACCAGCCAGCAGCACAACGATCGCTGGCTCTCCGATCTCCTCCACGGTTCCTCCGCACTCAACTTTCCGCAAGCGGTCGCCGCGCTCGCCAAGGCTGCCCAGGCGAATGACGCCGGCGAATACTCCACCACCCATGTCCAGGCGTCCCAAGCCGAGCGCCTCTTCCGAACATCCGGCAACGAGGCGGGCACACTGCGCGCGCAGTTCGAACAGACCTTCGCGGCCCAGATCGAGCGCCACAGCGAAGTGTGCCGGCGACAAGCAACGGCTGCCCTGGCGGAGTCCGAAAGATATTCCTATTCTTGGTTGCAGATTCAGCTGGGCCTGGAGAAGGGCGTTTGTTCCGGTCTGATGGATGACCTAGGCACCTACGAAAGGGCTGCGCATCGTGCCATGGATCGCGCCCACAAGATTGGGTACGGGGCCCTCTATCTGCGGGCGCTTGGGTTTGCAGCGGAAAGTCGATTCGCCACCGGCGACCAATCGGGCGGTTCGAAACTGGCCAACACGGGTCTGGAAGGCTACTGGTCGGCTCAGTATCCCGTCATGCGAGGATACAACCTTTACACAGAACTCGCTCACAGCGCCGAAGCTGCTGGCCGATCGAATTTGCAGATGGCGACCTGGCACGAGGCTGTCGCATTGATTGACCCCGATGAAGACCAACTGCTACGCGCCTGGGCGCATGGCTATCTGGCCAATGCGGCTGCTGTGGCTCGCCAGCCCCAAGTCGCCGAACGGCAGTATGCCGAGGCAGCCCGGCTCTTCACGCTTGCCCCGCGAACCGAAGCCAGCCGTAGTTATGCTCTCGAGACCGAGATCCGAGTCGCTCAATTGGAGGCACGGCTTGGTCGTTTTGATGCCGCCATCACACGACTGACCTCAATACAGGACCAGGTCCGCCCGCTTTCGAACAACTATCTCGTGCAGATGTTCTATTCCGCGCTGGGCGAGTTGCAGCTTGGCAGGCATCGTGAGGCGGAAGCGGAGCAGGCTCTTCGCCCCGCGCTAGCCTTGGCGGAGCAGAGCCTTGCGACGCTCGGGTCCGAGGCGCAACGTACGAACTGGAGCAAGGACGCAGCGCCGGCGTATCTCGCACTCATCGAAACAGAGCTGGTGCAGGGCCGTCCGCAGGAAGCGCTCGAGACGTTTGAGTGGTACCTGGGAGCGCCCCAGCGGGTGGCGACAGATCCTCGCCCGCACCCATCTCTGACCAACCCGCCGATGCCGGATCCGTCGCAGCTGACCTCTCGCCGTCCGCTTCTGGCAAAAGAGACGGTGCTGGCCTATGCCGTACTGCCGGATGGCCTGGCGATCTGGGTTTATGACGAGGGCGTTATAAACGCAAGCTGGATTCCGAAACCTACCGATGGCCTGCAAGAGCTGGCGGAAAGGTTTCACGACTTGTCTTCCGATCCGAAGTCAGAGTTGAGCGCCTTGCGTCGGGACGCTCGCAGCCTGTATGAACGGCTCATCGCTCCGGTGGAACAACAATTGACTCCCGGACGCACGCTGGTGATCGAAGCGGATGGCTGGCTGGCCCGCGTGCCCTTCGAAGCGCTGCTGGATGCGAACGGTCACTATCTGATAGAAAGTGCGCCAATTGCCCATTCTTTGGGGCAGGATTCACAGGCGCGGCTCCACGGCGACAGCGGTATTACGGCGGACTCGGCGGCCCTGGTGGTGGGCAGCGCCGCTTCATCGCCGGCGGACGGCCTCATTCCACTGCCCGATGTGGCCGCGGAAGCGGACACCGTTGCCAGCGGCTTCCATTCCGCGCGCGTGCTCAAAGGCGGAGAAGCCACCCTCAGCGCGGTCCGGAGCGAACTGCCCGGGGCCGCAGTTTTCCACTTTGCCGGACATTCGTTGGCGACTCCAGACAGAACTGGATTGATCCTGGAAAATGCGAATGAGCAACAGGGGCCCCAGCTGCTGGATGCCGACCTGTTGCGACACATCAGACTGTCCAACCTGCAACTGGCAGTGCTGTCGGCCTGCAACACGGGCGAAGGTAGCGGCGGCTCAAGCGGATTCAACAGCGTTACCGATGCTCTTCTGCGTGCCGGCGTGCCCCACGTGGTTGCGAGCCGGTGGGCAGTAGACTCTGCTGAGGCTCGAGGATTCGTGCAGGAATTTTATCGCAATGCGCTTTCTGGCCAGACTGTCTCCGATGCAATTCGCATGACTTCTCGGAACATGCTGGCCAACCCGCGCACATCTCATCCCTATTACTGGTCGGCATTTGTAGCTTACGGGCAGCGGTAGGATAGGAATAGTCAATATCTCAACCAGGAGCAAATTCTATGAGGAACCCAGGCCACTCCCCCGGCAAGGCTTTCGTCCTTGCGAGTGTTTTTCTGGCGACGATGTTTCTTGTCTCATGCGAGCAGTCCAAACCAACAGCTCCCGCGCCAGCGGCTGCACCCCAGTTACCCAGCACGGAGAAAGTGTTCGTTGTGTTTGACGGCCCTTGGGCTTTCGCTCCCGATCCGAAGGACGCCGGCAGCGTCGTGGCGATTGCACCCAAGACGAAAGGACATCGCGATCTCTATGTGAAAGCTTCCAATCAATCGACGTTGGCTTCGGGTGCTTATGATCTCTCGTTCCCAGCCCACAGCGGGCAGGCTGCGGCGACCAGCGACCCCAGCATTGCACAGGCCAAGATCGACTCCCAGAGCCTGCAGCGCGCACTCGATAACAAGTCAGCGAGGTACATCATCCGCCTTCCCAAGCCCGAAGAGTATGTAGTTGCGGCCCGGTCGAAGAGCCGGCTTGGCGCCACGTACCCGCCCGACGCTTCGACGGAGAAAGACTACGCCACAGCCGTCTCGCTACGCTACAACGTCAGCAGCCTGAACGGGTTTTCCTTAGCGGGCACTCCGGACAGCGGCGCGTTCAACCCATTGTTGCTCCAGGTGGACACGCCGATGATTCGCTTTGTCATCATGCCAGCGCAAGACGACGATCCCAAGGACAAGTGCAACACACACTCCCGCGAGGGCTTCCACGACCTGACGATGTTGCTCGGGTTGACTTTGTACGTGGATTTCCCGGATAACCCCGCCGATTGCCACAGCAAAGATCCGCAGAGCGCTCATCCTGCCAAAGCAGAGGCTGGCGAGTCGTCGCCTCTCGAAAGGCTGGGCATGCTCTTGCGCGGAGGCGGTGCCCGAAGCGCCGACTATCTGGCAGCTGCGATGTATTTCTTCGGTAGGCCCGGGGGCGATTGCATGTCACCCAACCTCATTCTCACGCCCACCCCGACCCCGTAGAGCCTCCGACGTGGGATTGCACCGGGAACGTACTTAGGTGATCGGGGCGGAAAGCACAACCTGGTTTCCGCCCCGTTCGTTTTGTGATAAAGTGCCGCGCACACCTCGCGGAAAGCAAGTCGATCCCGCACACGGCGAACCTCTTCCTCCCAGCTGGCGTTCGCCCGGACCAAACCCACAAAACAGGCGAACCGTATTGTGGGGGCGGAGCCCGCGGCCGGCACCTCGCACGCTTTGAATGACTAGGCCTAAGCTAAACGCACACCTGCGTCAGGCGATGCAATACTTTATTGCAATACTATAGCTTATAGATACTATCCAAAAGGAGAATCTCGCACGAATGTTTCACGTGAAACACTCTTGATCGCAAACAAAGGAGTTAGCCCCGGCCCGCTGCTGTCGGCATCCCGAAATCTCAGCTCTCCAGTTTGGTCGTTCGGCGGTCGTTGGTCGTTCGCGATGAATTGTTTGCTAACGACTACCGACTAACGACCAACGACCAACGACTATCCACCCACGAAAGGTCTACAATAGCGCCGTGAACGCCCCCGTTCCGCCGAAGCCGATAGCTGACGACAAGCATCAAGACAAGCATCAGCACCGCCATTCCATCTACGCCGCCGAAGCCAGCGGATTGCTTCTCATGGCGGTTCTGCTGCTCATTCTCACCATCATCCGCTACTGGCGGTACATTCCTTGGAGCGCGCGCTGAAGTTGCCGAATGTACTGAACGTGGCGAGGTTGCCGAAATTAGATCGCAAGCCGCTCCTCGTCGTGGTGCTTGGTCCCACGGCGAGCGGGAAGACATCACTGGCGCTGGCGATCGCCCGGCGCTTCCGCGGTGAAATCGTCAACTGCGACTCGGTCGCGATGTATCGCGAATTTGAAATCGGCACGGCCAAGCCCCGTGCGGCAGAGCGCGCGGAAGTTCCGCATCACCTGCTGGATTGCGCGGATCCGCTCGCCGACGTTAGCGCCGGAGAATATGCGCGCCAGGCGCGGCGGATTCTGCGCGAGATAGTTTTGCGCGAGAAAGCTCTGAGCGAAAACGAGCAGCCAAGACATTTGCCCATCGTCAGCGGAGGAACCGGACTCTATCTTCGCGCTCTCGTCGAAGGACTCTTTTCTGGCCCGCAGCGCTCCGAAGAGCTGCGCCACAGACTGCGCCGCCGCGCGGAGAAATATGGCACTGAGCACTTGCATCGCATTCTGCGCCGGCTCGACTCTTCGGCAGCGAGCCGCATTCACGCCAATGACGTTCCCAAGATGATTAGGGCGATCGAGGTGTGCCTGGCCTCGCGCCGGCCCATGACCGAACTTTGGCGACAGGGACGCGAACCGCTGCACGGCTTTCGCATTCTGCGTCTCGGACTCAATCCGAAGCGCGAAGTTCTTTATGCCCGCATCAATCAGCGCGCCGCGAAGATGTTTGACGAAGGACTGATCGCCGAGACGGAAAGGCTTCTCGAAAAGTATGGCGAACAAGCCCGCCCGCTCGCCTCGTTGGGATACAAACAGGCGGTGCAGTTTTTGCGCGGCGAATTGGATCGGGAGTCGGCGCTCGCCGCGGCGCAGCAGGCGCATCGCAACTATGCCAAGCGCCAGATCACATGGTTCCGTCGCGAACCGGATGTGCATTGGCTGAACGGGTTTGGCGACGACCCAGCCGTCCAGGCGGAAAGCAACGCCACCATCGAACAGCAAATTTGAGAGAGCGCGTGAGCGATTGCCTGACTTTTGCTATTGTCAATTGCATGCTTCGACATCTGCTGCTGATCACGCTTCTGCTAGCTGCGGCGTTCTGCTTTGCAAAAGACAAGAGCAAAGACCGCGTTCTGCAGCCTGGTCCCATCCATCTCGACAAGGCCGGCCAGAAGTGGGTTGACAAGACGTTGCGCAAGATGTCGCCCGAAGAGAAAGTCGGCCAACTCTTCGCGATCTTTGTGAGAGCGCAATTTCTGAATGACGCCGACCCCATCTTCGTTCAACTGCGCAACAACATCCGCAAGTATCGCATTGGCTCGCTGGTCATGACCGTCCCGGTGGATGGCCCCGTCCTGCTCAAGAGCCAGCCCTATGTTGCCGCCGAGTTGCTCAACCGGCTGCAAAGATCATCGAAGCTGCCCCTGATTGTCGCGGCCGACTTCGAGCGCGGCGTGTCCATGCGTCTGAATGGCACCACCGTTTTTCCCCATGCGATGGCTTTTGGAGCTACCGGCAAAACAGAAAATGCCGAAGCCTTTGGACGCATCACCGCGCTGGAGGCGAGGGCCGTTGGAGTGCATTGGAATTTCTTCCCCGATGCCGACGTGAATTCCAACCCCGCGAATCCCATCATCAACACGCGCTCGTTCGGAGGAGACCCGGCGCAGGTGGGCGATTTCGTGGCGGCGTATATCCGGGGCGCTCACGAAGGCTCCATGCTGACCACGGCCAAGCACTTTCCCGGACACGGCGATACCGCAGCCGATTCTCATCTCGGCCTCGCTCAAGTCACTGGCGACTGGGCGCGGCTCGATGCGGTTGAGCTGCCGCCGTTCCGGCGCGCGATCGAGGCGGGCGTGGATGCGGTGATGGTGGCGCACGTAACCGTTCCTGCCCTCGACCCCGAGCCCAACCGTGTGGCCACAACTTCAAAGGCGATTGTCACCGGACTCCTCAAAGAAGACATGGGATTCAAAGGGATCGTCGTGACCGACGCCCTCGACATGGCGGGGTTGACGCGCCTGTACGCGAAGGATACCGGCCGGGCAGCGGTCGAATCCTTCAAAGCCGGCAATGACGTGCTGATCATTCCAGTCGATCTCGACACCAGCTATCGCTCGGTGCTGCAAGCGGTGCATAGCGGCGAAATCAGCCGTCCGCGGCTCGATCAATCCGTTCGTAAGATTCTGGAACTTAAGGCTTCTCTTGGTTTGAACAAGGCGCGGCTGGTGGACCTCAGCCAACTTTCCAGCGAGGTTGCGAAGCCGGAGAATCTGGCCGCCGGCCAGCGCATTGCCGACGAAGCCATCACCCTCATTCGCGACAACGGGAAAGTCATTCCGCTTTACTCTTATGGAACTCCGGCGGCCGCGCTTCCGTATCAATCAGTAGCCGAGGTGAGCAATCGCCTGGTCGCGGTGATTTTTTTCGACGACCTGCGCACCGACTCCGGACGTATGCTCGAACGCCAGATTCTAGCCCGTGTGCCTGACGCCCACTTGATCTACGTGGACGCACGGTCGGCCGCCGGCATGAAGCCGTCCGTTGCCGAAGCGGTGGAAGCAGCGGAGCACGTGATCGCCGCCGTGTATGTGGTTCCGACCGCGGGCAAGGCCATGCGTGCTGCTGGCGGAGGTTTGACGAATACGGTTGCCATGGACGACGCCACAGGATCTTTACTAACTGCGATTCTCGATCGCGCCGCCGATCGCACGGTCGTACTTGCCATGGGCAATCCCTATGTGGCGCAGGATTTCCCCGCGATCCAGAATTATGTGTGCGCATTCTCCAATGCAACCGTCTCGGAAACGGCTGCCGTGAAGGCGATCTTCGGCGAGATCCCGATCGGCGGTCATCTGCCGGTTACGATTCCGGGCATCGCATCCCGAGGCGAGGGTCTCGAACGCCCCGCCCAACCCAGCTCAGGAGGTTCCTCTCGTGTTCAGCCGAAAAATGTTCAGCCGTAACGTTATCGCAAAACTTTCCCTTGGCGCGCTGTTTGCCGCCCTCTGCGTTCTTCCCGCCTGCAGCATCAATGCCAACGACAAGCACAGTAGCAAGGATGGCGAGACGCACGTTGACATCAAGTCTCCCATTGGTGATTTGCACGTCAGCGAGCAAGCCGATATCCGCGACGCAGGTCTGACGCTCTATCCGGGCGCCAAGCCTGCTCCGAAAGACGACAGCGACGACAAGAAGAGCGCCAATGTGAATCTTTCGCTACCGGGATTCTCGTTGAAAGTGGTGGCTGCGGAGTTCAACTCCGAGGACGCACCCGACAAAATCATCGCCTACTACGACAAAGAGCTGCAGAAATATGGCAAGCCCATCCAGTGCCACGGCGCCTGGAGCGGCGGTCACGTGGAGTCCTCACCCGGCAAGGAAGAAGGCTCCAAGCCCGTCTCGTGTGGGAATAACGGCAGCGGAGACTCAGTGGAGTTAAAGGTTGGAACCGAGGGGAACCAGCACGTCGTCGCCGTTAAGCCCAACCGCCAGGGAACCCGCTTTGCCCTGGTTTATGTGCGCATTCACACTGGCAAAGACGACACGATCTAAAGGCATCGGGTGATCGGATCATAGGGCCATCGGGTCATCTACTGAATTTCCGATCACCAGATGACCCGATGGCCCGATCACCCGATGGCCCCATGCCTTGCTCTCCGCTTCGTTGTGCGCTAGCTTCAAAGACGTGGATCACCTTTGCCAACAATGCGGGACCACGGTCGAGGATGGCCGGCCGTTTTGTCCGCAATGCCGTGCTCCTCAAATCCATGTGCAGGTTGAGATTTCGGATGCTGAAGTTGCCGCGCGCTTGAACCCCGCGCCGGACGCGTTGTCTCCGGAGATTCCCGTAGAGACGAGGCTTGCCTCGTCTCAGCCGCGGCAAACCGCCGGCAGGACGATGGACAGGGGAATTGCCGTTCGTGCCGCGCTCAAGGCCGGCGTGCTCGGGGTTTTCATCGGGATGATCCCATTTCTCGGCATCGTGCTGACCGGGGCACTGGCTGTCTTTTTCTACCGCCGCGAAAATGGATTCGCACTTCCTACCGCTCTCGGATCGCGTCTCGGAGGAGCAGCGGGAGTCGTCGCCTTCGCTATCAACGCTCTGTTGATCACCATCCGGATTTTTGTTTTTCATGCCCAGCAGGAATACACCGACACCATCCTGAAAATCGCTCAGAGGTTCGGAGCAAATGCGGCGGACCCTGACTTTCAAGCCAGCATCCACAACCTGTTCACTCCGTCGGGGCTGGCGCTCACCTTCTTTTGTGGGATGATTGTTACCGTGGTGCTCGCCTCAATCGGCGGTGCGCTGGCCTCGCTGCTTCTAAGGCCCCGCAACACCCGCGAGTAGTTCAATCAGTATCGACGCGGGTTTCACGCCCGGCCTTGCTCTCGTCTTTGCGCACGCGTATGATGCAGCGTTTATGAATTCACGCACGCCAGGTCGTCCCGTTGAGGTCCATCAGAAAGCGCAGCTTATGTCGGCATCCGAGGTGGAGCGCACCTTGATCCGGCTGGCGCATGAGATTCTCGAGAAGAACAACGGCGTCGAAGATCTGGCCCTGGTCGGCATCCGGCGTCGCGGAGTTCCGCTGGCGGAGCGGCTGGCGAAAATTATCCAGCGCATCGAAAAGAAACCGGTGCTGCTCGGCACGCTCGACATTACCCTCTATCGCGACGATCTTTCGACCCTCGACTCCAAGCCGGTGGTGCAGAAAACCGAACTGGAAATCCCCATCACGGGGAAGTCGGTGGTGCTGGTTGACGACGTGCTCTACACCGGCCGCACCACCCGCGCCGCCATGGACGCGCTGTTCCACGCGGGCCGTCCCCGGCGCTTGCAGTTGTGCGTATTGATCGATCGCGGCCATCGCGAGTTGCCGATTGAGGCCGCTTTCATCGGACGAACGGTGCAGACAACGGAAAATCAGATTATTGAGGTCAAACTTCGCGAGGTCGATGACGCGGAGAAAGTCCTGCTGATGGAAAAGCTGTAGACGAGAACTGGCCTCATAACGGTTTTTGGGAAGGGCACGGCTTCAGCCGTGCCGCCCAGCGTTCAATAGGGACAGGGCTTTAGCCCCTGAGGGCGGCGCACCAGACCTCGGTAAAAACATTTATGAGACCAGTTGAACTATGAATCCAGCGCGTGGTTCCCTGCTTGGTATCGAGCACCTGGAAGCAGCCGAGATCCTGAGACTTTTGAAGTTTGCCCGGCGCATGAATCCGGACAAGCCGCGGCCTCTGCTCAAGGGCAAGCGTGTGCTTCTTCTTTTCTACGAAGCTTCCACCCGCACGCGGAGCTCGTTTGAAATCGCGGCCAAATCAATGGGCGCTCACACCGTTCTGATTCAGTCCGCCGGTTCCAGTATTGAGAAAGGCGAATCGCTGCTCGACACGGGATACACGGTGCGCGCCGTCGGCGCCGACATCATCGTCATCCGCCATCCCAACGCCGGAGCGCCTTACGTGATGGCGCAGCACCTCGACGTGCCCGTCATTAACGCCGGAGATGGACTGCACGAGCATCCCTCGCAGGCGCTGCTCGATGCTTACACAATTCTGCGCAACAAGAAAACTTTCAAAGGTCTGCAGGTCGCGATTGTCGGCGATATCTTTCACAGTCGTGTGGCGCGGTCGGCGTGCCATCTGTTGGGCAAGTTCGGCGTGAAGATTATTCTTTGCGGTCCGCCGGAACTGGTGCCCGACATCGCGACGACCATCGCGCCCGGTGTACGTGTGACCCGCCACATTGAAGACGCCCTACGCGGCACCGATGTGGTCATGCTGCTGCGCGTGCAGAAAGAGCGCCTCTCCGGGCTGAAGATCGACCTCCCGGAATACATCGCGCGCTACCAGATGACCCCGGCCCGGTTGAAGATGGCGAAGAAAGATGCCATCGTGATGCATCCCGGCCCGATTATTCGCGGTCTGGAACTGACCAGCGAAGTCGCCGACGGCGCCCAGGCGCACATTCTGGAGGAAGTGCGCAACGGCGTGCCCACACGCATGGCGATTCTGGCGCGGGCGATGGGAAAGATGCGATGAAAAACGATTCCCCACAGAGACACAGAGAGAACCAGGTCACGTTTTCTTGATTTTGATTTTCTCTGTGACTCTGTGGTGACAAATGTGGTGAAAAACGAAGGATTGACGTGACGTCACGCTCCACAAGTAGTTTGCTGATCAAGGGCGGCCACCTCATCGATCCGGCGGCGCGCATCGACGCGCCCATGGACGTGCTGCTGAAAGATGGCCGCGTTGCCGAAGTAGCTGCTCCCAACAAGATCAAGGGCGCGGACGAAAAATTCGATGCCCGCGGACTCATCGTCGCGCCGGGCTTCATCGATCTGCACGCGCACCTGCGCGAGCCCGGCCAGACGCACAAAGAGACGATCGCGACGGGCACGGCCGCCGCTGCGGCTGGCGGCTTTACTTCCGTCTGCACCATGCCCAACACGGTTCCGGTTGTCGATTCGGTCGAGTGGGTCGAGTGGCTTCGTCAGCCCGAACGCGGCGCGGTCGTCAACGTGTTTGCCATCGCTGCCGCGACGCGAGCGAGCAAGGGCGTCACGCTCACCGACTTCCGTGCGCTGCACACCGCCGGAGCCATCGCGGTCACCGACGATGGCAAGCCCATCCTCGAAGACGGCATCATGCGCGAGGCCCTGGTCCTGGGCGGGGAGCTGAATTTCCCGGTCGTGCAACATGCCGAAGACACGCGGATGACCGAAAATTGCTCCATGCACGCGGGCGCGCGTTCATTCCGGCTTGGGTTGCGCGGCATGACCGCAGCCGCCGAAGCCTCGATCGTCGAGCGTGACGTGCAGCTCGCGACGCAAATTCCCAATGCCCGCCTGCACGTCGCCCATCTTTCTACGGCGGACGCGCTGAAGAGCGTGCGCCGTGGCAAGCGCGCGAAAGCGCGTGTCACTTTTGAAGTTACGCCGCACCATTTCACGCTGACTGACGAGGACATGCGTGATTACGACAGCAATTACAAGATGAATCCCCCGCTGCGCTCGGCCTCCGATCTCGAAGCCATCCTGGCCGCGCTCGCCGACGGTACGGTGGACGCCATCGCCACCGATCACGCTCCCCACGCCGCCCACGAAAAAGAGATGGAATTCGAGCGCGCCGCGTTCGGCATCACCGGACTTGAAACCGCGCTCGCTCTGGCGGTCACCAGGCTGCATCGCGACAAGCGGATCCCGCTTGCCCGCATCGTGGAACTCTTCACCGCCGGTCCGGCTCGCTGTTTCGATCTTCGCGGCCGCGGTTCGCTTGTCCGCGGCTCGGCCGCCGACGTTACCGTTTTCGATCCGAAGAAGAAGTGGACGTTCGACGCCGCCAAGTCACGCTCGAAATCGCGGAACACACCCTTCGACGGATGGCAGCTCACGGGAAAAGTAGTCGCGACAATTGTCGGAGGAAAGATCGTGTACTCCGCTTAGTTTTACGTAGGGACAGCCGCTCCAGACGCCGTCCATCTCGTCATCCCACCAGCACCGCCCCGCCATTCACGTTGAAAACCTCGCCCGTGATAAATCCAGCACAGGGTGTGCACAGGAACAGAACCGGCCCAGCGATCTCTTCCGGCGTGCCCACGCGCCCCAGCGGGATGCCGCGAAAAATCTTTTCGCGCGTCGGCGGATCGTTCAGCGCTGGCGCTGACATATCCGTATCCACCCACCCCGGCGCCACCGCATTGATGTAGATGCGGTCGCGCGCCAGTTCCGTCGAGAGGCCTTTCACCATGCTGATCAGCGCGCCTTTGGTGGCCGCATAGTCACAATGGAAAGCTTCGCCGCGCTGGCCGGAAGTGGAACTGACCAGCACGATGTGGCCGGCCGCAGCTCCAGACGATGCTGCGGATGACGCTGCGCCCTGTTTTTTCATCTGCGCCACGGAATGCTTGACCAGAGAAAACACGCTATCCAGATTCACCGCGATGGTACGATGCCATTGTTCGTCGGACATGCGATCGATGGGCGCATCCTCAGGCGGCCAGATGCCGTGATTCGCAACCAGAATGTCGAGCCGCCCGAACGCCGAGATCGCAGTCGATACCAGTTGCTGCGCCGCCTCCGTGGTCGAGAGATCGCTCTGCGCCGCGCGACAGTTTCCCGCGCCACATGCACGCACCAGATCCTCGGCCTGCGCCTTCGCCGCCTGATAGTTGAAGATAACTTTCGCGCCCGCCGCCACAAACATCCGCACCGCCGCCGCACCAATGCCGCGCGATCCGCCGGTAATAAGAGCAACTTTAGAATTAAGAGTCAGATTCATAAACGCATACAAGTATCGCACGCCAAATGCCGTAAATCGTCGGCACCCCGGCCAGGCTTGGGGGAGAGCAGGCCATCGGTTCTTAAGTGCGAGCCGCGGTCGAAGAAGGGTTTCAGCCCCTATCGAATCCACATTTCTGCTTTCAAGTCGCTGCGTGCTTTATCATCAAGCGCGAGCCAATACCTTCAGCCCTTGCCACCCCTCTCCAACCCGAGCGCAGCCCCCGAAACGTCGAACCAAACTTCGAGCCATAGACGTTTCCCATCATTCCTGCTTTCCATGGTCCTGGTGGCGCTGGCGATCCGCCTGGTCGTCATGGTTTTCCTGCTGCCCGAGCAACTCGAACCGCAGCGCGATCACTGGCATTTCGGATACGAGGCCGGCAGAATCGCCCGCTCCATCGTTCAGGGCCGCGGCTTCAGCAGTCCCTTGTTCGAGAACACCGGCCCCACTGCCTGGATGACTCCGGTTTATCCCTATCTGGTCGCCGGTGTTTTCAAACTGTTCGGCACCTACACGAAGGCCTCGGCGATCGTGCTGCTTTCGCTGAATGCCTTGATGTCAGCTCTGGCCTGCGTTCTCGTCTTCCTGATCGGGCGCGTCAGTTTCGGAGATCGCGTCGCTAAATGGTCTGGCTGGGTGTGGGCATTCTGTCCCTATGCCATTTATTTTCCCGTCGAGCGCATCTGGGAAACCTGGCTGGCGACTCTGCTTCTTTGCGTGCTTTTTCTGATCACCCTGAATCTCGAGAACCCGCCTGAAGACGACCGCCCGCACAAATGGATCCTCCTCGGCATCCTCTGGGGACTGGCTGCACTGACCAGCCCGGCCCTGCTCTCCGTGCTGCCCTTCCTCGCCGGATGGGTCATCTATCGCCGCCATCGCCGCGGCCAAAGCTGGTTTGCTGTCAATGTCGTTGCCACCATCGCATTTATTGCGGTCATCTCACCCTGGTTCATCCGCAACTACGAAGTCTTCCATCGCGTCGTTCCCTTCCGCGACAACATGGGGATCGTTCTGCGGCTGGGGACCAAAGGCACCACCTCGCACTGGGCACCCTACGAGCTTGGCCCCTGGCACAATGAGCAGGAATGGAACGAATTCAAGCAACTGGGCGAACTCGCTTACATGGACAGGAAAAAGCGGCAGGCGATCGAGTTCATTGGCGCCCATCCTGGATGGTACGCGTGGGCCTCGGTGCGGCGCGCCATCTATTTGTGGACTGGATACTGGAGCCTGGATCGCGCCTATCTCTCCGAGGAGCCGCTTGATCCGCCGAATATTTTGTTCTGCACCACGCTCACCGTCCTCGCGCTTCTCGGACTTCGACGCGCCCTGCGAGCGGATTGTTCCAGCGCTCTGCCCTACGCACTCGTGCTCTTCTCGTTCCCGCTGATCTACTACATCACAAGTCCGGAAGTTTACTATCGGCGCCCCATCGACCCGTTCTTTGTGATCTTGGCGGTCGTAGCAGTGGTGAAGAACAGTGGTCAAGGGCCGGTGGTCAGTGGCCAAGTGAATGGTGGGAGACCCTAGCGGCGGCAGCGCTAACGCCTAACGCAAAAAAAAAGGCGGCCAAATCGGCCGCCCCCTTGAAAACTAATCACTGGCCACTGCTCCTACGCTGTAGCCGGCCGCTCGCCGCCTTTGGCGGGAGCCCGCTCCGGCTTGATCACCTGCTGCACGCCGTCGTCGGACTTCGCCGGCAGCGGTTTGATCGGGGGCAGTTCCTGCCCCTCGACCAGCAGCTTGATCTCGGAGGCGTCCAGCACTTCGCGTTCGATGAGCGCCTTCGCAATCCGGATCAGGGTTTCGCGATTCTCCGAGAGGATCCCCTTCGCCGTCGCGTACCCCACGCTCACCATCTTCCTGACTTCTTCGTCAATCTGGATGGCGGTGGCTTCGCTGTAGTCGCGGTGTTGCGCGATCTCGCGTCCCAGGAAAATCTGCTCTTCCTTCTTGCCGAAGGTCAGCGGCCCCAGGTCGCTCATGCCCCACTCGCACACCATCTTGCGCGCCAGTTCCGTGGCCCGCTCAATGTCGTTGCCCGCGCCCGTTGACATCTGGTTCAGAAAAAGCTCTTCCGCGATACGCCCGCCCATCAGGATGGCGATCTGCGTGTCGAGATAGTTTTTGTAGTAGTTGTGGCGATCGTCGGTCGGCAACTGCATGGTCAGGCCCAGCGCCATGCCGCGCGGAATGATCGTGACCTTGTGCACCGGGTCGGAGTGCGGCAGCATGACAGCCACCAGCGCGTGTCCCGCCTCGTGGTAAGCGGTGTTCTTCTTCTCTTCATCGGAGAGCAGAAGCGACTTGCGTTCCACGCCCATCAGCACTTTATCTTTCGCCACTTCGAAGTCGTACATCAGCACGGCCTTGCGGTTCTGCCGGGCGGCAGCCAATGCCGCTTCATTCACCATGTTGGCCAGGTCCGCGCCCGAGAATCCGGGTGTGCCGCGGGCGAGCACGAACAAATCCACATCTTCAGCCAGCGGAATCTTGCGGGTGTGAACGCGCAAAATTTCTTCCCGTCCGCGAACGTCGGGACGATTCACCACTACGCGCCGGTCGAAACGCCCCGGCCGCAGCAGCGCCGGATCGAGCACATCCGGACGGTTCGTCGCCGCCATCAGGATCACGCCTTCGTTCGATTCGAAGCCGTCCATTTCCACCAGCAACTGGTTCAAAGTCTGCTCGCGCTCATCGTGTCCACCACCGAGACCGGCGCCGCGGTGACGTCCGACGGCATCAATTTCGTCTATGAAGATGATGCAGGGAGCGTTTTTCTTGCCCTGTTCGAACAGGTCGCGCACGCGGCTCGCGCCCACGCCCACGAACATTTCCACGAAGTCCGAGCCGGAGATGGAGAAGAACGGAACATTCGCTTCGCCTGCGACCGCCCGTGCCAACAAGGTCTTGCCCGTTCCCGGAGGTCCAACCAGCAGCACGCCCTTCGGAATGCGTCCGCCAAGTTTCTGGAACTTCTGTGCTTCGCGCAGAAACTCGATAATTTCGCGAAGTTCTTGCTTGGCCTCATCCACGCCCGCCACGTCTTTGAACGTGATCTTTTTCTGCTGCATGGAGAGCAGCCGCGCCCGGCTCTTGCCGAACGACAGCGCCTTGTTTCCACCCGTCTGCATTTGCCGGATCATGAAGAACCAGAGCGCGCCCAGCAGCACCAGCGGCAACAGATTCAGAATCCAACTCGGCCAAGTGCCGTTGCTGATGTCCTTGAAGCCGTACGGGACATTCTTTTCCGTCAGCTTCTTGTACATATCCGGATAGTTCGCCGGTACGATCGTGTGAAACGGCGACTCGTTCTTAAACTTTCCCTTTACTTCCTGGCCGATAAACATCACGTCGTGGACATTGCCCTGATCCACTTCCGACAGGAATTCAGAAAAGCCGATTTCTTTTTCCTTCTGGGTATTGCTCCCGGTTTTCACAACCTGCCAGAGCAGGAAGGCCGAGACCACGATGACCGCCCAGAAAAGTACCGTTTTGATCGTCGAATTCACTTAAAACTCCTCTAAGTGCAGCCCATCCCCACCAAAGAAAGAAGCCGCCTCTTCACCCATATTAGATGCCAGAAGCGGAAATTCGACTGGGAAAAGCCTGCTGCGTTATTTTAGACCTTTTCCAATGAAAACGGGAAACCGGAAGAAGGTAACAGAAGTCACGCGGAACACCTCGTGTGGAACCACGGCTTTGCCCCCTTTGGGCTCTTGCGACTCAGAAGACGTACTGTCGAGGGAGACTTTTGCCCGAAGCGAGAATCTCGGCTAGATCGTCGGCAGCTTCTTCGAGTTCCACCACGCCCGCACTCGCCGAGTCAGACCCTACCGGACGCAACACAAGCGTAGATTCACCCTTTACTCCTGCGGGATCAAGGTCATATCGGAACAGTGCGACAACTTCCAATCCGGTACGAGCGGAATTGGGACGAACGTAGCTCTCTATCCAGGAAGATATGAAATGCCTTGGCATCCGACCGCGATACCAGTGGGCTTCGGTGTGCGGTCGCGGGTCGCACCGACCCTTCTTTTCCCTTGGCAGCGCAATGGGGGCAGACGACGAAGTTCTTGTACATAATCCTGTGCCAACCCCAACTTGACCGACGGACGGCCTAGTTGCCCAGAGAGTCCCCTCAACTTTCGCTGGCTGGGTGGTCGTCCGTCCAGTCGAGGCAACTTGACAGAATCGGCGTGCCTCAGACCGTCGCCGCCAGATACGGCAGATTCCGTCCTGTCTGCTCCGGACTACCCAATCCATAGCCGCAAAGAAACGTGTCATCCACCAGAAATCCGAAATAGTCCGGCTGCAGCGGCACCCGGCGTGCCGACTGGCGATCCAGCAGCGTCACCAGCTTCACCGAAGCCGCGCCCCGCGCCCGCAGGTCGTTCATCAGGAATTCGCTGGTCACCCCCGAGTGCACCAACCCCTCGACCAGCAGCACATGCTTGCCTGCAATCGCCAGTTCGTGGCTGAAGAGAATCTCCAACAGCGCGGATTCACCCTGCTGGCTCTGCTTGTAGCGCGGCTTGATAAAGGCGCAGATGACGGGCACATCGACCGCCCGCACCAGGTCGGCCATGAACAGGAAGCTGTTCTCCAGAATCCCCAGCGCGATCATGGTCTGGCCGCGATAGTCGTCGGAAATCTGCCGTCCCAGTTCGCGGACCCTTTTCTGAATCTGGTCGGCCGAGATCACCTGGCGCAACCCGGCATTCGGCGAAACATTCATTTCGGAAGTGGCGCCTCCAGCCTGGCATCGAAACTTGTAACGTTGAAGCTGTCACTCTGCCGCGGCAACTCTAACCATGCCATGTTACATCATGCCCGCAATCTCCCGAATCCAAATCGCTTTTGAAGCTCCCGCTGGCGCCCGAAAAGACGCCGGAACTGGGAACCCCCGCATCCAGACGAGCCCGCCGCCTTCGGCGGCCGCAACCGGCCAAAGCTTTTTCTCCGCTCCCATCGCATGACGGTCAGTGAGCAGCTCTTTCACCTTCTTTGCCGCCGCCGTGTGCGACGGCCAGAAACGATCTCCCGCCCGCCAGTTGCGGATCAGAACTTTCTTCGGCATGCGCCCCAGATCCAGCAACTCGCAGCGCTCATCCTCCGGAACGCCAGCCGCATCCACCACGCGAGCTTCTATTCGAGCGCCCAGTTCAGGAACCTCCACCGCGCCCGGCACCGCTAAGAGATACTCGTACTCCGCCGCGTCGCTCCGGCCACCCAAAGACTCCAGTTCCAACAAAAGTTCCTGCCGTCCACGCCGTCGTCCACGTTGAAGATTCCGCCTGAGAAGATTGCGCCCGCCCGGCAACTCCAGTCTCTTGCCTGCTGCCCCACGCGCCAGTTCCAGCGCCTCCTCGATCAGCCGGAACGAGATACTCAAATCTGGCGCTTGCGTTTCCAGCCATCCGCGTACCAACCGGCGCTGGGCCGCCAGCGGAAGCGCCAGCAGCGGCGCCACCGCAAGCCCCCGCAGAGACGCGGCTTGCCGCGTCTCAGGCTGCGGAAGATACTCAGGTTTTGACTTTGTTTTGTTTGACTCTGTTTTGAAGGGGCGCGGCTTCAGCCGCGCCGTAAGTGCCGCAGAATAATTAGCGGCTTTAGCCGGTGAGGGCAGCGGCGTCGCGATCTCCGGATGCACGCGCTCCCAATGCTCCTCCTCGGCCCGCGCGATTTCCGCCAGCTCACTCATATGTTCGATCGCGGCCTCGCCAAATTCCTCCCCAATCATCGGCAGCAACCGGTGCCGCACGCGATTGCGCAGGAAGGCAATATCCCGATTCGACGAATCCTCCCGCCAGCTCTGACCCCGCTCGCGCAGAAATTCCTGCAATGCAGCGCGGCGAAAGCCCAGCAGCGGCCGCAGCAACTCGCCAAACGCGTGCCCCTGCTCCTCGAACACGATCCGCGGATGAATGCCCGAAAGTCCCCGAATGCCGGTCCCGCGAAAGATGCGCAGCAGCACCGTCTCCGCCTGATCGTCGAGAGTGTGCGCGGTCGCAATCTTGGCCACACGACCCTCCCGCGCCAACTGGCGAAAAAAACCGTAACGCAGGTCACGCGCCGCCGCCTCGATGCCGGAGCTGATTCCGGAAATCTGGCTCCCCTCCACCGGCGCCTCCGAGACATGCAGTTCGAGCCCGTGCTGCCGCGCCAAGTTCGCGACAAACCGCTCGTCCTCATCCGCCTCTTCTCCGCGCAGCTTGTGATTCACATGCGCCACCGACAGAACGATCCCCAACTCGGCCCGCAACTCGAGCAGCAGACAAAGCAAAGCCACAGAATCCGCCCCGCCTGAAACCGCCACCGCCAAGCGGTCTCCCGCCCGAATCGACTCCTGCTTCCGAATTGTCCTCAACAGCCGCTTCGCCAGCCCATGCACGAAGAAATGGTACAGGAATCAGTACCCAGTACCCAGACGCCACGCCGCAGGGTACTGGCAACTGGGTACTGGGTACTGATATGCTGTTCCGCAAATGTGGGGAGCTTACCGCTGGAGTGCCAGATTTCTGCTGCTGGTCATGCTCGCCCCGGCCTTCGGGCCGCTGGCGATGGCCCATTGTGCCCAGCCGGGAGCCATGCACTGCATGCGCCAGTCGGTGTCCGCGCATCCCGCGATGCCATGCCATCATGCGATGGCGCAGTCGCAGCCGCCCCATCCCGAATCACCCCAAGTCGAAGCCTCCGCAACCTCGTTTCAAGCCAACCATGACGACAACTGCTGCCCGAACCATTGCTGCTGCGGCGCAACCACCTCCGCGTGGGCGCAGCCCGCTTCCAATCTGCTCCCCTTTGTATGTCTGCTGATCGAACCGGCGCGCTCGTCACCAAGCGCGCTCCTTCAGTCCAGCGATATCTCCGGACACGATTCCGCCCGCGCCCCTCCTCGCAGCTAACCCTCTTGCCAAACCCTGAAAACTAGCAATCCTGGCAAACGTCCGAGTTTAACTGTGGCGCGGACACTCCTGTCCGCGTCAGCCTGGGCATCAGCTCAGGGTTTCGCATCGGGGCAAGGTTTCGGATCAAAGAATCGCTTCGTATCAGAGCACCACTTTAGCGATGCCGAAAGTTGACACCTCTCAATCGCCCCTTTAGGGGCTGCGAGGATCGACAGCCAAGGACGAGAATATGATTCGCATCAAGTTGCTGGCATTCGCCGCTTTACTGTTGCTAACCCCTGCCGCCTTCGCCAACGTCTACGGCGCCGTCCGCGGCGTCGTGCACGACCCGCAGCATCGTCCCATTCAAGACGCCATGGTGATGCTCAAAGCCAAATCGTCGGACTGGGCAAAGAGCGTCACCACCAACGCCACCGGCGAATTCCAGTTCAACGCCGTGCCGCTCGGCGATTACTCCGTCAGCGTCGCCAGTCAGGGTTTCGCGCAAACTTCACAGGACGTCACGGTCATCTCGGGATCTGTGCCAGTCGTTCACTTTCAATTGCAAGTCGCCTCGGCGAATGAAAGAGTCACCGTCTCCGCCTCGCCCGCGGTCGCCGCCACCGACAGCTTCACTCCGACTACGCTCGTCAGCCGGGCCGACATCGAGCGCACTCCCGGAGCCGACCGCACCAACAGCCTGGCCATGATCACCGACTACGTCCCCGGCGCCTACGTCTCCCACGACATGCTCCACATGCGCGGCGGCCACCAGACCACCTGGCTCCTCGACGGCATCCCCATTGTCAACACCGCCATCGCGCAAAATCTCGGCGCGCAATTCGATCCCAAAGACATGGATTACGTCGAGGTCGATCGCGGCAGCTATGGCGCCGAGTTCGGCGATCGCACCTACGGCGTGTTCAACGTCGTGCCCCGCACCGGTTTCGAGCGCAACAACCAGGCCGAGCTTGTCGTCAGCGCCGGCAACTTCTACCAGACCAATGACGCGCTCAGCTTCGGCAGCCACACCGAACGCTTTGCGTACTACGCCAGCGTCAACGCCAACCGCAGCAATCTCGGCCTGCAGCCGCCCGTTGCCCAGGTTGTGCACGATGCCGTCAACGGCGTCGGCGGCTTCGGATCCTTCATCTTCAACGTCGATCCCTCTAACCAGCTTCGCCTCATGACTTCGCTCCGCCGTGACTATTTCCAGATCCCTTACGATCCCTTCCCCAATGACATCGAAAACAACCCTGCGAGCGGTCAGTACTCCCCCAGCATCGGCCTGCGCGATGGCCAGCACGAGGCCGATGCGGGCGTCCTGTTCACCTGGGTCCACACTTTCAACTTGCATCTCATGACCACGGTCTCGCCCTTCTACCACTACAACAGCGGCGACTACGCCAGTAAGCCCGCGGACAATCCCATCGCCACCACGGAAAACCGCAGCACCACTTACGCCGGAGGCCAGGCCAGTTTCGCCGCCAACTACAAGAAGAACGATCTGCAGGTTGGATTCCTCAGTTTCTACCAGCGCGATAACCAGCTCTTTGGCGCCATCTTCAATGACGGCAGCGGAAGCCCACCCTTCACAGATACCGAGCGCCCCACCGCCAATCTCGAGACCTTCTACATCGACGACAAGTTCAAGCCCTTTTCCTGGCTGACGCTCTCCGCCGGCATGCGCCCCACGCGATTCTCCGAAGGCAACTTTGCGCACACCGCGCTCGCACCGCCCGTCTCCGAGTCCGCCATCAGCCCGCGCTTCGGCGCCACCGTCACCATCCCCCGCCTGCGTTGGACATTCCGCGCCTTCTATGGACACTACTATCAGGCGCCGCCGATCGAAACCGTTTCCGGCCCGCTGCTGCAGTATGTCCAACAAAACAACGTGGCCATCATCTCTCTCCCCGGCGAGCGCGACGAAGAACATCAGTTCGGCGTCACCATCCCTTACCGCGGATGGGTTCTCGACGCCGACAACTTCAAAACCAACGTCGCCAATTTTCTCGACCACAACAACATCGGAGCTTCCAACATCTTTTTCCCCATCACCATTTCCCAAGCCTTGATTCGCGGATGGGAACTTACCCTGCGCTCTCCCCGCTTCGCCCACCGGGCGCAGGTTCACCTCGCCTACTCCAACCAGATCGCCGAGGGCAGCGGCACCATCACCGGCGGCCTCACCGATTTCACGCTCGCTCCCGGACTCAGTCCGCTCGACCACGACCAGCGCAACACGCTCAACGTGGGCGCCGATGTCACCCTTCCCTGGCGCTCCTATGCCTCCACCAACGTCTACTACGGCTCCGGCTTCAGCAACGCTTTCCCCGGCGCGCCATATCCGGGAAACTACCTTCCGCAGCACACCACCTTCGATCTGTCGCTCGGCAAAGACTTCGGAGAACGTTTCACCGCGTCCCTCACCGCGTTAAACGTTGCCAACCGCCGCGTCGAGTACGACAACAGCCTCACCTTCGGCGGATATCACTGGAACCTGCCGCGCGAAATCTACGTACAGGTGCGCTATAGGTTCCACTATTAAATCGGTTGTGACAAGGGCCCTTGACAGCACGACCTGCAAGCTAATATCCTTTCGCAAGATATATCTTGAGTTTTGTGGCGCTGGGGGCAAAGGGTCGATTTCGCCTTATAACTTGTTTGTTCTCTATATTTTGCATGCGAGTCCTGTGACATCAACAATTTAAGTAGTAGTCTCCGCCTAAACCCATGATTCCAACAGATCGAGGGGGAAGGGGTACCCGAAGGTACTAAACAGTAAATGGCGGTTCGAACATCCTGCGGTAATGGGAATTTAATTCTCCTGCGAGCTGACAGCTGCGCGCCGACCGCTTACAGCCAACCGCGCAACCGCATCGAACTGACAAGAGCGGTAAGATTGTTTGACGCTGTTCGGGTACGCTCCGTATAATGCAGAGCGTCCACACCCTGATCACCACGCTTGCGGTTTCGGCGTGAAGAGAGCCGGGCGTCGTACGCGCCTTGCGCGCTCGCTGCGCCGGTTTCCAGGTTCATGTTTCAGGTCCGTGTTTCAGGTCATGTTTCAGATCTGATTACTGATAGGCTCGGGTTGCGATCAATTTCGTTGAGCCCAGCGAGCTGGAAGCTTCCAGTATTTCCGAAAAATCCGAAGGAGTTCAAAGGATCCAATGATCAGCAAGTTCAAGTTAATGACTAGCAAGTTTGCGCGCGTTACCGTGGCCGTAGTGTTCGGCCTCTCCCTCTTCGCTCTGGCCCAAGCCGAACCGGCTGCCGGCGCTCCCGCGGCTGCCACACCCAACGCTCCCTCCGCTGCGGCAGCGGCGGCGGCCAAGGCTACGGGCACCAAAGTTGGCACCATCAACATCGAACAGGCGATCTTCGGCTCCAATGAAGGACGGCGCGATTTCGAAGCGCTTGCTAAGAAGTTTGAACCCAAGCAGAACGAACTGAAAGGCTTGGCCGACGAAATCGACAGCCTCCAGAAGCAGCTCAATGCCCAGCAGGACAAATTGAACGACGAATCGCGCGACAAGCTGGTCAAGCAGATCGAGACCAAGAAGAAGAGCTTCGATCGCGCTACCCAGGACGCGCAGGAAGATTTCCAAAGCCAGCAGGGCGAGATCGGAAATAAAATCCTCACCAAGATGGCGCCGCTCATCGTGAAGTACTCCAGCGAAAACGGCTATGGCATAATCCTGGACACGTCCCAACAGTGGCCGCGTAGCCCGGTGATCTGGAACGGAGGGGCCGTGGACATCACGCAGCCGATCGTGGAAACCTACAACGCTCAATCCGGCGTGCCGGCGCCCGCTGCGGGTAGCACGGCTGCCAAACCCGTAAAACCGGCGACGTCCCCCGCCAGCAAACCTGCTGCGCCCGCGACCAAGACGCCGGCAACCACTCCGCCGAAACAATAGCGGCACGGCTCGGATAGTTTCGGCTTCAAGTTGTTTATTAAGACCGCGTGCAGACGCGGTCTTTTTTTGCGTGTCTTTTTTTCGTGCTAGTACCGCGACCGCGTGACTGTTACTGCTGCCGATCCAACCTTGCTGGTGGAGAGCCGGGCGTCCCCGCCCGGCTGCACGGGCGAGACGCCCGTCCCTCCACCGTACGGCTCATCGCGCAGGATCAAATCGCAAACCGCAGGTGTCTGTACGGGTAACGGGCCCGTTCCGGAGGACACTATGTTCAGCGCACTCGAAAGCACCTGGGACCAGTCTGCCCGTCGCGGATGGACTACGCTCGCATCCTTCACCATGCAAGCCTTTGCCCTGGGCTTGCTGCTCGCGACCTCGTTGATCTGGGTTGAGCGGCCACCGCAGGTGCGCTGGCTGCAGCTCACAGCGCCGGTAGCATTCACGCCGGCAGAAGCAACCCAGCCTGCGCGCGGGCACCATACGGCCACGACCGTCAGCAACCCGACCCGGGAACAGATCACCGCGCCGCCATCGATCCCTGATCACATCCCGGTAATCAACGATGCGGGATCTGTTCCTACCGCGCCAGACTTGCCCACCATCGACTATGGATCGGGGCGCGGACCAGACGTTGGCGTTGACCGTAGGGTCGGAGACGGCATCCCCGTAGTGACCCCGGCGCACCCAGCCGCAGTCAAGCCCCTGCTCGTATCGCACTGGGCGGAGGGCAACCTCATCTACCGCGTGCAGCCGATCTATCCGCCACTCGCGCGCCAGGCCCGCGTTCAGGGCACGGTCGAATTGCGGGCGATTATCAGCAAGGCCGGCACGATCGAGAATCTGATCGTGGTCAGCGGACACCCGATGCTGGCCACATCCGCGATTGCTGCGGTGCGGCAATGGCGCTACCGCCCTTACCTGCTGAACCACGAGCCCATCGCGGTAGAGACCGAAATCACGGTGAACTTTGTGTTATCGGGCAGTTAACACTATCAGTTAACAAGGCGGAGCGGAGCGCTCGCTATAATCGGCTACGTGAACGCGCCGCGTCCCGATTTGTCGAAAATGCCCGACCGCCGCTCCCTGATTCTCGATGGGCGGACTTGGGCGGAAGTTTCTCTGTCGGCGCTCGGAGAAAATTTTCACGCGATACAGAAGCACGTCGGCAAAGGCGTCGCCATTTGCGCGGTGGTCAAAGCCGATGGTTACGGCCACGGTGCAGTGGAGTGTGCGCGCGCGCTCGAATCCGAGGGCGCCGAGTGGCTGGGAGTGACCGACGCCGCGGAAGGCCTGGCGCTGCGCGGCGCCGGCGCCAAGGCCCGCATCCTGCTGATGACCGGAATCTGGAAGGGCGAGGAAGATGGGATCGTCGCCCAGAATCTCACTCCCACCATCTGGGAACCTTGGCACATCCAGACGCTTGAACGCGCGGCGCGGAAACGGCAGAGCGTTTTGCCCGTTCATCTGAAGCTCGACTCGGGCATGAACCGTCTTGGAGCATCGAAGGAAGCGTGGCCGCATCTGTGCGAGATGTTATCCGCGTGCCAGCACCTGAGTCTGGAAGGAGTGGGCACGCACTTTGCGTCGGCGGAAGTACTGGACGCCGAAGACGCCGTGCGCCAGATGAAGTGCTTTGAAGATGGACTTGCGGTCTTGCGGAATTACGGGCTCCGGCCTGCGCTGGTTCACATGGGAAATTCCGCCGCCATGAGCGCGCGGCCCGAGACGTGGAGGACCATGGTGCGTCCCGGCATCGCGCTCTACGGATATTCGCTGGCCTTCACGCGTGCCGGCAAGCCCGCCGCTGTGGCGGAACTGCCGCTGCGTCCGGTGCTTTCGTGGAAGACGCGAGTGCTGACGGTGAAGGAAGTTGCAACCGGACAAGCGATCGGCTACATGGGCACCTTCGTGACCAAGGCGCGGAGCCGCATCGCGGTGCTGCCCGTCGGTTACGCGGACGGTTATCCGCGGCTGCTTTCGAATCGCGCGCGCGTGATCGTAGGCGGCGAATACGCGCCGGTTGTGGGACGCGTCTCGATGGACCTGACCATCGTGGACGTCAGCCACATCCGCGGTGTCGCGGTGGGAGATGAAGTCGTTTTGATCGGCAAGGGCAACGGCGCAGGCGCCGACAAGAGCGTCGACGCCGTCGAACTGGCGCGCTTGTGCGAAAGCGTGCCTTACGAAATTCTGTGTGGCTTGTCGCAGAGAGTGCCACGAGTGTACCTCTGAGCATTCAGCATTCAGCACTCAGCATTCAGCATTCAGCCAGCAGGTTTCGCATCAGCAGGTTTCGTATCAGGGCATCGCTTTAGCGATGCCGAAAGCTCTTTAAACCCAGATGCCCTTTTAGGGGCTGGACATTAGAAGACGGCTGAATGCTGAGTGCTGACTGCTGAGTGCTGAAATTGTGCCATTGAACCGTCCGGGTTCGCCAATCCGGGTCCCGTTGCTGTATTCCTAGAAGAGACATGCCCACGCGCTACGCTCAATGGATGTACGACTGGGAGACCCGGCTCACGTCGGTGGACAATAACCGCGTGGTGCGTCCGCTGGACTGGGGCCTCGATTGGACACACAACTGGCCCGGCCGCAACGGCGGTCCTTCTGTACCTGTACACGGCTCGGGACAGGGCTCGCGCGATCTGTTGGAATATTTCTCGCGCTTCAACGATCGCATCATTCGGGCGAGTGACGACTTTTACTCCTACCAGAAACCGTCTGATTTCCGCCTGGAGCGCCGCGAGGTTCAGGTGTTCAGCACGCGCGAAGTGCCGGATCCGCGCCTCGAAGAAAAAGTTCGTGGCACTCATGCGGAGTTTCTGCGCTTCACCTCGCCGGTGGCAACGCCTTTCCCTGAGAACAATCTGGTAAACGCGCGCTGGTTTCCGGCTCGCGGACGCCGCGCCGTGGTTCTGCTTCCGCACTGGAATTCCGACGCGCTCCACTACACCAGTCTCTGCCGCGTGATGAACTGGATGGGAATTGCAGTGCTGCGGCTGTCCATGCCGTATCACGACATTCGCCGTCCGGCGGAGATCGACCGCGCCGACTACGCCGTTTCCGCCAACATCGGACGCACGCTAGATTCCGTGCGCCAGGGCGTGATCGATGTGCGCTGCTGTCTCGACTGGCTGGAAGCGCAGGGTTACAACCGGGTTGGGATTGTCGGCACGAGTCTCGGATCGTGCTATGCGTTCATCGCCACCGCGCACGATCCGCGGATTCAGGTCGCTGCCTTCAATCACGCTTCAACTTACTTTGCCGACGTGGTGTGGCACGGGCAGTCCACGCGCCACATCCGCGAGGGACTGGAAACGGCCATCGACTTGGAAAATCTGCGGCAGGTGTGGCGCGCCGTCAGTCCGATGGTGTACTTCGACAAGTTTTCGCGCTGGCCGCGCCGCTCGCTCATTATCTATGCCAAGTACGACATGACGTTCCTGCCGGAATTTTCCGAGCAGGTGGTCGAGCAATTCGCGAGGCACAACCTGGATCACAAAGTAGTCGTGCTCCCCTGCGGCCATTACACCATGGGAGAGACGCCGTACAAGTACATGGATGGGTGGCAGTTGGTTAGTTTTCTAAGGACGGCGTTCGAATAGTGGGGGGCTAGTGGTCCGAGCGGCCGACTCTCTGGGAATTGTCGAGCCAAGCGCTTAATGTCCCGCATCGCCCTGGTTCTTCCATCTCCTTGGTCTCCCCGCAGGTTGATTTCCAGCATCGGCCCTCAAAGATCACTCCGCGCTCCTTTGCAACACGAGTCGGCGGGGATCTTCGAACAAACGCGCCGTCACTGCCCCGAAGATGAAGCCGCCGATGTGCGCCAGGTACGCCACTCCCCCAGTCTGCACTTGTGCCACAGCGCCGGCATTGAAGAGCTGGGTGAGGAACCAAAAGCCGATCAAGAGTGCGGCCGGGATGAAGGTGACCCGCACAAACACAAAGAGAAATAGAACTGCGCGAATCCGATCGCGAGGATAGGTGACCAGAAACGCGCCCATCACGGCGGCAATCGCTCCACTCGCGCCCAGGTTTGGGACTGTGGAATGGGGGGCGGCGCCGACTTGGGCCAACATAGCCACCAGCCCGCCACCAATGTAGAAAACAAGATAGCGCCCTGGCCCCATCGCGTCTTCGATCTCGGGAGCAAAGGCCCATAAGAAGATCATGTTGCCGATGATGTGCGACCAACTGGCGTGCATGAACATTGCTGTCAGAAGCGTGATCCAATGATGGCCGGAAACAATTTGGGCGGGGATCGCCGACCATGCACTCACGAAGGCGTCGCCACCCATCAACTCCCGTACAAATACAAAGCCGTTCACAAGAATGATGAGGATCGTGGCGATGGGGATGCGTGCAGGGCGTCGAGATACATCCCCTAAGGGGATCATGCCTCCCATTGTGTAATCCTCCACCCGTTGGGACAAAAACCACTTTCATCTATCATCCGTCTTCCTCAAGCATCCTCGCCGCGCCGTTCAGGACTTGGAGTCCGATAATTACTTGTCAAACACCGGAATCTAGGGCGCCACACCCGTCGCGTGGCGCACCGCCAATGACAGCATCACGCGGGTAACGCCGCTTATGATCATGCTCACGCCGACCAGGATCCCTATCGCCCACGCGGAACTGGATGGCCATTGCAGGTAGATCATAAGCCCCAGCAGGAGCGTAACGATCCCGTCCACCAGCACCCAGCTCGATCCTCCCAATGAGCGCATCTGGAAAAACAGAATGATGTCCAGGATGCCTTCAATCAAGAAAAGCGACGCCAGTAGTAACGTAAGCGATGCCACCCCCAGCACGGGATGCATGATCAGGTAGCCACCGAAGAACAGATATGCAATTCCGACTAGCAGCTTCCAGATCATGCTGCCAGCCCCGTGGGCGTGAAAGGCAAGGACCAGGTGAACGATGCCTGCCAAAACGATGAGCCAGGCAATAATCACGTTGACCGCTACGGCGGCGAGAAATGGCGAACCAATCGCCATCATGCCGAAGACGATCAGCAAAACGCCCCACACGATTGACCACGTCGAAGCCTGACGTACGATGTCGACCGGAGTGTTCGGTACCATGGAAGCCTCCTTTAAAAGGCGGCCTGATTTTACCTCAAGAACACCAATTCCGTTGAAGGTTGCCTTTAGAAACTGTCCTCTCTCGGAGAGATTTCGAACGCTATCAACAACCGAGTTCGCCGCCGGCCTGAAGATCCGGCGCTGATTGCTTCGGATGAGGCTTGAACTGCTCTTGAGATCGATTAAGATATTTATTTCCAGTAATATAGATTTATCAATATTTATCTTGATTTACCATGATAATGAGGTAAAATTGTGAGTCAGATAGGGGGTGGCGACCATGCCAGCCACGACAACCAAGAAGTTTACCCCCGAGATCGATGCCCAGCTCTACGATGAGTTCGTTGCGGTTGCCGAGCGGAATGGGCAAACTAAGCGGCATGTGCTTGAAGAGGCGCTCCGGTTTTACCTGCACAATGTGGTTCCGTCCCAGCACCTGGTCCGGCCGGACGTGATGGATGCCTTCGAGCAGTCGGTGGCTCGCAACCGCGACCTGTTGCAACGTCTCGCCAAGTAAGAAGCCAAATGGCGGATTACCTTACGGTCGCGGAAGTTTACCGGATGCAACACCGATTGATCGAGCGATTCGGCGGCAGGCATGGCGTCCGCGACAAGGGCGCGGTTGAGGCTGCCGTTTTTCGTCCGCAAACTGGCTATTACAACTCCATCGAGGAAGAAGCGGCCGCGCTGATGGAGTCGCTCGCGAACAACCACGGCTTTGTGGACGGCAATAAACGCATCGCCTTCACTGCCGCCGATGTCTTCCTGCGGCGCAATGGCTTTTACATCGAGGTCGAGGGCGTGGAGGGATACGCGTTCATCTACGGCTCGATGGACCGGCACGAATTTCGCTTTGCGCAAATCCTTGACTGGATCCGTCTCCACATCAAGCCGCTCGTTTAGAACTTGTTTCATAAACCGTTTGACGGGCGACCAGCAGTTCCCTCAGGGGCTAAAGCTCAGTGTTTATGCGGCTCGTAGCGGCACGGCTGAAGCCGTGCCCTTCCCGTTCCCGCCTTCCCCATCCAGCACATTGAGAACTACTGTACTCAACTCATTTCGGAGTCTTTCGCGGACAGGAGTGTCCGCGCTACACTTGCCGCTGCATCCGGGTAAAATAGGCTTCGGTACCCAATTATGAAAAATTCCGCCATGTCCCGCCCGCTCTATGAAGTTGATCCCGAGATTTCGAACGCCATCGACAACGAAGTTCGCCGCCAGCATGAAGGGCTGGAACTCATCGCCTCGGAAAACTTTGTCAGCGAGGCGGTGCTCGAAGCCGCCGGGTCCGTGTTCACCAACAAGTATGCGGAAGGGTATCCCCGCAAGCGCTATTACGGCGGATGCGAGTTTACCGACGTGGTGGAAGAACTGGCACGCGAGCGGGTCAAGAAACTTTTCGGCGCCGAGCATGCCAACGTGCAGCCGCACTCGGGGTCGCAAGCCAATCAAGCCGCTTACGCGGCGGTGCTGCAACCCGGCGACACAGTTCTTGGGTTGAATCTGGCTCATGGCGGGCACCTCACGCATGGACATCCTCTGAATTTCTCGGGCAAGACATACAAGATAGTTCCGTACGGCGTGACCAGGGAAACCGAGACGATCGATTACGACGACCTGGAGAGGATCGCCACCGAGGCGCGCCCGAAGCTGATTATCGGCGGCGGCAGCGCTTATCCGCGGATCATTGATTTCGTCCGCATGCGCCAGATTGCGGACAAAGTTGGCGCGCTCTATCTGGTGGATATGGCGCACTTCGCGGGACTGGTGGCGGGAGGAGCGCATCCTTCGCCGGTACCGCACGCGCAAATTGTAACTTCGACCACGCACAAGACGCTGCGTGGGCCGCGCTCGGGAATGATCCTGAGCAAGCAGGAATTTGCGGCGCCGATTGATAAGACGGTCTTCCCCGGAATCCAGGGTGGGCCTTTGGTGCACATCATTGCCGCCAAGGCGGTGTGCTTCCAAGAGGCATCGCAACCGAGTTTCCGCGACTACGCGCGGCAGATCGTGGCTAATGCGAAGGTGATGGCCGAGACGCTGGCGGCCGACGGCTATCGCATCGTCTCCGGTGGAACGGACACGCACCTCATGCTGGTGGATGTGTTCGCGAAGGGCATGTTGGGGAGCGAGGCTGAGAAAGCTCTCGGCGAGGCCGGGATTACGGTCAACAAGAACGCCATTCCGTTTGATACGAATCCGCCGATGAAGCCGAGCGGCATTCGCATTGGTTCGCCCGCCGTAACTACGCGCGGCATGAAAGAAGCGGAGATGCGGCAGATCGCGCACTGGATCGCGGAGGCGCTCGATCATCGGACGGACGCCGCGGTGCTGGCGAAAATCCGCAAGCAGGTGCTGGGGATGGCGGAAGAGTTTCCGCTGTATGCCGAGCGGCGGGCCAAGGCGCAGGCCGAAGTCAGGGCGTAGGAGCCCATGGTGAAAGTCGAATCCCGAGATGCCGCGCCTAAAGGCAGATTCATTCTAAAGCGCTTTCGGCACGCCTGAAGCCGTGCCCTTCCCAGAACCACTTATGAGAGCAGTTCCATTCGAGAGCATAGATCGGGATCATTGAGCACGCTACCTCATCGGAAGATTGTTTCGCGCGACGAACTTCAGCAACGTGTGGCGGATTGGCGGCGCGCCGGCGAGCGCGTCACGCTGGCCAACGGGTGTTTCGATCTGCTGCATGTCGGCCACGTGCGCTACCTGAGTGCCGCGCGGGAACTCGGCGGCAAACTGATTGTCGCGGTGAACGCCGATGCTTCCGTGCGCGCATTGAAGGGTGAAGGGCGGCCAATGATGCCGGCCGAAGAACGCGCGGAAATTCTGGCGGCGCTGGCGGATGTGGACGCTGTCGTAGTCTTTTCGGAAAAGGACGTGCGCGCCATCATTCGCGAAATCCGTCCTGATTTTCATGTCAAGGGCACCGACTACACGGCGGAGAGCGTCCCCGAGCGCGACGAGGTCGAAGCCTGTGGAGGCCGAGTGGTCATCGTGGGTGATCCCAAAAATCACTCGGCCACCGAGATCATTGGTTCGCACTCGCGGCTGGGGCCGCGAAAGTCGTGAGGCGGTGCGGATGGCGGCGCGGGTTGCGACAGGGCGGTTTGCGACAAGAATGACCGACTCCTTTTCTCTCCCCGCCGGCACTCCGCGATTCGACAGTCTGCTCATCGTGCGCCTCAGCGCCATGGGAGACATCATTCACACTCTGCCTGCGGCAGCCGCGCTGCGCCAGGCGTTTCCTCACGCCACCTTGGGATGGCTTATTGAAGAACGCTGGGCGGAACTGCTGTGCACGCTGCGCTATCCGCGTTCGGGAAGGCGCTCTCCGCAACGCCCGCTGGTGGACCGCGTCCATTCCGTCAACACGGCGGAATGGCGCCACGCGCCGTTTTCGTTTAACACCTGGCAGCAGATGGCCGTGGGCTTGAGTCAGTTACGCGGAATTCAATACGACGCGGCGATTGATTTTCAGGGCGCGGTCCGTTCGGCATTGCTGGCACGCTGGTCAGGCGCGCCCATTGTGTATGGCAGCGTACAACCGCGCGAGAATGCTGCCAGCATGTTTTACACGCGCAAGGTACTTTTGAAGACGAACGGCACTCACGTCGTCCAGCAGGCGCTGGCGCTCGCGGGAGCGGTCTTTTCAACAGCGATTATGCCAACCCCGGTGGCGGAACCTCAGGTAGAGTTTCCTGTGGACCCGGATGCGGAGAACAAAATTGCCGGCCTGACGGCGGATGCGAACGACTTCGCGATTCTCAACCCTGGCGCAGGGTGGGGGGCGAAGCGGTGGCCGGCCGAGCGTTACGGACAGGTAGCGAAGGCACTCGCAAAAGATGGATTATGTTCGCTCGTAAACTACGGGCCGGGAGAAGAAGAGCTGGCCGTGGCGGTGGAAGCCGCTAGCGGAGGGGCTGCGCGAAAAATTTCCTGCTCGGTTTCTGAATTGGTCGCGCTCACGCGCCGGGCTCGCCTCCTCATCGGCGGCGATACCGGGCCGATGCACCTGGCGGCCGCTTTGAAGATTCCGGTGGTGGCAATTTTTGGTCCGACAAATCCGGCGCGCAACGGCCCCTTCGGGACGCGATCGATTGTGCTGCGAAGCGCGAGCAGTATGACCGATCACACCCATCGACGCGAGCCGGAACAAGGTTTGCTCGAAATCACGGTCGGCGAAGTCGTCGCGGCTACTCGGAAACTGTTGCAGAGTCATGTTGCAGAACCTCCTATTGCGGAACCTGATCTTGCGGAACCAAGTGAGTGAAGATTCACAACCCGGATCGCAACTCTCCGAGACCACCGGCGACACCTGGTCGCGCGTGGCCCGTCGCACCCGCGTGCCCCTGGGATTTATTTTTGCGGTTGTCTTCGTGTTGCTGGCGCGGCCAACCAGAACTTCGCTTATCGCGGGCGCCTTGGTGCTGCTTCCCGGGCTAGTCTTGCGCGGACTGGCCTCCGGCCACGTGCAAAAAGACAAGCAGCTCACCACCAGCGGCCCCTACGCCTACACTCGCAACCCTCTGTACCTCGGCTCGCTGATGCTGGCCGCCGGCTTCGCCATCGCGGCGCGCAGTTGGTGGATCGTCGCGGTCATGCTCGTGATGTTCGCTGCGATTTATATTCCGGTCATCGCCGGCGAAGAACGTTACCTGCGCCGGACGTTCCCCGACTACGACGACTATGCCCGCCACGTGCCGCGCATGTTGCCGCGCCTTACGCCCTACGGCAGCCAGCAGAGTACGTACTCTTCCGCACGCTACTGGAAGCACCGCGAATACGAGGCAAGCATTGGATGCGTGGTGGTGCTGGCCGTCCTCGTCGTCAAGCTGGTGTGGTAGTCTGCCGTGGAGCATGAGCTGGTTACCTCAGGGGCTAAAGCCCGTTTGTCGTCATTCGAGTGGCCCTGGTTCGGGTTGCGGCGCGGCTGAAGCCGCGCCCTTCCAAAGCATCCGCGGCCTGCTGGCGCTTGCGGGTTTGCTCTGCTGCCTGATCTTCCCGATCGCGGCCATGTTGTCGGCGCAGCAAGGCCCACCCACAGCATCGATCGGCCCCGCTCCCGTGCAGATCGCGCCTCCACGTCCCAACTATCCTTTTCCCGATGGACGGAGCTACGTCTATGCGGCGGAGTGGCATTTGATTACCGCCGGGACCGCTGTCGTGAAAATGGAAGTCGCCGGGAACGAACGCAAAGTCACGGCGTCCGCCGAATCTTCAGGAGCCGTCAACGTCATCTTTCCTGTGCACGATCGCTTCGAATCGCACTTCGATCCACGGACGTTCTGCTCGCTCTCGATCTTCAAGCACAGCGAGGAAGGCGCGCACAAACGCGAGACTTCGATCGACTTCGATTACGCGAGCAAGAAAAGCACGCTCGATGAGAAGAACCTGAAGACTGGCGAGACCAAGCACGTCGAAAACGATCTTGCCGGCTGCGCCACCGACGTCATCACCGGCTTCTACTACCTGCAGTCGCTGCCGCTGCAACTCGGCGCCAGCTACGAGTTCCCGATCAGCGACGGGAAAACGACGATCGTCCACGCCACCGTGGACAAGCGCGAGCAGATCAAAGTGCCGGCCGGAATATTCTCGGCCGTGCTGGTGACGGCCGAAGCTACCTCTGGCTCGCTGCATTCCAAGGGTAAAGTGTGGGTGTGGTATTCGGAGGATCCAAGTCACACGCCAGTGCAGATGCGTGCCAAGCTGGGATGGGGCACGCTCCTGTTTCGCCTGCAAAGGATCGAGAAGTAAATCCTCACTCCATCGCCGCCAGAAGGGCGTCTGCCACGAGCTTCCTGGTCTGCTCATCCATCTCCGATGGCCCAGCTTTCAGGCTGGCCTGGCTGGCTAAATGCTTGTTTTTGATCCCGATATAGATGGCGCTGTAGGCAGTTTCCCCGAGGTTTTCCACCTTGTGCTTGAAGGGCGGGAACCACCGGGGCTCGCCCGGTTTGGCAAACACCTCTTGTGTCTTGCCGCTTTCATCGGTAAACCGGAGATGCCCGGCAGTGAGAACGACGACCACGCCTCCCATATGCGCGTGCAGGCCCGACTTCTCATGCGGTCCATAGTGGACGTTCACCACCTGCACATACTCATTCTCAAAAGCCAGCTTGTAATGCGTGGGCTCGACCTTGGTGGGATCTTGCGCGAGCGCCACGGCGCAGAAAAACAAAACCAGCAACGCGGCGCAGAACGGCCTGGGATACGCAGATTTCGTCATTAGACGACCTCGGGGCCCTGCTTTCAAGCCGTCCACAAGCTTATCCTGCCCCAAGCAACTGTCAATGATGGAAACGAAGGCTCGGACCAAAGTGGTAAGAAGGCAACTGTGCCCAGTAACCTCTACTGCAGCCGGAAGCGTTCATTCATCAGCCGCTGCAGCCGCGGCCGGTAAAGAAGATCGTAGGCGAGTTCTTTATCGGGAAACAGGCTCAGCGCGGCGCGGCGGGCATTCGCGGCCATCTCCGCCGCCTCTTCCAGCGTCAGATCGGGGTCCTGGCTGATCACCGACATCACCATGCTCATCATCACCTGCAGGCGCCGCAGTCTTCGGGCCTCCTCCATGCGCTCCTTGTGTTCTCCGCCTGGTGGTCCGGCCCGTTGAACTTCCATGCTGCCCCCGTGCTTATTGGATGTTGACCGCGTCCCCCGCGTTGCGCCCCAGTCGCCATTGTGCCAGCTTCCGCGCGCGAATCAAGCTGCCTTTGGCCGTACACCTTTGTCATCCGCAAGACAGCGCTATAGTGACTGCCGTAATCTGTTGACAGGCAGTTTTACGGAGGACGCATGCCAGAGCCGACTAATTCCTCGCCTCAACCCGAACCCAACGAGAAACTCGTCAAGATTTTCGACACGAAGCAGGAAAACGAAGCCATCGTCGTGCAGGGCTTGCTTGAATCTGCCGGCATCGACTCGGACTTGAAATCCATTGACGCGGTCCAGGACGCGTTTCCCGGCGTCGGTGGAACGGTCATTCTTGTGCGCGAAGAAGACGCCCCCGAAGCTGAGAAGATTATCGAGGCGTACCGTAAATTGCCGCCCCTCGATGACGAAACCGCCGAGATCACTGGGTGAGGGGGCGGATTCCCCGTAGAGACGCGGCTTGCCGCGTCTCCTGCCGCGTACAAAGAAGACGGGGCAAGCCCCGTCTCTACATGTGTGAGATTAGTGCAGAAGCGCGACGTCCGTAGTCACCGACTTGCCGTCCAGGTAAAAACTGACTGCGCCCTCTTCGTCGGTGCGGTAGGTTTTCACCCCGGCCTGCTGTAGCCGCTCCAGTACTTCGCGGCGGGGATGCCCGTACACGTTCCGCGCGCCGACGGAAATGACGGCATAGCGCGGATGAACGGTCGCGAGCAGTTCGGCGGAAGTTCCACTCGCGCTTCCGTGATGCGCCACCTTCAGCAGCATCGCCTCCGGATGCTCTTCGACGACGCGCCGTTCCACCGGACGTTCCGCGTCTCCCTCGAGCAAAGCGGTCGTCCCGGCAAAAGTGGCCGTGAACACCAGACAATCGTCGTTGGGCCGCATCGACCCGGTGATTTGATCGCGTCCGGGAGCGAGCATGTGGAAATGCGCTCCCCCGTAATCGAATTCATCGCCCTCTTTTTTTATCGAAACTTTCATTCCCGCTCTCTCGGCTTGCGCAACGATTGGCGCCAGTTCGCCCACCGGCTTGTCGATACTCACCCAGAGTTCTCGCGGGTGGAAATTCGCCATCACCGCGGGCATCCCGCCGAGGTGGTCGGCATGAGGATGAGTGATCGCGACCACGTCCAGACGATCGATGCCGCGATTCCACAGATAAGAAGAGACCACCTGTTCGCCGAGATCAAAGTCCGAATGCATCCACTGCGGAAGGCCTCCGGCATCAATGAGCAGGGCGCGGCGCTCGGGCGTGACCAGCAAAATAGAATCGCCTTGTCCGACGTCAATAACCGTCATCTCCATCACACCAGCGCGAAGGTGAGGGCGGGAGGGGACAAACGCGATCCAGACGGCAACGCCGAACAGCAACACCACGGAAGCGAATGCGGCCAGGCGCGTGCGACGGATCTGCGCCGCCAGCATGGCGAGCGCCAGCACGGCGATCGAGGCCAATATCATCGCGAGCGAGGGCATGGCCACTCGCAGATCGGCAATCGATGTGCCGGCAACTTGGGAGCCACCCAGCCAGTGCACCGTGCCCGCGATCCCCTCGAGCGCTAAGCCGGAAACCCAAACCGCCGGCTTGGCGAGCGCGCTCGATATGTATCCCAGGCCGACAGCGGCGGCGGCGGCGGGCATCAGCACCTGGGTGAGCGGAATCACCGCCAGGTTGGCCGGCATTCCCATGGTGGTCGCGCGATGAAAGTGGTAGGCCATGAGCAGAGCCAGTCCCGCCTGCATTAGCGCCGAGATGAAGATCAATTCGCCCAGGCCAATTGCCACCCGCATGAGGATCGCGGGCAACGCCAGGCTGAGGCGTTTGCCGATGAATCTCCGCAGCCGCCCTCCGACCAACCGCAGATCGAGCCGAAACTGCGCCACCTCGGGAGCGACGTGCAGATCATAGCTGGTGGCTCGCAACAGCCGTAAACCGCGCGCGTAGGGCAGCGTTGTCCGCTCGAGAATCGGCGAGCCGACGCCCGCGATGATGAAGACGGCGAGAAACGTCAGCTGAAAACTGGCGCCAAACAGGGCGTGTGGATCGGCGATCAGAACTCCCAGCGCTGCCGCGCCAATGGCGTTCGTCATGTTGCGTTCGCGATACAGCAGACGCGCGCCTAAATATGTCGCCAGCATCAGCGCGGCGCGCCACACCGGTGGGCCGACCCCTACCACAAACGCGTATGCGAACGAGACCACGACCGTGGTGATGGCCGCCACCGCGGGATCCATGCGAAACTGGCGCAGCGTCCAAAAAATGGCGCACGCCAGGATGCTCAGGTTCATTCCGGAAACCACCAGCACGTGATACGTGCCCGAGCGCTGGTACTCGGTGCGCGTCGCGTTGCGCAGGAAGGATTCTTCGCCGAGTACCATGGCGTCCATGAGCGAGGCCTGCGACGCGGGCCACAGTTGGTGAATTTTCGCAATGATGCTGGCATGAACGCGACTCCGCCAGAGTTCAATCCGGTTGCCGGAAAATCCGGGAAGCCGCTCAATGTCTTTTGCCTCCGCCGACCCCAGCACGCTGATGCCGTTGTCGCTCAGATAGCCTTCATAGTCGAAGGCTCCGGGATTGCGGTAATTGCGCGCCGGATGCAGCTTCGCGGGGATGCGCAGCCGCGTGCCGTAGGTGAACGCCGGTGGAGCGACGGGCGTCTCGCCCGTCCCGCGTGCGCTTGACGGAGAAGTGGTGTCGGCAGAACCGGGGTCGGCGGTATCGTGGCTGGGCGAGGACGCCCCACGCTCCACCGCCTCGGAATTCTCTACTTTCTCGTAAATCGAGAGCCGCACCCCGGCCCGCACCGGCCAGCTTTTACCCTGGCTCGCGATCTCTTCCGTCTCCACATCAATGGATTCACGAATCGACCGCGGCCCCGCGGCCCGCGCATATCCCTCGCGCATCACACGCCCAGTGAGTGTGACGGCACGGCCGTCCGCCAGGGTAAGAATGTGAGGATCGCCGGGGTGTTGGCCGCGAATCTGAATCAGAAGGGCGCCCAGAAGAAACCACGCGCCCAAAGAGAGCGCCTTAGCCAGCCAGCCTCGCTTCGAAAGAAACCATGACGCCGCGAAAACGAAGGCTGCTACCGCAATCACCCACCACGACGGCGGTCGCCAGGCGCGCACGCCCGTCCACAGACCGAGCGAAAATGCCAATGCCGCCCAGAACAACGGCTGCCGTGGCGGCTTCCGGTCGTGGGTCATGGCTTTGATCTCCTGGCTTGGATCTCCAGTGGAGAAATGGGTTTTTGTCCGTCTATCGCCTGCGCTGCGAGGAGGCACACAGCGGCCTCGCCGAGCCGCGGGCGCATCTCGGCCAGACTCGGAACCAACACTCGAAACCCAGCAGCCGGAAACAAATGAGAGGACGAGTGGGGCCCTGGCGCGTGCGTTGCTTTTGCCAGGACCCTCGGCCAACCCACCCGTCTTCCAGGAGGAACTGGGCGACGTGAAAGCGGTCAGCGCGCCAGCAGCATCACCGATTCGACGTGAAACGTCTCAGGGAAGAGATCGAATAAGTGTGCTTCCTCGATGTGATACCCGGCCGCCAGGAGGGGGGCGATGTCCCTGGCCAGCGTCGCCGGATCGCACGAAACATATCGGACACGGGGCGCTCCGAGTTCCACCAGAGAGCGGATCACCATCTTGCCAGCGCCGGTGCGGGGAGGATCGAGCACGACCAGGTTAGGTCTGTTTCGCACCGGCCGGCCTCTCAAGTAGTCGCTCCTCAGGTAATCCTCGGTTCGCGCGCCGACCGCTTTCACGTTCGCAGGCACATTCTGCACAAAGTCGGCATGCGATGTCTGTGACGCCTCTACACCAAAAATGTGATGAAAACTCCCCGCCAAGGCCGCCGAAAACAATCCCACTCCGGCATACAGGTCGAGTGCAACGTCTCCGCTGACATTGCCGGTCACGACCGAAACCAGTTCGTCCACCAGATAACGGTTCACCTGGAAGAAGGCTCCGGCGCTGACCTGATACTCATGGTTCTTGGTTCGATAGCGAATTGCCTTCGCGCCCGATTGCGCCAGCGATTTCGGATCCATCGGCGCGTCATCTTCTATTCGCTCCTCCGAAGATCGGCGCTGCGAAGAGAAAAACGTCACGCCGCTGATTGCCGGCAACTCGCGCTGGAGCGCCTCCGCCCAACGCAACAGATCTTTCTTGTCAGCCTCGCGCCCACAGAATGCCCAGGCCAGCAAACGATCATCCGCCGCATCCGCGAACAGCTCAGTCTCTTCAACTGCCGCCGGGCAGTTCAATCCGCCGAGCTCAAGCAGCCGAGCCATCACCCGATTGAGCAGCGGCGAGCTGATCGGACATTCGCCGACTGGAAGAAATGCGTGCGAGCCCATCCGGTAGTACCCCAGCGCGAATCCGGGGTCCCCAGCACGCGCGCTTTTCGCGGGCTGGGGTGGAAATCCGGGGTCCCCAGAACGGCCGGTTTTGCCGGTCTGGGGTGGAAATTCCGGCGCACTCTGCACCCGCAGCCGCGTCCGGTTGCGGTAGTTCCACGGAGGCGAAGCATGCAGGCGAATCTCACATTTCAGCTCAATTTTCGCAATCCGCTGCAGCGTCTCGCGCAGAATTGCAGCCTTGAACTCCAGTTGCCGCTCGTAAGCAATGTGCTGGTAATGGCATCCGCCGCATTGCCGGAAGTAAGGACAGCGAGCTTCGACGCGATCGGGCGACGCTTCGAGCAACTGCGCCACCGACCCGCGCGCGAACCCCGGCTTTTCTTGCCGAATCTCGGCCTCAACCCGCTCCCCCGGCAGCACAAACGGCACAAACACCGCCCGGCTGCGCCCGTCCGCACCGGCCGGCGTTCGAGCCAACCCGTCACCACCGTAGATTAATTTTTCGATGGAAAGAAGCAAGTCGTAAGTGTAGCGCGGGCACTCCTGCCCGCGTCGAGCGATGGCAGCTTCCACCAAGCTGATTCTTGCGAAGCTGCGGACGGTGGGCGGACAGGAGTGTCCGCCCTACACAATCTAATGCATATAAAACAAACTCAACCGCGGCACGCCGCACCGCTCCAGCAGCCGCTTATGCACGTACTGTTTGTGCAACTGTTCAATCTGCGCCGCCGTCATGTTCCGCCGGCAGGGAGCAATGTCCCGATCCGCCTCCGCGCGAACATTCACCAGATCTTCATCCGGAGTCGCCGCCATCAGCACCGCGAAAAGTTTTTCCTCCAGCACCGTCAGCCGCCGCTCCAGATCTTCCAGTCGCGGAAGCTTTCCCGTACCCGCGATGGCCTCCGCCATCGCACGCAGCGAAGCTGCTTCTTCCCGCGCCAGCGCTCCAGTCGCAAACCCCGCGTGCTCCGGCAGCTTCGCCTTTTCAAGCCGCTCGGCATTCTCCCGCAAGAACGCCGCAATTTGCGCTGCTTCGAATCCGGGTGGCCGTGGTTTTTCTTCGCCGGCCGCGCCCACCGCCGCTTCCTTCATATCTTCCGCCGCAGCCAGCACGGCCTGCGAGCAGTACGCCAGGCTATTCACCTTCTTCGATTTCGAAGGACGCCGATCGTACTTGTCAAACGCGTCATCCACCCCGCGAAGCACGGCCTCCAAAGGCACGCCCGCACTTTTCCAAGTCTCAATCAGAGCCCAATCAAGCGTCGAAAGCAGCAGGTGAGTTCCTCGCCGTCGCAGATAATGCTCTTCGATTTCCGTGAAGTAATTGAAGTAATTTTCCACGACAGGTCTCTGGAGAGGTCAGAGGTCAGATTGAAGAGGTGAAACCCTGGGTTCTAACCTCTGCAATCTGACCTCTGACCTCTCACCTCGTTTTAGGAGACTTCCCCGAGGGCCACGGTTTCGCATTGGCATCTGAAGGCTTGGCTGGTACCGGCGACTTTGCTGCTTTCGGCGCGCCTTCGCGGTGGAAGGAGGACGACTGGTTCCGATCCCATATGATGCGCAGCCCCTCCAGGGTGAGAAGTTCGTCCACATCTTTAATGAAGTGTGAAGCTGTGCCAAGCAGCGATCCCAATCCGCCCGTCGCAATCACGTGGGTTTCCGCGCCCAGCTCATCCATCAGCCGCTCCAGGATGCCGTCGACCAGGCCGAGATACCCGTAGTAAAGTCCCGACTGCAAACTGCCCACCGTATTCGAACCAATCACCCGTGCCGGCTTGCGAATCTCCACCCGCGGCAGCCGTGCCGTGCGCTGAAACAGCGCGTCCGCCGAAATCCCAATCCCCGGACAAATCACGCCGCCCATGTACTCGCCCTTCTTCGAAATACAGTCGAAGGTCGTCGCCGTGCCGAAGTCCACAATCACGCAGGGCCCGCCATATTTCTCAAACGCCGCCACCGCGTTCACGATGCGGTCGGCGCCCACTTCCGCGGGATTGTCGTACAGCACCTGCATGCCCGTCTTCACGCCCGGCTCGATGAACAGCGGCTTGGTGCTGAAATAGCGCTCGCACACCTGCCGCAGCACCGAATCGAGCGGCGGCACCACCGATGAAATCACGATCCCATGCACGTCCGAAACTTCCAGGTTGGCCATTGAGAACAGGTTGCGGAAGATCACTCCGTACTCGTCAACCGTGCGGGTCAGATGCGAGCCGACGCGCCAGTTCGCGACCAGTCGCTCGTAACGCGCCGCTTCCGTGGTCACATTCTCGCCCGGACGATGCACCGCCGGCGCAAACACGCCCAGCACCGTATTCGTGTTCCCGACATCGATCACGAGAAGCATAGGGAATTTGTAATTGATAATTCGTAATTCGTAATTGGAAAAGCGCTCGCTCTTAAATTACCAATTACAAATTACAAATTAGAAATGGTTCTCACCGTTCCACTCACCACCGTCCGCAACCCGGCCGCGGTTCTTATCCGCAAAAACCCACGCTCATCCAATCCTTCGCTAACACCCGCCAGGCCGTCGCTCTCCTCGATCGTCACTTTTCTGCCGCGCACCGACGAAGAGCTCTCCTCGAACCGGCGCAGGATCGCATCTCGCGCTCCCGCATCCTCAACCAGGCTCCGATACTCCCGGTCGAGCGATTTTAGCAAAGCGGCGCAGATTTCCACGCGCGACCACTCGGTGCCCGTCTCGATCCGCAACGAAGTCGCAATTTCGCGCAGCTCCGCCGGAAACTTCACCTGATTCACGTTGATCCCCACTCCCACGACCAGATGACGCACCTGCGTTGCCTCGGCATTCATCTCCGTGAGAACGCCGCAGAACTTCTTGCCGCCCAGCAGCAGGTCGTTCGGCCATTTGAGATCCGCCAGAAGCTGCGGCGCAATCTCCGCCACCGCCGCGCGCACCGCCAGTCCCGCAGCCAGAGAAAAAATCAGCGCATCCGACGGCGGCATCGCGGGACGCAGAATCACCGAGCAGTAGATGCCCGTCGACCGCGCCGAATGCCAGGTGTGCGCACCGCGTCCCCGCCCGGCCAACTGTTCTTCGGCGAGAAACACGCTGCCTTCTGGCGCGCCCTCCGCCGCGGCACGCATGGCTTCTGAATTGGTCGACCCGATCTTGTAATAATGATGAACCTGCTTGAGGCCGCCCGGCCCGCCCCCAAAGATCGTGCCCTTCAGCGACGGTGCCAACATCTCCGGCAGCAGCAAGTCCGGGACTGACCGCAGCTGATAGCCAGTCGCCGGATGTCCAGCGACATCCACGCCCAACCCGCGCAGTTGCTGAATCAGCCGCCAAACCTCCGACCGGCTCGTCCCGATCTCTTCCGCAATCTTCGTGCCGCTGACGACAACGGTAGCGTGGCTCATGAGCAGGCGGACGATGCGGCCCAGGCGAACATCTGTCGCCTTGTGTACGGACAGCAAGCTGCGAGTTTTCGTGGAAGTGGAGATGGAGGGAATTATAGCGAGTCGTTGGTCGTTAGTCGTTGGTCGTTGGCAAACGAAACCGTGGATGATCCAGTTCCCCGAACGACTGACGACCAACGACTGGGTTTTACACCGCAGTCACCCGCAAACTCATATCGACCGCCGTCGATGAATGCGTCAGCGCCCCCACCGAGATGAAATCCACGCCCGTCTCGGCGTACGACCGCACGTTCTCCAGATTGATTCCGCCCGCGCACTCCAACGGAATCCGCCGAGGCTGCCGCGAACAAATCTCGACCGCCCGTCGCACATCCTGAACGCTCACATGGTCGAGCAGAATCGCCTCCGCCCCGTGCTCCAGCGCCTGCTGCAGTTCTTCGAGCGACCGCACTTCGATCTCGATAGGCTGCCGTCCTCGCCGGTTGCGGATCGCACGCTCCAACGCCGGAATTGCGCCCCCGGCCAGCGCAATATGATTGCTCTTGATCAGCACGCCGTCGGAAAGATCCAGCCGGTGATTCTGCCCGCCACCGCGGCGCACCGCGTACTTGTCAATCACGCGCAGCCCTGGCGCCGTCTTGCGGGTGTCGAGAATCCGCACGCGCGTGCCCTCCACCGCATCCACAAACTTGCGGGTAGTGGTAGCGATTCCGGCCATGCGCTGCAGAAAATTCAGGATCACCCGCTCACACGACAAAATCACCCGGGCGTTATGGCGGATCACCGCGATCTGCTGCCCCGGGTGTACGCGGATCCCATCAAAAATCGAAGGATGGCTCGTCACCTCGTAATGCGAAGTGACCGCCCCGTCCAGCGCCGCATAGACGTCGAGAATCCGCGGCACACATCCGAGGCCAGCCAGAATACACTCCTGCTTGGCCAGAATCGTCGCCGAAGCACGCTGGTTGGGATCGATGCAGGCGTAGCTGGTCGCGTCGCGCGTCGCCCGGTCTTCGTTCAGCGCGTTCTCAAGAATCGCGGTAATGCGGCGTGAATTCCAGTCCATGTTCGTG
>Ga0209039_10000243_pt1 | contig 51494 bp, 39 predicted proteins | sample BogFormECP12_OM1_FD_188238 | JGI IMG/M metagenome (GOLD analysis project Ga0209039, IMG submission 188238) | Bog forest soil microbial communities from Calvert Island, British Columbia, Canada - ECP12_OM1 (SPAdes) (version 2) | ecosystem: Environmental > Aquatic > Freshwater > Wetlands > Bog ...
GAAACCTCCGGAAACGGCACTAAATACACTAAATACTCAGCTCGGCCTGGCGGTCCATCTTCGTCAGGTGATACTGGAAAATGGTCTTGGAAACGAAGATGGCGGTAAACACGTTGGCAATCAAACCGATGGTCAACGTGATAGCAAATCCGCGGATCGGACCGGTGCCAAAGATGAACAGGAAAAAGGCCGAAACCACGGTCGTGACGTGGGTATCGATAATCGTTAAAAACGCCTTATCAAACCCCGCGTCTACGGCTGCCGAGGAGGACTTGCCATTGCGCAATTCCTCGCGGATACGCTCAAACACCAGGACGTTGGAATCTACACCCATACCAATGGTCAGGATGACGCCGGCAATGCCCGGCAAAGTGAGCACCGCGCCAAACATGGCCAGTGCCGCGAGCAGAATCAGCAGGTTCAGGATCAGGGCCAGCACGGCGTTGACACCCGAGAGCCGATAGTAAAAGACCATGAAGACCATGACCACGAGGAGGCTGAGGATGGAGGCGCGCACGCCGTGGCGAATGGAGTCCGCTCCCAGCGACGGTCCAACGGTGCGCTCTTCCAGATACTTGATCGAAGCGGGAAGTGCGCCCGCACGGAGCACCAGGGCGAGGTCGTGGGCGGATTCCTGACTGAAATTCCCTTCGATCATCCCCGAATCATCAATGCGGCTGTTGATCACCGGGGCCGAATACACCTTCTTCTCGAGGACGATGGCCATCTGGCGGCCGCGATTCTGTTCGGTAAAGGGGCCAAAGCGGCGCGCGGCTTCGCCGGAAACCACGAAATTGATTTGCCACTGTCCGGGCATTTGGGTGTTGCGGCTCTCGGTGGCGCTGCGCAGGTCGCGACCAGTCACAATCGGAGTGCGGCTAAGCACGTACCACACCTCTCCGCTGTCTTGGGGAGTCTGCGAACGGGATTCGTTGCGGCCACGCACAAGTTCCGCGCCCGGGGGCAGAATGCCGCCGTGGGCCGCAAGAGCCGCAGCTTCCGATGGATACGTTTGGGGATCTTCCACCAGCTTGTATTCCAGTTGCCCGCCGGCCTGAATCACCTGTTTGGCGCGCGCCGGATCACCTTCACCGGGGAGTTGCACGAGAATTTCATTGTCCTTGCGCCCATGGGGCTGAATGGTGGGTTCGGTAAGGCCCAGTGCGTTGATGCGGCGCTCGATGGTTTCGAGCGACTGGGACATGGTGGTTTCCTGGATGCGGGCAATGGCGCTTTGCCGCAGGGTCAAGAGGTAGGCACTCAGTTCGCCAGGAGCGGGAGACAACTCCCAATTCAGCTCGAGTTGATCGTGCACCAAGTCGCGGAATTGCGAGAGCTGGTCAGAAGGCACATTGCGCACCACGATGTGCGTGTCGTCCACGCGGCGCACTTCGTCGTAACGGATGTTTTTGGTGCGCATCTGGGTGGTCAGGCGGTCAACGGTCTGGTCGGTCTCCTGCGCGACGGCCTCCTGCACTTGCACTTGCAGAATCAGGTGCGTGCCGCCCTGCAGGTCCAGACCCAGCTTGATCTGGCGTGTGAAATTGTCCTTGATCTGCGCGAGGGAGGTCGGGAAGGTCGGCAACCCGAAAACAAAGAAGATGCAGGTCAGAATGACGCCGAGGATGAACACAACTTTCCACTTCAAATTAGGATTCATGGTTAAAAGATCAAGCGCGAAAGACGGCTGGCGGTGGAGTTACTTACCCGCATCTTCCGGTGCCTCCACCTGCGCAATCGCCGCCCGCGCGACGCGAATTTTTACATTGTCGGCGATCTTCAAAATAATGGTATCGCCGTCCATTCCATTGATGGTGCCGTAAATGCCGGAGGTCGTAACAACCTTGTCTCCGTTCTTAATCGCGGAGAGCATCTCCTGCACCTTTTTGCGCTGCCGCGACTGCGGCAGAATCACCAGGAAATACATGATGCCGAACATCAGCGCCAAGGGGACGATGAAAGTACCCAAGCCTCCCAAGGGGCTGCCGGCTTGCCAGAACCAGAATGCCGCCAAATTCATCTTCTTAGTTTGTAACCGTACCCTTTCCGAACCTTCTGCAATCCAATCATCCCGGAGCAGTGCACTCGTGGCGCTGTCGAGAGAGAAAAACCGCCACGTCAGCGGTAAGTTTCTCCGCTTCTCCTGCCCGCTCGATTCTCGTCCTGAGACTCGACCTGGTGCGGGTAGCCACAGCTTGGCGACGGATCAAACCCGTCCACAGCACTTCGCTTCAGGCTGTACCCTCATTGTAGCGGATACGCAGCTCTGTAGCGAATTTATCAAGCTGTCCAAAAGAGATAGCCTCTCGAATTTGACGCATTGTGTCAAGGTAAAAGTGGACGTTGTGGTGGGTGGCCAGGATGGCGGCGGTGATCTCTCCGGCGGCGAAGAGATGCCGCAGGTAAGCGCGGGAGTAGCGGCGACACACGCTGCAAGAGCAATTGGCGTCCACGGGCCGCTGATCCGCGATGTAGCGCGCGTTCTTGATGAGCACGCGGCCTTCGCTGGTGTAGAGGCAGGCGTGGCGCGCGGCGCGCGTGGGCAACACGCAATCCATCATGTCAATGCCGCGGGCAACGTAATCGGCAAGTTGCTCTGGGCGCCCCACACCCATCAGGTAGCGCGGCTTTTCTATAGGAAGAAGTGCTGTCACCTCCGCGGTCATTTCACAAGTTAGTTCGTGCGGCTCGCCCACCGCCAGACCGCCGACGGCATAGCCGGGAAATTCCAATGCGAGTAATTGCTGGGCGCTTTCCTGGCGCAAATCCTTAAACGTTGCACCTTGCACGATGCCGAACTGCCATTGGAGCGATTCGCCGTAACGCTCTCCTGCTTCCAGAAAGTATTTTCTAGCGCGCCGCGCCCAGGCGGTGGTGCGTTGCAGCGATGCTTCGGCCACTTCGCGGGGCGCGGGGGTTTCGATGCACTCGTCCAGCACCATGGCAATGTCTGAACCCAGCGCGAGTTGGATCTCCGCGGCCTTCTCTGGAGTGAGGAGATGCTCTGAGCCATCGAGATGCGAGCGGAAGCGCACGCCGTCATCGGTGATTTTGCGCAAGTCCGCCAGGCTGAATACCTGGTAGCCGCCGGAATCCGTGAGGATGGCGCCGCGCCAGGACATGAAGGAGTGCAGGCCGCCGAGTTTGCGGACCAGCTCGTGGCCCGGCCTTAGATAAAGGTGGTAAGTGTTGGCAAGGATGATGCGCGCGCCGAGTTCCTCGAGGGCATCCTGCGTGAGGCCTTTGACGGTCGCGGCGGTGCCCACGGGCATGAACACCGGGGTCTCGATGACGCCATGCGGCGTGGTTAAACGGCCGCGGCGCGCACCGCTGGGATCGGTGTGGAGAAGGTCAAACGAAAAATTCACGCTTTCAGTGTATCAGGAGAAAATGAAGGCCCAGAGCACCTTGACGACAACGAAGACGCCCCAAACGGAGAACGCAATGACGTAGGACTTGCTGCCCTTAAGTTTTCGCGGGTTGATCGCCGCGAAGCCGATCGCAAGCAGGACCAACATCCAAATCGTGAAGATGTCGATGGATTTGCCAAGCGAAAGCAGCCATTTGGCGGACTCTTCCGGAAGAAAGGCCGCCAAATTGGTGGCCACGGGATTGTCGGGATCCACGGTTCCTGGTGGCCGCAAGAGCAAGACGAGGAGGAATATCGGGGTGCTGACAATTCCGACGAGGAGAGCGTGAGCAGCAATGGCAAAGGATTGCGAAAAGGTGGCACCAGCGCCGGCAAACAGGTTATAGGCCAGCATCATTACCCCAGCTACGATCAGGGCAAGGACTGCGGAGCCAACGACGCCGCCCCCATAAACAGCATATTTGGTGAACTTGGCCCCGACTTCGGCCTGTTGCTGTTTTTGCTCGGTGGAAAGTTGCGCAGCGCGCGGACTCTTGTCGATTTGTTGGACGATGTAATCGCGCCAATTGATGCGCTGATTCAAGACCACCGTGGAGATAATCGCGAGAATTGTGGAAATCACAAGGGGCAAAATCCAACTGGGTTTGCGGACGATGTCTTCAAACGTGGCTTTGGGCGAGAAAAAGACGCCGATGATGCGACCGATGGGCGAGATGGAAGCTTGCGGCGCCGGCACGGGTACAGGTGTAGTTGCCATCGAGGACTCCTCTCCAATAGGGAACACAGACTGCTGCTGTGGGTTCTACGTAACGAATAGGTGGAAAATATCACAGAACGGGGTCGCGTGGCACCTGGGGAACGGCGGCCAGCAGTTCCATCGTGTAGTCCGCCGTGGGCTCGGTCAAAATGAGATCCGCGGGCCCGAATTCGACGAGTTGCCCGGCGCGCATCACGGCGATGTGCGTGGCGAGCTGGGCCACCACGGGCAAGCTGTGAGAGATGAAGATATAGGTAAGCCCAAATTCCGCCTGCAATTCCCGCAAAAGCAAGAGCACTTGCGCGCCCACCGAAACATCCAGGGCGGAGACGGGTTCATCGGCCACGACCAGCTTGGGGCGCAGGATCAGAGCGCGCGCGAGGCCGATGCGCTGGCGCTGGCCGCCGGAGAATTCGTGGGGATAGCGTGCCAGCGCGTCTTTGTCGAGGCCCACGCGCTCCAGAATTTTGCCGGCCTTTGCCAGGCGCTCGGAGCGTTGCAGCTTCGGCTCGTGGATTGCCAGCGGCTCCGCGACGATTTCGCCTACCTTCATGCGCGGATTCAGCGAAGCGAACGGGTCCTGGAAGATCATCTGCATCTGGCGCCGGTATTCGCGCATTTTCTTTGGCGAGAGCGTCAGCAGGTCCGTGCCTTCGAAAAATACGTGGCCTTCGTCGGGCTCGATCAGGCGCAGAAGCATGCGGGCGAGGGTGGTCTTGCCGCAGCCGCTTTCGCCCACGATCGCAAAGGTTTCGCCCTGTGCGACAAAGAAGCTCACGTCGTCCACAGCCGCGAAGCGCTCGCCTTTGCCGGCGGGCGCGAGGATGCCGCCACCTTTCTGGTAATACTTGCGGAGGTTGCGCACTTCGAGGAAGGGGATCATAGCAACACGCACCTTGCGGAGTGGCCGCTCTGCGCGGGGCGAAATTCCGGGACGCCGCGCTCGCATTCGCCGCGGCGATACTGGCAACGTGGCGCGAACGCGCAGCCTGGGGGAAGTTGCGTCAACTGCGGCACCGCGCCGGGGATCGGCCTGAGTTTGCCGCGTTCGAGTGTAGGCGAAGCGGCCAGCAAGCCTTGCGTGTAAGGATGAAGCGGCTGCCGCAGGACATCGGCGGCCGGGCCTTGTTCGACGATGCGCCCCGCGTACATCACCGCGATGCGCTCCGCCACTTTGGCCACCACGCCGAGATCGTGGGTGATAAAGAGCAGGCCCAATTCCATATCGCGCCGCAAGCGGTCCAGCAACTCGAGGATCTGCTTTTGCACGGTAACGTCGAGCGCCGTCGTGGGTTCATCGGCGATCAGCAACTTGGGACGCGCCGCCAGCGCCATGGCGATCATGGCGCGTTGCCGCAATCCACCGGAGAGTTGGTGCGGGAATTGGTGTGCGCGCAATTCGGGTTCCGGCACCGCGGCGTGTTCCAGCGCGGCAATCACGCGGCGATCCACCAGGTGGCGAGCCAGGCCGGGCTCGTGCGCCCAAATGGCTTCTTCAATTTGCGTGCCGATGCGCAGCACTGGATTCAGCGAGGTCATGGGCTCTTGAAAGATCATGGCGATTTCGCGGCCACGCACGTCGCGCCATTCCTGCTCGCTTAAGTTCGTCAGGTCTTTCTGTTGCCCTTGGTCTGAGGCTAGGAAGGCTTCTCCAGTCACGCGCGCGCCAGGCGGCAGCAAACCCATTAACGCTAGCGAAAGCATGGTTTTTCCGCTGCCGGATTCGCCGACAAGGCCCAGGGCTTCCCCGGGCGCAATGCGCAGCGACACCTCGTTCACCGGGCGCACCCAGCCCGCAGCGGTGGGAAGCTCCACGGTCAGCGAATGAATGTTCAGCAACTCGCCCATCGCCCTTATCATACGGTTTCGCCGCGGCCCCGGAGCAAGAAAGACCCCGTTGTTGCGCGAACGCAAGGGAGTTCTGTATAAGGCAATCGCGCCGACTCCTTCGCCCGGCAAGTCAAAGCCGCGGATAGAATAGAGTTCATGGCCAACATCACGTGCCCACTTTGCGGCTCGCCCGTTGAACAAGGGGGAGTGTTCGGCCAGGGCAAGCCTTTTTGCGCGCGTTGCGGCTGGAATTTGGCGCGCGCTGAGAACTCTCTGACTGCGAATTCGCGCGTTCCTCAGATCATGGTGGCGGCATTCGCCATGATGGCGATTGGCTTATTCTGGGTTACCGCCAGCGCAAAAGGCGGTACACCACTTGTTCCCGTCCTTCCGATTCTGGTTATCTTTGCGCTGGCGGGCGGAATACCTTATTGGAGTTACCTTTCCAAGAAACGCGCCATCGCTCAGGCCAAAGCTGCGCCTTCCCTGCAAGGTGTGCAGGCCCAGCCAATCCCTGATGCCTTTTTGCAGAGGATTCAATCGCTGTCGCGGCCGCGGCGCGTGCGTTTTGGTTTTCCGGGAGCCCCTGTCGCCGCTGTGGTGTTCGGCTTTGCCATGCTCTCTGGCGCACTGTTTTTCGCCACGGGCCGAGTTGGGCCGCCTGCGGGTCCGAGAGACGCCGCGCCATTTCCGTATTTTGTCCTTTTTGGCCCGATCGGCTTTGTGGTGTTGATTCTGGGGATCGTGATTGTTCCGGCGCTAGTGAAGGAGAAGCGCAACCGGCCGCTCTTCCAGGACGGAGAAGTGGCCGCGGCCCGCGTTCTTGCGCAGCGCACGGTCAGGCAGGGAAAGACGAGCTACAGCCAAATTGAGTATGAGTTCCGCACTTCCGGCGGCCAGACGATCCGAAACACAGAGCGGGATTTGAGCCGGAAGGTTTTCGAGGACATGCTGATTCCGGTTTTCTACGACCCCGTCAATCCGTCGCGGTGTGCGGCGCTTTGTGCCAGCTACTCGAAGCTGCCGGACGCGGAGGGCTGAATCCCCGCTTGGCGAGCGGAAGCACGAGATTGAGCGCCGTGTGCGCTTCGGGAAAGCGGGAAATTTGACCTTGTAACGGGTTGCTGAAAAACACTGGGCTGACTGTCTTCAGGGGCTAAAGCCCAATTCATTCTACGGACGTTACGCCGGGGCTGAAGCCCCGGCCTCCTAAAGAAAAATGCAAGGGACCTCCCGGATAGCACGGTAGCGAGCTTAATGGCCACCGCCACAACAAACCGTGTGGATTGGAAGCTGCTGTGGTCGCAGCGCGGCTTCCGGTATTTTTTTGCGGCGATGTTTGTGTCGCTGTTCGGCAGCGGCATGAATTTCATCGGTGTGAGCTGGTACATCATGTCCGCGACGCACTCGACGGTCGCGGTGAGCTGGCAGGTCATCGTGGTCACGTTGCCCGGCCTGGTTGTGCCGTTTCTTGGCGGCGTTTTGATCGACCGCTTTGATCGCCGCTACCTGGGCGTGCTGCTGGATCTTGCGCGCGGCTTCGCAGTGCTGGCCATGGCGTACGTCGCCTGGCACGGCCACTTGCACATCTGGCATCTCTACCTGATGACTTTGATTACCGGCACGGGCTCCGCGATGTATTGGGCCAACGTGAATGCGCTGGTGCAGGAAGTGATTCCGCCAAGTCAATTCACCGGTGCGAATGCCGCGGTGCTCGTCGGCGTGCAGAGCGGCATGCTGCTGGCCGGCACGTTCGTCGGCTTTTTCTACGATCACGTGGGTATCGGAGGGATCCTCTTAATTGACGGCCTCACCTATTTTGTCTCGGCTTCGTGCCTGTACCTGCTGCGCAGCGGTTACGTTTCGCCGCGCGAGCATCGCCAGTACCCGCGCGAATACTCGGAAGCCAGCGAAATCGCCTCGCAAGCGCTGGAGAGCGGCGAGAATCCCGAAGTGGCCGAAGCGGGCCTCTCGCTGGCGATTTATGCGGATATGAAAGCGGGCTTCGGCTATTTGCGGCAGCAGCCGGTCGTGCTGGCGCTGGGCGTGACGCACGCGATGCTGATGGCGAGCATCGTAAGCTCCAACGTCGTGCTGGTGGCGCTGGCCAGCGACATTCTGCATTCCGGGGCGCGCGGCTTGGGCATCATTGAAGCGGGCTGGGCCATTGGCGCGATCCTCGGAGGATTCGTCACCAGCCAGTTGCCGCAGCGCGTACGGCTGCCGCTGTACGTCATGGTGATCGGCGCGATGGCGCTGGGGCACATCGCGGTGCCGTTTGTGGGATTTTTGCTTGGTGCGGCGCTCCTGCAAGGCTGCTTCGGATTTTTCCGGGCGCTCGGCGGCATCGTGGCGCAATCCTCACTGATGAGCATCGTGCCGAGGCATTTCATGGGGCGAACGCAATCGGCGTTCGCGATTTTCGCCACGGTGCTGCAACTTGCCATGAGTTTTTCGCTGGGTTGGATCGCGCAGCGTTTCAGCATCGCCACGGGCTTCTTCCTGCTCGCCGCCATGTACGCCGGGGCAACGTGGACCGCTTCCCGCGCGCGCCTGCTTCTGCTGAAGCACGCGGCGTAGCGTCAAAGTTTTCGCGGCGCTAACTCTGCTTCCCGGGCAAGTCTTGCGAAGGAAACATTCCCGGCGCGGCTTTTCCGCCGAGCAACTCGACGGCGGCCTGATTAAGCTTGGCGCGCAACTGGTAACGTTCGTTGGCCCGCGTGATGTAGCGCACGCTCACTTCGATGCCGCCCAGCACTGGCTTCACGCTCATGGCAGGGGCCGCGGAAAAGTCGCTCATCCCCCGGGAAGTTGTGGACTTCCGCCATTCTTCCTCAGCTTCCTGAGTGCTCTCGCGGGTGGCCTCGAGCACCTTCTTCTGGATCATGGCCACCATCGGATAGGGATCCTGACCCGTGGGCAAAACCACCTGCATTTCATCCCAGAGCCACTGGCCGGTGGTCGAAAAATTGAAGTAGTGGCCTTCAATTGCAAAACTGTTGGTGAAGGTGACGCGGCGTCCCGTGGGATGGCCGGAATCCGTCCAGTTGCCCGTTTCCAGCAGCACAGTGTGAAATGGCCCGATCTGCACCACTTCTCCCGTTACGCCGTTGATCTCCACCCAGTCTCCCAAGCGAATGCCATTCTTTCCCATCAGGACAAACCAGCCGATGAAGCCCACGATGAAATCTTTCAGCGCCACGGTAAGCCCGGCGCCCGCGAGCCCCAGGAATGTTCCGAGTTGCCCTGGCGGCCCGAAAATGACCAGCAGGATCAGCAGCAGGGAGAGGAATTGCAAGGACACGCGCGCCACTGTGTGCAGCGACTGAATCTGGCGGCGGTCCATGGTCAACCGGCTGACGAGTTTGTCCATCCAGGAACTGAAGAAGAGGCCGACGAGCGCGATCGCCAGAATGATCAGCAGGCCCTGCAGGATGCGATGAAGTGCGCCACTTTGCTGAGCCGCGACGAATTCGATCCACTGGCCATAGATGCCGGCGAGTTCCTTCTGCGTCTCGACGCGCTTGTCCAGAGAGGAAAGTGTCTTCTGATCATCGGCAATCTGCTGTGTTTTCTTGAGCAGCGACGCGGCTTCTTCGCGGCTTTTGTTCGCGGCGGAAACTGGATTGGCCTCAGCTTCCGTCTTGCTCTTCTTCGCGTGGTGAGCGAGTTCCGGCGTGCTTTCCTTCTGCGCGTCGAGCTTGGCTTCCAGAGCGTTGTGCTGGGCCGCAAGCAGTCCCGCCGAGATTTCCGCGTGCGATTTGGCCTGCCACAACTGCAATTGCTTCTGGTGGAGGGAATACCACAGTTGCGCGCGGTGGACGACGCCGAACTGTTCGGCGGGTTGGGCTGCTGTAGGAATCGCGTTAACGCTGTTATGGGTTGTCTCTTCGTGTTCCGCTTTGGCTGCCTGGATGCGGCCCACCAGATCGCCGCCGGCGCGGAAGAGGTCCTGTTTTGCGTCGTCCAATTCGTCACGATCGAGTTCCATGGCGGCCTGGGCCTGTGCCAGATCGATTTCCAGGTTGTCCGCTCTGCCGCCAGTAGCCTTGGGCAGTTGTTCCGCTACTTTCTTCACATGATCTTCGTCAACCGCCAGCCGCTTTTCCGCTTGCTGTTGCCGCTCCTGCGCTTCTTTTGCGTCCGGGGAGAGAGGCGGCGGATGATTGCGCGCATCGGAAAGCGCTGCTTCAAAAGCCAAATCCACTTCGTAGTCGCCCAGGCGCAAGGCTTCCTGCGCATAGGCTTTTTCCTCGGGCAAAGCGGCAAGCTGGGCGAGCTGTTGCGCTGTCTTAAGAGGGCTTTGATCCACCAAGGAAGGCGCGGGTACGCTTGCGGGGCTTCCGGGAGTTTTCCCGTTTGTGTTTTGAGTCTTGGAGTGCTCCGCGGTTCGCCACAGCCCGTAAGCAGTCAGTCCGAGAAGTGCGAAGATGATGATCGCGGCAATCTGCTGAGTTCTTTTCATGAGGAAAGCGGCGCTCCACTAGCCGGAATTTTTGTGTGCCGGGATGCTCTCCACTTTCCAAGATTGCTCCAGGAAAGGCAAGAACTTCGTGGAAACAATCGCGGGCAAATCCTTTGCGGGTTTATCGCCGCGGCCGTAACCTGATGCGAGAGATGATCCATGGACGATCCGCGCTTCCCCAAAATTGTTTATTTTCTCATGCTCGTCGCGGGCCTTTTTCAGTGGGTGCGCTACTATCCACTGCTCCCGGAGAGAATGGCAGCACATTTCAACTTCGACGGCGTGCCCAACGGCTGGCAACCCAAGGACGCATTTTTTCTGGTGATGCTGGTGGTAGTGGGCTTGACCGGCGTGATCGCTTTCCTTTCGCCGCGATTGATTGCCGCGCGCCCTGACAAGCAGATCAATCTTCCGCACAAGTCCTATTGGTTGGCGCCCGCTCGCCGCGAAGCAACGTTTCGTTTCATCGCCGCGCAGATGGCCTGGTTCGGTTGCGCCGTGCTGTTCGTTCTCCTCTTCGGCACCTTTCTGGCCATTCGCGCCAACCTTTCGCCGGACAATCGCTTTGATAATTCCACGATGCTCAAGGTCCTGGCTGGTTTCCTTTTCCTGACGCTCTTTTGGACAGTCCATTTTATTCGCCACTTCCTGCGCATTCCGGCAGACTTCTCCTCCCGCCCCTGAGGGAAATCGGGGAAACTCCATTTGTCAATTTTTCTTTTTGTTATTTCCGGTGTTTTCTTTCTTCGCACTTTGCGCGAATCTTCATTGACTCTCACACGCCAAGGGACTAGCGTAACGAAGTAGAAGTCGTCGGTGTCAATCGCCCGTTGCGAAGCGACTACAGGTTCCCGCACCACGCGGGAGTCGTCCTCGCACGATTCAACGCCCGTTAAAGTCGGTCCTTCTTCGCTTCCCCGGCAAAGCGGCAGACGAGTTGGCACGTCGAGCGCTTCCTTGCTTACTCCAGTTCAGGACGGAGGCCATGAAAAAATATCTTATCGTGATCGAAGAAACGGGAGCTGGATATGCCGCGTATTCCCCGGATTTGCCCGGATGTGTTTCGTCGGGCCGCACCCGCAGCGAAGTGGAGCGCAACCTGCGCGCCGCACTCGCGCTGCACCTGAATGACTTGCGTCAGGAGGGCCAAGCCGTGCCCGAGCCGCACACGTATTCCTCTTACCTGGAACTTCTCACCTGAGCAAATACAAGAACGCCCGGCTCACACCGGTCCCTGTGAATGGGGTCATGAAACAGGCGGGACTCAAATCATGAAGAAGTATCTGGTTGTCATCGAATAAACTGGTACTGGTTTTTCCGCCTTCTCGCCCGACCTGCCGGGCTGCGTTGCGACGGGTGCGACGCCAGCGGAAGTTGAAAAGAACATGCGCGAGGCGATCTCTTTCCACTTGGATGGGCTGCGCGAGGATGGCGAACCTGCTCCTGAACCGCGCACATACTCCACGTACGTCGAACTGCCCGCATGATTTGCGGAAATGGAAACCATCACTCTGTATCGGCCAGTAGGCCAAGATGAATTTGAACTCATCCGGCAAAGCGGATTTGCGAAGTTTTCTCCGCGCTTGCCCGGCCAGCCGATCTTCTATCCGGTATTAAACGAAGAATACGCGACGCAAATTGCCCGCGATTGGAATGTAAGGAACTCTAATTCTGGATCCGGCTATGTCACGCGATTCCTCGTGAAGGCCTCTTTCCTTTTTTCTTACGAAGTGCACACGGTTGGGAGTTCCATTCACAAGGAATACTGGATACCGGCGGAAGAGCTTGGCAAGTTCAATGAGAACATTATTGGCACCATCGAAGTGATCGCCGAATTCCATCAAAAATAGAGACGCCCGGCTTGCACCGGGCGTTTTGAACGAATTTCGTTTTTCGAGTTTCGCGTTTCGGTTTTTTTATAGATAATCGCGCGAAGGCCCTTCCAAGAACGCGCGCAACTTTCGCGAGCGCGAGGGATGGCGCAACTTGCGCAACGCCTTCGCTTCGATCTGCCGGATGCGTTCACGTGTCACAGCGAACGACTGGCCCACTTCCTCGAGCGTGTGCTCGCTGCCGTCGTCCAGGCCAAAACGCATCTTGATGACTTTTTCTTCGCGAGGCGTCAGCGTCTTCAACACCGAAGAGGTCTGTTCCTTCAAATTCAGGTTGATGACGGCATCGGAGGGGGACACCACGGCCTTGTCCTCGATGAAATCCCCGAGGTGCGAATCCTCTTCTTCGCCGATGGGAGTTTCCAGGGAAATGGGCTCTTGGGCGATCTTCAGAATCTTGCGCACCTTGGAGACCGGAATGTCCATGCGCTTGGCGATCTCTTCGCTGGTGGGCTCGCGGCCAAGTTCCTGGACCAGTTGGCGGCTGGTGCGCACGAGCTTGTTGATGGTTTCGATCATGTGCACCGGAATGCGGATGGTGCGCGCCTGATCGGCAATGGCGCGCGTGATGGCCTGACGAATCCACCACGTCGCGTAGGTGGAAAACTTGTAGCCGCGGCGCCACTCGAACTTGTCCACGGCTTTCATCAGGCCGATGTTGCCTTCCTGGATCAGATCCAGGAATTGCAAACCGCGGTTCGTGTATTTCTTGGCGATGGAAACGACGAGCCGCAGGTTGGCTTCGATGAGTTCCTTCTTGGCTTGCTCCGCTTCCGCTTCCCCACGCTGAATGATCGTCAGGGTGCGCTTCAGTTCGGTCAGGCCGACCTCGCTGGCTTCCTCGATGTCCTTCAGTTCCGAACGCCGCGTGCGCAACTCGCGGCGGGCTTCCGCAGCGTTGTCTCCCTTGGAAACATCGGCGCGGCGCTCCAAGCGACCCGCTTCGCGCTCCAGGGACTGCAGCCGCTCGACCGTGCCGCGCATCTTGTCCACCAGGCGCTTTTTCTCGAACGGATTGAAGTCGATGCCGCGAATTTCCAGCGAAATTTCCACGCGCGTGCGCGCCACGGCCCATTTCGCGCGGATGTACGGGCGCTTCTTGGATTTCGCGGTTTTGTCGAGCTTGACCGCCTGCTTCAGAGCCAGTTCGTAGAGTTTCGCGATCTTGTCAATGTGCTTCAGCGTCTGCTTGGTTTTGTTGGCGATTTTTTCTTCGGTCAGCTCTTCATCGTCAAACTGGACGATTTCCTTGATGGAGCGCGCGCCCTTGCGCAGGTCATCGCCGACCGCGATGAGTTCCTTGATCACGATGGGCGAGCGCGTGATGGCCTTCATCACCACCAATTGCCCGCGCTCGATACGCTTGGCGATGGTCACTTCACCTTCGCGCGTGAGCAATGGGACCGTACCCATTTCCCGCAGGTACATGCGCACCGGGTCGTTGGTTTTTTCGAGCGAGCCGGGAGTCAGGTCCAGGTCGCCGCCTTCTTCGGCGTGGCCATCGTCCTTGACGACCGCATCGTGGTCGCCGGACTCGATGGACACTTCCACGGCGCGCGCGGCCTTGGCCGAGGCGGCGTCTTCGTAAATTTCAATGCCATTGCGCTCGAAGGTGGTGAGCAGGTCGTCGATCTCCTCCGATGAATGCACTTCCGCGGGGAGCGAGTCGTTGACTTCGTCGTACAGCAGATAGCCGCGCTCCTTGCCGATGGCAATGAGCTGCTTTACCGCATCATATTTTTCTTCCAAACCCGTTGCCGCCACAACTCTCCTCCGGCACTTCTATTCAGCTGCTTTTGCGCTTGCTTCAGGTGGGCAAACCTGCACACTCCTCGTACCGAGCACGAACGGACGGCTCAAGATATCGAAGTGGAGGAATGCGATCCTCCGGGAAGCTCTTGGATTTTTGTGTGAAGCTCTGTACGCTGCGCCCTTTGCCCGCTGCTGCCCCACGCTTTGCCCGCCTGCCGAACCAATCCCTAACGGTCCCTCAGCATCCCACTCTAAGTATATTGATGCTTCGGAGAGCGAAACCGTTATCCGCGTAACCCTTCTACGCTACACGTTTAAGTCCAACGAAGTCAATCGTTTCCTTGCAAGAAATCCGGACCGCCCGAGGCTCTTCTCTGAGGCAAATGGCTTAGCGTTCCGCCGCCAGGAGCTTCATCAATTCCTGTTTACGCGTCAGCAGTTCACGCAGGGATGGCCCGGCGGCGTTGGCCTCGATGCTCCGTTGCACCTCGGCAAGTTCCTGCTCGATCTGACGGCGCCGCAACGCTTCCAGACAGCTCTCTGCCTCTTCCCAAGTGCCTTCCTGGGTGGGCTCGAAGAGGATTTCGAAGAGCATACGGCGGTCGCGCTCCTCCAGCAGGGCCCCGATTTCCGTGGCCTGCATGGGCTGATCGGAGAGTGCCGCCACGATCAGCGCGGCAAAGACTTTCTCCGTTTCCAGGCCCCGGTACAATCCACCCTGCTGCAATCGCTGTGCCAACTCGCGGCGGAATCCCTCCGCTTCCATGAGCATGCGGATCATCCGCCGTTCGATCGGCTTCGCACTTTTGCCCACAAGCTCGGGCTGCGTTTTCACTTCGCTGCGCCGCTCGGTCGCCGCTTTGCTCAGAGCCGCGCGGAGCACCGGCTCGTCAATGCGCAATTGCTGCGAAATACGCGTGGCCCATTCGGAACGCAACAGCCGGTTGGGAATCTTTTGCAGGTAGGGCATCAAGAAATTCAGCGCCCGCAACTTCCCTTCGCCCGTCGTCAAATCCATTTGCCGCGCCCGCGCAATCAGGTAATCCACATAGGGCGGAGATTCCTTGAGCGCCTTGATGTAGGCTTCCGCGCCCTTCTCTTTGATGAACAGATCCGGGTCGGCTTTTTTGTCGCCAATCGCGGGGAGGGCCAGGACGCGCACTTCGAAATCCTGCTCCAGCAGCAGCGAGATGGAGCGCTCGGTTGCCGCTTGTCCCGCGGCATCGGGGTCGTAGTTCACAATCACGCGCTTGGTGAAGCGCCCCAGCAGCTTGATCTGCGGCTCGGCGAGGCTTGTGCCGCAACTCGCCACCACGTTGGCGATTCCCGCGCGCGCCACGGCGATGGCATCCATGTAGCCTTCCACGAGAATCGCGAAATCCTGGCGGCGGATGGCGTCCTTGGCGCGGTCCATGTGATACAGCACGTTGCTCTTGGAGTAGATGGGCGTTTCCGGAGAGTTGAGATATTTGGGGAGATCGTCGCCGAGGGCGCGGCAGCCGAACGCCACCACTTTGCCAGATTCGTTGGCGATGGCGAAGGTGATGCGCCGGCGGAACCTGTCGAAGAGCCGTCCGCTTTGCTGGTCCCGCGAAACCAGCCCCGATTCCACCAGCAACTTCTCTGCATATTTTTGTTTCAGGTAGCGCAGTAAGGCATCCCCGCCGCTGGGCGCATAGCCGACGCCGAATCGCGCGATGGCCTCGGCATTCAGGCCGCGATCCTCCAGATAGGCGCGCGCCGCTTTTCCCTCCGCGGTGGATTCCAGTTGCTTCACGAAGAAGGCTTGCGCTTCCCGGTGCATCTCCACCAGCGCGGCCCGCTGCTGATTCTCTTTGCGTTCTTCCGGCGAACGATCCTTGGGACGCGGAATCGCGATGCCGCATTTCTCCGCGACGATGCGCACGGCCTCCGGAAACTGGCACTTCTCCATCTCCATCACGAAACTGAAAACGTCGCCGCCCTTCCCGCAGCCGAAGCAGTGGAAAATCTGCTTGACGGGATGCACTGCAAACGAAGGCGTCTTTTCACCGTGGAACGGGCACAGCCCCGTGAAATTCTGCCCGCTCTTCTTCAGGCGCACGTATTCGCCCACCACGCGAACGATGTCCGCCTGCTGCTTCACGCGATCCGCAAATGATCCCGCTTCCGCCATTTTCCCGGCCTATGTTCTTAAGTCTACGACGGTGATCGCCTTACCACCGTGTTCTTCACTCTCGAACTCCGCTTTCTCCACAAGTGGGTGGGTCTTTAGAAACTCTCCGAGTCCACGCCGCAGTGCCCCAGTCCCGTGACCATGGATGATTCGCACCTGCAGGCGATTCGCGAGCGCTGCTTCGTCGAGGAACTTGTCCACGCGCTCGCTGGCCTGCTCGACCGTCAGGCCGATCACGTTGATCTCGCCGGTTGCACCGCCTTCGGTGGACTGCGCACTCACGGTGACATTTTCCCGCTTCGCGGGCTGCAGTGGTACTTTCCCGGCCGGGGCGCTTTCGATTCCTGTGATCTCTTCCACGGCCACCTTCATGCGCAGCGGGCCGGCTTCAATTTCCGCCGACGAGCCTTCGACGCGGCGCAGAATCACCGCCTTGCTGAACCCGCGCACGCGCACTTTCACTCCCGGCTGCAGTTTGTCGAAGCTTACCGCTTCGGGTGATTCGAGCTTCACGCCCAGATCTTTTTGCGAATCCGAGATGGTCTGCACCACCGCGGCGTTCAGCTCTTCCTTGGCCTCACCGCGCACATCCTGCAACTTCCGCCGCGAAGTCTTTTCAACTTGCGCACGCAGTTCACGCTCCTTCACGGCCTCCACCACGCGCGCCACATTTTCCTCGAAACGCTTCTGCATCTCCGCGAATTTCTTCTCGAGTTCCGCGATGCGCTGCTTCTGCCGCTCCACCCACTCCGCGCGCAGTTTCTGCCGTTCCTCTTCCAGGGCGTGGCGTTCGTCGGCCATCTGCTTCTGCATCTGATCCAGTTCGTCGCGGCTGCGATGCAGATAGGCGATCAAGTCGGCGGCCTCGCGGGATTCCGGCGTCAACAGCGAGCGCGCCTGTGCAATGATGGAATCCGCCAGGCCCAGCCGCTGGGCAATGGCGATGCCGCTTGATCCACCCGGCACGCCGACCATCAAGCGGTAGGTTGGCCGCAGATTCACGTCGTCGAACTCGACCGCGGCGTTCACGACACCTGGCGTTGTCGAAGCGTAGGTCTTCAAACGGTCGTGGTGGGTGGTGGCCAGCACAAAGCAATTCTTTTTATGGAATTCATCCAGCAGCGCTACAGCCAGCGCAGCGCCCTCTTCCGGCGCGGTACCCGTTCCCATTTCATCCACCAGCACCAGCGATTTCGGCGTGGCTTGTCCCAACATGGAATTCAGGTTAAGCATGTGCGCGGAAAAGGTGGAAAGGTCCGCCGCGATGGATTGCTCGTCACCAATATCCACCAGCACGCGATCGAACAGCGGCAGCACGACGCGCTGTGCCGCCACGGGAATCCCAGCCTGTGCCGCCAGCGCCGCCATCCCGGCGGTCTTCAGGGCCACGGTTTTTCCGCCCGTGTTCGGCCCGCTGATCACGAGCAGGCGCTCTTCCCCGCTCAACACGAGAGATATCGGCACAATCGCGCGATGCTCTTTTCGCAGTTTGTCTTCCAGCACCGGGTGGCGCGCGGCGTCCAATCGCAATTCGGCAGCTTCGGAGAATTCCGGCACGCAGGCATCGAAATCCCGGGCAAAGCGCGCCCGCGCGAACACGCTGTCCAGTTCCGCAATGGTTTCCGCCGCTGCCTGCAATGGCCCCTGCATGCCGCGCAAATGATCCGTCAGTTCCTTCAAGATGCGGAAAATCTCGGCTGCTTCGTCTTCGGCGAGTTGCACCAGTTGATTGTTGGTCTCCACCGTTTCGAAGGGCTCGACGAACACGGTTTGCCCGGTGCCGCTCGCGCCGTGCACCACGCCCTGAACGCCGCGCCGGTGCTCCGCGCGCACGGGAATCACGAACCGGTCGTTTCGCAGTGTGACGTAGTCTTCGCCGGCCTCCGCATGCCGCGCGCGCAGAATCTGCTTCAAAGTGCGCTGGATGGACTCGCGCGTCTGCACGATGCTGGCGCGAATGCGACGCAAGGTGCTGGAGGCGTCATCGCTGATTTCGCCGTTCGGCAGCACGCAACGCTTGATCGCCGCCTGCAAATCCCGGAAATCAGCGAGCGTCGCGCAACGTGCGGCCAGCAACGGAAACTTCGCCGCCTCTTCCCGGAACTGCTGCCGCAGCCATGCCGAGGTTTCCAGCAACGAACCAGCATCCAGAAATTCCGCCGGCTCCAGCACCACTCCCGGCGCGTCCAACTTTTCCAGCCACGGCGCCGGATCGGCCAGGGCACCGAATCCCAACTCGCGTTCCGCGCGCAGCCACTCCTGCCCTTCGCGAATCAAGGCGAAAGCGTTTTCCAGGGCGGCGCGATTCGTTCCCGGCTCGAGTTCGCCTGCGTGACGCTTCCCCGGCGCGCACGTCGTCCTTAGCCGCAACAATTCCCGCAGCTTGTCGAATTCGAGCACTGCTTGCGCAGATCGCGACATTAATCTTTACTTGCCTTTCTTCATTTCTTCTGCCAGATAGCGGGCCGCTTCGGCGGGTGTCGCCGCCGTGTGCACCAGGCTTCCATTGGCTTCGCCCCACACCCGCGATGCACTTGCTGCTTGCGGCCCCTGCTCCACTTCCCGCACCCGCTCCAGTACCGGTTGCCAGAAGTTTCCCAGCACCGCGAACGGTTTCCCTGCCATCACGGATTTGTTCAGCATCTCCCAGACTACCGCAAGCTCCACCAGCGTGCCCGTGCCTCCCTTGCAGGCCACAAATCCGTCCGCCAGCCGGACCAGTTCAAACAACCGCTCCTCCCAGGTCTTTTTTCGCACTTCCACGTCAATCCACTTATTTACCTTCGCGCGAAAAAATTCCGCGGTCACGCCGTAGGTCTTCCCGCCAGATTCTTTTGCACCGCGCGAAGCCGCCTCCATTACGCCACCATAGCCGCCGCTGCATACCGCAAACCCGTGCTCCGCCAGGGAACACCCCAACTCGCGTGCTTCCGCGTAGTCCGCATCGCCCTCACCGGGCCGCGAACTGCCAAACACCGTTATGATTCGTTCGCCGTTCATGCGTTCTTGCCAGTGTCCCCGGCTCTTTACCTCTTCACGTCAAATTCTTCCATCATGGCCAAGCACAATCCGTCCAGAGCGTCATGCACCTCATGCTCCTTCACGCTTTCGTTGTTGCTCAGGAAGGAAAAAATCAGGCGCCGCCCGCCCGCTGTTTCCGCATAGCCGGAGAGGGTGCGAACGTGCTCAACTGACCCGGTCTTCGCGTGGATTTTTCCCACCATCCCGGCCTTCTTCATGCGGTCGCTCAATGTCCCGTCGATACCCGCCACTGGCAACGAGTCGAAATAAACCGGAAACCAGGTTTGCTTCTGAGCGTACAGCAGCAGGGCCACGAAAGCCCGCGGCGTCACCATGTCATGGCGCGACAATCCTGACCCATCCTCCTGCACCACGTCGCCCGGCGCAATGCCTGCCCGCGCATAGAACTCCTCCGGGAATTTCAGCAAGTCGTCCGAAGTGGCCCAGCGCCCCTGCTGCCGCGCGGCAGTGCGCAATAATATTTCCGTGTGCAGGTTCTGGCTGATTTTGTTCACCAGCTTCAGCGTGTTTCCCAACGGCAGCGACACATGCTCCGCCAGCACCGTGCGCGACGCCTCCGCGACGTCCGGATCGTGGTTTGCCCGTAAGGTTCCCCGGAGTTTCACGCCGCGGTCTGCCAGCAGCCGCGCCAGCGTGCTCGCCGCGTGCTGTGCGGGTTCCTGAACCGCCAGAACCAGCTTGTGCGGCGCACTCTTTGCCGGCACGGTTCCAGTAAGCAAGACCGTATTTGAACCGGGCTCGCGCACGAGCGTCAGATCCGACTTCTCTGCCTTATCCGACTTATCCGGTTTCTCCACCTTTTCTGCCGTCGTGACTTCATTCTTCAACGTGAAGTCAGATGTTGCGGGCTCCACCACGGCAACAGTGCGATCCCCGGCCTTCTCTCCCGGCGTCAGCGTCACCGTAACCGCGTTGTCGTCCACCACAATGGCGGAAATGGCCGCGCCGTATTCCCAGACCATATCGTCAATTTCCCAGCCATCGGGATAGCGATCGCGGGGAAAGTAGCTGTCATCTCCGACGATGTCGCCTGAGATTTCCTTCACGCCGTGCGCGATCACCTGGTCCGCCAACTCGCTCAAGACTTTCTCAGGCGGCCCGTCAAACTCTTCCTTGGTGTCAAAGGGAAATTTGCGATTGGAAAGGTTGGGATCGCCACGCCCGACGAGAATCAGATCGCCCGCAAGGACTCCCTGCGAAATGGAACCGTGGGTTTCCACGGTGGTGCGGAAGCGGTAATCGGGCCCGAGTTTGTCGAGCGCCAGGGCCGTGGTCAGCAGCTTCATGTTGGAAGCCGGCGTAAAATAGCGGTCGGCGTTTTTCTCGTAGAGCGTTTCGCCCGTCGCCGCGTCAACCACCAGCAAACCCCATGCTCCCTTGTTCACCGGCGCCGCGCTCACCAGGCTTTCAGCCCTCTCCGCGAACCGCTCCGGGGCCTTCTTCTCCGGCGCTTCTCTGCTCTTCCCTGCGGCCTGCTGCGCCGGGTGCAAGTTTTTCGGACGCGCTTCGCCCGCGATGACCCACAGACCCATCAGCAACAGGAACCAAAACGTCAATTGTCTTGCCACTGCGGCTTTTTGACTCATAACTCCTCTATTGGCAAATACCACCGCATGAAAGTATATTCGAAAGTCTGCGGGAGCTCCCTCTGACAAAGTTCCGCGGGGGCACAGCGCGGTGCGGCTCCTCAGAGCTGCCCTGGAGCCGCCGATTCCGCCGCCCAGTCCGATTCGTCATAGGTTACGGGAACTACATACTGAAAAGGTGGCAACGCATGAAAAAGATCATCCCCATCCTCCTGGCTTACTCTCTGATCGCCCTTTCGCTGCAAGCCGATGATAAGAAGGAAAAAGAGCGGCTGGAAAATTGCGGCTCGGTCGTCCAGGAGATCATGGATATCCCGGACAACATCCCCCAGGACCTGATTGACAAGGCCGATTGCATTATCGTTTACCCCTCGGTCGTTAAGGCCGCGTTCGTCTTTGGCGGCAGCTACGGCCGCGGCGCCATGGTGTGCCGCACCGGCGAAAATTTCACCGGGCCGTGGAGCGCACCGACAATGATGGCGCTGGAAGGCGGAAGTTTCGGCCTGCAGATCGGGGCGCAAGCCACGGACTTCGTGCTTCTGGTGATGAACGAGCGCGGCGCCAAATCCATCCTAAGCAGCAAGGTGAAACTTGGCGCAGATGCTTCCGCGGCTGCAGGTCCCAAGGGCCGCAACGCCGAAGCCTCCACGGATGTCACCATGCGCGCGGAAATTCTCTCCTATTCCCGGGCGCGCGGCCTGTTTGCGGGTATCTCCCTGGCCGGCTCCACGGTGCGCCCAGACAATAGCGCCAACGAGAGCCTCTACGGGAAGCGCGTTGACCCCGGTGATGTCATCTTCAAGGGCGTCGTCCCGGTACCGCCTTCCGCACAGAAGATGGTGTCTTACTTGAATCAGAAATCACCCAAGAACCTTTCCTCTGGGAAGGAAATCTAACCCCTTCGTAACATTCAAGATACTCGATGAGGGCCGGCCGCCTGGCGGGCTTTTTCGGGTTGACACTGAGGCTATAATGACCTATAGTCACCAATGAATGAAGGTCATTATGCCCGCTTCCTCGCTCTCCCAACCCTCCAACCGCCGCGAACGGCGCAGCGTGGAACTTCGCGAACGGATTTTCCGCGCCGCGCTCGCCCTTTTCGCCAAGCAGGGTTTTGCCGAAACCACCGTGGAAGACATCACGAACGCCGCTGACGTGGGCAAAGGCACCTTTTTCAATTATTTCCCTAGCAAGGACCACATCCTCCTGGCCTTCGCCGAGATGCAACTCGGTAAGCTGCGCGTGGCAGTGGAAGAGGCTCGACGTACAACCATGCCGATGCCCCAGTTCATGCGCTCGCTTGCCGCGCTGATGACACAAGAACCGGTGCGCAATCCCGACATCATTCGCGTGCTGCTGCTGGCGTTTCTTTCCAATTCGCAGGTGCGTGAGGCCATGCTCGACTTGCAGGCGCGCGTGCTGGCATTTCATGCAGAGATGATCCAGATCGGCCAGGAACGCGGGGAGATTCGTAACGACTTGCCGGCCGCGGACATTGCGCTGGTTTTTCGCCAAACGATATTCGGCACGTTGCTGATCTGGTCGCTTTACGGAGATGCGTCACTGCAAGCGCGCATGGATTCCGCGTTTGAAATCATCTGGTCGGGACTATTGCCGCGTGCGCCAGGTAACCTTTCGAGTTCGGACGCCGTACCTTCCGTATCCAGGTAAAAGGATAGAGATCATGAATCGCAAGCGCATTTTGATCATTCTGGTGGTGGCCGGACTGGCGGCGGTGGCGGCGTATTCCGCGGGGTGGTTCCGCCACGACACACAATTGCGAGGCTCGGGCACGGTGGAAGCACGCAACATTCGCGTGGGCTCGAAGGTGGGCGGACGCATCGACAAGGTGCTTGTCCTGGAGGGCGATTCCGTGGAACCGGGGCAGGTGCTGATTACGTTTGACGATCGCGAGTTGCAAGCTTCCCTGGCGCAATCGCGCGCCGCAGCGGAAAAGGCGGAGCGCGGTTTCCGTCCCGAGGAAATTGCGGAAGCCCGCGCCGCCGCCGCACAAGCGAAAGCCGAATACGACCAGAGGAGAAACGGGTACCGCCAGGAGGACATTGACGCCGCGCAAGCCGATCTGGACCGAGCCGCGGCCGACGAGGTGCGCACGCACCTTGATTTTGAGCGCTACGATGCCCTGGCCGCGAAGGATCTCGTCTCCAAGCAGCAGCGCGATACTGCGGAAGCAAATTGGAAAATGGCGCTGGCGCAAAAAGAAAACGTTCAGCACAAGCTGGATGAATTGAAGCGCGGGTATCGTCCGGAAGAGATTGCCGGCGCGGAAGCCCGCTATCACCAGACGCAGGCCACGCAGGAGAAATTCGAGCGGGGGAATCGCCGCGAGGATATTGCGACCGCGCGCGGCGCACTGGCTTACGATGAAGCGCGCTTCCGCGAGCGCCAGGTGCTTGCGCCCTCGGCAGCAACGGTGGAAGTGCTGGATGTGCGCCCGGGCGACCTGATCGCGCCCAACACGCCCATCGCCACGCTGCTGGAGCGCGATCAGATTTACGTGCGCATCTACATTCCGGAGACACAGATAGGCCGCGTGCAACTGGGCCAGAAGGCCGAGATCCACGTGGATTCCTTTGTGAACCAGGCGTTTGCGGGGGTGGTGGAGCAGATCAACCAGCAGGCGGAGTTTTTGCCGCGCAATGTGCAGACCGTCGAAGAGCGCGTTCACCAGGTTTTCGGGGTGAAGGTGCGCATCAACGATCCTTCTCACCGCGTTCGCGCCGGTATGGCGGCGGACGTGAAGCTGTCCCCAGCGAGCTGAACCGTGACCTCTGCGACGCAGCCCTCCATTTCCGCGCAGCACCTGGTAAGGCGTTTCGGCCACTTTACGGCCGTAAACGACGTCAGCTTCCGCGTGGAAAAGGGGGAGATCTTCGGATTTCTGGGACCCAATGGGAGCGGGAAAACCACGGTCATCAAGATGCTTACCGGCCTGCTGCCCTTGAGCGGAGGCCACGCCGAAGTGGAGGGATTCGACGTCAGCAAAGACGCCGAAGCGGTGCGCGAGAATATCGGCTACATGTCGCAGAATTTCAGCTTGTACACCGACCTGACCGTTTCCGAAAATCTCACGTTCTACGGCCGCATCTATGGCCTTTCCAATGATCACCTGCGCAAGCGCATGGACGAGATCATCCAGCTCAACGGCCTCGGCCCCTACGTTAATCGGCTGGCTTCGCAGCTTTCCGGCGGGTGGAAGCAGCGCCTGGCCCTCGGCTGCGCCATGCTGCACGAGCCCAAGCTGGTTTTCCTGGATGAGCCCACGGCGGGCATCGATCCAGTAGCGCGCCGCCAGCTTTGGGACCTGCTCTTCGATCTCTCCGGCCATGGCATCACGTTCTTTGTGACCACGCACTACATGGATGAAGCCGAACGATGCAGCCACGTTGCCTACATCTACTTCGGGAAGCTGATCGCCGACGGAACGCCCGATTCGCTGCGCGAACTGCCCGATGTGCAACCCGCCGGCACACTGCGCGTTGAAATCACCACGCCACAGGTGACGCGAGCTCTGCGTTTTGCGCGCGAGATTCCCGGAGTGCGCAGCGCCACGATTTACGGGCAATCCATACACGCGCTGGTTGACGATCAATACGATTTGAACGCGCTCCGCAAAGAACTGCTGAAGAGGGACATCGTCGTCGCCGAGATTCGCCCGCTGGCTCCGAGCCTCGAGGATGTATTCGTGGAGCTCACTTCCAAGCACCTGGCGGAGCAGGAGGCTACCCGTGAATAATTTCTTTCGCGGCTTCGGCGCTGTCTTCTACAAGGAATCGCTGCATATCCGGCGCGATTTCTCGACGCTGTTTTTTTCACTGATTATTCCCGTGTTGCAGATGTTTCTGCTCGGCTTTGGCATTGACACGAACATCCGGCAGATCAACACGGTCATTTACAACGCCGATGGACGCCGCGAGAGCCGCGAACTCCTTGACCGGCTGAAGAATTCGGACACGTTTCACCTTATCCGGTACGTCAACAACGACCGGGACCTGAACGACGCGATCATCTCCGGGAAGTGCCGCGTGGGCGTCAAGATTCCCGTGGATTACTCCGACCGGCTGCTGCACCAGACCGGCGCGCAGGTGCTGGTGCTGATTGACGGCTCCGATTCCTCGGTCGCGGGCCAGGCCATCAACGTCACCACCGCGATTGGGCTCGACGAATCGCTGCGCCGCGTCCTGGCCAACAGCGACGCTCCCTTCCCGGTGGAGATGCGCCCCAAGATTCTGTTCAATCCCGATTCGCGTTCGCCGAATTTCTTTTTGCCGGGATTGGTGGCGGTTCTGCTCCTGAACGTAACGACCTTTCTGACAGCGTTTTCCATCGTGCGCGAGAAGGAACGCGGCACGCTGGAGCAGTTGTTCGTGACGCCCGTGCGGCCCATGGGACTGTTGCTGGGCAAGCTGCTGCCGTATCTCGGGATTGGATTCTTCGAGCTGAGCATGCTGCTGGTGGCGATGCGCTTTCTTTTTGGCGTGCCCATTCACGGCAATGTTTTTCTTCTGGCGTTTCTCTCGCTGCCGTACATTTTCGTCTCGTTGTCGCTGGGCATTCTGATTTCCAGCAAAGCAACATCCCAGGCCCACGCCATGCAGCTCGCGGTTCTCACGATTCTCCCGAGCATCTTTTTTTCGGGCTACATCTTTCCGCGCGAAACGATGCCCAAGTTTTTCTATATCCTCAGTTATTTTGTGCCGGCCACTTATTTCATCAACATCACCCGCGGCATCATCCTGCGCGGCGCCGGCTGGGTGCATCTGTGGTCCGACGCCCTGGTTCTGTTTGGGATGGGCGCGTTCCTGCTGATTATCGCGGCCCGCCGCTTCCACAACAAAATCATCATGGCGTGATATCCTGAATTTTCACTTCAGGGGATTGTTCGTGTCTTGTCCAATCTGTCAAAAACGCAAGCCGGGCCGCTTTTGCCCAGCCAAAGCGGAAAAAATCTGTCCGGTGTGCTGCGGCACGGAGCGGGAAGTCACCATCGACTGCCCCGCGGACTGCGCTTATCTGCTTTCGGCGCACCGCTACGAAGACCAGCACCCGCGGCCGCTTTCCGCGAACACGCCGCTGCTCGACGTGCGACTTTCCTCCGATGTCGTTCACCGGCACCCCCAGGTGCTCTCGGCGATGGCCTTCACCATCGCCAAATTTTGTGCGGCGCAGCCTGCCACGAGCGATCCGGACGTGCTTGCGGCAGTTCAGGCCCTCGCCGAATCTTACAAAACGCTGGCCGCCGGGATTGTTTACGAGAAGCCGCCGGCTCCGGCGCTGCAGCACGAGCTTTATGATGCGCTCGCCGCATTTCTAACCGAAACGAAGCAGCAACCCGCGCAAGCGTCTTCCGGCCCCATCAAGGATGGCGAACTTTTCCAGTTGCTCGTGTTCCTGTTCCGCATGGGACGGCTGCGCACCAATGGGCGGCCGCGTTCGCGCCGCTTCATCGAATTCCTCCGCGGGCAATTTCCCGCCGCGCAGGAATTGAAGCACGAGGAGCCCCGCATCATCGTTCCCTGAGATTTTCTCCGGTTGCAGATACGCTGCGGCGGCTGCGCCTACCTGCACACCTGCGAGCACAAAGCCTTACAATGAAAGGCCGGGCGCTTTCCTGAAAACCCCTGCAATCCATCGGCGGCCGGACGGAGTGTCATGAAATCGCGTTTACAAGTCATGAAATTTGGCGGCACCTCGGTGGGTGACGCCTCCTGCATCGCTAGAGCCGCCCAGATCGTCGCGGCAGCCGCCAGGAATACGCCGTGCGTCGCGGTGGTTTCCGCCATGAGCGGCGTGACCAACCGCCTGGTCGAAGCCGCCAAAACCGCGCAGTCGGGAGACCATCGTGCCGCGCTTGCCCTCCTCGACCAGCTTCACGCACAGCACGACACGGCGCTCGCCTTGCTCATTCCGAGCGAGGAGTCGCGCCTTCCCATTCGCCAGCGCATGGAAGAGGTTTTTGCCGAGGGACGGCGCCTCTGTGAAGGCACTGCCCTGCTCCGCGAACTTACGCCGCGCGCGCTGGACGCCATCTCGAGTCTCGGCGAACGCTTATCCGCTCCCATGGTGGCGGCGGCCGTTCGCGAATTGGGATTGCAGAGCGAGGCCGTGGAAGCCACGCAGTTGATCATCACCGATGGGTTTCACGGCGGCGCGGAGCCGGACATGGCGTTGACGCGCGAGGCTTCGCAGGCACGCTTGCGCCCTTTGCTTGATGCCGGCGTGGTTCCCGTTGTCACCGGCTTTATCGGCGCCACGCCTGCCGGGCAGCTCACCACGCTGGGACGCGGCGGCTCCGATTATTCCGCGACCATTCTCGGCGCGGCGCTCGACGCGGACGAGGTGATTATCTGGACGGATGTGGACGGCGTGCTGACGGCCGATCCACGGCTGGTGCCGCAGGCCCGCACCATCCCGTTGATTTCGTATCGCGAAGCCGCGGAACTGGCGTATTTCGGCGCGAAAGTGTTGCACCCAAAAACGCTGAAGCCGGTGGTGCAAGCGGCGATTCCCGTGTGGATTCGCAACAGCTTCGCTCCCGAACGGTTGGGGACAAAGATCACGCCGGAAGGGCAAAGCACGGGAGGAGGCGTCAAGGCGCTGACGGCGATCCGCGACGTAACGCTGATCAGCCTTGGGGGCCCCGGCATCGTGGGTTTGCCGGACGTGGTGGGGCGCACATTTTCGACGACGGCGGATGTGCGCGCCAACGTGCTGTTGATTTCGCAATCGTCCTCGCAGAACGATATTTGCTTCATCGTTTCCTCCGCGGACGCGCAACGCACGGTGGAAGCTCTGCGCAAGGAGTTCGCGAGCGACCTGGCTCACCAGAAGGTCGAGCACATCAACGTGGATCCGAATATCGCCATCGTCGCCGTGGTCGGCGAGAACATGCGCGGCATCCCCGGCATCGCGGGAAAAACGTTCAGCGTGCTGGGCACCCAGAATGTAAACATCATCGCTATCGCGCAGGGCTCGTCGGAGTCCAATATTTCCTTTGTGATTGAAGAAAAAGCGGTGCAGACGGCGCTGTTGGCGAGCCACCGGGAATTTGGTTTGGACGGGCCGGCGAGTTGAGTGTTCCTCGCGCCGTGCGGCCTGACGGGCCGAGGAATTTGCATTTCACTTCGGCGTGCGCGAACAGCAGATCCCTCGCTGCGCTCGGGATGACAATTCGTTGATGTTTTTCTGTCGTTTAACCGGCGGCGCAGGATCGCGCGCGTAGCAATTCACCACTGATTGCCGCAGCATCCCAACCGAGCGATAGCTGCGCTCGGATACTGGTGGGGCGAACGCCCTCCCAGGGCCGCGCCGCAAATCCGTACTTCTGACGGATGCGCTGGAGGCGCTCGGAAGCCTTGCGGCGGTACTCCTCGGGGGCATAGCTGTTGTGGCGATACCAATCGTCGTATTGCCTGGCCAAACGCGGGAATTTTTCGCGCACGAATGGCAAGAACTGCTTGGCCGACGCGGGCATCAGGAACAGCACGCCGGAGAAGAACCACTCCGCGCCCGCTGCTTTCGCCGCTTCCGCCACGCGCTCCAATTCCCCTTCGCCATCCGTGATTCCTGGGATCAGAGGTGAAGCCGATACCCCGACGTGCAGTCCTGCTTCGCGTAGTTCCTTGACCGCCTGCAGGCGCAAATCGGGGCGAGGAGCGCGGGGTTCCAGCAGGCGAGCGAGGCGTGATTTCAGGGTGGTGACGGTAATGTTGATGTTCAAGGCGGATTTGGAGGCGATGACCTTCAGGATGTCGATATCGCGAACAACCTGGTTGGACTTGGTGATGACGGAGATGCTGAGGCCTTCGCGTTTGGCCAACTCTTCCAGGCAGGCGCGCGTGACGCCGTACTCGCGCTCCGCAGGCTGGTAGGGATCGGTGGCCGTACCAATGGCGATATGTTCGGATTGCGTGTAGCCCGAAGCTTTCGATTCGTAGGAATATTTCCGCGAGACGTCGCGCGCCAGCAGAGCCGCGGCATCCTGTTTCACGAAAATCTTGCGCTCGAAATCCCCGCCATCAATCTCCATGTACTCGTGGGTGTAGCGCGCATAGCAATATTTGCAGGCAAACTCGCAGCCACGGTAGGGATTAATGGTCCACTCAAAGGGCACGCGATCGGAATCGCAGCGGTTCAGGATGGATTTCACCGGGAGAAGGAAATATTCCGGTTTCTCAGCCGACTGGCGCTTGGTTTCCGCCGCCGGCGATTTCGCAGCGAGGCGAGCAATGCCCACCAGTGGCGCACGGGGAATCTGGAGTTGAGGCGGGGGGCAATCCGCCGTAGGGCTATCCAGATTTCCCTTGCACCAGCCGGGTGCACCTTGGGCAAGGGCGCCGGCCTCTGGTCTTGGGCTTGGCTCAACAGGGCTAAAAGGAAGGAAGGAAACAACGGGGCGACGAACGGGGCGGCGCCGAATCGTGAGAAACGGAGCCGAATGGGGAAGAACTGGGGACATAGCTCACCTCGAAGCGAGGGGGATTATTTCGCTTTTTCTTCGCCATGTCAAGAGCCTTTGTGAGCGGTGGAGTTCCGGCGGCTTTCCAGGGGGTCTGGGCGGTGCGGGAACTTTTCTGGTGGGTGGTGGGAACTGTAGATAGCATCCCCAAATAAGACGGGACAGGAGAACTCATCATGGAAATTCAGTCGAAGGCAGGCCTTGCACTGTTGGCTCTGGCGCTTAGCTGCGCGCCGATGATGGCGCAGAGCGACCCACAAGAGGCGCCAGCCGAGCGGCAAAGCGGTCCAGATGGCATGGGGCCCGGCGGCCCAATGCAACCCGGCGGCCGAGGCGAGCGCATGGGCGGTCGAGGATTCGGCGAACGACGCGGGGAGTTCGGGCTTGCGCGGCTTTTGAATGACCCGGCGATTCGGGAGAAGGTTGGCATCACAACCGAACAAGCAGCCACGATTCGCCTGCAGGAAACAGAGTTTCGCAAAGCGGAAATTCGCGACCGTGCGGACCTGGAAGTGAAGCGAATCGACCTGGAGAACCTGCTCTCCGCCGAAAAGCCGGATCGCGCCGCGATCGACAGCAAGCTGCAGGAAATCAGCGCTGCGCGGCTCACGCTGGAAAAATCCTCGGTGCACTTTCGTTTGGCCATGCGCGAGGCGATTACCCCGGCGCAACGCGAGAAGCTTCACCAATTAATGAGCGAGCGCCGGCGGCACGAGGGCGGGCCCGGACGGCCCGGCGGCCCTCGAGGCGAAGGACGCGGGGGCCAGCAGGGTCCGGCACCGGCGCCAGATGCGCAGGGGCAAACGCAGCCGAAGAACTAGGCTAGCCCAATAGACTTCTCTGGCACCCCCAGAGTAAAACGCATACGGCACCGCATGCATTGGAGGCAGGCGGTGCCGTTATGTTTTCCGTGTAACTTTCGCGGGAAACAGAGCCCGTGCACAGAATCGCGCGCCAAACGAAGCGTGTTGAAGCCGTGTATCTCCCGAAATGTGGGCGATTTGTTTCGCTTGCGCCGCGTGTCGTGGCTCTGTTCTAATTTCGTCGATGTCTGCTGCGCCGGCGGTTTCTTGCGTGTGACTCTGGTTCTGAGGACAGTTCTTGTGCGCACCATTCTTCTTTCCATCGCCTTCGCGCTATTGCATTTGAGCGCCCCGAACGGAGCGCTACAGGCCCAGGCACCTGCACAAAAACCTGCTGCAAAAACCCCAACGATAACCACGGAGGCGGCGCCTCCCTCGCCGGTTTCCAAGCATTACCCGATCCTGGTGATTGCGCATGGCAATGAGCTCGCGTGGAGCCTGCGCCTGGGCATGAAGGGGCCGGAGCGGCTGGATCGCACGAACTACCCGCCGATTGTGTTGGAGCCGGGCGAAGTCTCGAGCGACGATCCCGGGAAAGCCTGGACGTACCACGCGAAGGACACGGCGACGGGCGCGGATGTGACCGTGAGACTTTTCCGGGAGGAGTGTACCGACACGGCGGCAGACTTCAAGTACACATTTCGCGTTGCAGTGGAACACGCGCAGATTGGCACGCTGAATGGCTGCGGCCAGAGCACGCCGGACAAGTTCCCGGAATTTCGCAAAAAGAATCAGCTTGAACCAGACGACAACCCGGATGACAAAGACAAGGACAAAAAGACGGTCCTGGACCCCATCACAAATTTCAAGATGCCGGTAGCTGTTGCGTACCTGAGTTCTGCCGGGAAGGTCATCTTCAAGCGCGGCACCGTGGTCCGCCAGGTGGCCGCAGACGGCTCTCAGCTTGCGGTTTCGCATGACGGCACGCGGCTTTTGTACACGCGCGATGAAAAAACCGGCAACCGCGCGATTGTTCTGTATGACTCGGCGACGGGAAAGTCCACGGAACTCCTGAACGGGAACGTACAGCAGGCGTTTTGGTCACCGGACGATAGCCACTTCGCGTTCCTGAAATTGGTGGATGGGCAATGGCAACTCTGGGCTGCGCCAGCCGGCTTTCCGGAGAAAGCGGAAGTCTTTTTCCCCGGGGCGGTTACGTCTATCGATGGATGGATCGATGCTCATACGATCCTCATGGATGACCTGCAAAAGCTCTCGTGGGTGAGTGACGACGCACCAGTGCAGCGCGCTTTATCGGAGAAGGAGATATTCGGCGACGCCTTCGGTGTTTCAAGCGCTAATACCGTGCGCGTGCATCCGCGCAATCCGGATCTGCTCCTGGTGTCCGCGGAGTGGCTTAAGGTTCCGCCTGGCACGCCGACCGACAAAGAAATGGGAAAGGGCCAAGGGTTCTTTCTCTACGAAATATCATCGAAGCGGCGCGTCATCCTGAGTCCGTTGAACATGTTCGCGCAGAACGCCGTGTGGTCGCCGGACGGCTTGCAGATCTTCTTTACGGGGACGGACGCCTCACGGAGTACGGCCATCTATCGCATGTTCTGGGACGGCAGCGGCCTGCAGAAACACGCCACGGGCAGCGCTCTAGTTATCGGCAAATAGAGCGGCCACAGGTTGCCGCCCGTACCTCGGGACAGGTACCCCTTACGAAAACGTGTCCAGAGGGCCGATGTGGGCCTTCTTGCAGAGCCCTATACTTCAGCAATGGCGACCATCTCCAATGCCGCGGTGCGGCAAGTCGGCATCCTCGTCCTGGAAGACGATGCGCAAAACTCTGGTGCGCTGAAGCAGATCCTGGACTCGGAGGGCTGGCGGGTACGCGTCGTTGAAGACGTGCCGATGCTGCACGTGGAACTGAAGACGGGGGAGTACGCGCTGCTGATCGCCAATGTGGCGCTGATTGGCGTGGAATCCCCAACGTTTCAGGTATTGCGGGAGCTTGCGGGAGTGGCTCCAGAAGAGGGCGGGCGCCTGCGAATTTTGTTTGTTGTGCCGGAAATGTCCGGCAACCAGTTCGTGGGGCATCTGGAGATCTCGCACCTTCCGTATGTGGTGCGGCCGTTCCACCTGCACGATTTTCTGGAAAAGGTAAGCGACCTGCTGGTGGAGGTAAAGGCCATTGAAGCGCCGCTGCGCATGACGCGATACGAATTCGGCGCCGCGCGCAAAAAGAAGAAAGAGTCCAGCCGCACGACTTCCATGTTTGCTTCGCGCGATTCCTATTCGTACACGGAAGAAGAGATCGCGGAATATGAACGCGCGGAAACAGAGGCTTCACGCAGCCGGCGGAGCAAGCCGCGCAGCAACCTGGGCGACCCGCGATCGTGAGTTGCTGTTAACACCGAAAAAACCCAAGAGAGATTCATCGCACAGAAGGCGTGCGATGCAAAACCGTACTTCACTTCGCGGACTCCGTTCGGAATGACGGGGTGTGTGGTTGATGTGATGGGGTCGAGGCGTGCTCGTGCCGTACGAGGGTGGACCCAAGAGCACAGTCCCATCGAGGCTCAGGGTGAACAGGAGTGACCGTCCTACAAGAGCAAATCGAGGAAAGCCCAAGAGAAAAGCCGCAGGGCTCCCGCCAGAATGCGGCGGGCAGGCGAAGACTCGCCCTGCGCTACATGCGGCTCCAGTCTCGGATGACGAGATCGGTCAACCCCAAGGACAATTTGATCTGCAAGAAATTGCTGGTGGTCCGTTCTAACTCCATGACGTGCTTTTGGCGCACGCACAGGAGGAAAGTATGGACCGTTCATTCTTCACGTTATTGGGCAGTGGACTGCTTGGCATCTCTGCACTGGGATTTGTGTGGTCCTCGCCGGGATCTCCGGCACAGCCGGGGAGGCCGGATGGCGATTGGCGGCTTCTGGAACCGGTTAGCTACGAAAACCTGACTATGTTTCCGGTGGTGAGCTCGTCGGGCTATGACACCAGCGCTTTCCTGACATTGGAAGAAGGCTTATCGCGGGGCGAAGTGACCGTGCGGGAGCAGGGTGCGGAGACGATGATCCGCAATCGCGGGAATGAGCGACCGAATCCCCAGAGTTACAGCGGGCCGTCGGTGAATCAACTGGTGCTGACCAATCACAGCAAAAGGCCACTGCTATTGCTGGCGGGTGAACTGGTGAGCGGCGGAAAGCAGGATCGCATCATTGCGAAGGACAGGATTGTGGCGCCGTTTGGCGATCCGCTGCCGCTGGACGTGTTTTGCGTGGAGCACGGGCGGTGGTCCGCGGGTTCGTCGTTCAACGAGGCGAAGACGATCGTGCATCCAAGCGTGCGGGAAAATGCGGCGATTAATCAGAAGCAGGCGGACGTATGGGCCGCGGTCACTGGCGGGTCGAATGTTGCTAACCGAGCAGCCATGCCTTCGGCCGCTCCTCCGAAGGTGAGTGCGGCGGAGATCAGCGAAACAGTAACCGTGGAGGCGCAGACGCAGTCGTACACCAAGATTTACGAGTCGCGGCGCGTGGGGAGTTCGGTGGATACGGTGGTGGCGGAAATACAGAGAAGGTTCCGAAGGGAGACGTCGGGATTGAAGGGCGAACGAGTGGTGGGGGTAGTGGTGGCGTACGGCGGAGAAGTGGCGTGGAGCGACATCTTCGCGTCGAGCGAACTCTTCGATGCGTACTGGAGCAAACTGCTGCGCAGCTATGCGGTGGAAGCCGTGGCGCGGCCGAGTTTGAGGGAGAAGGCGTCGGCGGACGATGCGCGCGAGTTTTTGCGGCGGTTGAACGGGCGCGAGCAGACGGAATCCGAGCCGGGCGTGTATCGCTGGCGGGAGATCAGCGAGGACGGGCTATCGCAGATTGAGTTGGATGCGTTGCAGCCAAAGCTGATGACGTTGCACCGGTTGGTGGTGCGGCGAACGAGTTAGACGAGGCGATTCGGGAACAGCAATTTGTAGAGGAATCGCGATTAGTTGCGGGGGTTGCGGCCGTAAAAGCGGCGGCAAGCCACCGCACTCCACATGGGGCGCCCGCCTGCGGCGGGTGCTGCGCCCCTACAAAGACGAATTGGTGAGGCGGACTACGCTGGGATCTTGCAGGTTGGCTAGGAGTTGGGCTGCTGTGGCTGGCCATTGGGGATGGCGGAAATTGGGAGCGATTTCAGCCAGGGGAGCAAGGACGAAGCGGCGATCCAACATGCGGGGATGGGGGATTTGCAGCTCGGGAGTGGCGATGGTTTCGTTGTTGTAGAGGAGGATGTCGAGATCAATGAGGCGAGGGCCTTTGGCGAAGGGCTTTTTGCTGCCCATGGCGGATTCGATGGCGTGGAGCTTGCGCAATAAATCATTGGCGGGCAAATCAGTTTGCGCTTCGAGGGCGGCGTTGAGGAACCAGGGTTGTTCGAGATAATCAACGGGCTCGGTTTCGTAGATGCTGGAAATTTTCAGGATGCGGATGCCGGCATCTTTGAGAAGACGAACGGCTTCGCGAAGGTTGTGATCGCGATCGCCGACGTTGGTTCCCAGCGCGATGTAGACGGTGGTCATGCTGAACTTCCCGGAGTTCCCCTGGAAAGCCTGAGATCCTACTTTACGCCAAAGCGGCGGCCGAGCATGCCGACCATGGATTGCGCTTCGGGCAATTTCAAGGCGAGGGCCACGGCGAAGAAGATGAGGCCATAGAGGCCGAGGACGAAAAACGCGAGAAGAATCGGCCCGTGCGGGCCGAGAGCGATGAGCAAGCCGCGAGCGGCAGCAGCGCCGAGCAACGCGGCCATCCAGACTTGCGCAAGAAAGGCGAGAGGGACGCCGACCTGGCCAATGCGGCGGCGGATGCCGCGCTGCAGCAGAGTGAATTCGACCCAAGAGGCGATGCCTGCAGAAATGGTGAGGCCGGCGACGCCCCATCGTGGTTCAATACCGAGAAAACGCGGCAGCGGATAAGCGCTGAGATAGCCGAGGATGGTAGTAAGCAAAACACGCACGATAGCGAATCGCAGCGGTGTGCGTGTGTCGCGCAAGGCGTAGAAACCCGAGGAATACAGCCGACCAAGCGTCGACGAGAGCAATCCTACCGTTGAGCCCGCGAGAATCGCCCATACGTAGATTACATCGGCGTGCTTGAAGCGCCCGGTCTGATAGATGGCAGCAATAATCACATCGCCGAGCGCGAGGAATCCCACGACAGAAGGAACCACGAGAAAGGTGATTTGACGCAGACCGGAATTGAGGCGCGCGCGGAGAATGCTTGCCACTTCACTGGCGTCGCCGACGGTCCCGCTCATCATCGGCAATTCGGCGGCGGAGACGGACATACCGAAAAGACTTACCGGCAGGGTGTAAAGCGTTTGCGCGTAAGCCAGGCCAGCGACAGCGCCGGGGAGCCAACTGGCAAGGAAGGCGTCAATATAGGCGCTGATCTGAACGACGCCGCGGCTGATGAATACGGGGAAGAAATTGCGGATGACGGTGCGCACATGTTCGGCTTGATGGGCGAGCGTGAGATGCAATCCGCCGAGAAGCTCGAGGACTATGGGGAGCTGCACGGCGACTTGCAAGGCACTGCCGACAACGGAAGCCCAGGCGGTAATGACGACGAGAGAGTTTTGCGAGCGGCCGGCACCGAAAGCGATCATGCCAACGATCATGGCGACGTTCCAGAGGACGGGTGCGGTGTACGAGATAAAGAATTTGCGATGGCTATTCAGGACGCCGAGGCACCAAGCGGAGGCGACGAGGAGGCCTGCGCCGGGAAAGAGAATGCGCACGAGGAGGATGGTGAGTTGGCGCTTTTCGCCGTGGAAACCGGGGGCGATGGCATCAATGAGCCAGGGGGCGGTGAGAACGCCGAGAAGAACGAGGACGGAAGTGCTGAGAGCGAGAAGCGCGGCGACGGCGCCGGCGGTTTTGCGGGCTTCTTCTTTGTCGTTGCTGGCCAGCAGACGCGCATAAACAGGGATGAAGGAAGCGGAGAGCACGCCTTCACCGAAAAGATTTTGCAGGAAATTGGGGATGCGGAAGGCGGCTTTGAACACGTCGGCGGCATCGGAATTGCCGAAGTAGTGGGCGAAGACGCGATCGCGGATCAGACCTGCGACGCGGCTAAGGAAAATGCCTGAGGCAACGAGGAAGGCGTAGCGGCGGGAGCTGGAAGGTTGGGGTTTGTTGGCGGAAGAGTCGGTCACAAGGATTCTCAAACGATCGGAAACGATGGGAAGCGAGTTCGTATTGAAGATACCTCAGACGGAGGGGAGAGCCGATTGGGAAATGGAGGGATGTGCCCTGAAACTATCGGATCGAGGATGCTTGTGCCCGGGATGACGGATATTGGAGGACGCCGTTAGGAGGCGACGGGGGCGGGGGTTTGATGCGGGGGTTCGGTTTCGACGCCGCGCCAGCCTACGGCGCGTCCGCTGACGGCTTCCTTCACGGAGCGGAAGAGGACGATGTACATGAGTTGGCGGTAGTAGAAGCGCTGGAGGAGCACGGGAACGAGGAGGGTCCAATCCTCGTGACGTTCGAGGGCGAAGGCAATCATGCAGGTGAAGATGTCGATGATGAGGAATCCCAGGAAGAAGAGCACGGAACGCTGGACGTCGGCGGTGGTCCAGAGGTGGGGAATCTGGCTGATGTGCAACTGCGCCAGGCCCCACAGCAGCAGGCTGCCCAGGAAGAGCAAATCAATGAGCGGAGAAATCAGCGGCAGAGCAATCTGAAAGATGAAGATATTGGGCAGGGCCACCCAACCGAGCGTGCCATATTTCGGGCGGAACAACGTGCTGTTGTGCTTCCAAAAAGATTGCAGGGTGCCGAAGGTCCAGCGGAAGCGTTGGCGAATGAGCGTCGCGGGTGTTACGGGGGCTTCGGTCCAGGCAATGGCGTACTCGTCGTAAGTGACACGCCAGCCGAGGCGGCGAATGGCGATGGTGAGGTCAGCGTCTTCGGCGACGGTATCCGCGGTGATGCCGCCGGCGGCTTCGATGGCCTGGCGGCGCCAAGCACCGAGAGCGCCGGGCACAACGGTAATGCAATTCAGGAGATCGAAGGCGCGCTTTTCCATGTTCTGGCTGGTGATGTATTCGAGCGCCTGCCAGCGCGTGAGCCAGCGCGAGCGATTGCCAACCTTGACGTTGCCGGCAACAGCGCCGACTTTCGGGTCGGAAAAGTGGCGGAGAAGGTGTGGGATGGCGTTGGACTCGATTTCGGTGTCGGCGTCGATGGTGACGATGAATTCGGTTTGCGCATGAGAGAGAGCGTTGTTCAACGCCGCGGCTTTGCCGCGATTGACCTGGTGAAGAATCTGCACGCGGGGATCCGAGGAAAAATGGGAGTGCAAGAGTTCCAGGGTGCGATCGGCGGAGCCGTCATCAACCACGATAACGTGAATATCCGGGATGTCGGAGGCGAGGGCGGAATTGACGGTCTGGACGATAACGCTTTCCTCGTTGTGGGCGGGAATGAGGACGGTGACGGCGGGAACGGGATTGGGAAGAGTGGCGTGATCGGGACGAAGTTTTTCGAGGATGGCAAGAATTCCAATGATGAGCGCGCGGGCGCTGACGAGAATAATGCCGAGGATAAAGACGGTGGCGATGCCAAAGCGCAGCCACTGAAAGATGGCGAAGATGAAACCATCGGCGTGGGCGGAAAGGCGTTCGCGCCAGGATAGGGGCGCCATCACATCGGCGCGGGTTTTGCCGATGAGGTCGGAAACGGAGACGAACTCGTAGCCCTGGGCGCGGAGCTGATCGATGATCAGCGGAAGGGCTGCAACGGTTTGTGCGCGTTCGCCGCCGCCATCGTGGAGCAGAATAATATTGCCGCTGTTGGCATGGCGCGCGACATCGGCGGCGATTTCTTCGGCCGGGCGCTGGCGCTTGTCTTCCATCATGCGCCAATCGTCAGGGTCAACTTTCTGGCCGACGATGAGGTAGCCAAGTTCCTGAGGGTAAGGCAACTGCTGCACTTCTTCGGCGTATTCGGGCTGGTGATCGATGCCATAAGGGGGGCGGAAAAGAATGGATTTGACGCCGAGGGTGCTCTCGATGAGGCGCTGGGTGAGATTGAGTTCCCACTTGATCTGAGTGCGGGAGATCTCATCGAAATTGGGATGCGTGAAAGTGTGATTGCCGATCTCGTGGCCTTCGCTGTATTCGCGCTTCAGGAGATCAGGCGCTTGGTTGGCTGCTTCACCAACGACGAAGAAGACGCCGGGAGCATGCTTCTCTTTCAAAATGTCGAGGATTTTGGGAGTCCAGCGGCGATCAGGGCCGTCATCGAAAGAGAGGACGAGCTTCTTCTTGGCAGCGCCAATCTGCTCGATATCGAAGGATAAGGGGATGGCGTCGTATTTTTCGCTGGTGAAGAGATCGGTGTTGGGGTCGTAGGTGAAGCTGCGAACGCCGCTTTTGGGGACGTCGGCGATGCGCCAAATATCACCATTGCCTTCGAGGATGAGATCTGGACCGGGAGGGATTTCGCGGAGTTTATCGCGCGCGGCGTTGTCCGGATGAGTCGCATCCCAGATGGGCCAGATGGAAGTGTCACCAGAGCCAAACCGCCAAAGAGCAGTGCCCTGCACGCCGAGTCTTTCGCTGGCGCGCAATTCGTTGTAGGCGGTGATGGCGTCGAGCATCCAGACCTGGTGGGTGTGATTCTGCTCATCCACGTAGGAATAGTGGGGATTCAGAGAGGCGGCATCGAACTCGACATCGGCCTCGGATTCGTAGGCGTGGAGGAGGGCTTCCTGGATACTGAACTCTTCGGCGAAGTGGGGTCCGTTCTTGGGAGGTTCCGTCCAGTCGTACGCGTAATTGGCAATGCCGACGACGATCTTCTGGGCGGGGACAACCTGGCGAACCTGGCGGAGATTCTCCATGAACCAGTCTTGAGCGGCAATGGGACCGGGATCGGAGGTGAGCCAGTGCTGGTCGTAATTCATGAGGATGACGGCATCGGTTTCGCGGCCGAAGAAAGCGTAGTCATATTCATCATCACGGGCCGGCAGGGCGATCATGACTTTGAGAGCAACGGCGTGAAGGGCAGGGGCAAGTTCGGAAATAAACTGGCGGAAACTCGGCTGACTCTTCAGGGGCACTTCCTCGAAATCGACAACGATGCCCGCCTGGCGGGCTTGCACGGCATATTCGACAACATCGGAGATGAGATGGCGGCGCGCGGCGGGATTGGCGAGGAGCAGGGCGAGTTCCTTTTCGCGCCAGACTACGCCGTCGTAGTTGTTGAGCAGCCCCATCATGGGGAGTTCGATGGGAGGATTGAGGGAGCGCATCCACTGGTGGAGCTTGTCCTGCTTGAGGCGAGTCAGGGCCTCAGACGGGGAAGCCTTGACGGTTTGATTACGCTCGTAATCCACAATGGTGATGGCGCCGTCGGGAGAGACGGCGTGAAGCTGCTCTGGCATGAGCAAGTCAATGTCTTTGTAATGTTTCTTGAGAGAAGCGAGGCTGTTGGGATCCCAGCTAACAAAAAACGCAGCGCGCAGTGGATCATAGGCGGCGGGAACCTGGCCGATATGGGCGACGCGGGTGCGGCGTCCTTCGCGGAGCACGACCGGCTTGAGGAGTTTGCGCTTGACGGAGTGATAGGCGGGGCGCGAGTCCGGGAGGAGAGAGGAAGGCAGCTCGACGCTGCCGGCGATGGTCACAAAGAAATAGACGAGGAGAAGTGTGAGCGAAGCGCCGCTGATTTCCAGAACGCGGCGGGTGCGGCGCCAGCGGACTTTCTCCGAGTCATAGAAGATCGGCTTGCGTTCTTTCATGAAGCGTGGCGGCTTCTCAGCGCGAGGGGGGGGCGCGGGAAGCGCAATACTCCGTCAAGTCGAGTAAAGTCTAACTACTATATTGTAAGATGCGGAACAAGGATGAAGCGAATTTTATCTAAAGCGATTTACCCGTTGCTGGCGGGCGCGTGTCTGCGGATGGCGATGGTGCTGAAGTTTCCGGCCGACGCGGGGGACGCAGGCATGTACGAACAGCTAGCGACGAACTGGCTGAAGCACGGGAAATACGCGATGGACATCGGCGGGCAGGCAGTGCCGGTGGACCTGCGTATGCCGGGCTACCCCGCGTTTCTGGCGCTCGTTTATACGTTGACGGGCCGCACCGGGGAGAGCGCGCGGCTAGCCGTGATGCTGGCGCAGGTGGTGGTGGACCTGGCGGGTTGCGTGGTGATCGCGGCGCTGGCGGGGCTGCTGGTGTCGCTTTGCTCGCGGCAGGTGAATCGCGGAAGAACATTCCTGATCGGGTTGTGGCTCGCAGCGTTGTGCCCGTTCACGGCAAATTATGTGGCGGTGCCGCTGACGGAGGTGTGGGCGACGTTGCTGACGGCGGCGGCGCTGGTGATTCTAGTGATGTTGGCTGCCGAAGTGCGCGGAGAAGGGCGGGAGTGGCCGCGGCGTGAATGGGTGAGCGGGAAAGGGTATTGGAGATGGGTGGTGCTGGCAGGATTCGTGGTGGGATTGGGCACGTTGTTCCGCCCGGAGGCTCCGCTGCTGCTGGGGACCAGCCTGGTGCTGCTGGGGCTGTGGATGTGGTGGCGAGGGGAGACGAAGCGGTTTGTGAAGACGGCCGCGCTGATGGTTTGCGCTTGCGTGGTGCCGCTAGCGCCGTGGATAGCGAGGAATGCCGTCACGCTGCGTGAATTCCAGCCGCTGGCGCCGAAGGACACAATGCTGCCGGGCGAATTGAATCCCAAGGGCTTCATGGCGTGGGAGCGCACGTGGTTGTTCCGAGTGCGCGATTGCTATCTGGTGCCATGGAGGCTGAATGACGATGAGATTCACCTGGAGGAGATACCGGCGGAGGCGTTCGACACAGCGGAAGAGCGGGAGCGGGTTGCGGCAGTGCTGGAGGTGTACAACGACGATTTGACGCTGACGAAGGAAGAAGATGAAGTATTCGCGCAACTGGCGCGGGAGCGCACGGCGCGGCACCCGCTGCGGACGTATGTGTGGATACCGTTGCGGCGAGCGGTGCGCATCTGGTTCACGCCGCGGATCGAGCTGCTGCCGGTATCGGGGCACGTGTTTCCGCTCGGTTATATGTCGGAAGAAGACCCCTTCGACCAGCGCGTGACAATCGTGATTTTCTTTCTGAACATTTTGTATGTGGGGCTGGGCATGTGGGGCGGGTGGAAATTGTGGAAATGCCGGAGGTCGCGGGCCGCGGTGGTGCTGCTGGTGTTCTACATGGTGGTGCGGACGGCGTTTTTGACGGCGCTGGAGACACCGGAGCCGCGGTACGTGCTGGAATGTTTCCCGGCGATACTGGCGATGGGAGCGGCGGTGTTTGTGAGGATGAAGGAGGGAGTATCGGAGGTGGGGAAGTAGGGCGAGGGGGAAATCCGGGAGAACGGGTGGCGCGGATGATGCGCCATGACGTGAGGAACGAAAAGCGAAAAACGGAAAGAGAAAAGCCGCAGGGCTCCCGCCAGCAAACGGCGGGCTGAATAGAGCGCGGACTCGCCCTGCGCTACAAACGACAAAGCCAAGAGACCGATCTGAAGATCGGCCACTACATGAGCTAACCCAAGCGCACAGTCAGGAGTAACTGTGCCACGGATGAGGGGCTAGCGCTCTTCGGGGGGTTCGGGGTGGATGGTGACACGGAAGATCTGCGGGAAGCGTTCCTTGACGCGATCTTCGAGGGCCGCGGTGACATCGTGGATGCGCGTGATGGGGAGATCGCTCTTCATGATGCAGTGGCAGGAGACGAGGGTGTGGTGCTCAACCTGGCGGACACGCACATCGTGGCAATTGAGAAGCTCGTCAAACTCGCCAGGCAAGGCGTTGAGGAAGAATTCGACGGCGAGTTCGAGGCGATGCATTTCACCAACGCGGGTATCGGGGGTAGCGATGTGGCGGCCGAGTGGCTCGATGTGAATGTTCACGTCGGCATCGCCGTTGCGTAAAGCCAGAATGCCTTCTTCGAGTTCGGTGGCGCGACGATGGGCTTCGCGCAAACTGAGATTTTCGTCCACTTCGAGGTGGAGTTCAACGAAGAGGCGACCGTCCTGCTGAAAGGCAGAGAGATCGTGAATGGCCAGGCCCATGCGCTGAGCGACGGCGCGGATGGATTCAAAGGGATGCTCACCCTGGGGGGCGCGGGGTTCTGCGTGTACGATCACATCGGCGGGCACGATGTCGGTGATGCGTTTTTCGATAGCGTCAGTGAGGAGATGAACCTGCTCGAGGCTGGTGGTGCGAGGAACGGAAACGGTGGCATCGACGAAATGGCGATTGCCGGCGCGGCGGACGCGCACGCGCTCGACATCCAACACGCCATCCATCTGTCCAATCGCGTCGGCGATTTGCCCTTGCAGGCCCGCGGGGGCGGCATCGAGTAGAGCATCCACGGTGCGGCGGCCGAGTTGCGAGCTAACCCAGAGAATCACGCCGGCCACAGCGAGAGCAGCGAGAGCATCCGCGTAAACCAACCAGGGGAGATTCCAGGTGTTGCCGGCCCAGACCAGGCCGATGCCTGCGATGACCACGAGCGTGCTCCAAACATCGGTGGAAAAGTGGAGAGCATCCGCTTCGAGCGCTTCGCTGGTGTGTTTGCGGGCAACGATGGTGAGGGCGCGGGCGCGGGTCAGATCAATCGCGAGGGCAGCGAACAGGACGACGAAAGCGATGAAGCTGGGTTGGATGTGGACGGAGTGGAAAAAGAGGCGCGAGAAGGCTTCGTAGATGATGTAGAGGGCGGTGAGGACGAGGAGACCGGTTTCGATGAAGGCGGAGAAATTCTCGAATTTGCCGTGGCCGTAAGGGTGACGTTCGTCGGCGGGCTGGTCTGAAACGCGCACGGAAAGGAAAGTGATGACGGCGGCGACAAGGTCAAGGCCGGAATGGAGAGCTTCGGAAAGGACGCCCAAGCTTCCGGTACGCAGGACGAGAAAGGTTTTCAGGCAGACGAGCAGAAGCGCGGAGCCAACGCTGAGCATGGCGGCGCGCTTCTTTTCCTGGATGTCCGCGTGCAGCCGCTGGGAAAAGGGCATGCCTCAAGACTACCTCAAGTTCGTGGAAGTTGCCGGGATTCACTGGCAGGCTACGAGCGTGCAATGCGGGCGTAACATTGTGAGCCAGGCACTTGCATCTTTGGTTTTAGATGTTTAGGCTTTCGGGCGAACGAGTTAGGAGCCCCCATGCGAAAAATCGTTATTTTGGGACTGCTGGCAGCCAGCAGCGCGGCAGGAGCGTGCGCACAGTCCGACAGCGGTGGCGTGTGGAGCGCAGTGTCGGCGCCGGCGATGGACCCGGCGAAAACGGCAGTGACGGAAAACGTAAGCATTGTGCGGGATCGCGTGCACATCACGCTGGTGAACGGAACGATCCAATTTGGACAGTCAGCAAATGGAGTGGTGTTTGCGGCGGTGTTTCATGGGGATGGACGAGTGCAGGTTGAGCCGCCCAACGCGATTGAGGCGCAACAACTGCGGCTGTTTACGAAGCAGGACAAGCTTGACGAGAAGTTTTCAGACGCAACGTTTAGCTTCACCGACGAGCTGATGGAGGAAGTGGGAAAACAGGTGAAGTGGAAGGCGGGGGGAGCGGCGAGCGACGAACTTTACACGAACCGGCAGAAGTTTCGCGAGGACATGGGGCAGGCGGTGATTCCGCGGCTGGTGCAAGGAGTGATGGCCACCGACCGAAAGCGAAGTGCCTATTTTCTTGCCGACCTGAAGACGGAGGACAAGCACTGGGTGGAATTCGAGGACGACGCCCAGGAACCAGAGGAAATAACGATCGGACGATGGGTGGACGTGGGGCCGGTGCGGAATCTGGACACGTGGATGAGTTTTCCGGCGGGAGGGCGGAGCAGCGCGGAAGCGTGGAAGGACCCGCAAGCGAAGAGCGATTTCACCATCCCGAGGTACAGCATCGATGCCAACGTCACAGGGGGCGCAGAGTTGAGCGCGACAACGAAAGTGGAAGTGCAACCGCGGCAGGACGGGCAGCGCGTGCTGGTGTTCAGGCTGGATTCGAATTTGCGGGTGGACTCGATCAAGGATGCGCAGGGAAAGGCGCTGGCGTTCAACCAGTCACGCGAAGGCAAGGACCGCTACCAGTCCTATGGTGACTACGTGACGGTGACGCTGGGCGAACCACTAAAGACGGGATCACCGCAAACGTTGGAATTCCACTACGCGGGGAAGCGCGCGATCCGCAAGGCCGGAAATGGAAATTACTTTTGCGAAAGCTCGGGATGGTATCCGGAGCTGCCCAACAGTTTTTCCACCCGGTCGGATTTTGAGTTGACGTTTCACAGCCCGAAAAACACGATTTTGGTGGCCACGGGAGAAAAAACCAGCGACACGGTGGAGGGAGGAACGCGCGTCAGCAAGTGGAAGAGCGAGATCCCGCTGGCGAATGCGGGTTTCGCGTACGGGGATTACAAGGAGTATGACGACAAGGCGGGAGACGTGGCGGTGAATATATATGCGAACCGCGGGGCGGATGACATGATGGCCAGCCTGCAGCAACTGTTCGACTCCGGTGCGGTTGAAGGCGCGGTGGGAACGCTGACCCCGGCGGCGATGGCGAAGACCATGGGAATTGAGATGGCCAACACCGTGAAGGTGTTTTCGATGTACTTCGGGCCGTATCCCTACAAGCATCTTTCCGTGACCAGCCTGCCGATCAGTTATTCGTACGGGCAAGGGTGGCCGGGACTGATCTACCTGTGGTCGGCATCTTTTCTTGACGCCCAACAACGTCACGAGCTTCGCTTGAAGGATGGCGTGGAGTTGACGGATTTCTTTCGGGCGCACGAGAGTTCGCACCAGTGGTGGGGGCACCGGGTGGGATGGAAGAGCTACCACGATCAATGGCTGTCCGAGGGGTTTGCGGATTTCTCTGGAATTCTGTACGTGCAATACCGGAACAACATGAAGGAGTCGTTGAACCAGTGGAAGAGGGAGAAGGAACTCCTGAAGAACAAGGACATTAAAGGGCACACAATCGAAACGCTGGGCCCCATCTGGATGGGACGCCGCATCGCGTCATCGGAGACCAACGGGGGATCGTATCAGGACTTGATCTACTCGAAGGGGGCGTATGTGCTGCAGATGATCCGGCAAATGATGACGGACCCGAGGAACCCGGACCCGGAGCATCTTTTCAAGGAGATGATGCAGGATTACTGCAAGACGTTTAACAACCAGGCGGCGTCCACCGAGGATTTCAAGGCCATCGTCGAGAAGCACATGACGCGCAATATGGACCTCGATGGCAACCACAAGATGGACTGGTTCTTCAATCAGTATGTGTACGGCACGGGGATACCGCAATACACGCTGCATGCGGCCGTGAGCACGGGGGCAGACGGAAAGACGACGATATCAGGAGAATTGCTGCGAGCTGGCGTTGCCGACACATGGAAGGATTCGATTCCCATTTATGCGCATGTTGGCGATAAGAGTATGCGGCTGGGCAGCCTGGCGGCGATGCATCCGCGAGAGACGCTAAGTTTTGTAATACCGAGCAAGGTGGACAAGATTACGATCAATGATTTTGAGGACGAGTTGGCCGACGTGAAGCAATAAGGCCGGAAAGCGAAGTTTGTTTCGCCAAGATTTTTCACGAACTGCGATTTTCCTTTTTAATCAAATTCAGCGAGACATCGTCGTCTTGAGATGATCCGATGCGGCGCGCCTCAAGATCCCAACTTGGAATCATGCGCAGCGTCGAGGTTGAGATCCTTCGGGGCGCAAACGACGCGCCCCTCAGGATGACACTGCGGCCTTTTGTTTGAGTAGCGAGAGAGAGTCTTCCGTTGAGGGAACCGGGTTAGTTGCTCGTTTTCGGGGTCATGGGAGGCTCGGGGAGTAGCGGGAGACGCTTAGGCTCGCCGCGCGCGCCACGCACCTCGACCTCTTCAAAGAACAGGGACGGAGCGACGACAGAGGCAGGAAGGCCATTCTGGGCGGTGCCGAAGGCGCCAAGAGCGGTGCCAGAAACGCCCACGACCTGGCTCTGCATGTAGTTGTAGACGAAGTCGTCGTCGCCAATGGCGGTGATATTGCGCAGGGAGCGCGGGCTGAAGCCGGTGATACGAGCGCCGCGGACCATTTCCTCGTGGCCGTCCTCTGGGAAGAGCTTGTAGACGACGAGGGGGAGGCGATCGGTAGCAGCATTGCCGCCGAAGCTGGCGAGGAGTTCCGTGAAATCCTCTTGATGGAGGAGGCTGATGGAGGGATTGTCCATCTGGCGAATGACCATGCAATAGTTGAGTTTTTCGGAACGGCAAGAATCGAGGAATTTCTTTTTGAGGGCGTCGCGAGAAACGGTCTCGGTGGAAGTGAAGAAGAGATTGCTCATGGTGGGTTTGGGGTCGCTGAGGAAAGCGGAGCGACCGTGGCCATTGGACTTGTCGAAATCGGGGCCGGGGCGACGCGACATCAAAAGGTTTTTGAGCATTCCTTGCTCGACGAGATCCACCTTCTGCGTGGGGACTCCCTCTTCATCAATGGAATAGCCACCGACGAGGGGCGTGCCTTTGAAATCTTTCGCGAAGGGATCGTCCACCAGAGAAACGCTGAGGGGAAGAACGCGCGAGCCAACCTTGCCGCTCCAGTCACTGTGGGCGCCGAGGCTGCTCATGAGTTGATCCACGACGGGCTGAAAGGCCAGGGGAGGCCGGGCACCGCTCAACGACGGACTTAGAACTTCTGCGATCAGCGGCGCGGCGGCGCGAGCTTCAAACAAGACCGGGCCGGTGTAATCGGGGGCAGTAGAGGCCGCGCGCATGGCCATTAATTCGCTGCCAGCAACGTTGAGGCTTTTGCGGACGGTGTCCACAGCGGGAAGATCGGCGGGGCGCGGGGCGTAGCTGGAATAGTAGTGGCTGACCTGCATGCCGTCGGAAGCGAGAGTGTTCATGCTGGCTTCGATGGCGGCAAAAGAATGATTGGCGCGAATCTCCGTGCCTTCGCTGGTCAAAAGATATTCTGTCATGTACACCAGGTAATAGACGACGCGCGATTCGTAGATTTGCGGGAAGAGGCGGAGGGCGGCGGAAGTGTCGCGGGCTTCCTGTTCCCAATTGCGATTGGACCAGTCCGAGGGCACCAGGGGATCGATGTGCTGGATGGAGGTGACCTTCGCGAAATCATCAATATCGGAAGGGCGGGCGAGGCTGCTGAGATAGGCCTGTTTGCGGGAGTAGGTTTCGACGGCTTCCTTGAAGGCCTGATCGGTGGCGATCCAGAGATCCTGGCGGAGAGAATTGTAATCGCGGTCAATGCCGACGGTCCCGGTGGGGCCGATGAAACCGCGAAAGCCTTCATCGCTGATGAAATTGGAGCTGTCCAGTTTGTAATCGCCAACGCGTGCGGAGACGTTCATCAGGCGCTGGCGATTGTGGTTGGAAGTGACGAGCGCGCCGAATTCGGCGACGACTTCGCGAACGTCCATATCGAGCAGGCGATATTCGACGTAGTAGGGGCGAACCGGCTGACCCGTTTGCGGGATCTGGAGTTCGAGGCGTGCTTTGGAGCGCGCCATTTCATCGCGCATGGCTTGCAGAGTGTGATCGTTGTCCGCGGGTGACTGGGCAAAGGCGGCGGAAGCGGTGACAAGAGCGAAGAGAATAGCCGCGAGCCGAAGGGTGCGCATTACTGGAGGCCTCCCGATTTTGCATTGTCGTGGGCGGGCGGCGGCAGAATCGGCGGCCGGTCCGTGGATGTTTCCTTTTTCTGGACTTCCAATTCAGAGGTGAGGATGGCGGGAGAAGCGGCGGAGACGGGAACAGAACCTGACTCCGCGCCGCAATAGCCGTTGAAGACCTCTGGGGTGTCGCCGGTGGCGACGATTTTGGTGAGGGCGGCGAGAGGAGTTCCGACGATGTCCACACCGCGGACGAGTTCGTCGGGGCGTCCGTCAGCGAAGACTTTGTAGACGACGAGTGGCTGAACCTGGAAGGCCTGAGGCTGGCCGCGACCGGTGAATGTGAAACCGCCCATGATGTCGTCAATGAGCAGGCCGTAGGGCTTGCCCTGCTGCTTAATGAGATCAATGAGTTTTTCGCGGAGCTGCGCGTTGGTAACCATCCTGCTGCTTTGCACGATGAGGTTGCCTTGGCGAGAAACGGGAGTGGCACCAATCTGGCGGCGGCCGTGTCCATTGGAATGAGGGAAACCGACGATGGGTGAGCGCGACATCTCGAAATCTTTCAAGACGCCGTGGTCCACGAGAACTACGCGCTGCGCGGCGACCCCTTCGTCGTCAAACTGGTAGTAGCCGAGCAGATCCTGGTTGCCCAACTTTTTCATGGTGGTGTCGTCAACGATGCTGAGGAATTCGGGGAGGATGGGTTCGCCGACTTTCTTGGCGAAGGTCTGGCCTTCATTGACGTCTTTCAAGCGATGGCCCTCGGCGCGATGGCCGAAGACTTCGTGGAAGAACACGGCGGCGGCGCGGCCGGTGAGAAGGGCCGGGCCAACGGTGGGGTCATTGAGCGGAGAGGCGACGAGACCTTCCATTTCCTTGCGAAGCTGGGCAGCCGCGGCATAGACGGCCTTATCGGTGGGCGCTTCGGAGGGATTGACCCAGTCAAAGTTGTAGTAGCGGTCAATGTCCATGCCATCGCCGGCCTTGCCTTGGATGAAGAGCTCCAGGCGGTAGCGGACTTGGCCAAATTGCAAGCGCGTGCCTTCGGAGTTGAGTTGCAGGATGTTTTCGGCGTTGGCGGTGAAGGTGACGATGGAATTGATGACTGATGTGGACTGCCGGAAGTAGGCCGTGTAATCGCGGACCTTTTGTTCCCAGGGCTTGCGATCGAGGGTGAAGGAGGCCCAGGGGCCGGTGTAGGTTTGCGGCTTTTCGCGGGAGAAATCAGGGGCGCGGCCTTCTTCGGTTTGTACTTTCACTTCCTTGCCGGTTTTGATTTTGATGAGGGCTTCGGCAGCGGCGCGGTACTGCTTGTCGGTTTCGAGCCAGATGGCGCGGCGGAGAACTTCGGGGTCGTCGTCGAGGGGGGCATTGGTGCCGGGGCCACCGTTGGGAGGAGTGCGGCCATCGACCTTGTGAGTGTCGTCGAGATCGTAGCTGCCGGTGCGGACGGTAACTTCCAACCAACGATTGCGGCCCTCATCGCTGCTGAGCAGAGCGCCGTTGGAGCCGGAAACGGTGGCGCGCTGCGAATCGGTGATGGTGTAACCGATGAAATAGGCAGGAGGATCCTGATCGCCGAGGGTTTTCATGGAGCGGTCGAGTTCGGTTTTCATGGCGTCGAAAAGGGGCGAGGGTTTGGGAGCGGGGTCGGGCGGATCAGCGGAGCGCAGGGGAAGCGCGAGGAGAGTTGCGGCGAGAAGAGAGGAAGCCGCGAAGATTCGCCGGGGAAAACGGCTTTGCCACAGTGCGCCAATAGGAAGGTTCAAAGGATGCCTCACACAGAATTAGACGGAAACAGCGAGTAATCAGTGTACGCCAGGGTGGCACGCCGGACAAAATTGGACGGACAGATTGGTGAACAGATTGCCATAAGGCGAGCGGACGGTGAGGTGGCTAGCTGTTAAGGTAGTGGGCGGGGATAGAGGCGAGATTGGAGCCAAGCGAATGAGGTTTATTTGTCTCGGAATAACGGGATGGCGGAAAACAGCGCGATGGGTAGCCGTGATCTTATTCGTGGGGTTTTTCTTGCGTATTCCTGTTTTGGCGCAGGAGCAGGGTGGGAGCGTAATTCGTGTGGACGTGAACCTGGTGCTGATTGACGCCACGGTGAAGACGAAGGGCGGCGCAATTATGAGCGACTTGAAACAAGATGCGTTCGAGGTTCGCGAGGATGGCGTGGCGCAAAAGATAGAGGTTTTCAGCCGTGACGAACTGCCTTTGAATGTTGCGCTGGTATTGGATTTAAGCGATTCGATTGGGCCATTCCTGGGACCGTTGCGGGACGCCGCGAACACCGCTCTTGCGGCGCTGAAACCCGAAGACGAGGTGGCGCTGTTTACGTTTTCCACAGAGGCGGAATTACGCGTGCCGTTCACCAAGGACAAGAGCGAGATTGCCCGGCAGATCAATGCGTTCCACGTGGGAGGGGCCACAAATATCAATGACGGGATCTTTGTCGCCGCCCAGTATCTGCTGAACACGCCGGCGAAGGGCCGGCGTGTGATTATTCTGATCAGCGACGACGTTGGCACGAGCGCAGGTGGACAGGGAACACACGACATCGTCACCGAATGTATCGCGGCGGATTCGGTCTTATACAATCTGAAGATTCCCGGATACAATCCGCCAGGAACGATCTTTTATGCAGGCTTGATTCCCGGGCTGGTTAGCATTCACAAAGTTGCGGAACAGACGGGCGGGGAGATCTTTGACGTGCAGGATGTGGCGCATCTGGATGACGCATTTCGCGCGTTGATTCAGCGGATCAAGACACGCTATACGCTGGGATACTACACGCAGGCTACAGGCGCCGCGGGGAAACCGCATAAATTGGATGTTCATCTGACGGGTTCGTATGGGAAGAAGGGGAAGGATTACGTGATTCTGGCGAAGAATGGGTATTACGTGCATTGAGCGGAACGAATGGTTGAGGCGCATGGCATAGCGCAGGAATAAGTGGTAATGGTAAAGCGATGGGCGAGGGGAGGTGAGGGCTTATGTCAGAGAAACATGTAGTGGGACGCCGACAGTTTATTTTAATTACAGCGGGAGTGGCAGCGGAAGGATTCGGGATTTCGTGCGGGGGCTACGCCACGCCGGACGAGATTCAGGAAGCTGCCCGGAAGGTGGGCCAGATACCGCGGCGCAAGCTGGACAACTCTGGCCGGGAAGTGTCCGTGCTGGTTGGTGCCGCGACGTGGTGCGCGCCTGCAGTGGAAGCGGGAATCCAGTGCGGCGTGAATTACTGGCACAAATCGGACAAATGGGACAAGGCTAGCGTGCCGCAGGCCATCCTGAAGAACCGCGACGCGCACTATTGCGAAGTGTGCTGCGACCGGGCGCGCGGGAACCACGAGACGGGCGAGATTGATGAGGAAGCGCACTACCAGTTTGTGAAAGAGGCGCTGGCGCGCACGGGGCTGGGCTATTTTGACGACATGATGTTTCACTTCGGCTACCACACCGTGGCGGAAATCCAGAATCGTGGATTGATTCGCGCTTACGATCGCCTGAAAAAAGAGGGATTGGTGCGGCACCTGAACCTTTCGCAGCACAGCTACAAGGGCAACAGCAAGGTGAAGGACGGCGAGGCCAACTACGAAATCCTGACGGCGGTGATGAACGACGGACTGTTTGAGCACGCGCAGTTCTTCTTCACCTACGGGGATAATCAGGGAATCAACGACTTTGTGAGCAAGGCCAAAACGAA
>Ga0209039_10000244_pt1 | contig 51437 bp, 47 predicted proteins | sample BogFormECP12_OM1_FD_188238 | JGI IMG/M metagenome (GOLD analysis project Ga0209039, IMG submission 188238) | Bog forest soil microbial communities from Calvert Island, British Columbia, Canada - ECP12_OM1 (SPAdes) (version 2) | ecosystem: Environmental > Aquatic > Freshwater > Wetlands > Bog ...
ACGGCCACCGTCAGCATCCCCGAGTCCATTCCGCGCCGCGTCCAGCTCCCCATCCTGATGGGCGCCTGCCTGTTGTTGCTGGTTCAGGCGCTTACGTTGTTCTCCACCCGCTGGGTGGAGGACGAGAACTGGTATTCGATCCCGGCTCACACGCTGATCACCAGGGGCGAGCTCAGCAACCCCGCATTCCAGGACACGGCGTTGCTTGGCAAGTTCGATGCGCGCCCGCCGATGGTGTTTTTTATTATGGCCGGGTTCTTCAAGGTCTTGGGCACAAGTCTTTACTCCGCCAGGCTGCCGTTTCTGCTCTCAGGACTGGCATGCCTGTTCCTCACCTATTTATTGGGGTGTGAACTGGGCCGGCCGTGGGTGGGACTGCTTGGCGCGGTAGCGCTCGCTACAGACAATCTCTTCTTCCTCGCATCCCGGACGGCGCGTCCGGAATCCATGACGGCCGCATTCGCGCTGCTGGGAATTCTGGTCTATTTATATTCCCGGCGGAAAAATTCCGTTAAGTTGGCTTTTCTTTCCGGATTGATCGTCGGCGTGGCCGCACTGGTTCATCCGAACGGCCTGGCGGCGGCTATTTCCGCCGGGGTGTTCGCCCTGCTGGAATTTCGCTGGTCGGTGGTCCGGCAGCCGCGCCCCTGGGCCTTCGTCGCCGGGCTGCTCTTGCCATTGTCGCTTTATGTTGCCTGGGGCATGTCGGGTGCGGTGCACCGGGCCAATTTCATCGGCATGTACGCCTATGGCGAGGGCTACGCGCTGCACGACATCCCCCACGTGGAGATGACCCGCTACCGCGATTTCCTGGGCTTGGGCAGCATGCGCGTCAACTTGCCGATCAATATTCCCACGCGCTTGCATATCGTGCTGGCACTATTCCTCTCAGCAATCGCCCTGTGCCGGTATGACCGCGACCTTCTGAAAAATATCTTGTGTCTGATTCTGCCGACCATGTTCTGGTGGGCTTATCTGCGAAACATAACGCCGCGCTATATTGCCACCGGGTCGCCCTACCTGGCGCTGCTGGTGGCGGGGGCCGTGGTGGCTCTGTGGAGCAGCAGACCCAGGTGGCGTAAGGCCGTCGCTGCCTGTGCCACGCTCCTCCTGCTTTCCCAGGTGGCTGGTAACTACCTGCTTCTCTATCTCTACCGCCAGGCCGATTACGCCGCCGTCACCCGCCAGTTGCGGGCCCTCATCCCCGCCGATGGCCACGTGTATGGCGCCCTGACGTTCTGGATGGCGTTCAACGACCAGCCGTTCTATTCCTGGAACCGCACGAGCCTAAAATACGCCGTGGATCACGGCGTCAACTATCTGATACTCAACGACCGTGTCTTGTTACACGGCAGCGGCCTGGGCACAGACGATTGGGTGATAGAGCGCACGGCAGCCGCCGCTTTTGTAAAGGACCACGCCACTCTGATCGGATACGCACCCAACCCCTTCTACGGCAACCTGGAGATTTATCGCGTCAACGCTCACCTTGCGAGGGGCGCGAATCCCTAGCCCACTTTTCTCACCAGGTTTCGGCGCGAGGCGCGTGGGAAGGCCATGGATGCGAGGCGCCGCTCGGCTCGCAACGGCCGGCGGCGGCCTTTCCGGCTATACGGGCGAATCCCTTTCGGTTCGAGCCATCTCCGTCTGGCGATCTGGTTCTGGCGCGGCCCCACCGTCGCCGTGCGGTGCGGCGGGCGGCTCCTCCAGAAAATACCGCGGCCGCCGCCGCGATTCGTCCAGGGTGCGCCACACGTATTCTCCCAGCACGCCAAGCATGAGCATCTGCAGACCACCCAGCGAAAGAACCACCACCATCAAAGACGCCCAGCCCTGCACCGGATGGCCTACTGTCAAATGGCGCACCAGGATGAACGCGGAACCCAGCAAACCCACCGCGCTGGCCAGCATCCCCAGATAAGACATGCCGCGCATGGGAGCATAACTGAAAGACACGAACGAATCGGCGAAGAGCTTAAGTTTTTTGCGCAGGCTCCACTTGGTGGTGCCGTGCTTCCGCGCCTCCTTGGTATAGGCCACGTTCGCCTGGCGGAAGCCAAGGGTGGCGATTTCGGCGAGGAGGCTAGGGTTGCAGCCGACGGAACGCAGGAGGGCGGAGATGACGGTGCGGTCGATGAGGGCGAAGTCGGCCCCTTCGGGCGGGAAAGTGACATCCGCGAAACGGTTCATCAGCCAGTAGTAGGCCCGCGCGAGCAGGCGCTGCCCGAGGCCGATGCCCTCGCGCCGCGCGCGCACTGCCCAGACCGTGTCGTTCCCCCGGCGCCAGACATCCAGCATCTCGGCGATCAACTCCGGCGGATCCTGGAGGTCGGCGGCCATGAAGACCGCGCAGCGGCCCCGAGCCTGGTCCAGCCCTGCCAGAATCGCCACGTGGCTGCCGGAGTTGCGCGAAAGGCGGATCCAGCGGAATGCGGGATTGTCGGCGCACACCCGCCGCAGCACGTCGGGCGAATGATCTGTGGAGTGGTCGTCCACAAAGATCGTCTCCGAGGTTTCGCCCAGACCGTTCAAGGACGCCCGCAGGCGATCGGCCAGCAGAAAGAGGCCGTCGCCTTCGTTGTAGACGGGAATCACGATGCTGAGGGTGACGTTGCGCTCGTCGGGCGAATCGCTCATCAGGTGCTCCGGAGAGGCGCCAGGCCGGCTCCCATTGTTGTGCCACCCGCCATGAAACCCCGCTTACTTGTGACCTGCATCTTTCGGTTCGGCGCCCGGCGGACAGTATCCCTCGCGCCAGCGGAGGAATCGCGCCGGCACGCCGCCGACCACCGCGAACGGGTCGACATCTTCGATGACCACTGCACCGGCTCCCACTATACTGCCTTTCCCCACCGCCACGCCGGGCAGCAATATGGCGCCCGTGCCGATATCGGCCCAGGCATGAACGCGGACCGGCTTGACCTCCAGGTCCGTTTGGATCACCGCAACATCCAGGGGAAGCCCGGTATGCTGCGATCCCAAAACCTTGGCGCCCGGACCCCAGCCGACGCGATCCTCGATTACCAGATCGCGCCCATCCAAGAAGCTCTGCGGTCCCAGCCACACCATATCGCCGATGACCAATGTGCCGTCAAAGCGTCCCTGCAGGTACGCTTGTGCGCCGATGAAAACCCCGTCACCAATCTCGAAGGTCTCCAGGTGTCGAAACCCCACTCCCGAGCCGATGGTCACGCCGTTTCCAAACCTTTTTGCCACGGCGCGCCAGATTACCCGGCGCATCATGGTGTCGAAGCTGCCTTCTCCCACGGCAAAGCGCCCATAAAGCTCGATCAGGCGCTCACGGTCGTACGAGTTCTTCAGGTGCTCACTCAGCCCGATCTCGTGTTGGGGGTCTACGGGGGTCTCGCGGCGTCCGTGGACAGCTCGATGGACACGGGCTGGCGGCTTGTCCTTAGCGCGCACCTACGTACCCCCGGGATGCGAGCTCGACTGGAGGGATCTGTTCACCGGTAAACCCGGCGTACACCGGCAGGCTCGACTCCTCCGCGCTAACCAGTTCGCGAACATACCCTACGCCACTTCGAATCATTTCCCCCGATTCTCCCGCCTGCCAATGCGGATCTATTATACCGAAACCTGTCGCCCGCACGAGAACAGTAACCGCGACCGGAGGCGTCATGTTCGAAAATGGCCTTGACGCCGCTGTCGTCCTGCATGGTGTTAAGGGTGGTAATACCATGTGGCAATTAGGGCGGTTCGCCCGGCTGGCCTGAGAGGATCTACCAGTACCCGGTAATCCCTTCAGGCATATCATACGCCGGCTCAATCGTGTATCATACTCGTTTAGGCTCCTTTAGCTGCCTGAAAACAGGCTCTCGCGCCGGGCAATTTTGCTATGATCTCGCCGGATGTCGTGCTTGGCCGTGGCGTCAAAATCTTCCAACCGGATCTGGTGAATCTTTACGGTTGTGTTATTGGTGAAGGGACTAAGGTTGGCGCGTTTGTGGAAATCCAGTGCGATGCCACCATCGGCGCCAATTGCAAGATTTCCAGCCACACCTTCATCTGCACCGGGGTAACCATCGAAGATGGAGTATTCGTAGGTCATGGGGTGATGTTTATCAACGACCTCCATCCCCGTGCCGTCAACCCGGATGGGAGCCTGCAAACCGAAGCCGACTGGAAGGTGATCGGGACGCGCATCAGGTCCCAAGCCTCCCTGGGCAGCAACTGCACTATCATGGGGGGCGTTACGGTTGGCAAGGGAGCCATGGTCGGCGCCGGAGCCGTAGTCACCAGGGACGTGCCCGACTACGCCGTGGTGGCGGGCGTGCCGGCCCGCATGGTCGGCGATGTGCGAGAACGGATGAACCGGGGCTGAGCCGCGTCAGGCCCTACGGGAGGAAACAGAATGGTCGGCATCGGAGTCATCGGATACGGTTATTGGGGTCCCAACCTGGTACGAAACTTCTCGGAGGCAATGGAGACGCAGGTCATTGGAGTGGCAGACCTTAGCCCGCAGCGTCTGGCCGTGGTGCAGAACCGCTATCCAGCGGTACAGGTGACTGGCGACTACCGGGTCCTGCTGGCCAATCCCAAGATCGATGCCATCGCGATTTCCACCCCGGTTTCCTCGCATTTTGATCTCGCCATGGCCGCCCTCAAAGCGGGGAAGCATGTCCTGGTGGAGAAGCCGCTGGCCGGCAGTTCCGCGCAAGTGCTCACCCTGATTGAAGAAGCCGAGCGCCGCAAACTCGTCCTCATGGTGGACCACAGCTTTGTCTACACCGGCGCCGTGCACCGCATCGGGGAAATCGTTAAGAGCGGCGTCCTGGGGGATCTGCTCTACTACGATTCGGTGCGCATCAATCTCGGCCTGTTCCAGCACGACGTGGATGTCATTTGGGATCTGGCGGTGCACGATTTTTCCATCATGCAGTACCTGCTTCCGGAATTGCCCTGCGCGGTGGCCGCAACCGGCATCCGGCACGTCGCCGGCGGCATGGAGAACCTGGCCTACATCACCGCTTTTTTTGAAAGGAACCTGATCGCCCATATCAACGTGAACTGGCTTTCGCCAGTGAAGGTGCGGCGCACCCTGATCGGCGGCACCAAGCAGATGGTGGTGTACGACGATATGGAGGCCTCCGAGAAACTCAAAGTCTACGACCGCGGCATTACCGTCACCAACAGCGCCGAGGACGTGTACAAGATGCTGGTCAATTACCGTTCCGGCGACATGTTCGCTCCCCAACTGGACACCACCGAAGCGCTGCGGGCCGAGGTGCGCCATTTTGCCGATTGCGTTGTGCGTGGCGCGCGCCCCATCACCGATGGCTACGCCGGGCTCGAGGTGGTGCGTATTCTGGAGGCAGCCACCCTCTCCATGCGGGACCGCGGGCGCCTCGTCGAACTGCCTGCCGGCCGGCTGCAAGCCACCACTGGCTAAGGTGCAAAACCCACATGATTCCATTCGTCGACCTGAAAGCCCAATATCACGCCATTAAGACCGAGATCGATGCGGCCATCAGCCACATCCTCGAAAACTCCCAGTTCGTTCTGGGACCGGAGGTGGCGGCATTCGAAAAGGAATTCGCGCAGTACATTGGGGGCGAGCATGCCATTGGAGTGAACTCCGGCACCAGCGCTCTGCACCTGGCGATGCTTGCCGCCGGCATCGGGCCGGGCGATGAAGTGATCACCGTCCCGTTCACTTTTGTGGCCACCACCGCGGCCATCGGTTACACCGGCGCCAAACCGGTCTTCGTCGATATCGACCCGGTCTCCTTCACCATGGACGCGAGCCGCATCGAGGCGGCCATCACCGCGCGAACCAAGGCCATCGTGCCGGTGCACCTGTACGGCCAGCCGGCCGATCTCGACCCTATCCTGGAAGTCGCCCGACGGCACGACCTGATCGTCATTGAGGACGCCGCCCAGGCGCACGGCGCGGAGTACAAGGGGCGGCGCGTGGGCAGCATCGGCGACCTGGGATGCTTCAGCTTCTATCCCGGCAAGAACCTCGGCGCATACGGCGAAGGCGGCGCCGTGGTCACCAATGACCCGGAATTCGCGCGCGCCATTCGCATGCTGCGCGATTGGGGTGCGGAGAAGAAGTACCTGCATGTTCTGAAGGGCTACAACTATCGCCTGGAAGGGATTCAGGGCGCCATTCTGCGCGTGAAGTTGCGCCACCTGGAAGCCTGGACCGAAGCGCGCCGGGCGCATGCCGCGCGGTATAACAAACTGCTGGCCGGGTCGGACGTAGGCACGCCGCAAGCCATGGCCTACGCGCGCCATGTGTACCATGTCTACGCCGTACGATCGAAGCAGCGCGAGAATCTGCAGAAAGAGTTGCTGGGCCGTGAAGTGCAGACCGGCATTCATTATCCGATTCCGGTCCATCTGCTTCCGGCCTATTCCGAGCTGGGCCATCACCGGGGAGATTTCCCCCACTCCGAGCAGGCCGCGGACGAGGTCTTGTCTTTGCCGATGTTCCCGGAGTTAACGCTGGAGCAAGTCCAAACTGTGGCAACAGCCGTTCGGGGGCGCCTCGTTGCGCGCTAACGACAAGCCGCCGGTCTGCGGGCATCTGGCAGTGCACGGCCGCCGGGCCGCGCCGGGATCTTGTCGGACGCGGTGAGCGGGAATATGCAGTTTCAAGACAAACGAATTCTGATTACGGGCGGCGCGGGATTCATCGGCTCCGAGTTGGTGCGCCAGGCGGCTGAAACGGCGGCTGAAGTCCTGGCGGTCGACAACCTGGTGAATGGCCGGCGAGAGAATCTGGAGGGGCTGCCGGCGCATGTCCGTTTTTGCGAGGCGGACATCCGCGACACAGCCCGCATGCGCGAGCTTCTGCGCGGCGTCGATGCGGTATTCCATCTGGCCTGCCTGGGAGTACGGCATTCGATTCACTCGCCGCGGGAGAACCACGACGTAAATGCGACTGGCACGCTCGATCTGTTGGCAGCGGCCCGTGAAGCGGGCGTTGGGAGATTCGTGTATGTCTCCAGCTCCGAAGTATACGGAACCGCCAAATGGGCACCGATGAACGAGGACCATCCCACCTCGCCCAAGACGGTTTACGGGGCTTCCAAGCTTGCCGGCGAGTGCTACGCGCGGGCGTATCACGACACATACGGTTTCCCGGTGGTGGTCATCAGGCCATTCAACACCTACGGCCCGCGTTGCCATCATGAAGGCGACAGCGGTGAGGTCATACCGAAATTCATGTTGCGGGGAATGGCGCGTCGCCCCATGGTGGTCTTCGGCGACGGCACACAAACACGCGACTTCACCCACGTGAGCGACACGGCCCGGGGGATTCTCCTGGTGGGCGGCTCAGACAACGCCATCGGCGAAACGTTAAACCTGGGCCATGGCGGCGAGATCGCCATCAACCATCTGGCGGCCGAGGTTGGGCGCGTGCTTGGATGGCAGACGCCGCTCATCGAGCACATTGAACAGCGCCCGGGAGATGTGCTCCGCCTGTATGCGGACGTGTCCAAGGCTCGATCTCTGTGCGGCTATCAGCCGCTGGTTACGCTGGGCGAGGGCCTCGCCAATCTCAGGGATTGGTATGGCGCGCAGGGAGTTTCACCGGAGGTTCTGCTTGAGGAGGAGAGGGTCCGAAACTGGCAAGCGGAGCATCCGGCACCAACGGCCGGACAGACGCTCGTGCCGGTGGCCAAACCGTTCCTGGGAGAGCCCGAAGCCAAGGCGGCACGGCGGCCCATCCTTTCCGGGTGGGTGACCCAAGGCCCGGAGGTTGCCGCGTTCGAAAAGGAATTTGCCGCATATGTGGGCGCCCCGCATGCCTGTGCGGTTTCGAATTGCACGACGTCGCTTCACCTGGCGCTTCTGGCAGCGGGAGTTGGCAGGGGTGATGAGGTGGTCACCGTCAGCCACTCCTTTATCGCCACAGCCAACAGCGTGCGGTATTGCGAAGCCACCCCCGTGTTCGTCGACGTCCATCCGCGGACCTTCAATATGGTTCCGGAACTGGCGGAAGCGGCGATCACTCCGCGGACTCGGGCTATTCTCTGCGTTCACCAGCTGGGAATGCCGTGCGATCTTGGCGCCCTGGTGCCGCTGGCACGCAAACATGGTCTTGTGCTGATCGAGGATGCGGCCTGCGCCATCGGCAGCGAGATCCTGTGGAATGGCCGTTGGGAGAAGATCGGCAAGCCGCACGCCGATATCGCGTGCTTTTCGTTCCACCCGCGCAAGCTGGTCACTACCGGCGATGGCGGCATGCTGACCACCGTCAGCGCCGAATTCGACCGCAAGTTCCGTCTGTGGCGCCACCACGGCATGAGCGTGTCCGATACGGTGCGGCACCAATCCACTCGCGTGACATTCGAGGAATATTCCGAACTGGGCTTCAACTACCGCATGACCGATATTCAGGCCGCGGTTGGCCGGGAGCAGCTCAAGCGTCTGCCGGAAATTGTGGCGCGCCGCCGCGAGCTGGCCGCGCGTTACCACCAACTGCTCCGCGTCGTACGCGCGGTCATCCCTCCCTGCGAGCCCGCCTATGCGCGCAGTAACTGGCAGAGCTACTGCATCCGCCTTCCGCAAGGATGCGACCAGACCGCCGTGATGCAGTACCTGCTGGATCACGGCGTCTCTACCCGCCGCGGCGTCATGTGCTCGCACCGCGAGCCCGCCTACCGGGGCGGCCAATACCGCGCCGCGGGATCTCTGATAGAAAGCGAATCCGCGCAGGACCATACCATGATTCTGCCGCTGTTCCACCAGATGACCACGGAGGAGCAGGATCGCATAGTGGCCGCGCTGGCGCAAGCCCTGGGCGGCTAATCCGAGCTTCCGGCGCATCCGGCTGCCGGCCCCGACCGGCCTGGCCGTTTTCCAATTGAAATAACGGGCCGTTTTGGCGGCCTGCCGATCCATGGCCCTGCTAAACTCACAGACGTATGGCTACCCGCCCTCGGAAGATGACCAGCCATCTCCTGCGCCCCAGGCCTTATCCCGGAAAGATCTCCCTCGTCATGCCCATGTACAACGAGGAGGCCATCGTGCCGATTCTGCGCGGGGAATTGGAACGCTTCGTCGCCTCGCTCCCTTGCGAAGTGGAAATCGTCCTGGTGAATGACGGCAGTTCGGATCGAACGCTCGAACGCATCGCCGATTGGGCGGCTGAAGACTCCCGCATTAAAGTTGTCCATTTGTCGCGCAATTTCGGCCATCAACTGGCCGCCACCGCCGGCTTGGACTACTCGACCGGCGATGCCATCGTTTTGATCGATGCCGACCTGCAAGACCCGCTGGAAGTGATTCACGAAATGGTCGAGCGCTATCGGGAAGGCTACGACGTGGTTTATGGCCAGCGTGAGGCCCGGGCTGGAGAGCCGCGCCTCAAACTGGTCACCGCCTGGGCCTTCTACCGTGTCATGCGGCTGTTGACACAAGCTCAGTTGCCGGTCGATGCCGGCGATTTTCGTCTCCTCTCGCGGCAATTCCGCGACGGCCTCGCCTCCATGCGCGAAACCCACCGCTTCTTGCGCGGCATGGTGGCTTGGGCCGGGTATCCGCAGATCGCCGTGCGTTACCGGCGGCGCGAGCGCACCGCCGGCGAAACCAAGTATCCACTCCGCAGAATGGTGACGCTCGCCTGGACCGCTGTTACCTCGTTCTCCAGCCTTCCGCTCAAGTTCAGTTTCGGCCTTGGCATGGTGTTCGGGCTGTTCGGCATCGAGGAAGCCGCGCGCGCCCTTCTGGCGCATTTTCTGGGAAAGCAGACCGTGCCAGGATGGATCTCCTTAATGGTCGTGACCAGCCTGATCGGCAGCGCACTATTGATGAGCATCAGCGTGTTGGGAGAATACGTCGGGAAAATCTACGAGCAGGTGAAAGGGCGGCCTTTGTACCTGGTCGCCCGCACCTTCAACGTGGAAGAACCCGCCCGGGAGGATGCTCCGGCGCGCTCTTCAAATCGTGCCAAGCGCTGAACGGCAACCGATCCCGTGCGTTTTCCCGGATCGTGAGGCGCAACCATTTTTCAGCAACGGGAAGCCGCGGCATCCACGGCCTGGCGCATCTCCCACGTGGTCACGTACCTGAGCTCGTGCCCGCGGAGCTTGCATTCCTGCGGCAACAACTCGAAGAGGCGGTCCAGGCCGCCGTCGAGCAGCAGCGCCCGGTAGTTTCGCTCCAGCGCCCCGTGCGTGTAGAGCTTGATAAAGACGTTGTCGCCGATGCGCGGGGCCAGTCGCAGCCATCGCCCCACCCGGTAAGCCGTCGGCAGATCCTGGTGCGCGATCTCGCCGGTCTCCAGACGCGGTTTCAGCCGCTCCGACCACCGCAAGCCCAGCGGCCCCGTAATCATGAGCAGATCGCCGCTCCCCGGTGCACCCGGCCGGACCGGCACGCCTTGATCGTATGACCGCGGCCGCAACGGATCGTCGGTCACCCAATAAATCGAATTCACGATGCGCGATTGCGTGGCCGAGGCCCCCGACGGCATCGTGAAATCCGCATAGCAGCCCAGATCGCGCAGCAGCGTGATCTCGTTGTTCAATCCACACCAGCGGCCGTCCGGCCGCGAATTATCCAGCGCCCAGTTCCCGTGAATGAAACCGAAGACCGTCCGGCCGTCGTGCTTGCGAAGCAAACCGTGGCGCGTGGAAAGTGTCTCGATAAACCCGTTCATGCGGTCGAGAAAGTTCTGCTGGCCCTCGCCATCGTGATGGATATGCACATCCACGTCGGCGATGCCCTGGCGCGTCATGGCAGCCAGCGTATCTAAAATGCCGGGGCGGTATTCCTCTTGCGGGTAGTAAAAAGTGTACTGCGGTGGCTTGCCCGCGGAGTCGGCGTGGCGCGCCGCGATCTGCGGCCAATGGCTGCTCCACACCGCGACGTGCCCCAGCGCGACCTCGTCGGACACCTTGCCGCGGTAAGGTTCCCAGTGGTCGGCGATGGCTACCCACACGCGGCTCGGCCGTGGCGCGGCCCAGTTCTTGAGCCGGCTGCGAGCGTAACCGGGGAACCACAACTCTGCGTGACGCGGAAGCCGCATGGCGTGGGAAACTTCAGAATACCATCGGCTATGTTCCGGACGAGCCGAATCCACCCGCGCCGCGCGCGGAATCTGAAAGCTTGGCTTCCACCCACTCGACGGCCTCGTATCGCGCCACAATCATCTGTGCGATGCGGTCGCCCGCCCGCACGGTGTACGCCTCGCGCCCGAGGTTCAGCAGGATGACGCGGATCTCGCCGCGATACCCCGGATCGATGGTGCCTGGTGCGTTCGGCATGGTGATGGCGTGCTTTAGCGCCAACCCGCTGCGCGGCCGCACCTGCGCTTCGTAACCGGCCGGGATCTCCACCGCGAGGCCGGTCGAAACCAGCCGCGGCACGCCTGGCTCGAGCGTCGCGTCTTCCACCGCGCGCAGGTCCATCCCGGCATCTTCCCCGGGCCCATGCGCGTAGGACGGCAGTTTCGCCGCGGGGTGAATTTTCTGGATTCGCAATTGCATCGTTTCCGCTATGATAGCGTCTTGACTCCCACGAAACGCGTCATCACCGTGGCGCCCATGCCGCCGGAGAAGAGCGCCTACGCCCTGGCCCGCTACAGCCGCTCGCCGGATTCCATCCGCGATTCCATCGATTGGGTCCGCACCCACGACTCCCAGAAGTTTCTGGAGAGTTTCTACTTTCAGTATGGCCACGCATCCATCGCCGATCTCGGCCACGCCGTGATCTGCTTCGAGGGCGTCTCCGAACTGGCCGCCACCGAAATCGAAGAGGAGCCGCTATGGGACGGTCAGGCCAAATCCTCCCGCTACCAGGATTTTTCCACTTCCGGCTTTGTCACTCCGCCCGAGTTCACGCCCGATGACGCCGCGCGCTACCAGGCCGCCGGCCAGGCGCTGCTCGCCGCCTACGCGACGGTCAAGGACCTCGCCTTTGCCTGCCTCTCGGAACGTCTCCCGCGCCCCGCCGACATGAAGCCCGACGCCTACCAGCGGAACCTGGCCGCGCGCGCCTTCGACGTCGCCCGCTATCTGCTCTTTTGGGGCGTCCCCACCAACGTCGGCCAGGTGGTCAGCATTCGCACGCTCGAAAAACAGATCCGCCGGCTGAAGGCATCCGAGTATGCCGAGTTGCGCCAATTGGGCGGGGAAATCGCGCAGGCTTGCGCCGCCGAGCCGGATTGCCGCTGGGACCCAGCCGCTGCCGCCGAGCCGCTGGCGCCTACCCTCGCCCGTCACGCCGACGCCGACGAACACGCCGTCCGGTCTCGCGACGACCTCCGCCAATGGGCCGCGCAGAATTTGCCTCCGGCCGCGCACTCCTCCAAGGATGCCGAACGCGTCGACCTCGTGCGTCCCACCCATGTTCCCGCCGATATCGCCGCCACACTGCTCTATCCTGTTACCGACCGCCCATTCCGCGAGTTGTACGAAATGACCTACGGCTGGAACGACCGCCGCCGCGCCGAGGTGATCGACCTGGCGCTGGGCTCTCGAACCTCCCGCGACGAGATCCTCGGCGGTTTCCGCGGCGGCCTTTACGCCTTCGACATGGTGATCGATGTGGGTGCTTATCGCGACCTCCATCGTCACCGCCGCTGTCAGAAACTCCGCCAGGCCTATTCCGGCCGCCTCGGCTTTGAAACGCCGCCGCTGGTTGCCGATGCCGGCGCCGGCGCGGTATATCAAACTGCCATGCAGCAGGCCTTCGCGGTAATGGCTGCCCTTCCCACGCCGGGAGCCCATTACCTGCTGCCCTTTGGGGCCCGCTCCCGCTTCCTCTTTAAAATGGATTTCGCCGAGGCCGAATACATGTCGCGGTTGCGCAGCGGCGTCAAGGGCCACTTCAGCTACCGCCAGGTTGCCTGGGACATGAAACGGAAAATGGAGGCGCTCGAACCCGAGCTGGGCCGCCTCATCGATGCCACCCCGCCCTGGGTCGAGGACCCTTTAAAACGATAAGCCGCACTTCTGACGGGATGCGCCCGAAGTCCCGGCCCACCGTCATGATTAACCGATGGCCACGTGCTGGCAACGCGTATGACAACTTCGTGATTGCCAGCGACGTTGCCCACAGATACGCTAATGGCATGCGGAGTCAACTGGCAGTAGTTCTTGTTTTTGTCCCCATCTTGGTCGGGCAGGAGCAGCCCAATGCCGATGACGTAGTGCGTCGGGTCGCCCTAGTCTACTCTCAAGCGACACAATACCATCTCGTCGGCGAAGTGAAGTTTAGCGAAACCCGGCATCGCGACGGAGCAATCGTGAATCAGGCTACTCACAGGCTCTTGATGGCGATGCAAGAACCTGATAAGGTTCACGCCGAAATGACGCCAGCCGCCGGCGAACAAGCCATTTATGTGACTTCGGACGGCAAGACGGCTTGGGCGTATTCTCCAAATCGAAACGAATACATGAAGCTGAAGCCAGGCCCGGCTCCGAAGGAGGCCGTGGGCGACTCAGACGTGAACGACGACGGGATAGTGGCTTATGCCATGCAGGTAGCTCACCAGGCGCTGCTAGCTTTCAAGCCATCGCCCGGAGACCGGGCAATCATTCTCAGAGAGGAAAAGATAGCCTTTGGCGGTGGTCGGGCGGATTGTTTCGTTGTCTCAATCCAGGGCAAGCCATCTCCCAGCTCCGTTACCACCTGGTGGGTTGACAAGATACGGTACGTGGTCCTGCGGGAGGACATTCGGAACGAATCGGGATTAGTCACCGAATCCGCAAGCACTCTTTACACCACGGCCAGCCTCAATGAGCCCTTACCGGATGCGCTATTCACGTTTACGCCACCACGTGGCGCCCGGCTCGTCCAACAAATTGGGCATTGAGGATGTGAAGCCTGAAGGGCCTAACCCGGGCAAGAATGGTGTTCCGCCGCCCCAATTGCCAAACTCCTGCGTTTGAGTTTTCCCCTGCTACCAGCCATAATGAAAGCCTCGGATTGTTGCGATGCGTAACCTGTCTTGGCTTCTCGCCGGATTGATCGCCTTGCCATTTGCGCCAGGCGCGCCTGCCCAGACCCCGGCCGTCAAGCTCAACCTGGTGATCGTGGAAGGCGACGGCGCCATCAACAACATCCGCCAGCGCACCGCGCGTGAGTCCGTCGTCGAGGTGCGGGGTGAAAACCACAAGCCGGTGGCCGGCGCCGTCATCCTGTTCGAGTTGCCCTCCCGTGGCGCCAGTGGTGAATTCCCCGGTGGCGCGCACTCCCTTTCCGTGACCACGGTGGGCCCTCCGCATTGAGAACAATATGACCACTCGACTTTTCCGGATGTTCGGTCTCGCCTTAGCTGCGGGCTCCATGCTCACAGCGCAACAGGGCTCGCTCTCAGGCCCCGTGGCGGGATTCATTTACGATAGCTCCGGCCGCGCGTTGCGGCCGATTCAAGGAGTCCCCGGCGCGTCGCTGATCGGTGACCCCATCAACCTTGGCCTGGATCTCACGGCCGCCTATGTCTCGCCCCGTCAGGATTCGGCCTTTGTAGTGTCCGCCGACGGCGCGCTCCACTTCTTCCGCCTAAATTCCGCCGGCCCCGTGGAAGCTAGTCTGAGCGGCATCAGCTTCGTTCCCCAGCGCGTGGTCTTCAGCCCGTCCGGCACTGCCGCGGCCCTCTTTACCCCTGGGAAAGCCCAGGTGTTCCAAGGCCTGCCCAGCGCTCCCGCGCTGGCCGGGTCCATCACCCTCCCGGGTTCCGCCGGCCTGCAGTCCTCACCGGCGGCCACCAGCCGCTCGCGCCAGCGCAATCCCTCCGCCGCCGATTTCGCCCTCAGCGATGACGGCGTCTATCTTCTCGGCGTCTCTGGCGGTTCCGTGCGACTCCTCAGCGTGAACGGCCAGAATCGCAGTCTGGTCCCGGCTGGCGCCGGCTCCCTGGTGGCGTTCGCCCCCGGCGGCCACGATGCCGCCGTGCTGGATCCCGCCGCGGGCCTCCTGCTCATCCGCGACGCCGCCGGCGCAGCCAGTGTGCAGACCATGGCGCAACCGGATGAGAGTCTGGCTTCCGCCGCTGGTATCGGTTTTTCGCAAGATGGCGCCAAACTTTATGTAGCCAGTTCCGCCGCCCGGGGAGTTGTGATTTTCAATCTATCCGCGAGCAGCCGCAGCACAGCTTCCTGCAGTTGCACGCCGAGCACTCTGGTGCCCATGGGGAGCCTGTTCCGTCTGAATGAATTCAGTTCCGGGCCGCTATGGCTGTTGGACACAGGCACTGCCGGCCCGCGCATCATTTTCGTGCCGGCGCGAACCGAGTAGCGTTGGCGCGTCAAGGCTCAATGTGGTACAGGCTCAGAGTTCCCGCGCCGCCCTCGACCGCGTATTCTCCGTCCGGTGAGATGGCGAACCGGTAAGGTTGCCGCTGCCTGAAAACAGAGTCTGCGCGCCAGTAGCTGCCCAGGAGAACGGTCCGCGATTTTGGGCTGCTGTAGACTGATTCTTGAGTTCAACGGCCCCGAGTGCGCACGCGCGCGCGGTTATTGTGACTTCTGACTCCTGGTCTTTTGACTTCTCAACATCGACAGCCGTTGTCGATGTTGGCGCCGCAGGCGCCTACCTCAAGTTGAATTTCTTCATCTTGTAGCGCAGCGTGTCCCGCGTGATGCGTAGCAATCGCGCCGCCTGCGTTTGGTTGCCGTTGGTCTTTTCGAGCGCCCGCGCCAGCAGGTTGCGTTCATTGTCTTCGAGCGAAAGCCCCTCCGTGGGAAGGTCCCTGCTTGCCGGAACCGCCAAGATCGTCCCCGCTTCGGGACGCGAAATCGCAATCGGCAGGCTGGCCGGCGTGATCACCGCCGACTCCTCCAGGATCATGGCCCGCTCGATGGCATTGCGTAACTCGCGCACGTTGCCCGGCCAGTCGTGCCCCATCAACAGCCTGGCCGCCGCCTCGTTCAACCCTTCTATGCTGCGCTTGAACTTGCGATTGTAATGCTCGACGAAAAACTTGGTGAGCGGCACAATGTCCTCGACGCGCTCCCGCAGCGCCGGGATCAGAATCTGGATCACGTTGAGCCGGAAGTACAGATCCTGCCGGAACGCCCCTTCTTTCACGGCTTCGCGCAGGTTCTTGTTGGTGGCCGCCACCACCCGCAGATCCAGTTTGATGTCTTTCAGGCCGCCCAGCCTGCGAAAAGTCTGCTCTTCCAGCACCCGCAGCAGCTTGGCCTGCAACATCAATGGGATTTCGCCGATTTCGTCCAGGAACAGCGTGCCCTTGTCGGCCAGTTCGAAAATGCCCCGTTTTTGCGAACGCGCATCCGTAAAAGCGCCCTTTTCATACCCGAACAGTTCGCTCTCCAGCAGCGAATCGGGAATGGCCGCGCAGTTAATCGCGATAAACGGCTCTGCCTGGCGCACGCTCTGGTAATGCAGCGTCTTGGCGATCAGATCCTTGCCGGTGCCGTTTTCGCCTTCAAGCAGAATCGTAGTGGCTTCGCTGGCCGCCACCCGACGCACAAAATTCAGCACCTCCCGCATGGACGGCGATTCGGCGATCACTTCCCGATTCTGGGGCGCCGCCTCGTCGGTGATGTCCTTGATCGTGGCCACCACTCCACTGAGGTTGCCGGCCTCGTCGAACATTTGCGTAGTGCGCATCACCACCAGCCGTTCCATGCCGTTGGCGGTGTGCAACCGCACCGTGGAATGAGGCGCGGCGGGCGCTTGGTTCAGCCCCACCAGAACGCCGCAACCGGGTTCGCAGAGCTCACATTTAAAAACATCCTGGCAGTGCTTTCCCAGCATTTCCTCCGCGGAAACGCCAAACAGTCTCTCCGCTGACCGGTTGACACCGGTAATCCGGAACTCCGGATCATAAAGGACTAAAGCATCCGAAAGCTGGTCAAACACGGATTCGAGCACGCTGGTCTTCTGCCAGCCTGAGATGAGCTTAGACACGGTACGTACTTGAATTATATCAAGCGATTTGGGGGAATTGGCCCATGATGCCGCTATTTCAGGGGCAATGCCCCCATTTCCGATGACGGATATTCCTTCAAACCCGCTGCTGCGTTTGAAGATAGATGCGTGGTGATGCAATTGCTACCTTGCCGGGTGGAGGCATCATGTCCCATTGGAAGATTACTTTGCCCGCTGTCATATTGCTGGGCGGTTTCCTGGTTTGCTCCACGGCCTCGTATGGCAAACCGGAATACAGCAAGACTACTAAGAAGGCTTGCACTTACTGCCATGAGAAGAACGTCCCCGCCGATAAGGACGCCATGAACAAGAATTTGACCGACGCCGGCAAGTATTACGCGAAGAATAAATCCCTGGACGGCTACGTCGAGAAGAAGTAACTGCCGATGGAAGGCGGAGGCGTGGAGTCGTGCAATGATGCAAACGGTTCAGCTTTCGATTGCTGATGGCCAGTACGCTGCAACGGTTCGGGACGCCTTGAGCCGCAGCTGCGCCTGGAACATCCAGCCCGTCGATCGCCCCGACCTGACGCAGCATTGTGTGATGGTCCTGGACGAACAATCGTTCAGGCGGCTGCCCCTCCCCCTCTCCAACCCTGAGCGGGTTGTCTTGATCACCTGCCACAATCCGCAGGATCCTCAATTCCTTGCTCAAGCTTGGGAGGCCGGGATTGTCTCCGTTGTCTCGGAGCAAGATTCCCTGAGCACCGTTCTGCTGGCCATCATGGCTGCTGCCTTGCGCATCGCAAAACCCCCTAGTTCGGAGGTAGCAGGCGAAATAACCCACACAATCAGTCCAGAATCTGCGTCAATAGCCCCACTTCATCGGCATTGCGGCCCAAAACGTTGCAAAATCCCATAGTTTGGTTTGCGCCCACTTGGACTTCGGCGTGCATTGCTCTTTGCTTAGGCGAAAGGAGATTCAGATATGGATCGGTCATTATCAGAACTGGAGGATCTGGTCCGCAACCGAATCTGCGGTGTTTGTACCGAACGTACCGTAGAGGGTCAGTGCGGCCTGGAACAACCCTCCAGTTGTGCCTTGTTCCGTCTGTTTCCCCAAGTAGCCCAAGCCATTCAGTCTGTCCACAGCGACGACATCCAGCAGTATATCGAAGCCATTCGCCGCAACGTCTGCTCGGTTTGTGCCGAGCAGGCTCAAGACGGCTCCTGCGAAACCCGGCAACAGGTCCAGTGCGCCCTGGATGCGTATCTGCTTTTGGTTGTGGATGCCATCGAAGAAGCCACCGGCAAGACTTTCAATCAGCGCGGCTTGGGCAGTGCGGGTATTCCACCCACCGCCCGCTCAAGGCCGCAAATTCAATTGTAATTTGAAGTAACTATAGGTCTAAATCTGGAGATGAGCTTATGAATATCAATTTGCGTCCGTTCCTATATGTCTTTATCGTTCTGGCCGTTGCAGTGATTGTGCTGGTGATACGGCGCAAGGTCGTTGCAAGCCATGAAGACGACATCCTGCACGTGCTCGATGGCGGCGGCCTTGAGCAACCCGTGGTTGCCAAGAAGCTCGATCAGATCGATAAGTATGGCAAAATCCTCACCGTGATCGCCGTGGTTTACGGTATCCTTCTGGGCATTGCCTACGCGTACCAGGCCTGGATTCAGACATCTCAAGTGGGAGTGTAACTGTCATGAAGGACCGGGCACTTCGAACCTTCCGCCAAGCGCTCGGCTCTGCTCTATTCGGCCTCTGGCTCATCCTGGCCGTCGTCAATGCCCATGCGGCGGACCAGGCTGCGGACTGCTCTTCCTGCCATGACCAGGCCCAGAAGCTCGCAAAGAGCGCCCACGCCGGGTTGCCCTGCGACACTTGCCACGAATCCCACGACCAATATCCTCACCCCGCCAACATCCCCAAACCCCAATGCGCCAGTTGCCATCCGGACCAGGCCGGCGACTATGCCCTCGGCGTTCACGGCCTGGCCCGCAAAAATGGCAACGAAGGCGCCCCTGATTGCGCTATGTGCCACGGCAGCGCCCACGAATTGCTATACCCGCAGTCCGAGGAGTTTCGTAAGGCCGTCCCCGACACTTGCGGCATGTGCCACAGCGAAGTCGTCGATCAATACCGCGCCAGCGTGCATGGCCAGGCCCTCGCCCGGGGAGTCACCCAGGCGCCCATCTGCAACGATTGCCATGGCGAACACAAGATCCTCAAGCCCGGCAACACCTCTTCCATGGTCAACCCCACGCACATTCGCGATACCTGCGGCAGTTGCCACGGAGATGTGCGGCTGACCAGCTCTTTTGGGCTTCCCTCCGACCGCGTAATCAGCTTTGACGCTTCCTACCACGGCCTCGCCGACAAGGCCGGCTCCCAAACCGTAGCCAACTGCTCGAGTTGCCACGGGGTGCATAACATCCTGCCGTCATCCGATCCCAAGTCGACCATCAATCCGAAAAACCTGCCCAAAACTTGCGGCCAATGCCACGCTGGCGCCGGTACCCGTTTCGCCATCAGTCAGGTGCACATCACCGAAAAATCCGAAACCCCGGTGCTGCGCTGGGTGCGTCAGTTCTACCTGCTGCTAATCCCCGTCACCATCGGCCTCATGATGCTGCACCAGGGCGGCGATTGGATCCGCAAGCTGGTCAAACTGCGCTTTCAAAGCCGGGTTGCGCAACCCGGCCGGATTGCCGCACCCGGCCATGGCGAGCTTCGCATGTTGCCCTTCGAACGCCTCGAGCACGCCGTCCTGGCGCTCTCCTTCTTCACCCTGGTCTGGACCGGCTTCGCCTTGAAATATCCCGACGCCTGGTGGGCGCGCCCCCTGCTGATGATGGAAGGCAGGTACGCCGTGCGCAGCCTGATCCACCGCGTCGCCGCCGCCGTGTTCACGGCCGTCGCCGTCACCCACCTGGTCTCGCTGACGGTCAACAGCAAGCTGCGCCATCACTGGAAAGAGATGCTGCCCAAAATGGACGACCCGCGCGAGGCGCTGGCTGGCTTCGCCTACAACATCGGCTTGGGTTCCGAGGCGCCGCCCCGTTCGTCGCACAGTTACATCGAGAAGGCCGAGTATTGGGCCGTGGTCTGGGGCGCGGTCGTCATGGCTGCTTCCGGAGCGTTTCTTTGGGCCAACACGCTGGTCATGAGATTCCTGCCCAAGAGCTGGCTCGACGTCGCTACCTCGGTTCACCTGTACGAAGCCATCCTCGCCACCCTGGCGATCGTGGTGTGGCACTTCTACTCCGTCATCTTCGATCCCGACGTCTACCCGCTCAACACAGCTTTCCTGACTGGATATAGTGTAAAAAAGAAGGAGCATTCACGGGAGCGCGAGCCCGCCAAGAGCGCGGGAGACTGATACCCAAAGCATGACACCCGCTCAATTCGACACAAGCCGCCGGGGCTGGCTGTCTCCGTTCGTCTACCTGTCAAACAACTGGATCAGCCTCGCCGGCGTGGTCATCGTGACCACCACTGTAGTCTTCTGGCTCTTCCTGCTGCCCACCACCTTGAAGGGCGAAGCCGCCAGCCCCTACATCGGCATCCTGGTATTTCTAGGCCTGCCGGCGCCTTTCTTTGCGGGCCTGATCATGATTCCGCTGGGCATCTGGCTCAAGCGCAAGCGCGAGGGCCGCAAAGGCATTTATCCGCCCGGCTTCCCGCCGCTCAACTGGCACAGCGCCGAACTGCGCAAGCTGGTCTACTTCGTCTCCGCTACCACCCTGGTCAACCTTGCGATCGCCAGTCAGTTCGCCTACGGCGCGGTCAATTATATGGATTCGGTGACCTTCTGCGGCCAGACCTGCCACACCGTCATGCAGCCCGAATTCACCGCCTACCAGAATTCTCCCCACTCCAACGTGGAGTGCGTGAAGTGCCACATCGGCCCCGGCGCCGGCTGGTTCGTCCGCAGCAAACTCTCCGGCGTGGGCCAGGTATTTGCCGTCACGTTTCACACCTATCCCGAGCCCATCCCCACCCCGGTCACCAACCTGCGTCCCGCCCGCGAAACCTGCGAGCAATGCCACTGGCCGCAGAAGTACGGCGAAGACCGCGTGAAAGTCATTTCCAAATATGCCGACGATGAAACCAACAGCCTCACCAAGACTGTCCTGCTGATGCGGATTGGCGGCGGAAATAATGGCGTTGGCATCCACGGGACCCACCTCGGCCCGGGAGTCGTGATCCGCTACGGCCATTCTGACGAAGCCCGCCAGACCATCCCTTGGGTGGAATACGACGACAACGGCAAGAAAACCGTCTACGCCACTCCCGACGCCAAGCCCGATGGCGCTGGTCTCACCAAGCGCACCATGGACTGCATGGATTGCCACAACCGCCCGTCGCACAGCTTCGACCTTCCCGACCGCGCCGTGGATAATGCCATGCACGACGGCTTGATTTCCTCGGCGCTTCCCTTCGCCATGAAGAAGTCCGTGGAAATCCTCAAAGCGCCCTACCTCTCACGGGCAGAAGCCGACCAGAAGATCCCCGCCGCGTTTGCCCAGTTTTATCAGCAGAACTACCCTGCCATCTGGAGCGTCCGCCAGCCGGAAGTCGCATTGTCCGCGAAAGAACTGGTCGCCATCTATGACCGCAACATCTTTCCCGAAATGAAGGTCAATTGGGGCATCTATCCCGTTAATATCGGTCACACCGATTCCCCCGGCTGTTTCCGTTGCCACGACGGCTCGCACGCCCCCAAGACCGGGGACGCCATTACCCAGGACTGCAACGCCTGCCACAACATCCTGGCGATGGATGAAGCCAACCCTAAGGTGCTCACAGACCTCGGTATTGTAGAAAGCAAGTCCGCCCATAAGTAGCCGTCAGGGGGACAGGCCTCCTGGCCTGTCTGTGTTGATTTTGACGTTTGCAGGTGAATAATAGGCTGGCTCAGGCCCGTCCCGCTGAAATTTTCAACAATAAGGCTTCACATGTTGACGGAAAATCCTACAGATGTTATACAGAGAATAGGGTCTTAATTTCTGTTATGGCTCATCGAATGGCCATTCCGTGGCGCCTCCTGGTGGCAGCCGGTTTGCTGGCCGCGGCCCTCCCGGCGCAGCCGTCCAAGCCGCTCCCCGGTTCCGACGATTGCCTCGGCTGTCATGATGCCGGGGTCCGTGTGGGCAAGCGGGAGCCCGGCGTCCCTCCGCCATTCGACGCCACCGCACTCAAAGCTTCCCCGCACGCCGACCTGGAATGCGCCGCCTGCCACGCCGAGCTCGCCAAGAAAGAATTCCCTCATGCGGAAAAGCTGGCCAAAGTGGACTGCGGCACGTGCCACCCCGATGAGCAGACCCAATACACCGCCAGCCTCCACGGGAAGGCCTCGGCGCGCGGCGACAGCACCGCGCCCGGCTGCAAAACCTGCCATGGGGCGCACAACATCCTGCTCCCCTCGAACCCCAAGTCTCCCACCTCCACCATGGAGATCCCCGGCCTCTGCGGCCGGTGCCACCAGGCAGGCACCGCCGTCAGCGAGACGCACGACATCCCGCAAACCAACATCCTGGGAAACTACACCGACAGTCTCCACGGCCAGGCGCTCTTCGCTAAGGGTCTCACCGTCGCCGCCGTCTGCACCAGTTGCCACACCGCGCACTTCGTGCTGCCCCACACCGACCCGCGCTCGTCCATCGCCAAAAACAACATCGCCACCACGTGCCGCAAGTGCCACGGCCGGATCGAGGACGTGCACCGCAAAGTAATCAACGGCCAGCTCTGGGAATCCGGTCCGAACATGATTCCGGCCTGCGTCGACTGCCACGAGCCGCACAAAGTGCGCCAGTTCTCCTACACCGAGGGCATGGCGGACAGAGACTGCCAGAGCTGCCACGGCAATCCCAACCTCAAGGTAACGCGCGGCTCGAAGACCGTCTCGCTGTTCGTCGATAAAGCCGAGCTGGACACCTCCATCCACCACGCCCCGCCCAGCCACCCGGGAACGCCCGTCGCTTGCGTGCAGTGCCATACCGGCGGCACGCCGGCCCACAAACGGCCTTGCGATACCATTTCGGCGAAGGTCGATTGTTCCATCTGCCACCCTACTCAGGTCAACGACTATCACGAGAGCACCCACGGCACGCTCGCCGCGCAAGGCAGCCACGACGCTCCCACCTGCCAGGATTGCCACAGCCCGCACCACACCCTGGCCAAAAACGACTCGGCTTCGCCGACGTTCTCGCGCAACGTCCCCGCGCTCTGCGCTCAGTGCCACCAGACCGGCCACAAAGCCGCCCTGCGGTACACCGGCAAGCAGACCAACATCATCGAGAATTACACCGAGAGCATCCACGGCAAGGGCCTCCTGCAATCCGGATTGACGGTCACCGCGGCCTGCACCGCCTGCCACACCGCACACCACGAGCTGCCCGCGAGCGACCCGCGCTCCAGCGTCTATCGCTCCAACATCGCCACCACGTGTGCGCAATGCCATCGCGGCATCTACGAACAATTCAGCGCCAGCGTGCACAGCCCCAACGTGACCAAGTCCGGGAAACCACTCCCGGTGTGCGCCGATTGCCATTCGGCCCACAGCATCGAGCGCACCGACCGAACCGATTTCCGGCTGAACATCATGGAGCAGTGCGGCCGCTGCCACCGGCAGATTACCGAGGCCTACTTCGAAACCTTCCACGGCAAGGTTTCCAAGCTGGGCTACCTGCAGACCGCCAAGTGCTACGACTGCCACGGCTCGCACGACATTCTGCCCGTCACCGACCCGCGCTCCCGCCTCAGCCGCAATAACATCGTCAACACCTGCGGCAAGTGCCACATGGGCTCGCACCGCCAGTTCGCCGGTTACCTGACCCACGCCACCCACCACGACCCGCAAAAGTATCCATTCCTCTTCTATACCTTCTGGGGCATGACCACCCTCCTCGTAGGCACGTTGGTAATCTCCGGCACCCACACGCTGGCCTGGCTCCCGCGCTCGCTCCAATACCGCAAGGAAGCCCGGAGCGGCCACGGCGAAAGCGGTGTTTACGTGCGCCGTTTCCGCCCGTTCTACCGCAACCTGCACCTGATGGTGATCGCGAGCTTCCTCGGCCTCGCCCTCACCGGCATGACGCTGAAGTTCTCCTACGCCCCCTGGGCCAAGTTCCTGGCCCGCCTGCTGGGAGGCTTCGAAGCCGCGGGACTCATCCACCGCTTCTGCGCAGTCCTCACCTTCACGTATTTCGGCCTACACCTCTACGATCTGGTGAAGCAGCAGCGCAAGAGTGGCAAATCCTGGCTGAGGTATATCACCGGTCCTGAGAGCATGCTGTTCAATGGCCGTGACCTGCGCGAGTTCGTCGGCTCCATGAAATGGTTCATGGGCCGCGGCGAGCGCCCGCCATACGGCCGTTGGACCTACTGGGAAAAATTCGATTACTTCGCCGTCTTCTGGGGTGTGGCCATCATTGGCTTTACCGGTCTCATGCTCTGGTTCCCCGAAGCTTTCACCCGAATCTTTCCCGGCTGGATGGTGAACGTAGCCACCACCATCCACAGCGACGAAGCCCTGCTCGCGGTCAGTTTCATCTTCGTGATTCACTTCTTCAACACGCACTTTCGCCCCGAGAAGTTCCCTATCGACACGGTGATCTTCACCACCGGCATGCCGATAGAAGAATTCAAGCGCGACCGCCCCCGCGAGTACCAGGAAATGGTAGACGCCGGGACGTTGCAAGACAATCTGATACCCGCCCCGCCGGAGCGTTCGCAGCGCTTCTGGCGCCGCCTGGGCTTCACCGCGCTGGGTCTGGGCATGCTGATGATCGGGCTGATCCTGTATGCGATGATCTTTGCGTACCGGTAGGGGTGGCTGACAACGCGGGGCTGTCAGACGCCGGCTGGAAAGCCGGCGTTGGGCCGGAGGCCCGTTCTACGGCCAAGTTGCTGCAATCGGTGAAGGCTTCTGTTTGCCTGACTCTACTTCTCTAGCGGCAGCCCCGAGTCCTTCAACGCGCTCCAGCCGCCATCCAGCGAAATCGCGCCGGTGTAGCCCATCTTCTGAAGGCTCTCCGCCGCCAGCGCCGAACGGAACCCGCCACCGCAATAGAGCACCAGCGTGGTTGCCTTGTCCGGATAGCGCGTCTCGATGTCGCGCTCGATAATCCCGCGGCCCAGATGCACCGCGCCGGCCATGTGCCCGGCTGCCCACTCGTTGTCTTCGCGCGTATCCACCAGCACGTACGGTTTGCCCGCCGCCGCCATCTTTTTGAAGCCTTCGATATCGGTGTGCTTCACGTGCGCTTTGGCGTCGTCCACCAGTTTCAGAAATCCCGGATTATGTGCCATCGCATCTCCTCATTCCACCCGCGCAATCTTCGCTCCCACCCTTGCCAGTTTCACCTCGATCTTCTCATAGCCCCGGTCGATGTGGTACACCCGGTCGATCACCGTTTCGCCGCGCGCCACCAGCGCACCCAGCACCAGCGAAGCGCTGGCGCGCAGGTCCGATGCGATCACGCCCGCGCCCGTCAGCTCGCGCGGTCCCGCCACAATCGCCTGTTTGCCGTCCAGCCGGATATTCGCACCCATGCGCGCCAGCTCCTGCGCGTGCATGAAGCGGTTTTCGAAAATCGTCTCCACGATGATGGCGATCCCGTCGCCTTGCGTCATCAGCGCCATGTACTGCGCCTGCAAGTCGGTGGCGAACCCGGGATACTCCTCGGTGGTCATGTCCACCGAGCGCAACCGCCCGCCGCCGCGCACCCGCAAACTGGTCGAGTCCGGCTGTGTCACGCCCACGCCAGTCTGTTGCAGCTTGGACACAAGCGCGCCCACGTGCTCCGGCACGCAGCCCGTCACCGTCAGATCGCCGCCCGTAATGGCTCCCGCGAGCAGGAAAGTCCCCGTCTCGATGCGGTCCGCGATGATCGTGTGCTCCGCCCCGTGCAGCCGCTCCACGCCCTCCACCTTGATCGTCGATGTGCCCCCGCCTTCAATCCGCGCGCCCATCTTGACCAGCAGCTCCGCCAGGTCGGCCACCTCCGGCTCGCGTGCCGCGTTGCGCAGCACCGTTTCGCCCTTGGCCAGCGCGGCGGCCATCATCAAATCTTCGGTGCCCGTGACCGTGATGCGGTCGAAGTGGACCACCGCGCCCCTCAGCCCTTCCGGCGCCACCGCCTCGATATACCCATGCGACTGGTTGATGCGCGCGCCCAGTTGTTCCAAGCCGAATATGTGCAGGTTGATGGGCCGCGCCCCAATGGCGCAGCCTCCCGGCAGCGATACCCGCGCCCGGCCGCACCGCGCCAGCAGCGGCCCCAGCGCCAGGCTGGAGGCGCGCATGGTCTTCACCAGCTCGTACGGCGCTTCCGCGCAAACGATCGTCGGCGTCTCCAGGCGCACCGTTTCTCGATCCACGTCAACCTTGGAGCCGATATCCACCAGCAGCCGTTGCATGGTGCGGATATCCCGCACCGCGGGAACGCGCCGCAGCGTCACAGGTTCCTCGGTGAGCAGCGCCGCGGCCAGCGCCGGCAGCGCCGAATTCTTTGATCCGCTCACGGGGATTTCCCCTTCGAGCGCGATCCCGCCCTTGATCACGAACTTATCCATTCAGAGCCTTGGCAACCCTTCCCTTCGCCGCGGCCAGGCGCCGTTCCGCATCCTCGCGGCTCACGCCGCCCTTGGCCATCACGATCGCCACGCGCACGCTTCCGCCGGCCTTTGCCAGCCACTCGCCCGCACGCTCCACGGAAATCCCGGCCGCCTGCGCGATGATGCGCCGTGCGCGGTCGCGCAGCTTCTGGTTCTTGGGCTGAACGTTCACCATCAGGTTGCCGTAAACGTAACCTAACCGCACGAACGCCCCGGTAGAGAGCATGTTGAGTACCAGTTTCTGCGCCGTCCCCGCTTTCATCCGCGTGGACCCGGCCACCACCTCAGGCCCCACCAGCGGCGTAATCGCAATCTCCACCGCGCGCGCCAGTTCGGAATCCGGCGTGCAACTGATCCCCACCGTCACCGCCCCCAACCGCCGCGCCAGCTCGACCGCGCCCAGCACATACGGGGTGCGCCCGCTGGCCGCAATCCCCACCAGCACATCGCCGCCGGTGAATCCGCGGGCCTCCAGGTCGCGCGCGCCAATCGCGGGATCGTCTTCCGAGGTTTCCGTGGCCTGGCTCAGCGCCGCTTCCCCGCCCGCGATGATCCCCTGCACCATCTCCGGCGGAACGTTGAACGTCGGCGGGCACTCCGAGGCGTCCAGCACTCCCAGCCGCCCGCTGGTCCCCGCGCCGAGATAAAACAGCCGCCCGCCGCGTTCGAATGCCTCGACGATCGCATCCACCGCCCGCGCAATCGCCGGAATCTCGCGTTCCACCGCGCCCGCCACCTTGCGGTCTTCCGCATTCATGATGCGCAGAACGCCTTCCGTGCTCAGCGTATCGATGGACGCCGATGCCGGGTTGGTTTGTTCCGTCAAGAGTTTTTCGAGCCCGGCCATCGTCCTATCTTAACGCTCCGCGTCGCGGCCCCATTCCCGATCGGGCTATATTCAAATGAGTGCGCTATTTTCTCACCGGCCGTCAGCCTCCCGCCACGTCCATCCTGCTGGTGGAAAGCGGCTCGCGCGGCATTCTCGAGCGCGTTATCCCCGGCTTGCTGACCTCCTGGGGCAAGGAAGCCGTCATCGATCTGGTCACCTGCTACGCCACCCTGCCCGCTGGCTTCCCGCCCGCAACCCGCCTCTATCGCGTCGCCGATTATCGCGGCCGCGAAGGCCGCGGCAAGCTCTATCGCGAGCTGGCCCGCAACCACTATTCGCACTTGGGGCTAGTCTGTTCGGCCGAACCGCTCATGACCAAGTGGAAATGGATGCTGGCCGCGCGCGTCCCCGCCAAGGTTTTCCTCATTAACGAAAACGCCGATTATTTCTGGCTCGACCGCATGCACTTCCTGGCCGGCTGGGGCTTTGTGATGCTGCGCACCGGTCTGGCCGGTGCGGGAGCCGTGCGCATCCTGGCGCGCGTCTTTTCTTTTCCCTTTACATTGCTGTACCTGCTGCTCTATGCCGCCGCGGTCCACACGCGGCGAGCCCTTCGAGGTTGATCTATGAAACGTATCCAGGTAAGTGAAACCGGCGGTCCCGAAAAGATGCAATTGGTCGATGTACCCACGCCCGTCCCGGGTCCCGGGCAGGCGCTGGTGCGGATCGCCTCGAGCGGCGTCAACTTCATCGACGTCTATTTCCGCACCGGCCTCTATAAGGCCGATCTTCCGGTCACGCTCGGCAGTGAAGCCGCCGGCACGGTCGAAGCCATCGGTCCCGGCGTCACCGAGGTCGCCCCCGGCGACCGCGTGGCCTACGCCATGGCGCGCGGCTCCTATGCCGAGTATGCCGCCGTCCCCGCCGCGCTACTCGTCAAGCTGCCCGCCCGTCTCGATTTCCAAACCGCCGCTGCCGCCATGCTGCAAGGCATGACTGCGCACTACCTCACGCACTCCACATTCCCTTTGAAGAGCGGCGACACCTGCCTGGTCCACGCCGCCGCGGGCGGCGCTGGTGGCCTTATCGTGCAGATGGCCAAAATGCTCGGCGCGCGCGTCTTCGGCACCGTCTCCACCCAAGCCAAGGCGGAAATCGCGCGCTCCCAAGGCGCCGACGAAGTCATCATCTACACCGAACAGGATTTCGAAGCCGAAGTGAAGCGCCTCACCGCCGGCCGCGGCGTCGACGTGGTCTACGATTCCGTCGGCAAGACCACCTTCGACAAGAGCCTCAACTGCCTGCGCCCGCGCGGTCTCATGGCGCTCTTCGGTCAATCGAGCGGCCCCGTTCCGCCCTTTGACCCCGCCATCCTCAACGCCCGCGGCTCGCTATTCCTCACCCGCCCCGGCTTGGCCAACTACGTAGCCACGCGCCAAGAGTTGCTGTGGCGCGCCGGCGACGTGCTCGGCTGGCTCGATTCCGGCAAGCTCAAGCTCCGCATCTACCGCGCCTATCCCCTGGCCGATGCCGCCCAAGCCCACCGCGACCTTGAAAGCCGCAAAACCGCCGGCAAGCTCATCCTCACCGTGCCCTAGACCCTGATGACCCTTCAGGCCAAGCTGACGCTCGGTATCGTGCTGCTGGTCACCATCGTGGTGGCGCTCATTTCCGCCGTCGATCTGGCCGGCATTATGCAGAATGAGTTTGAGAACACCCTGCAGCGCGCCAACGTGGTTCAGTTGGTCGCCATCGCCGACGTCGAGCAGGCACTCAACCGTCCGCGGGCGCTGCCCTTCCCCGGCGCGCTCCAGACCCCCGACCTCTTCGACCGCCTCCGCAGGGTGATGGCCTCCTCGCCGGTGATTGACGAAGTGGCCGTTGTCGACCCGAATGGCCAGATCCTTGCCGACAGCTTCCCCGACCGCCAGGGCGAATCCTGCCCGAGCTATCCCGATCTCACTCGCCTGGTCAATCGGCAAGGCTGGTTCGACAAGCTGCGCGTGCTGCTGCGCCGCAACGCCGGCAACCTCCAGATCGAACAGGAATTGGGCCCTCCGCGAATCTTTGTGCGCGTCATCGTGGCCCCAGCCTTCATTCGCGATGCCATCAGGCCGGCTCTGAACCGGAGCGCTGATGTCGCGCTCACTTCCGTCATCGGCGCCATCTGTATCACCTTCTTGTTTTCCGCCTTCGCTTTCCGCCCGCTGGGCCGCCTGCGCCGCCAGCTCGACCTACTCGCATCCGGCGACTACGCGCCGCCCGAACCCGCCACCGGCTCTCGCTCGAACGACGAAGTCTCCATCATGGCCTCCAAGGTCAGCCTCCTCGGAGAACGCTTGCGCGGCGCGCAATTCGAAGTCTCCGACCTCCGCGGCAACATGGACCGCCTGCTGCGCGATCTCGAAGACGCCGTCTTCATCTTCAACCGCGAACGCCACCTGGTCTTCGCTTCCGGCTCGGTCGACAGATTCCTCGGCCGCAACCGCTCCACTCTCTCCGGCCAATCCATCGCCGAAATCTTCCCGCCTTCCACCAACCTCGGCCTCCTCATCGACGAAGCCGCCTACGCCGGCATCCACATCCGCAACCGCCGTATCCCGCTCACCGCCGCGCCCGAGAGCGCTTCCGTGCTTCTCTCCGTCGACCTGCTCGAAGCTCAGCCCGGCGCAGCCAACCCCCGCGGCGGCCTCATCGTCCGTCTGCGCGATCCCGAGGCCCAGCGCCAGATCGGCCGCCAGCTCCAGACCGCCGACCGCCTCGCCGCCATCAGCCGCGTCTCCGGCGGTGTCGCCCACGAGGTCAAAAATCCGCTGAATGCCATCCTCCTCCACGTGGAAGTCGCCCGCAGCAAGCTCGCCCGTGGCGATTCCGCCGTCGAACCCCAAATGGAGATCATCTCCCGCGAAATCCTGCGGCTCGATCGCGTCGTCAAGACCTTCCTCGATTTCACCCGCCCCGTCGAGCTCAAACTGCGCCCGGTTCTTCTGCGACAAATCCTCGGCGAAATCGTCGACCTGGCGCGCCCCCAGGCCGCCGCCGCCAACATTCAGGTCGTCGCCGGGCTGGAGGACTCGGCTGCCGATGGTGTCGATGGCGTCGAAGTCAGCGTCGATAGCGACCTCCTCAAACAGGCCGTCCTCAACGTCGTCGTCAACGCCATCGAGGCGATGCCCGGAGGCGGCGAGCTGCGCTTTGAAGCCTCCGCCACCAATGACACTGCCGAAATCCGCATCTCCGATACCGGCCCCGGCATTCCGCCCGATCTGAAGGAAAAGGTCTTCCGCCTGTACTTCACCACCAAGACCGGCGGAAGCGGCATCGGCCTGGCCATGACTTTCCGGATCGTGCAATTACACGATGGTACAATCGACTTCAGCAGCGAACCGGGCAAAGGCACTACCTTTGTGATCCGTCTGCCGCTTGCGGTGTGACCGAGCGATTCCGAATGAAACCAGTGGAAGCAATCCTGGCCGCCGCCCTGGTGCTTGGTCTGGCCGGTTGTGCCGCGCGCGCCAAACCAGCCGTCACGGCCGCTGCGCCGGCGGCTCCCGCGCCGCCACCCCAGCCGCTTTCCATTCCCCAAACCCAAGTCGATTTGCCGCGGCCGCAACCTCTCGATCCCGATGCGCTCTCGACCGCGCCGCCAGCCGCTGCCCCGCCTGCGGCCAACAAGCCGCCGCAGCCCACGAAGCGTCCAGCCACGCCGCCGCCCGCCGAAGCGGTCCGGCCTCCCATTCAGGAAATCCTGTCCGCCAACGAGCAGCAGCGGTTGCGGGGGTCCGCGCAGGAACACCGGAATCAGGCTCTCCAACTGGTCGCGCAGGCCCGGCGCCGCAGCCTCACCGCCGCCGAACAAGCTCTCGTCACCCGCATCAATCAGTTTGTCAAGAGCTCCAGCGACGCTGAAAAGAACGGCGATCTGCGCTCCGCCGACGACCTCGCCGCCCGCGCCCACATCCTCGCCAAGGAGCTTCAGAATGGCAAATAACCCGCCGGTCTCTCAAGTAACGGTGGGGCAGGCGATTTCGCCTGCCAACGAATTCGACGAGCGCCGGCGCGCCCTTGCCGCCTCACTCGCCGCCCGCAAGCTCGACGCTTTGCTCGTCTCCTTCGGCCCCAACCTGCGCTACCTCTCCGGCTTCACCGGCAGCAACGCCCTGCTGCTCGTCCAGCCCACCCACTCCATTCTGTTTACCGATCCGCGCTACCAGATCCAGGCCGCGCAGGAAGTCTCCTGCACGGTCGCCATCGCCAAGGGTCCATTGGAGGCCGATCTGGTTGCCGCCATCGCCCGCCACCGCGTCAAGCGCATCGGTTACGAGCCAGCGCTGATGAGCTGCGAAACCTTCCGCTCGCTCGAATCGCACCTGCCCGCCAAAGCCTCGCTGGTTGCGGCCGGCGGCTCGGTCGAGCAGATGCGCATGGTCAAGTCGCGCTCCGAGATCGAGCGCATCCGCCGCTCCGTTCTCACCAACTCGCGCGCCTTCGAACAAACCGTGCCGCGCGTGCGCCCCGGCATCACCGAGCGTGATCTCGCCGCCGAGCTCGAATACCGCATGCGCCGCCTGGGCGCCGAAAAGCCGGCGTTTGAGACCATCGTCGCCTCTGGCGTGCGTTCCGCGCTGCCGCATGCCCAGCCCACTGGCGCCCGCCTCCAGCCCGGCCAACTGGTGGTGGTCGATATGGGCGCTCTCGAAGACGGTTACTCGAGCGACATGACCCGCATGTTGTACCTGGGAACTCCCACCGCCAAAGCGAAGCGCATCTATCGTGCCGTGCTTGAAGCGCAGTTGGCCGGTATCGACGCCGTCCGCGCCGGAGCCCGCACCGCCCAAGTGGATGCCGCCGCGCGCGATGTTCTCAAACGCTATGGCCTCGATCGCGCGTTCATCCACTCCACCGGCCATGGACTGGGACTGGAAATCCACGAGCCGCCGCGGCTCGGTAAGAGCGACAAAGGCCGTCTGCAGGCCGGCATGGCCATCACCATCGAACCCGGCGTTTACCTGGAAGGCTTCGGAGGCATCCGCATCGAGGACACCGTCGTCGTCACCGAAAAAGGCTGCGAGATCCTCACCCCCACCAGCAAAGAGTTGCGTGTGATCTAGTTGTCCGCAATAGCGAACTCTGGCCCGTCCGCGAGCCATTTTCCGAGAAGCCCGCCTATTGTCCACAACTGCTGTCAGCCACGATGCGGTGCATGTCCAGCGAGTAAGGTCGCCGAGCATTCCTCGTGTGTTCTCCCCCTGGCACTCTGCGCGTCTGGGCGGAGTTTGAGGCCGAGAGTTATGATCAGTTTGGCTTCACGTAGATCTGAAAGGGCTGGCTCGCTCCGCCGCCGGCATTGCAGCGCAGCGTGTAGGCCGCCACGGTTCCGTTGCCCACGGTCGCCTGAAAGTTGACCTGCACGATCCCGAACGGCAGGCCAGGCGCGGCACCGGCGTACGATGGCGCAATGTCCTGGTTGGCGGCGACGTCGTGGATCGTGCAGCATTGGAAGTCGAACGCCGTGGTAGCGATGGCGCCGTCAGTGCCGATTGCCGACGCCCCGATGCCGGTCGCCCAGATGGACAAGTAGGACCCAGCAGCTGCGGGGTTGGACGCAGAATTGAGGCTGCCATCCTGGTTGAGGACGCCTGTGAACACAGCCGGCAGCGCGGCGTAGACCGGCAAGGAGAACACGGGTAGAGCGACGCCGCCTGCCGTCACCTGTGCCGCAGCCAAATTCGCGTTCTGCAACCCGATGGGCGCGATGGCATTGATCTGCGTCGGGGAGACATACAGTAGCGGTGCGGGGATGCCATTCATGGTCACCTGCACCCCGCTGAGCGTGGTGGGCAGCAGACCGCCGGGTCTGAGCGATGCCGTGACCGGAGACGGGGTGAAGTTGACTCCGTAGATGGACACCACCTCGGCCGGGGCCACTACTGCGCTTGGATACGCAACCGCGGCGCTGCTGAGACCGAAGACACGCGTCGCCGGTGGTCCTCCGGGCGTGAGCGTCGAGACAAGGCCCGCAATACTGTCCGCGCAGTGAATCGTGCCACGCTGATCGATAGCCAGCGTGGTATCTGCCGGAAACGAGAGGGCGGTCAGCAGCGACGATCCCGTGGGGTTGAACTCCGCCAGGAATTCGCTGCCCGGCGGCCCAGTGGTGAACGGAAAGTCGCTCGACGCTGTTGTTCCTGAGACCCAAACGTCTCCCGCCGCGTCCAGGGCGATGGCGTGCACCACGGCGTCGCCTTGCCCGCCGAGGAAACTGGCCCAAACCATCGCGCTGCCGGCGGGATTCAGCTTGGCAACGAAGCCGCTCGTGGTCGGCGGCTGCAACGGAACCTGCGACGCTCCCGGCATTTTCGCTTGGAATGCGGATGGGGTCACCGGAAAACTCGGGTCCCAGGTTGCGCCAGCGAGATAAACGTTCCCCGCAGCATCCGCCTCGATGCTGATGACGGCTGCGGAGACGTAAGCCTCGCTGAACAAAACCTGGGACTTCGCGTCGAGAAAGGTGACATAAGCGAGGCCCGTCCCAACAGCATTCACTTTTATGACGAACGCGCCGATTCCTTGCGCGAGCAGCGCTCCTGGCGAGCCGAATGCCGCGCGGCCGGAGGTATTGCCGGCGATATAGGCATTGCCGGACGGGTCCACGGCGATTGCCGTGCCCAAGGTGCGCACCTCGCTCAGGAGACAAGTGCTCGTGCTGCCGCACGCAGAATATGGCGTTGAGACGCCGCCCGCATAGACGATGCGATCTCCGCCTGGAGCGATCTTGGCGAAGAACGCTGTGGAGAACCAGGATCCGCCGGGTCTAAACTCAGCAGGGTCCGCCGGCATGCCGGCCGTGTGCGGGTAGTCCGAAGCCGATGTCTCGCCGGTGATATAGGCATAGCCCTGTAAATCCACCGCTACAGCGTTCACCGAACTCGGCCCCGTCGTGCCGCCGAGAGGCATCGAATAGAGCAATGTGCCATCCGCCTTCAGCTTTACCAGGACACCGCCGGTGGATCCCACGTCGCCCAGAGTTTGGCCGGCGATATAAATATTCCCCGATGGATCCACCGCGATGCCATTCGCCTGGATGGCGTTATTGCCGGTCAAGGTAGCCAACTGTGTCGCGTTGCCGGAAGGATCGAATTTAGTAACGAAGGCTCCGCCGATTTGGCTGGCGCTGGGGCCAACGGGTACCCAAATCCCACCGGCCAGATAAGTATTGCCTGCGCCATCGGTCGCAATGGCCGTCGAGCTATACGTGATTGGACTGATATAAGCCGTGAAATCCGCGGCCGGCGCCGCCCAAGCGCACACCGCCAGGAAAAAGAAACGCATTGCAGACACGCGCAATCTCGTCGGACGCGGCACCCCCAGTGTAGCGCGCGGCCAACCCCTCCGCCCGACTCCACGCCTGATCCCCATGGACGCGCTCTGGCGAGATCTCCGCTCTGCCCTCCGGCAGCTGCGCAAAGCTCCCGGATTCAACTTCATCGTAATCAGAGTAGAAGCATTGCTTCGGACCTGCCCAGAAGCTCGCGTCGGACCATCGTAGCGGAGCCACACTCCTAAGACCCGGAATACACGGCGGACAACTACACCAGCTAGCGAGAATTTGTTGCGCCTCGGACGGTTATGGCTCTCGAAAGTCGCGCATCCCGGTCTTGAGAAGTGGGGGCTAACTCGTGAGTGGCCGGGCACTTCCATATCCGAAGGAGGGATAGCGAGAGATAAGTCCTAGGGCTGTATCGGAAAAGACCTCCCAGACTTGGACGTGGAAAGTATCCGTATGCCTGTCCTGTCTAAGTGAACAGTACTGCCTCTACTCTGACACCTTCACCAGCACCTTCCCCATCGGTCCCTCCGCCAGCCGCTCAAAAGCCTTGATCGTATCCGCGAACTCAAAAATCCTATCCGTCACCGGCCGCTTGCCTGTCGAATCCAACTGCTTCACAATCCGCCGCCACGCCGCTCGCGCGGAAGCGGCCGTATAATCTCCCACGGCCACCCCGCCGATCCGATTCCTGCGGAAAAACAGCGTCCCGGTGTTGAACTCCGGCACCGCGCCGCCGCTGCGGCCCACCACGCTGATCCGCCCGCCATATCCCAGCACCGCCACCACCTGGTTGAACAACGCGCCACCCACGCTGTCCACCACCAGGTCCACCTTGCGCGGCGCGATTGCCGCCGTCAGCTTCCTGCGCCAGTCGGCGTCCTGCGGGTCGAACACGAAATCCGCACCGAGCTCCCGCAGCTTCGCGCCCTTGGCGGCGTTGCGCGAAAGCCCCACCACCGTCAGGTTCATGGATTTCCCCAACAGCACCGAAGCCACCCCCACTCCACCGGAGGCTCCCGTCACTAGCAGCACTTGTCCCGCGGCGGGCGGCGCCTCGGGCTCGCTCCATTGCGTCAGAGCCTGCCACGCCGTCAGACACACCAGCGGTGCGCCGGCCATTTCCTCGATCGTCCAACCTGCCGGGACCGGCGCCAGGCAATCTGCCGGCGCCGCCACCTTCTCGGCCAGCGTTCCCCACATGCTCACGCCCACGTCGCACCGCAGAATGCCCACGGTTTCTCCCACCCGCACCTGTTCAACCCCAGGTCCGACGCATACGACGTCTCCCACCGCATCGCGCCCCAGAATGTGCGGCAGCGCCGGCTTGGCCGGGTACATCCCCCGCGCCAGGAAAGCGTCCGCCGGGTTCAGCGCGGCGAACCTGACTCGCAGGACCACCTGCCCCGGCCCTGCATTGGGGTCGGCCACCTCACCCAGCCGGAGTTTCTCGACGCCATCGTAGGAATCCATCAACCATGCGCGCATAGCCCCATTGTCGCGCCTTTGGCGCCCGTGGGGTCAGGCTGAGAGCCTGAACCACAGGCACGCTGGCGATTCTAGTCTTATGTGCCACCCGCATGTGGCGGCAGCCTTTCAATCGAAGCCATCTTGACTTCTTTCGCTCTCAGGCGCATAGTTGAATCGGACGGTATGAAAGGCCGTTCGAAGGCCTCTTTCTCCGAAAGAGGTAATCGCGATCCCCTTCACAGGGGAATCATAGTGAAGGAGGAAGTTACATAGAACCAGTCCACAACGCGGGCGGCTTCCGGCTTCCTCGGCTGACCGGTCGCAAGTCCTGACGCGCCGTTAGAGTATTTTGGTGGCGCCGCGGTTTTTGAACCGCTGTCCCGATGGCTTGCGGGCACATGTTATGACAGCAGGGGCTGGCGGCCGCCTTTTCTGCGTTTGTCTTGCTTTCCCGCCCTAAGGTTTTGCGGCGCGTTTCCAGATGCCCCAAAACCGCACGTTCATTCCACCGCACATGGCGTTGTCGTTAGCGACAAGATACTTGCCAATTAGCGTGAGATCCACGGTGCAAGAGTCGGCGCCCTCTTCGACGAAATGCAATCGGTTCCCGGTGGGAGCCGCTTCACCGGCGAAATCGCCCGTGTGAACCACGCCTCCTACGCCATGCCAGGCGGCCTCTCCTTGAAGATCCAGCTTTCCCGAAGATTTCGCCGGTTGAATCGTGATGCGATCCTTTCCATTCGCCCAGATTCCAAGCCACGCAGTCAGTGGAGGGGCCGGATCGAAGTTGACCGGACGAATATCCTTGGATCGAACCCAACCGGGTCCGGCGCCATTGTGCTGCGACAGATATCCACAAGTCCAGTCGCCCTCGACTCGATACACCAGGACCGGATCGCCTGGCGCCAGAGTAGTCGCAAGGCAATCATCGGCGGACGAGCAGCCGTAGTATCCCTTCGTTGATCGCGCGGTGGCAACCTCTGCCAATCTCGCATTCGTGCCGAAGCCGTCGAAGCTACAGGCCATGCTGGGGCGGTCCTGTCCGGCGACCACCGAAATTGCGGTCAGCCAGATGGCCGCCGCCGACAGGAAGGATCTGGCTCTCACATTCTCACCTTACAACGAACCGGGCAAATCGCGGCCACCCTGCCTCAAATTCCATGAAAAGCGTCCCCAGTTTCCATGTCTCAGCACAAGGGTGCAGTGCCAGTTGCGACCCCAGCCAATAAACGGACGCAATCGCTAGAACGCGGCGGAAAACTCAGAGCACTCGTTGACCAGTTACCCGCGTATCGTACCCGCCGAGACCTTCCAGTTCGCGCCGAAAATCCGACCGGCTAAGAGTATCGAGCAAATTCTGTATGCGGGGTAATTCCAAATGCTGCTTGCGGATCACGAGATCGTAACGCTCCTTCACTAGCGGAATGAAATTGAGCCCAAACACGCGTGCCACCGCACGGGTTGCCAGGCAACAATCCACTGCGCCCGTCTGCACCTGCCATGCCGCCGGGAGATGCCCCAATGCCAACTGGCCGTAACCCCGAACGCCGCGCGATTCGATTCGCGCCCGGAGAAGGAGCGGAAGCCATTAGCCCTTTCTCCATCCGGCAAAGTTGCACCGCTTGGCCCTCCTGAATGGTGGCGGAACCGGGCAAGAGGATGGCTCGCTCCGAGCGCAGATTTGGCTCCGGAGCACCGCCGGGGAGAGAAAATAATTCTTCAACTATCGTATCGAGCGCCCGCGCCAGCCGTAGCGCGACAGCCGTATTCGGCACGAATGTGCCGGCTTCCATCGCGTAAGTGGTCTGCCTGCTCACGCCTGCTGTTGACGCCAAACGAGCCATTGGGATCGGCGCCGCCTTTGGAACGATCACCAGCGCGGGAAATCCGAGGGATTTTGAGTTCGCCGGCAAGGTACGGTTTTGAAGGTGCCGCCTCGCCCCTAGAACCCGTTCCCCCGGTGGTTCACCAGCGACAAAAACTCGTCCCGCGTTTTCTTCCGGTCGCGGAACGCCCCCAGCATCGCGCTGGTCATCGCCCCCGAGTGCTGCTTCTCCACTCCACGCATCATCATGCAGAAGTGCCGCGCTTCGCAGATCACTCCCACTCCCACCGGGTCGATGATCTCCTGGATGGTCTGCGCCACTTCCTGCGTCAGCCGCTCCTGAATCTGCAGCCGCCGCGCAAAGGCGTCCACAATCCGCGGAATCTTGCTCAGCCCGATCACTTTCGCCTTGGGCAGGTACGCTACGTGCATCTTGCCGAAGAACGGCAGCATGTGGTGCTCGCACATGCTGAAGAACTCGATGTCCCGCACCACCACCATCTCGTCGTACTTCACGTCGTACAACGCGCCGTTCACCAGCTTGCGGATGTCCACCTTGTAGCCGCTCGTCAGGAATTTGAGGGCCTTGTCCACGCGTTCCGGAGTCTTCACCAGGCCTTCGCGCTGGGAATCTTCCACCAGCAGCGCCAGCATTTCCTTCACCAGCGGAGCCAGGTTCGGCTCCTCCTGCCTCGGATGAATCACTTTCATGATCGCTTTATTCGATTTCATGGGCCTTCACTTCAAACGGCTCTTACTTTAAACGGCTCTTACTTCAAAGATGTTCCGCGCCGTTTCGGCGATGCGAACCCGGTCCAGCCTCGGCCATTCGCCCGGGAACGCACTGCTCCAATTCTCCTTCAATCTACGGCAGATCTCCACCGCCAGGTTCTCCGACGTGGGCACCACACTCGCGAAAGAATTTACATCCGCGTTCAGGTTGCGATGCCCGAATGGCTCGATCACCTGCCGCTGCACCAACTCGTCCAATCGCTCCGGGTCTATGGCCCGGCCGGAAGCGTCCAGCGGTCCCCGCGCGCTCACTTCCACCTCGTAGTTGTGGCCGTGACCGTGGGGGTTGTTGCACTTCCCGTAGAGCCGCTGGTTCTCACTGTCGCCCAACTGCGCGGAGTGCAGCCTGTGAGATGCCGCGAACCGGTAACGCCGCGTTACGCGGAACATGGCCCATCCCCGCAATAGTCCACGTAGAGGTCCGGCGTTTCGTAGACCCGCACGGTATGCAACTTTCGCCGGCTGTCCGTCAAGTGGGGCTCGAGGCGCTGCCAGATGTCGCGCGCGATATTCTCGGTGGTGGGCACCACATGGTCGAAGGGTGGCACCTCGTAATTCAGAAACCGGTGGTCGTAGGGCTCCACCACCTGGCGAATCAGGATCTCCTTCAACTCCTTGAGATCCATCACCATGCCAGTCACTGCGTCGGGTTCGCCCTCGAGGCTCACTTCCAGCACATAGTTGTGACCGTGGCCGTTCGGATTGGCTGCCAATCCATACAATTCGCGGTTCTCCTGCTCCGACAGTTGCGGAAGCCGGCAAACGTGCGATGCGGAAAACTCGACCTTGCGGGTGATGAGCATGATCTATGAGGCCTCTTCTTGGACGCTGCCGGCCCCAGTGGAGATACAATAAGATTATAGTTTCCACTCATGCAGAGCGTCAAAACTGATCAGCTTCTCAGGGTCACCATCGGCCTGCTCCTGGTCGCCTTTGTTTACGTGATCTACCTGGCCATCCACGAACGCGTCGTCGTTGCTGGAGATCAGGCGCCATCATTCACCCTCACTGCCGATAATGGCCGGGCGGTGTCGGTTCCCAATTTCGGAGGCAAGCTCCTGGTCTTGAACTTCTGGGCCTCCTGGTGCGGCCCCTGCGTCGAGGAAACCCCATCGCTCACCCAGTTCGCGCAAAACTATGCTCAAAAAGGCGTTGTGGTGCTGGGTATCAGCGTCGACCAGAACGACAAGGCCTATCGCGCCTTTCTCCAGAAGTACTCGCCCGGTTTCCTGACCGCGCGCGATCTCAAGGTTCACGAAGACTACGGCACGTTCATGTACCCGGAAACCTACATCATCGATTCCAAGGGAAAGGTGCTGCTGAAAATCGCCGAAGCTGCCGACTGGACCGATCCTAAGTTGACCCAGTACGTCGATTCGCTGCTTTAATCCCCTACCCATGGTGCCTGCTCTCTTTCTATTCGTCTCGGTGGTCAACGATATTCGGGCTCTCGTAGCAGCCCATGATTTCGCCGCCGCCGATCGGGAAGTTCGCGAGTATCAGGCGCGCCAGGGTTCCACTCCGGAATTGGCAACGGCGCTTTCCTGGCTGGCGCGCGGCTCACTTGATGCCAGACAATTCGACCGCGCCGATTCCTACGCCACGGAAAGCCGTGGCATCGCCGGCCAGCTCCTTAAGACCCGCAAGCTCGATGCCGATTCCTGGCTGCCCACCGCCGTCGGCGCTTCCATCGAGGTCCATGCCCAGGTGCTCGCCGCGCGCGGCGAACGGCCGGAAGCCCTCGAATTTCTGCGCCTCGAGCTCGAGCTTTTCGCGGGCACCTCGATCGCTGAACGCATCCGCAAGAATGTGAATCTGCTGAGCCTGGAAGGCAAGCCCGCGCCGCCACTGGTGATTAGAGATTGGGTCGGCGCCACCCGGCCGGTTCCGCTCTCTTCGCTCCAAGGCCGCCCCGTTCTGCTTTTCTTTTGGGCTCACTGGTGCGGTGACTGCAAGGCCGAAGTCGCCATCCTCGCCCGTATTCGCAAAATCTTTGAACCGCAAGGACTGGCGATCGTCGCGCCCACCCGGTTATACGGATATGTCGCCAAAGGCGCCGACGCCACTCCCGAGGTCGAGAAGAATTACATCGAACAGGTTCGCCATCAATATTATTCGGAGTTGGCCGGTGTTGCGGCGCCGCTGTCCGCTGGGAACTTCGTGGCTTATGGCGCCAGCACAACGCCCACTCTGGTCCTCATCGACGCCGCGGGAATTGTTCGCATGTACCACCCCGGCGCCTTATCCGAATCCGACCTCACCGCTCGAATTCAGACGGCCTTGAAAAAGTAACGACCCTTCAAGCCATTCTCAGCCGGCTATCCTCAAAACGCCTCGCCTGGAACCGGTGGTAGTCCTCCAACGACTCGATCAAGTTGGTAATCGCCATGCGTCGGGCGTGCAACTGTTCCAACTCCTTCTGCAGGCCGGTCGAGCGAACCGGCATAGGGGAGTGAGCAGACGTTATTGGAGTGGGGGAGGAGTACCTTGTCACTGGCATAGTATAGATGTACCAGACCTACTACGTTATTTCAATGAGAAAGACAGGAGGTACCTTATGGAATGATGCGGGGTACCACTTACCCACATATGCAGGTATTAAAATAGATAACTCCTATGGAATTGGCAAAGAGCAGTTTAATTGTCCACCTGGAACAGCCTTCCAATCTGTAAGGTAACCTGCACCTGGTTCAGATTCTCCTGGTCCAACCCCTTACCGCCCAGTATGATAGGGAGTATGCTGGCAGTTCACCTGGAAAACGGCGCGGTAGCCGTCCGCGATCTGCCGCTCCCGCAACGTTTGCCCGGCTTCGCCCTGCTGCGTCTGCTGGCAGCCGGCATTTGCAATACCGACCTCGAACTCCAGCGCGGCTACTATGGATTTGCCGGTACGCCCGGACATGAGTTCGTCGCTGAAGTGGTCGGGGCCGATACCTCGGTCCTACTCGGCAGGCGCGTAGCCGGAGAGATCAACCTCGCCTGCCGCAATTGCGAGTGGTGCCGCAGAGGACTGGCGCGCCACTGTCCCCATCGCACTGTGCTAGGGATCGTCAACTACCCCGGAGCGTTCCAGGAATTTTTCACGCTGCCGGAGTGCAACCTGCACGTGATACCTGGCGAGATTCCAACCGAGCGCGCGGTCTTCACCGAGCCACTGGCGGCGGCGTGCGAGATCCTCGACCAGGTATCGATCCCCCGCGGCCAGCCGGTGGCCGTGCTGGGCGACGGCAAGCTGGGCCTCTTGATCGCCATGGTATTGAACGCTCACGGCTGCCGCGTCCGCCAGTTTGGCCGGCATGAAGCCAAGCTGCGCATCGCGGCCGCCGCGGGTGTCTCCACCGAGTTGACATCGGGCGGCGCGCTGCCCGTGGCCGAATTCGACTGGGTGGTGGACGCGACCGGCAGTCCGGACGGCCTGCGCGCCGCTGCGGCCATGGCGCGCCCACGCGGCACCGTCATCCTCAAATCCACCGTGCACGGCGCGGTCCCGATCGACACCGCGCCCATCATCGTGAATGAGATCACCCTGGTGGGATCGCGCTGTGGGCGCTTCGAGGCGGCGCTGCCGCTGCTCGAGAACCCTCTGATTAGAATGGAAGAGATGATTGCGGACCGGTTTCCGCTGCGCGAAGCGCCAGCGGCCTTTGCGCGCGCCGCCGGGCGCGGCACGCTCAAGGTTCTATTGGACGCGTAGCGTCGGAAAGGCCTCCCAGCCTCATTCTTCCCTACACCAACACCGTAAAGGTGGCTTCCGAACGCTCCACCGGACGGTAGAGTGTGTCGCGCTCCACAGGACGCCTGCCGGCTTTGCGGATCAACTGCAACAATTCGGCCCGCCGCAGCCCCTGCATGGTGGTCGCGCCGGCATCGTGGTAGATGCGCTCTTCGACGATCGTGCCGTCGATATCGTCGGCGCCGAAGCGCAGCGCGATCTGCGCCATCCGTGGCGTCATCATCACCCAGTAGGCTTTGATGTGCGGGATGTTATCGAGCGTCAAACGCGCCACCGCGATGTTCTTGATGTCGGCGAAACCAGTGGTTCTGGAAATGTGCTCGAGCGCTGTGTTGTCGGGGTGAAACGCCAGGGGAATGAAGGTGACGAAGCCGTGCGTTTCGTCCTGCAGGGCGCGCAACTTCACCAGGTGGTCGGCGCGGTCCTCATCGTTTTCGATGTGGCCGTAGAGCATCGTACAGTTCGACCGCAGGCCCAACTGGTGGGCCGTGCGCGCCGTCTCGATCCACTCGTTGCCGTCGATCTTGTGATCGCAAATGATGCGGCGCACGCGTTCGTTGAAGATCTCGGCCCCGCCGCCCGGCAGCGAATCCATGCCGGCGTCGCGCAGCCGCTCCAGCGTCTGCCGGATGGAAATGCCGCCGCGCCGCGCCAGGTACGCGATCTCCACCATCGTGAAGGCCTTCAGATGCACCTGGGGAAAGCGCTGCTTGAGGCCGCGCAGCATCTCGCAATACCAGTCCAGGGTCAGCTCCGGATGCAGGCCGCCCACAATATGGAATTCGGTGACCGCTTCGCTCCAGCCTTCGCCCGCGCGCTGCCATACCTCGTCGAGCGACATGGTGTATGCTTTGGGATCGCGCACGCGCTTGCCGAAAGCGCACAGCCGGCAACTCGCCACGCACACGTCGGTCGGGTTAATGTGCCGGTTGACGTTGAAGTAAGTCGCATCCCCGTGCATCCGTTCACGAACCAGATTGGCCAGATAGCCCAACGCCAGGATATCGTTCGTGCGGTAGAGCGTCACGGCATCGTCGAAAGTAAGCCGCTGGCCGTCTTCCACCTTTCGACGGATGGGAATCAGGCGAGCGTCATCGATAACTATCATGTTTCACACGCTTAGCTTGAACAGGAAAACATCGGCGGCCCAGAATAAAAAGAATAACACGCTGGCGTAGCCGTTCATGGTGAAGAAGGCGGCGTTCACGCGCGAAAGATCGTTGGCCTTCACGATGCGGTGCTCATACACCAGCAGGGCAGCCACCGCCGCCGTGCCCGCCACGGCCAGCGCGCCCAGGTGCAACGTGTAGACCAGTGCCAGAAGACAGACAATCATGAGGACGTGCAAGAGCCGGGCCACCCGCAAGGCTCCCGCGATTCCCAAAACGCGCGGCACGCTCCACAAGCCCTCTGCGCAATCGAAGCCATAGTCCTGGCAGGAATAGATCACGTCGAACCCCGCGGTCCAGAACGTTACGGCCGCGGTGAGGAGCAGGATTCGCGGGTCCAGCGAGCCCTGCATGGCAATCCAGGCAGCCGCCGGCGCGATTCCCAGGCACAGGCCCAGCACCAGGTGGGAAAACGAGGTAAACCGTTTGGTGAAGGAGTAAAAAAAAATCAGCCCCAGCGCCGCCGGCGCCAGTTCCAGACAGAGCCGGTTCAACTCGAAGGCCGCCAACAGGAAGAGAAGAGCGGAGACCAGGACGAATGCCCAGGCAAACCCGCTTGAGAGGTGTCCCGCCGGCAGGTGGCGCAGCTTGGTGCGCGGGTTGCGCGCATCGATATCCGCGTCGATCAAGCGGTTGAAGGCCATCGCCGCCGAACGCGCGCCCACCATGGCGACCACAATCCACAACAGCTTGTGCCAGACGTGCAACTGTCCGAAGCCGCCTGCCCGGTAGGCGAGCAGCGCCCCCGTCAAAGCGAAGGGCAGGGCAAATACGGAATGCTCGAACTTGATCATTTCGAGCGTCAAGCGGAGGCGTTTGAGAATCATCCGGTGAGAGCCCCTCTATTTTACTTCATGACATTCCTGTAAAATGCGGTGACGGTACCGGCGGCCTTCCTGGTCGCCCCATCCCGAGCTTTTCACGTGGTACAGTGACAGACGGCTTGTCGGAGGAAGGAGCCCGGGGAATGCTGGAAGCATTCGCATTGACGGACAAGGGATGCGTCAGGACCAATAACGAAGACTATTGCTTGATTGAGCCGGACTTGGGCTTGTATATCCTGGCCGATGGCATGGGTGGCGCGCGGGCTGGAGAGCGCGCTTCCCGTCTGGCGGTGGATACCGTGTCGGAAAAAGTGCGCAGCGCGGGGCGGCGCGATTCCCAGGTGCTGATCAGCGCGGTGGAAGAGGCCAACCGCCGCGTGCTCGAAGCAGCTCGTAACGATCCCACTTTGGAAGGGATGGGGACCACGCTGGTGGCGGCGCTCGATTTGGAAGAAGGCTTTTCCATCGCGAGTGTCGGCGACAGCCGCGTCTACGTATTGGACGACGACGGTTTGCGCGTCATCACAGACGACCAGACATGGGTCAATGAAGTCGGCCGGCCCCTCGGCCTGGACGAAGAGAGCCTTCGTAACCATCCCATGCGCCACGTCCTGACCATGGCCATCGGAGCCAGCGCGCCGCTCACCGTCAACTATTACTCGGTCGAGCTGCGCAATGGCGCCCTGGTGCTGATCTGCAGCGACGGCCTGCACGGGGTCATCGATCGGAACGAGATCGAGGGGATCCTGCGAGGCGGGCGCAACGGCACGCCGCTCGAAGAGAGCTGCCGCAAACTGATCGCGGCCGCCAAGGAAGCCGGCGGACCGGATAACGTCACTGCAGTATTGGTGAGAAAATTCGCCTGATCGGCCCACCAATTCAGCAGACGTGAAAATATCGCTTCTACTGGCTGCGTGGATTTGTGTTGGGCTCTCGCCGGCTTCCGGCCAGGTGGCTGTCCTTCACATCCAGGTGATTGAGGGTGAAGGCTCTGTGCACACCCCGGGCTCGCGCAGCCTGCGCGCGCTGACCGTCGAAATCACCAGCGAAACCGGCCAACCGGTAGAAGGCGCGGCAGTCAGTTTCCATCTGCCCGAGGAAGGCCCCGGCGGCACCTTCGGCAACCAACTTCGCACCGATGTGGTCATTACTGACGCGAAGGGGCGCGCGAGCCTCCGCGGCCTCCAATTGAACCACGCACCCGGCCCGTTCCAGATTCGCATTGTTGCCGCCAAAGAGCAGGCCCACGCGGGCGCGGTCTCCTCCCAGTACATCGCGGAACCGAAGAACGGGAAAGTCTCCCCATCCCTGTTGGCTCCGGCGGCGCCACCCGCACGAAGCGCCGCGCCGAGTTCCCTCAAGTGGATTGTGATGGCAGTTGCGGCCGGCGGCGCCGCGGCCGCGGTAGCCTTGCTGGCAGGCAAGTCGGGCGCTGGATCGCCGGCGGCGGCATCCGCATCCACGGCGGTCGCGGTCTCGACCACTATCGGGACGCCCACCATTACCGTGGGGAAGCCATGAAGGGCGGAATCGGTCGCGCGCTGCTGCTGGCCATGGCGGTTATGCCGGCGGCCTGGGGCCAGTTCCAGCTCTATCTGGTCAATGGCTCGCTCGAACAACCGGTGGCTCCAATTTACGATTTCGGACCAATCGAACCGGGCCTGTCGGCCTCCGCGCAATTCCGCATCCGCAACATCGGCAACACCACCTCCCTGCTCGACCTGCTTTCGGTGGCAGGCAGCGGCTTCAGCATGACAGGCGGTCCGGCCTTGCCGGCGACCATGGCTCCCCAGCAATCGGTGAATTTTACCGTCGTCTTTCAATCCGCCGGCACCGGCAGTTATAGCGCTTCGCTCGATACGGTGGGGACGTCGGTGCTGCTCACCGCGACCGTACCGGTGGAATTGACGTGTCTGCTCTCGACCGGTGGCGCCACGCTGCCGTTGGGCGCTGCCACCGTGGCCTTCGGAGTGGTAGAGCAGGGATCGGCCGTGACGCAGCACGTTGTAGTACTGAACCAAACCAACGTGCCGCTGGCGGTGCCTGCGCTGGCCACCACTGGCGCGGGCTTCGCGCTGAGCGGATCCACTCCCAGCGGGATCCTGTTGCAGCCTGTTCAAAGCACAGGCTTCGACGTGCAATTCAGCCCCGCCACGGTGGGCCCCGCCAACGGGTCTCTGCTGGTGGGAAGCCGCTCCTACTTGTTGAGCGGCACCGGCACACCGCTGTCATTGCCCTCGCCCAAGCTTTCCGTGGCGCTTGTCCAGGCGCTAAGCGCGCAGCAGGGCACCATCACCGTGAACCTCAGCCAGGCGTCGGCCACCAGCGGCAGCGGCACGGTAACCCTGGCGTTCCAGCCTGCCGTTGCCGGTGCTATGGACCCGGCTATTGCTTTCGCCACCGGCGGGCAGACCGCCGGCTTCACCGTTTCGGCCGGCGATACCCTGGGCCAATTCGGGGCGCAGGCGTCGGTCGCCTTTCAGACCGGCTCGACCGCCGGCAGCCTGGTGATTACGGTGCAGTTGGGCAGCCGGACGGACCAGCAGACCATCGTTATTCTACCGGCGGCCGTGAGCGAAACTGCGGCGCAGGCCACGCGTGCCGCAGGCACGATTGAAGTTGACGTCGCCGGTTTCGACAACACCCGCACCGCCGGAGAGGTGACCTTCACGTTCTTCGACTCGAACGGCAACGCCATCGCGCCGGGAGCCATCAGCACCGATAGCACGGCGGCCTTCGCCGGCTATTTCCAAAACTCGGCGGGTGGAACGTTCGTCTTGAAGGCGGTCTTCCCGATTACCGGCGACGCGACTCAGATCGCGGCATTCGAAGCCGATTTGAGCAACGTCGCAGGCATAACCAAGGGCGCGAAAACGAACTTCTAGCACAAGGGCTACGCCCTTGATATCCGGGATATGGGAGTCGGAAGTCAGAATACAGAAGTCAGAAGAGAAGAGAGGAATCAGGAGCCGGAAGACAGAATGCTTCGCACGCTTCCGTACGCAACGAAACAGGCGTCGGATTCTGCAGCCCGCCGCGTGATTCTGACTTCTGACTTCTGACTCCTGACTCCTGACTTCTGACTTCGCGGCCTAGAAGAATGGAACAGACAGTCGGCGCTGTCCCATCTGGCCTACGTAGATCCCGGTCGAAGCGGGTGGGGTTTCCACACGCCGGCTGGCGGCTGGAGCGACGTAGGGAGGGTGCCTGACCACCGTTTCTGCTGGGGCAATCGCAGGCGGAGACGCCGGAACTTCCCGCATCCGGACTGGCTCGCTGGATGCGGCTCGCACTCCAGCGTTCCACGTAGGTGTGGATTGCATGGGCTGAGCGGGCCAATCGACCGCGTACTCCCGCAAACAGCGAGAGCAGACATATCTCCCTTTCATGGGCCACATGACAGTGGAATGCATCGTCCGGCACCACCGGGTGGCGATCCTGCTCCACATAGCTCCCTTTCCCAGTCCTTTCAGGACATCTTTCGGCAGTTTGTGGCCGGAACGTGAGAGGGAGTTGATTCGGGCGCCAGCAATTGCAGCGCGGCCGCGCCCGGTCCAGCAAATCAAAAGGCGCCATCGCACCACGCCGGAGATTATACTGGATAACTCATGTCCAGCCGCGACGACCAACCGCCCCTCACCGCCGCCCAGGCCGACCACAGCTTCTTCGGCCATCCCCGCGGCCTCGCCACACTCTTCTTCACGGAGATGTGGGAGCGCTTCAGCTACTACGGAATGCGCGCCATCCTGATCTATTACATGACCCACAAGATCGTCGAGGGCGGCCTGGGCTTCGGTGTGGACAAGGCCGGCTCGGTCTACGGGCTCTATACGTCCATGGTCTACTTGCTGTGCCTGGGAGGCGGATGGATCGCCGACCGCGTTACCGGGCAGCAGCGCGCGGTGTTGGTCGGCGGCATTTTCATCGCGGCCGGCGAATTTTGCCTGGTGGTGCCCACCGAGGTTTCCTTCTACGCGGGGCTGGTTTTGCTGATGATGGGCACCGGCCTGCTGAAAGGCAACGTGAGCACCATCGTGGGCCAACTCTACGCCAAGGGTGATCCGCGGCGCGATTCCGGTTTTTCCCTTTTCTATATGGGGATCAATACTGGCGCCTTGATTGCGCCGATCTTTTGCGGCTGGGTGGGAGAGACCATCAGTTGGCGGCTAGGATTCGGCGTGGCCGGCATCGGCATGCTGGCCGGCCTGCTCCAGTACGTGCTGCAACGTAAGCACCTTGGCTCCGCCGGCCTGCGTCCGGCCAGTACGGGAGACGCCGCGCTCGACCGCCGGCAGAAGCGCAGCGCCGTTCTGTTGGTAGGCGGCGGGTTGGGAGTCTTTGCCGTGCTGGGGATTCTGGGGACTGCCGGCGTGCTGACATTCACCGCTAAAATCATCGGGGACGGCATGGGTTGGTGCCTGCTCGCCATTTCGGTTGCGGTATTCTCCTGGCTTCTGCTGGGCGCCGGCTGGTCGCCGGTGGAGCGCAAACGTTCGGCCGCGGTTTTGGTGCTCTTCGTGGCTTCGGCGCTTTTCTGGGCGTCCTACGAGCAGGCTGGCTCGACCCTCAGTCTCTTCGCTGAGAACAATACCGACCGACATCTCCCTTTCGGGCTGCTCTTCCCGGCCAGTTGGTATCAGACCGTTCAGCCGATTTTCGTGGTGGCGCTGGCGCCGGTGTTCGCCTGGCTCTGGCTGGTGCTCAGCCGCCGGCGGCGGGAGCCGTCCAGCCCGGCGAAGTTCACGCTGGCCCTGGTTTTCGCGGGATTGGCCTTCGCCATCCTGATACCGCCGGCGGCGGCTGCCACTCACGGCGCGCAGGCTTCCATGTGGTGGTTGATGGGCACTTATTTCCTGCAGACGCTTGGCGAACTGTTGCTCAGCCCGATCGGTTTGAGCGCGATGAGCAAGCTGGCGCCGGAGCGCGCCGCGGGATTCATGATGGGAATCTGGTTCCTCTCCACCAGCATCGGCAATTGGCTGTCCGGCAAGGCCGCGTCGCTGACCGCATCCATGACCATGTTGACGGTCTTCGAGGCGGTGGCGGCATTCAGCCTGGTGGCCGCGCTCCTTATGGCGATCATGATCAAGCCGACCGTGAAGTTGATGTCGGGAGTGCATTAGGCGCCTCCGGCGCCTAAAATCCCTCCCACACAAACGCGAAGAACTTCCGCGCCGTGTGGAAGCCCATGCGCTCATACAACAACACGGCGCCCTCATTCGCCGCCGTCACCGTCAAGCTGGCCGACCGGCATCCCATCCCGCGCAGCGCCGCGAGCGACTGGCGCATCAGTTCGTGCCCCACACCGGTCCCGCGCGTCGCCGGCGAAACGCAGATCTGCGTGATGTGCCCGCAATCCGGCGCCACCAGGCTCGCCAGCGAAATCCCGCACAAGGCCCCGCTCTCCGGCTCGAACGCCGCGAACGATGCCGGCCGGTGAAACACGCCGCATCCCGGATACTGCACGATATTGAACAGAAACCGCCGCGCGCCCGCCACGCTCCGGTACTGGTCGTTGATGAGGCTGTCCACGTGGCCCACGTAGGCCGCCGCGATCACGTGCGCCGCGGCGTCGCTCCACTGGTCGTTCCACCGCTCGATGCGCACCGGCTTCCGCACCGCTCCCATCCCCAGCAGCGCCCGATTCAGGTCCACCTGCATGAAGTTGCGCTCGAACGTGCTCGCGCAATCCGCCCGCGGAACCACGCGATCCTTGCCATATTCCATCATCAGGAGCTGCGATTCGATGCGCGTGATGCCCGGCCATTGCATGATCTCCCCCAGGGCCGCTTCCATCAGCCGGTTTTCGTGCTCCACCGTCCGGCGGTCGTGCCGTACGTAGAGGTCGCCCATCAGCCCCTTGTTATCCTCCAGCACATAGTAGAGGTACCCGGCCACTTCCCCGTCTTCCACCAGCGCGCGCCCGTTCAACGCGTGCATATCGACAAACCGCCGCACCAGGTCCGCCGATTTTTCGAATTCCCAATCGAGCGTCTGGCGCCAAGCCGCGGTCTCTTCCAACAGCAGGCTTTCGAGTTCGCGTGCGCTTAGCCGCCGCAGGTCGACAATCTCCGCGCACATCGGTTGCACATCATCAGCTTACCGCCCGCCACCCCACCATGCCACCCGCACATTTTCCCCTCGGGGAGACCAGACCCGCGGGTCGCTCGCCCCGAACAGCGCCAGCACGGGCGTCCCTACCGCCGCTGCCAGATGCGTGATCCCCGAGTCGTTCCCCACGTACAACCGCGCACGCGCCAGCCACCTCGCCAGTTCCCACAAGTCGTCGATCCGCACCGCCCCCTCGATCGGCGGATCCTCGGCGCCCGCGCACCACCGGACCGGCATCACTCGTTCCAGTTTCGCCGCCATGCCGCGAAACTTCTCCAACGGCCAGTTCTTCCGCGTGCTGCCGGAAAAAGGGTGAATCACCGCAAACTCTTCCCTTCGCTCGTTGCACCGAATGCGCGGCACGGCGTCGCAACAGCACGGCGCGATGCTCCTCGCCTGTTCCAGATAGAAATCGGTGGCATGCACCCCCGAGTCCTCCGCCGGTAGCGCTGGGAAAAACTGGAATGGCAAGACCATCTCCCGCACCAGCTCGCGAAACTCCTCGCGCCCCGTTCCGTACCAGGACACGATCGAATCGAAGCTCCGCAATTCACCGATCAGGCGTTCCAAACTGCTGGTCTCGCGAATGCCCAATAGGTCGATCCCAGTGCCTGCCATCGAGCGCGCCACGTCCGCGAACCGCACCAGCGGCACGTGCGCCGATGCTGTCCACACTTCCAGGTAATCCGCTCGCAGGCACTCCATGGCCGGCAGGGAGACGATAAAATCCCCGATCGCTCCCGGCCGGATGATCAGTCGTCGCATTAAGGCCAGTATTGCAAACCCAGCCTAAAACCAAGACACGCCGCGCTTGTTTTATCCACACAAGATCCACCGCTGCTCCTTGTAACTCACTCGAAACAATAAAGATAAATCTTGAGGATTTTGTGTCTTTCTTCTTACAAAAGG
>Ga0209039_10000245_pt1 | contig 51284 bp, 51 predicted proteins | sample BogFormECP12_OM1_FD_188238 | JGI IMG/M metagenome (GOLD analysis project Ga0209039, IMG submission 188238) | Bog forest soil microbial communities from Calvert Island, British Columbia, Canada - ECP12_OM1 (SPAdes) (version 2) | ecosystem: Environmental > Aquatic > Freshwater > Wetlands > Bog ...
AGCGCCATCAAGTTTGCCGGTGACCATACTGCGAGGGATCACCCGTTCCCATCCCGAACACGGAAGTTAAGCCTCGCTGGGCCGATGGTACTGCACGGGTGACTGTGTGGGAGATTAGGTGATCGCCGGCAATAATATCGAACAACAAGGCCCTGCCTCCACGGCAGGGCCTTGTTGCGTTCAAAGCAGCTTCGTGCCCCCGTTGAGGCTCTTTACTTCTTCAACACGCTAGGCTGGCCTACTACTGCTACCGTCCATTCGCGAGTTCCTTGACGCTTTGGTTCACGACTGCGTGGTGGCGCTGCTCCACCCCCTCTTTGAAGAAATCAAGCAAATCATCTCTTATTCAATCACAACTCGTTGATAATTAGCACGACGCGGCCGGCAATCAGATCGCCGGATGACTCGCCGGGATCGACCTCGATCAGGTCCACCGGGAAGGCGATGTTGTGCGGCCGCAATACGAGTCGATTGGACAGGAAGTCTACGTACCGCAGGGTCAGGTGCGAACCGCGCCGGATGGCGTAAACGTTGGGCCGGTTGGGACGATAGGGCATCAGCGAATTGTAGTGGCGATCGATAAGCGCGATGGCGTCAGGCAGCACCAGTGGCTCCATCGGCAAGGCATCGGCCGCCGGAATCCGCACCGCTACAAATCGCTGCCAGGTGCGGCGCGGGTTGGAAACGCGCGTGCGGATCGTCTGCAAGACCCCGACCGGCAAATGGAGCATCGATTGAACCGCGGAGGGACGGATGTACGGCTCAAAAAGCGCCGCGGCGTGAGAGACGACCGGGATCATGCTGCTTTCCCCGTCGGCCGGCAGCGCCGCGGCCTGATGCATTGCGGGCAGAAGGTCGGCAGCCGTCAGGTGCTGGGCGGCAAGCACGCGATCGATGGCCTCCAACGAAAGCTGGCGCCGGTTGTGCAAAAAATTGGAGAGATGGGACTGCCCCAAACCGCTTTGACGAGCCAATAGAGAGACGCTGACCGTCCCCCGCTGTATCCTGCGCAGCAGTTCCAGGCGGAGGCGTTCATGCATCTGGGTAAAATTCATCTGTGGAAAATCCGCCACCAGCAATGAGGACGAATGGTCTCTGGTTTCCTCAAGAAAAACTATCTGGAGTGATTGGCCTTCATTTTCCGCGCTTGCTGGCGGATTGAAAAGCGCTAGGCCAGAAATCCACCGGGGGACGTTGACGCAAGAGATACATATTTCTAGATTGGCCTTACTAATCTCACACTGGTTTGTGGGAATCTTTTGTCAAACGTTTCATTGCCGCAAGGCTGAGCGGGGCGGAATTCTGTTCTCTTCAGCGGCCAATGAACACTTGCCGGAGAAACTCGGACCTGTTCGGTTATACCATCTCCGCCCCAAGGCGCTTCGCACAGGTGTCTGGGGCAGGCCAGTGAAGGAAATTCCAGGATCTGCGCGCTATGAGCATGACAAAAAACGAGGGAACACAGGCGGCAATCCCCCATCAGGACACGAGAAACCTGAGTTGCCGTGCCTGGTTCTCTTCACCCCGCGGAAAAACAATGAAAAAGCAAAGCCGTCGGGAGAAGACGCGAACACGGAGATTTAGTCATGGAATTGCGCGTGCAATTGAAAGTTTGCGAGGGTTGCGGCTGTCTTTGGTACCGCGCCCAGACCCAGGGGAGTGTGTATTGCCTGGGATGTGAGACAAAACTGAAGGACTTTCCATCGCCGGAGAGCCGGAAACGGCGTGGGCGCCCATGCCGCAAGCCGCTTACCAGGGTTTGGGCAGTGGCTGAAGCAACGGGAGGCGCGCAATGAGCGCAGCACTCCAGTTGCCAATGGTTTGGGGAGCAAGCAGTTCACAGGCACCATGGCAGGAAACCCGCAGAACAGGGCAACAAAAACCGGCGACAAGGCCTGAAGTTAAGCCGCCCGCAATAGCGCCGGCTGCGGGGCCGGTGGTCAGCCTGGCCTTCTACAGGAAACATACGGAGAGCATGTTGCGGCGTTATCTGTATGCCTCGATGCAGGTGGGCAGGGCGCCCTCGATCCTGGGCGATCCGATCGGCCGGGGGTGGGTCTCCAGCAGGCCGGTCCGCACCTTCGAGGACGCAGTGATCTTTGTCCTCGACGTGGAAACGTGTCTGAACCAGCTTGGATCGCTGGACCGCCAGATGCTGAGCCGGATCGTGCTTCAGGAGTACACGCAGGCTGAAGCGGCCACCTTGCTGGGGATGAGCGTACGAACCATCTCCAACAAATTCCCGCAGGCCGTGGACCGGTTGACGGAGAAGTTGCTGGAAACCGGGTTGCTGGTGCTGCCGCACTAGGGCCTACTAACAGGCCCTAGTGCGAAACAGGCAACAAGCCAGCCGGCAAAGGGGAGCGCACACGGAGCGCTCTCCTTCGTCGACTGCGCCATTCGAAAGAATCTTCTGGAAGTTGCACGGCCCCTCGCGGGCAGCGCTGCACGCTGACCCTTTCGCCGGGGAAGAACGCGTTCGACGAGGCGGCGTTATCTGGTATGGTGGACGGGTTGAAGCCATCTGTGGCGGTGCGTGCGCCACACCGGCAAATCCCCTCAAGAGGAACCGATCCAATGAATCCAATGCGTCGTCACGCCGCCTTCCTTTTCCTGCTGACCTCGGTCGCTCTGGCCGCGCAGCAGCCTGCTCCCCAGCCCACCACCGCGGCGGAAGCGTCCAACCGCGACACCAGCTTCATCGACGCCCAGGGCACGGCACATGTGACGCGCGTGGTTCCGGTGCCGCAGACCATCAGCACACAGGCGCAACTGGCGCTGGGCCGCGCCGAGCCGGACCAGGGTCCGCCCCAGTCGCTGGCCGAGCGGCGCAGGCTGACCGACGCCTACACGGCTCGTGCCCGCACAGCCTGGAGCAGGCTCTGCCCCAACCAGCTCGTCGAGGACACGATCGCCGGAGTACCGGTGCGCATCGTCACGCCCGAGGGTTTGCCTGAATCCAATCGCGACAAGGTGCTCCTGAACCTGCACGGTGGCGGCTTCAACTCCGATTCAGGTTCCTATATCGAATCGATTCCGATCGCCAGCTTCTCCAAGATCAAGGTGGTGGCTGTGCTCTATAGGCTGGCCCCCGAGCATCCCTTCCCGGCAGCCGTGGACGATTCGGTGGCCGTCTACAAGGAGCTGCTCAAAACCTACAAGCCGGAGCACATCGTCATCTACGGCACCTCGGCCGGAGCGATTCTGACCGCCGAAGTGGCCGCCAGGCTAAAGCAACTGGGGCTGCCGCAGCCCGCGGCCCTGGGCATCTTCAGCGGTATGGGCGACTTTGCCCGCGACGGGGACTCAATTGCGCTCTATGCGCTACGCGGCCTCTCCGGCCATCTCGACCCGCCCCAAGCCGGCCCGCACGATCCGTATTATGTTGGAGCCACCGATCCCAAAGACCCGGTGCTCTCCCCCATTTTCGGCGACCTGCACGGGTTGCCGCCCGCGCTCTTCGTAACCAGCACCCGCGACCTGCTGCTGAGCGGCACCGCGAACCTGCACCGCGCCTACCTGAACGCGGGCGTGGAGGCCCGGCTGGTTGTCTTCGATGCGCTGCCTCATGCCTTCTGGTATGACCCGTTGCTGCCGGAAGCGCTGGAGGCCAACCACATGATGGCGGAGTTTTTTGTCAAGCAGTTGGGGAAATAGGAGCCGGAAGGCAATCCGCCCTCAGCTCCCCTCCGCCAGCGTTAAGCCAAGGCCGCCTGCTCCAGTTCCAAAATTAAACCGATACAAGAATCGGGAAACTTCCCAGCGGCAATGCCCAAGTTGGCGAGCTTCCCGGTTGAGTGGCCGCCCCATCCGGCTTAGCGTCCAGGTGAGGGCGATTGCCCAGGGTTTGCGCGCAAGTTTGGCAAAACGGACGACCTGACCTTGTGCGGATTCTCTGAGCGTATGCGAAACCGGTATGACGATCCAGATGCGAGAGGCCCGTTCCCCAAGAGAGCTGACCGGCCATCTGACTGAGGTGGCGCTCGGCTACCAGCGCATGTTGGAGGAGAACCCGTGCCAGCCGGAGGCGCTGGTGGGCATCAGCCTTGTGGCTCTGGCCAGCCGGCAGCCCGAGGCAGCGGTCAAAATGGCCACGGCGGCGGTGACAGCGGCGCCCGAGATGTGCACGGCATGGGTCGCTCTGGGCCAGGCGCTGAAGGCCGCCGGCCGGAGCGGCGAGGCTGAACGCGCCTACGAGCAGGCCATCCGCCGGGACGGAATGAACGCGTTGGCCCGGATGGGACTGGGCGAGCTGATGATCGCCACCGGACGTCCCGAGGAAGCGGTACGGGAGTTCGATCTGGCCCTGCGGCGGCAGCCGGCGCTGGTGCCCGCCCACCTGGGCCTGGGCAATGCGCTGGCCGCAATGGGACACAATGAGCCGGCGCTGGAGCATTATGAGCCGGCGCTTGCGCTCAGGCCGCGGCTGCCCGAAGCCGAGTTTGCCGCTGGATTTGTGCTGGCGCGGCTGGGAAGGCTGAAGGAGGCCGAAGCCCGCTACCGGCGCGCGCTGGTGTTGCGGCCAGACTTTGCCGCCGCCTGGGTGAATCTGGGCAGCCTGCTGCGTGAGCAGGGGCGCGAGGTCTTCGCCGAGGCCGCATTGCAGCGGGCCGTCGAGTTGCGCCCGAACCTGGTCTCGGGTTGGATCAACCTGGCGATTCTGGAGAGGGAACGCCGCCGTCCGGCCGAAGCCGAGGCGTGCCTGCGCAAGGCCTTTGCCCTTAACCCGGAGCAGGTGGAAACGCATGTCGCCTGGTGCCAGTTTCGCGCCGCGGAGCAGGACCTGGCCGGCGCATGGGCGTGGCTGCGCTGGGCACTGGCGCGCGATCCCGCGCATGCGGAAGCCATGAATATGCAAGGCATCTTGCTTCATAGCGAAGGCCGCTTTGCGGAGGCTGTGGAAGTCTTCGAGCGGGCCGAGGCCCTGGGTCATCGCGCCGCGGTCTCCAACCGTGGAAACTCCCTGCTGGACATGGGCCGGATGGACGAGGCCTTGCGGGCCCACGAGACGGCGGTGGAGCGCGATCCGGCCCACCCAGGCGCGCTGTATAACCTTGCATTGACCCGGCTCCGGCTGGGCGACTGGGAACGCGGCTGGCCGGCGTATGAGGCCCGCTGGCGCTTCCGCGAAGTGCATCGCAGCCCCAGGGTCTTCCGCCGGCCCAGGTGGCAGGGCGAGCTGCTCGAAGGCCGCCGGGTTCTGCTCCACGCCGAGCAGGGATTGGGCGATACCATCCAGTTCTGCCGCTACGCAACCCTGGTTGCCGCGCGCGGCGGCGTGCCCATTCTGCAGGTGCAGGCGCCGGTAGAGCGATTGATGGCCTCGCTGCCCCCGGTGCGCGCCGGACAGGCGGAGCTTGCGCTGCTGAGCGCCCGCCGTGGCGGGCCACCGGACTTCGACCTGGAATTCGATTTGGAATGCCCGCTGCTGAGTCTGCCGGCCGTATTCGGAACCACGGTGGAGACGGTTCCCTGGCCGGGCCCGTACCTGGGAGCCGACCCGGAGTTCGCGTTAGAGAAGCAGGGGCAATTTCCAGATGTTCAGTCCAATCTCCATCCTCCGGAGCGGCCCCTGCGCGTGGGCCTTGCCTGGGCGGGCAATCCCCGCTACAAGGCGGACCGCCAACGGTCCATGGAGTTCGAAACGCTGCTGCCCCTGTTGCGCACACCGAGCATGACCTGGATTTCTCTGCAAAAAGGCGAGGCCGCGGAACAATTGGCCGCCCTGCCTGGCGATGTTTTTGTCTGGGACGGCTCCAGCCACGACCGGGACCTCGCCGAAACGGCGGCACTGCTGGCCACGCTCGATCTGGTCGTCACCACCGATACCTGCATCGCTCACCTGGCCGGCGCCATGGCCAAGCCGGTCTGGATTCTGCTGCCTCATATGGGAGACTGGCGCTGGATGCAGCAAATCGAAACCACTCCTTGGTACCCCACCGCAAGGCTCTTCCGCCAGCGCAGCCCCGGCGACTGGCCCGGAGTCCTGGAGCGCGTGGCCGGAGAGTTAAACGAACTCCGTGCCCAGCGGCGGTGGCAAATGATCAGAGTAACGAGGCCGGAGTCCCCGACCTCCGAGCTTATCCCGGTGTAGTCCTCAAACAGATCTAAAGAGAGTCAAAAAATAGTTCTTGACATGGAGTACTCTATGTTGTAGAGTACTCTTCATGATGAATTCGCCTCTCTCGTATCACTTCCTCTTCAACCGCCGGAATCAACCTCTCGCGGAGCTTCGCCAGAAGGGCAGAGCAACCGTATGAGCCTCCATTCCACACCCGATCCCGCATCCCACTCTTCGTCGAGCCTCCTCGAATCGATCCCGCTCGCAGTCGATTCGCTGGTCAAACGCTTCGGTCCGGTAACGGCAGTCGATGGTATTTCGCTGGAACTACGCGGCGGCGAATGCCTGGGATTGCTGGGGCCAAACGGAGCCGGCAAGAGCACGCTGATCCGCGGCATCGTGGGCCGCGTCATTCCAGATGCGGGACGCGTCGCGGTCTTCGGGTCTCCGGCCGATTCCCTTGAGGCCCGCGCGGCTCTGGGATGGGTTCCGCAGGAGCTGGCTCTCTATCCTCGGCTCACGTGCAGGGAGAATCTGGCCGCCTTTGGCCGGTATCACGGTCTCTCCGGCGGCAAGCTGAAGGAATCGGTGGCCTGGTGCCTGGACTGGGCCGCCCTCGCCGACCGCGCCGGAGAGCTGGCGAAAAACCTCTCCGGCGGCATGAAGCGCCGTCTCAACATGGCGGCTGGAATCATCCATCGTCCCCGCGTGGTACTGATGGATGAACCGACGGTCGGCGTCGATCCGCAGTCGCGCAATCGCATCTTCGAGATGATCGAAGCGCTGCGCGCTGAAGGCGCCGCGCTCATCTACACCACCCATTACATGGAGGAGGCGGAGCGGCTGTGCGATCGCGTCGCCATCATCGATCACGGCCGCATCATCGCGGAGGGCGCGCATGAAGAGCTGGTCAGAAGCGCCTTCGCCTCGCGCAGCCAGGTTCTGGCTCGCCTTGCCGGCCCTCCCGCCGAGCTCGACGCATGGGTCGAGCGGCACGCAGGGCGTCACGTGGATGGCGCCGCTGAGTTCACCATCGAACATTCCACTCTGATTGCCGGTCTGCTCGACGACGCCGCCCGCTCCGGCCTCGAACTGGTGGACGTAACCATACGGCGGCCCAACCTGGAGTCCGTCTTCCTGCACCTCACCGGAAGGGAGTTACGCGATTGATCATCTCCGTTATACGCACCGCTCTGATTGGCCTGCGCCGCGACCGCGCCGCGCTGGCCTTGAGTTTCATCCTGCCCATCTCCTTCTTCACGATCTTCGCCGTCATCTTTGGCGGCCAACATGATTCCACGCCGAAAATCAAAGTCATCCTGGTGGACGAGGACCAGAGCCGCGCATCGCTCGATCTGGTACGCGGACTCGAACGCGAAGACTCTCTCGTCATCCAGACCAGGCCCTCGTCCAAAAGTAAAACCGCCGCACCGCCGCCGGAGTACACGGCGACGACTGCGGAAGCCGCGGTCAAGGCCGGGGACGCGCCGGTCGCGCTCGTCATTCCCAAAGGCTTTGGTGCGAATCCCATCTCCTTCGGAGAAAAATCGGGCGCCCCTGCGATTCAGCTGCTCAACGATTCCAGCGATCAGATCGCCCCGCAGATGGTGGCGGGCCTGCTGCAAAAGGTCGGTATGACCGCGCTCAGCCCGGCGATGGCCGAGGAGGGAATGAAGTACACAGAAAAATATCTCGGCCAGTTCACGCCCGAGCAGCGCCAGCGCATGGAGTCCAACCTTGATTGGCTCCGTCAGCACCAGAAGGAGAGCGCCACTTCAGGGAACGCTACTGCCAGCGGCGGCCCCATCGCCGTCCAATCCCGCGCGGTCGTCGGACAAAACAAGCGCAGTCCCATGATCTCTTTTTACGCCGCCGCCATCGGCGTCATGTTTCTGCTCTTCACCGCCAGCGGCTCGGCCGGAGCGCTGCTGGATGAAGCCGAGAGCGGAACCCTAGACCGCGTACTCAGCTCGCGGGTCACCATGACCACGCTCCTGATAGGCAAACTTACCTACAACACGCTGCTGGCGTTTATGCAGCTTACCGTTATGTTTCTCTGGGCCTGGGCGGTCTTCAAACTCGATTTCTTCACACATATTCCAGGCTTTTTAGTGATGGGCCTGTGCACTGCCTTTGCCGTGGCGGCCTTTGGCATGTTGCTGGCCAGCATCTGCCGCACGCGGGCGCAGTTGGGCGCGCTCTCGACGCTACTGATCCTCACTATGTCCGCCATCGGCGGCAGCATGTTTCCCCGCTTTCTGATGCCTGAAGCGATGCAGAAGGCGGGCCTGTTCACCATCAACGCCTGGGCCATCGACGGCTTTACCAAAGTCTTCTGGCGCGATCTTCCAGTCCAGCAGCTTTGGCCGCAGGTGTGCGTCCTTCTGGCCATCGGCATCGTGCTCTTTGTTGTCGCCCGCAGGATTGCGCGGCGCTGGGAGTTCGCATGAAGTTGGAAATCAAAACATAAGAATTCACCACGGTTGTTGTTGCTATTTCGTGAACGACTGGAGAGAAGAGAACAATGAATGATCCGAGAATAGAGAACGCAGCCTTGGCAACAAGTTATCAGAGAATACAGCCCAGTTTTGTATCCTTGGCTGTCAAAACCGCGGTGTGCCACACCATCACTTACTTCATCATGGGCGCTCTCGCCTATCACTTCCTGAATTATGCGGAGTTGATGGCCCGTCCCTGCTCCGGCATGCGCCCGATCACTGATCCATTGGTTCGGGCTGGCGTGCTCTTTCAACCGTTGCGCGGGGTGCTTTTTGCGCTGGTCTTCTATCCGCTGCGGGAGCGTCTTTTTGGCGTGAAAAATGGCTGGCTGCTGATGGGCTGGATGCTGTTTGCATTAGGAATTCTGGGCACATTTGCCGCACCTCCCGGATCGATGGAAGGCCTGATCTATACAACGGTTCCGCTTGCGGATCAGTTTCGCGGATATCTGGAAATCGTGACGCAGGCGCTGCTGCTTTCGGCATTGCTCTGCTATTGGGTCAACCATACCGGCAAGAAGTGGCTCAATTGGTCATTAAGCGTCGTCTTTTGCCTGGGGATAGCACTCTCGACGATGGCGCTGCTGATGCCCCAAAGGTAGAGAGAAACACGCCTGGGTGGCAAAAAGAATCTTCACAAAAACCAAACTCTTTATAGGAGAAACGCTATGACAGAAAGTAATGAAGAAATGGAACTGAAAGACAGGCTCAGCCTGATCGAGACCATGATCGCCGAAGGCCGGCGCACCACCGGAAGCTGGGCCTGGAGCTTTGTTTTCTGGGGCATGGCCTACTATGTCGCCATCGCCTGGACCGCCTACAACCAATGGCCGTGGGCCTGGCTTGTAACCATGACGAGCGCCTGGGTGGTTTGCTGGGCCCTGATCAAGCGCCAGCAGAAAAGCCAGCCGCAGCGTAGGCCGGGGACCACGATGGGCCGGGCCATCTTTTCCGTTTGGACCGCCATGGGCGTCTCGCTGACTTTGCTGCTGCCGGCTCTGGGCTTAAGCGGCAGGTTCAACCTGCACGTTTTTGTGGCGATTGTGGCCGCCATGATGGGTTTTGCCAACGGAGCTTCTGGCATGATTATCCGCTGGAAGGCGCAGATTGCCACCGCTTTTGTATGGTGGGCGGCGACCGTGGCGGCGTGTTTTGGCAGCGACGGCCAATGCACGGTCGTATTTCTGACAGCCATCTTCCTCTGCCAGATCGTCTTCGGCGTTTATGCAATGATCTTCGAATCCCGCCTGCGCAGGCAGGAGGCCCACCATGCCTGAGCTGCCGGAGCTGAATCCTGTCATTCACGGGAAGCTGCGCCTGGCCCTGCTCTCGCTGCTGGTTGGCGTTGAAGAGGCGGAATTTACCTGGCTGCGCTCCAAAACCGGCGCAACCGACGGCAACCTCGGCGCGCAACTCGCCAAACTCGAAGAAGCCGGCTACGTCTCGGTCAAAAAGAAGTTTGTCCAACGCAAGCCGCAGACCCTCTACCGTGTGACCGAAACCGGCCGCCATGCGTTCATCGAATACGTTCAGGCGCTGAAGCAAATGCTCGGTGGCGCCATCGGCAGTTAGCGAGGAACCATGAGGCGTTTCCTTATTTGCAGCAGGGTTCGCGCCTGGTCAGAAAGATGCGCAAAAGTTGGAAACCAGCAGCCACCTGATTTCATCTGATGATTCAACCACATGATCCGTGAAGATCAGTCGCTGCGCCGGACGGCCAACACAGTCATATCGTCAAATATCGGGCCGCCGTTGGTAAACGCTCGCACATCGTCGAGGCATGCGGCAATCAGCTCGGCAGGTTGCCGCGCAGCCTGCTGGCGGACTAATGTGATGACGCGGTCCACGCCATACTCATCGCTCAGGTTGCTGGCTTCCGAAAGACCATCTGTGTAAAGGAAGAGCGTGTCGCCGGTTTCCAGTTGCACGCGTGTGGCGGAAAACTCCGCTTCGCAGAACATCCCCAGCGGCAAGCCTGTAGATTCAATCCGAAATACGCCCCCGCGCCCAACGACGATTGCGGGGCAGTGGCCGGCGTTATGGATTTCTACCTCACCGGTTGTCTTAGCCAGCCCGCACACCAGCGTTGCGTATTGCCCCGCCAGCGCACTTTCGCAGAAAAAGCGGTTAACGTGGGTGACAATTTGGCACAGCGGCAGGGACATCCGGGTCATGCTGCGGAACAAGGCGTGAAGCTGTGCCATCTGCATCGAGGCAGCCACGCCCTTACCGGAGACGTCGCCCAATAGGAAAAGGAGCTGTCCTTCGTACGGAATCAAGTCGCAGTAATCACCGCTGACGGCGCCGACAGGCGCGAAATGATAGCTCGTATCCCAGCCGCCCACGCGCAGGCCCTTTTGTGGAAGCAGGTTGCGCTGAACCTGAGAAGCCAGGTCGAGGTCTCGCTGTAGTGCGGCGCGTTCTGGTTGGCTCAAATGATCCAGGCAGTACTGCACCAACGGATCTGCGAGCAAGCGGTCCTGTTCCACCGAGTCGTGGCATTCCAGGCATAGACCGTAGGTGCCTTCGGCCATGCGGTCCAGCGCCGAATCTACATCCCGCAACAGGCTGGTCAAGCCTGAGTTTTGCGGCGCGAAGGCAACCGCCTCCTCCAACCTCCGCTTGCGCTCTTCCAATTGTCCCTGCAGGAAACCTGTCTCTAGTGTGGACATGGAAATCTCCCTCGGCCTAACTCTCGGTGATTGGATTCTTCCAACCCTGGTTCCGATGCGATTTTCCCGTCGCAGTTTGCAGAGTATTGAATTTCACTGGGGAACTTTGAACCTTTGATCGTCATTGGATCTACCGGTGCGATTCGCCGACGATCAGGGTCCGCCAATCCGGGAGATGCATCGCCAGGAACCTTCAACCTTCCGGATGCAGGCTCTTCCGCACACGCTCCATGATCCCCAGGTAGTAAGCCAGGTTGTGGATCGTGTTCAGCATTCCTGACAGCGCCTCGCCCGCCTGCATCAGGTGGCGTAGGTAGGCCCGCGAGTAGCGGCGGCAGACCATGCAGCCGCAGGCCGGGTCGGGCGGACCCTGATCCTCGGCGTACCGTTTGCCCTTGATGTTCAGCCGCCCTTCGCTGGTGAACAGCAGCCCGTGGCGCGCGGCGCGGGTGGGCAGAACGCAGTCCATCATGTCCACCCCCATGCGCGCATACTCCTCGATCTCGTCCGGATAGCCCACGCCCATCACGTAGCGGGGCTTATCGGCAGGCAGCAGCGGCAGCACCTCGGAGATCATCTCCAGCGTCAGTTCGCGAGGCTCGCCCACGCTCAATCCGCCGATGGCGTAGCCGTCGAAGTCCATCTCCACCAGACGCTCTGCGCTCTCGCGCCGCAGATCGCGGTACATTCCGCCCTGCACAATGCCAAAGAGGCTCTGCGTGCGTCCGCCCAGTTCCTCGCGCCACACCACCTCCTCGCGGTGGGCGCGAAAATGATCCAGCGACCGCCGCGCCCAGGCTATGGTCAGACGCAGACTCTCTTGTGCGCGGCTGCGGTCCGCAGGGTACTCGGTGCACTCGTCGAAGGCCATTGCAATGTCCGCGCCCAGCGCGATTTGAACATCGATGGAATGGTCGGGAGTAAAAGAGTGCGAACTCCCGTCCAAATGCGAGCGGAAGCGCACGCCCTCGTCCGTGACCTTGCGCAGCCCGCTCAGGCTGAAAACCTGAAAGCCGCCGGAGTCGGTGAGCAGGGCCCGCTGCCAACTGATGAACCGGTGCAGCCCGCCCATGCGCCGGATGGCTTCGTGGCCCGGCCGCAGGTAGAGATGATAGGTGTTGCTCAGAATGATCTCGGCGCCCAGAGTTTCCAGCACGTCCTGCGCCACGGCCTTGACCGTCCCGGCGGTGCCCACCGGCACAAAAACCGGCGTCTCGACCGTCCGGTGAGGCAGATGAATCCGCCCCCTCCGCCCGCCGGCTCCGTTTGTTGCGATGATGTTGAAGTCAAGGCTCACCAGACGATTCTACCGGGCGTCCCATCCATCGCTTTCGACTCTGACCACCGCATCAGACGTGACTTCGGACCCGGGCGCCCCAGGTCTCGCTTTTGAGACCTGGGAAACCAACTGCCCCACGCTCTGCCCGCAGCCGGGAACCAGAACCCCCGCCGCAATCTCGCTGAGAGGGACTAAGACAAAAGCGCGCTCGGCCAGCCGCGGGTGGGGGATCTCCAGCCCCGGCTGGCTGATTTCCAGCTCTCCCAGGAGCAGAATGTCCAGATCCAGCGTGCGCGGCCCGTTCGCAAATCCCGCCGTGCGATCCCGCCCGAACTCCCGTTCGATGACCAGCAACCCCTGCAGCAACTTCTGCGGCTCCAACTCCGTCTCCAGCGCTACCACCGAATTCACGAACCTGGACTGCGCGGCAAAGCCCACTGGCGCGGTGGAGTAGAGCGACGACCGGCCAACCACGCGCCCCAGCGATTCGAGCCGCAAAGCCGCCGCCGTCAGAGTCGCCTCCGGCCCGCCAGCCCAACTGGCCAGGTTCCCGCCCATTCCGATGTAGGCCGTCCGCATAGACTCCAGACTATCGCGGAGAGCGAAGACCGTGGCGGCAGACCGGATGGCAAATGAGAGGTAAACCCTGAGTCTGATAGCATCCACTTTGGAGACTTTTCAGGATGGACGCTCTCACCAACGCGAGCCTTGGCGCACGGCGCAATGAAGATATCGCACTCGATCTGCTCAAGTTTATAGCTGAAACGGCTGGCGTGGGGCGCACCGCTGTACCGGCAACCGGCTTCAGCGGCGCCTCCGCGCCCAAGATGGAGGAGCAGGTGACTCAACTGCTCGAACTCTACAGCCGCTGCCTGAAGGCCGTCGAAGGCCAGGGGCCGGAGCAGAAGCAGGCAGGCAAGGGGCCAGAAAAAGAGGCTGCGCGATAACCGGCGAACCCATTCTGCGCGTTGCCGTCGCCGGAGCTGGCGCCTTTGGCAAGAACCATCTCCGCGTCTACCGCGAGTTGGAGACGGCCGGGCTGCCCGTCGCTCTGGTCGCGGCCGTCGAGCCGGACTCCACCCGCGCCGCCGGCGTTACGGCCAAATACGCAATCCCCGTCTTTTCCAACGTGGACGAGATACTGGCCGCCAATCTCAAGCTGGACGCAGCCACCGTCGCCGTCCCCACCGTACATCATCATGCGGTAGCCTCGGCCCTGCTCGATGCGGGACTCGACCTGCTGGTGGAAAAGCCCCTGGCCGCGAGCCTCGCCGCAGCAGATGACCTGATCAACCGCGCGGACAAGCACACCCGCATCCTGCAGCCCGGCCACCTGGAACGCTTCAACCCCGCGGTCCTGGCCATTCAGCCGCAACTGCGCCGCCCCATGTTCTTTGAGGCGCACCGGCTCTCCATCTTCACGCCCCGCGCCCTGGACGTGGATGTCGTGCTGGACCTGATGATCCACGACCTGGACATCGTGCTCACCTTCGCAAAATCAGCAGTCCGCGAGGTGCGCGCCGTGGGCCTACCCATCCTCTCGCCCAAAGTCGACATCGCCAACGTCCGCGTCGAGTTCGAGAGCGGCTGCGTGGCCAACTTCACCGCCTCGCGCGTCTCCACCGAGCGCGTCCGCAAGCTGCGCTTCTTTGAGCCGCGCCAGTACGTCTCCATCGACTACGCGCGCCAGGACCTGCTGGTGATTCGCGTAGAGACAAGCGCGGGCAAGACTTCGCCAGCTGAACTTCTTGCATCGCTGCCGCCGCAGGTTGCCGGCCTGCTGCCGCCGGGGATCGCAGAGGGAATCGCGTCGGGGAAGATCGACCTCAAGAAGATTGACCCGGCTTTGATTGCGCAGTTTGCCGCTATGGCAAAGATTGATCCGTCGGTGATCGCACAGTTTATAAATCCTGCAGAACCGAAAGCGGGTTTGAGCTTCTCCAAACCAGCCGTCACGCCCGGCGAGCCGCTGCGGCTGGAGATCGAGTCCTTCCTCGATTCCGTCCGCACCCGTCGCGAGCCTCGCGTTACCGCGCGCCAGGGCCGCAATGCGCTGGCGCTGGCCCTGGAGATTCAAGCCTCCATGGCGACCCACGCAAAGCGCGCCGGACTCGAAGACTTCTTCAAGCCCGGCGCCTAAAGATTCAGCGCTCTTCCTATTTTGAAGAGCGCTGGGATAGTCGCTATGAGCAATCCAGCCACGCCTACCGAATAGGCTGCGGCCTTCCAGCCGGAAACGTACTCTTCCCTTAGGGCCAACACCACCAGCAGAGATAACACCGGCAGGTTCAAGGCCACGGCTGTTGCAACACCTGGCATATAGCTGCGCAGCGCCACGGTTAACGCGAGGTGCGGAATCAGGACGTTGGCCAACGTAACGGCCATACATCCAAAAGCCAAGTAGGTCCAGACCGTCTGTTTGCCCGATACTGCGCTCAACCATGTGACGGCGAAAGCCAGGACGGTTAAGACCACCACTGCAAAACGAAAGACACCCGGCGTAACGGGGCTATGCCAGATAACTGCCCGTTTCGACCAGCCCGGAAGCCAAATGGCCTCTTCGGCATTGTGCAGAGTCACGACAATCGGGAAAAGCCACATCAGATTCCGGTAACTCATCGCTGTCTCCTTACTCGTTTCCGAGGGCCGCGTCCCTTGGAACAGCTACACCTGACGGATTGGGCCTGACGGTCGTTGGGCAGCAGATCATTCAACCTCTGGGCTTTCTTGGAAACAGCATCGGTGTTCTGGATTTGTACTCCAGATACGAAGTCCCAAAGCGAAGTTCCAGTTCCCGTTCTTCATACACTTTCACGAAGAAAAGCAACGCTGGCGTGAAGAGGATCAGCACCCAGAGCACAAACAGCACCGACTGAAACCAGATCCCCAACGACAGAAGAAAAGCCAGAACCGCAAGCACCATCGGATTGCGCGTCCAGGCATACATCCAATCCGCCGCCAATTTCCGGCTGAGCACGATGAAAAAGGGCGCGCCGAAGCCTTTCAAGGCAAGATTTGCCACGGTAAGAAAGAAGGCTGCCCCAGTAACAACGGATAACACTATGCCGATTTCAGTTGGTATTGGGATTACCCAGTCAGACCAATCCTGATGAGTGGTTACCGCCCGGATGATACCCAATGCCAAAAGATTCCCCACCGCAAATTGGACAAACGTCGTAATCCAGACGACGCCGCCTGTCGTCGGGTGCCGGTCGAGTATCTTCCTTCCCAGCCAAACAATGGGAAACACCAGGAGCATCCCGCCCAGAATGATAGATAAATTCATCCCATCTGAAAGGGGCGTATCGAACGCTCGCCACAAGAGAAGCACGGTGACCGCTAGAAGAGCAATCCTGGAAGAATATTCAACGGCATGTTTCATGGCAATCTCCTGTGACCATTTCCCTCACCGTAGATGGTCAGTCTCCGGAGGAAGGCCAATAGCTAGAGGTTAGAAGCTCGTTCAGTCCATCGCACGGTCTCGAAGAAGCCGTCGAGGCCGGTGCGATGGGCGGGCAGCCCGCCTTTGCATCAATCAAAGAGCAGCGCTACCACACTAAGCGCCAGCCTGCGGTTCGTGGCTTCGCACCTTTGGCAATTGAGCCAGTTTCAGATCTTGGGCCAGTTAACGAACGCTCGCCCAAGCGCCTCGCCTCAACGGAGCGGTTCACACGCCCGGCCGCCATCGCCGGACGCGATGGCGGTAGGCTTCATACTCTGGTCCAAAGGTCCGGCGGAGTGTGGGCTCCTCGTACAAGACCACAAAGAGGTGAGTGATCAGCAGGAAGAGCGCGACGTACCCCAGGAGGGTCGCCGACTCGTAAAAAAGCGCGGCCCCGGCAAGGGCCAGCCCCGCGCCAATGTACATCGGATTCCGCACGAACCGGTAAGGCCCTCGAATCACCAGCCGGCGAGGGGGGTCGAAAGGCGCTGGAGTGCCTTTTCCTATCCATGCGAAAGCGCCTACGCACCATAACGCGACTACCGCTCCAGCGCTTCCGATGATGATCCCCGCGATCTGCGGCCATTCAAACGCCGTTGGACGGACGATGCCCGACCAGGATAAGAAGCGCGACGGCAGATAGATGAGCACAAACCCGATAAAAAGAGTCGCGTATGTAATTGTCCGGAAAGCTACAAACATGGTTGCCTCCTTGGTAGAAACGGAGCTTCGCTCCGTGTAGTCCGCCCGTCGAGCGGGCAATCCTGGTGCGACGGGGAACAATGCCCCTCACGCAATGCCCAGCACCCGGTTCAATGAACCCACAATGTACTTCCAGATCAGGTAATAGGCAACGAGCCCAGCCAGGAAACCCGGCGCGATCAGCGTGTAAGGAATTTCGCAAGCCTGGAACCAGGTCACGCCATGAGAGCCCAGCACCAGCACTCCCAGGCAACTGGCCACCAACGCGCCCACCGGCGCCATCAGTATCGGCAACAGCGGGCCGTGCAGCCCGATGGGCAGATGAGTGCGCTCATGCGTGCCGAGCCAGAGCATATTCCACAGTCCGAAGAGCGAAGGCACAATGGCCATGGGAAAGATGATTGCCTGTTCGATGGGAACCGGCACCTTCAGCACGATCCGCACCACGATAAAAACGGTCAGCAGCAGCGGCAGAACCAGCGTGGGCACAAAAATCCCCGCCAGATAAGCGCGAAGATAGGGATGGGTATTCATAGCGTCCTCCTTGTTGACGAAATTGTCGGCGGGCGAATGCGTCCGCCGGTTCACAGGTAGTAAAGAAGCACGGGAATCGACGCCGGAAAGAAAACGGCGAGGCCCACCAGGCCAGCCGCGAGCGCTCCGTCGAACCAGGCCCAGTTGAACCAAGCCCAGCCGGGCAAGGCCGGCGCAGCGGAGTCAGCGTCCAGCCGCCGCAGCATCGCCGGCCACAGGTCGAGGCTGGGCTCTTGCTCGCCTTCCACCGGCGGCAGCGCCTGCCGCAGCAGATGCTTCATGCGTTCCTCATCGTGTGCATTCATGGCGTAATCCCCTGCCTTTCCAGGTTCGTTCTCAGCAAGCGCAGCGCGCGAAAGACGCGCAGTTTGACGGCCGCAACTGAGATTCCAAGCGCCGCGGCCACATCTTTTTGCGGTAACTCCTCGATCACCGCCAGCGTGGCTGCAATCCGCAGCTTGGGCGGCAACCGCCCAAAGGCCAGCGCCGTCTTGCGCCGGATCTCCGCGGTGATGGCCGGGTCGGCAATTGCCGGAGCCGCCAAGCCGGCGGAGAATTCCTCGGGCAACTCGCTCTCGGGCCGCACGGTTCGCAGCCAGTCCAGCGCTGCGCGCGTGGCGATGCGGCGCGCCCAGCCTTCGAATCCACGCGAGGGCTCAAACCGGGCGTGGGCCCGGTAGATGCGCCAGAAGGTCTCCACGGTCAGGTCCTCGGCCGCCGCCGGGTTGCGAACGATACGCAGAATCCAGCCGTAAACCGCGCGCTGATATTGGTGAAAGAGCGTCTCGAAGGCGGCTTCGATAGCTTCGGCGTTGCCTTGCCGGAACTCGATCAGGACATCGCTCGATCCGCTCTGCATCCGCCCTTCCCCTTCTATCCATTCTTACGTGCCTGCAAGCAGAAAGGTTACATCCTGCGAGCCGCGCGCCTTGCCGTGGCCGGTCGAGCGCCCGGAACCTGCCTCTGCTTGCGGGCCTGCTACGTCAAGGGGGTTCGATCGGGATAAAGCGTTTTTTCATTAAAAAGAAAGCGTTTTCCCGGTCCGCTTGACAGCACCCTCCTGGGAGCATTAGGTTGGCAACCGGAAGGCGGACTGGAATTTCACGGCAACAGAGAACGGGATTGAATCGCCGGAACTGAAAACTGATCCCTTACCCCTGATCTCTGAAAGAGGAATGCGATGAAGAGCCTCGGATTGCGAATTGTAGCGGCAGGGTTGGCGTGTTGTGGAGTGGCGTGGGTTGCCGGAGCGCAGGATGCGCAGAAGCCCGCGTATTTGGACCCCAGCCTGCCCGCGGAGCAGCGTGCAGCGGATCTGGTGGGCCGGATGACACTGGAAGAGAAGGCTACACAGTTGGTGAATCAGGCGCGGGCCATTCCGCGGCTCAATGTGCCGGCCTACGACTGGTGGAGCGAAGCGCTGCACGGCGTGGCCGTGAATGGAACCACTGAGTTTCCCGAACCCATCGGCCTGGCCGCCACATTCAATCCGCCGGGCATCCACGAGATGGCAGTGGCCATCGGCACTGAAGGGCGCATCAAGCACATCCAGGATGTGCGGGCCGGGCACAGCAACATCATGGAGGGCCTGGACTTCTGGGCGCCCAACGTCAACATCGTCCGCGATCCCCGCTGGGGCCGCGGCCAGGAGACCTATGGCGAAGACCCGTTCCTGACCGCGCGCATGGGCGTGGCCTTTGTCACCGGCATGCAGGGCGACGATCCGCGCTATTATCGCGTCATCTCCACTCCCAAGCACTTTGCCGTGCATAGCGGGCCGGAGCCCACGCGCCACTCGGCCGACGTGACGGTCAGCAAGCACGACGAGCTGGACACCTATCTGCCCGCCTTCCGGGCCACGGTGACCGAGGCCAAGGCCGATTCCGTCATGTGCGCCTACAACAGCATCAACGGCCAGCCCGCCTGCGCCAACGAGTTCCTGCTCCAGGACCAGCTTCGCGGCAAGTGGGGCTTCAAGGGCTACGTGGTGTCGGACTGCGGCGCAGTCGTAGACATCTTCACCGGCCACCACTACAAACCGACCCAAGCCGAGTCGTCGGCCATCAGCCTGCAACGCGGCATGGACAACGAGTGCATCGACTTTTTTACTAAGGTCAACGACGACCACGACTACAAGCCCTATCTCGACGCCGTAAAGCAGGGCTTCCTCAAGGAGAGCGACATCGACGTTGCCGTCACGCGGCTCTTCACCGCGAGGATGAAGCTGGGCATGTTCGATCCGCCGGAGATGGTGCCCTATTCAACCATCGACGAGAAGTTTCTTGACAGCGCCGGGCATCGCGCCATGGCCCGCAAACTGGCCAACGAGTCCATGGTTCTGCTCAAGAACGACGGCGTGCTGCCGCTCCGCGCCTCAGGCATCAGAATCGCCGTGGTCGGCCCGCTGGCCGACCAGACGCGTCCGCTGCTTGGCAACTACACCGGCATTCCCAGCCACACGGTCTCGGTGCTGGAGGGCCTGCAGAACGAGTTCTCCGCAGCCACCATCAAATATGTGCCCGGCACGCAGTTCCTGGGTAACGAAGCCGCGCCCGTGCCTGACGGGTTGCTCACCACCGACGGCAAGCCGGGCGTAAAGGCCAGCTACGCCAGGTTCGACATGGCCGCGATGATGGCCAATCCAGCCGCTAGCCCCGCGCCGCTGGTCACGCGCGTCGAGCAGGGCATCGACCTCTCGTCCGCCACGCTTCCGGTTGAGGTAGCCGGGATCAATCCGCTCATTGTTCGCTGGGAGGGAACTCTCACCCCGCAGGAGACGGGCGAGTACAACCTCGGCCTCCAAGCCGGCGGATTTTTCCGCGTCCAGCTCGACGGCAAGAATGTCACCTTCGCCTGGGGCGGCCACGCCGTGGAAACGAGACTCGGCCGCGTCCACCTGGAGGCCGGCAAGCCGGCACAGTTGCAGGTCGATTACGTACCGCCCGAAGGGTCCTCAATGGTGGCTCGCCTGGTCTGGTCCAAGGTCGACCTCACGCCCAGGCCGGAGGCCGTTGCCGCCGCTAAGGACGCCGATGTGGTGATAGCTGTGGTGGGCATTACCAGTGAGCTCGAAGGCGAGGAGATGCAGGTCAACGAGGTGGGTTTCAAGGGCGGCGACCGCACCAGTATCGACCTGCCCAAGCCCGAGCAGGATCTGCTTGAAGCCGTGGCCGCTGCCCGCAAACCCCTGGTGGTGGTGCTCATCAACGGCAGCGCCCTGGGCGTGAACTGGGCCAAGGACCACGCCAACGCCATCCTCGAAGCCTGGTATCCGGGCGAAGAGGGCGGATCGGCCGTCGCGGAGACGCTTTCAGGCCGCAACAACCCCGGGGCCCGGCTGCCGGTAACCTTCTACAAGGATGTGAGCCAGTTGCCGCCCTTCGAGGATTACGCGATGAAGGGCCGCACCTACCGCTATTTTGAAGGAACGCCGCTTTATCCCTTCGGGTATGGCCTGAGTTACACCACATTCTCATACAGCGGATTGACCGTTCCCACCATCACGGTGCCGGCGGGCAGCCCGGTGGTTGTTGATGTGACTGTTACCAATACCGGCCGCCGTGCAGGCGACGAAGTGGCCCAGCTCTATCTTGAATTCCCGGAGGTTCCGGGCGTTCCGCTGCGGGCATTGCGGGGCTTCCAGCGTGTCCACCTGGAGGCCGGTGCCTCGCAAAAACTGCGGTTCGAGCTCAGCCCCCGCGACCTGAGCATGGTGACTGAAGCCGGAGAACCCATTGTCGCTGAAGGCGAATACGCTATCTCGATAGGCGGCGGACAGCCGCATACCGGCGCGCAAGTTTTAACGCGGACCTTCAAAGTAAAGGGCAAGTTGACGCTGCCGGAGTAACAGCTGGCAAGCAACCGTGAATTGGGGCGTCCGCCGCGGCGGACGCCCCGTTTTTCTTGACCCATGCTCGTTGGCCATCTTCCTGGAATGTGCCGCATCGAACCTGCCCTGGCCGTGTCCGGGAACAGTTTCCTCCTGCCCGGTGTCTACACAAGTACAGTGGTTCCGATGGGGATGAACGGAGTGCCTTGAGCCCTGCTCCCCGCGCCAGCATCGCGCGCAGAGCGGACAGGCCGCCTGCGTCTCGAAAAAGCCTCCTGACTCCCTGCCGGCGCGGCTGATTCTTGAACTCCAGGGAGGCAGGCCATGTTTGAAGACTCCACGTTTGAATCCTCGGGCAGAATCCGCACCCGCAGCCGCGGCTGGATGATCGCGGCCTTCATCTTCAACGGCTCCATTCTGCTGGCGTTGATCCTGATTCCACTCATCTATCCTGAGGCGCTGCCCCATCAGGCCATCGCCTTCCTGATGCAAGCGCCTGCGCCGCAAGCCCAACAGCAACCGCTCCGGCAAGAACCCGTTCACGCGGTCCAGGTCAATCGCGAGATGATGAACGAACAGATCTTCGCGCCGCCGCGGATTCCCAAATATATCGTTATGGTCGACAAGCCGGAGTCACTTCCACCCATCGATGTTGCCAGAATAGGCGGGGATTCCGAAGGCCCGGCCGGGCCGGGGTCCATCTTTCCCGGCAAGACCGCGACGCCCGTCATTCGTCCGGAGATCAAGGTGCGCGTCTCATCCGCGGTTGAGGAGGGGCTGCTGATCCAGAAGACCGTGCCCAGGTATCCACCCATCGCCATCGCGGCGCGCATCGAAGGGACAGTTGTCTTGCAGGCCACCATCTCCAAAGCAGGGACCATCGAGAATCTGCGCGTGGCGAGCGGTCCGCCCATGCTGCAACAGGCCGCGCTGGACGCTGTGAAAACATGGCTCTACAGGCCCTACCTGCTCGACGGCCAGCCGGTTGAAGTGGAAACCACGGTGAATGTGATTTTTACCCTGGGGCGGTGAGGCGGGCGAGAAGTCAGGCGGACCGGCAACTACCCGCCTGCAAGCTTTTCGCGGGTCAGCTCGTTCCATGTGGCGATGGCTTCCGGCATGGGCGGGCTGGCCACGCCGGGCGTGACGCCTTCAATTACTGCTTGCGGCTCCACGCTGCCTCGGGCATCGCGTAGCATTCCCTTCACCCAGCCCACCGCGGCCAACCCCTCGCTCCCGGTAAAGGTCTGCTCAATGTAGAACCAGCGCTCATCCCAGCAGACCATCCGCGAGCTGAGCCAGAAGCCCGAGAACAGCGGGAGAGACCGCCGGTAAGTGATCCATACCGCGCCCACCAGCGGCTGCCAGCGCAAGCGGACGATGTGCTCCAGCAGCCGCGTGCGCGCCAGCAGGTGGGTGCGCGCGTAGTCCATGATGCTGAGATAGCGGGCGTTGTTCATGTGCAGGTTGAGGTCGATGTCGTTGGGCCAGACGCGCAACCGCAGCCGGTCTTCGTCCAGGACCCCCATCGGCGGCAACGGGTGGATATACTGGCGGACGGCCAGCGCCGGAATCCGCACAAAGCTGATGAAATGCGACAAGACGCTCCCTCGACTACACTCTCCGGTTCCAGTGTAGAGGACCGAAGTGTAGAAGACTGACCGGTTGCGGCGTGTGATTGCCGCCCCGTGCAAGTGTGCAGCCACATTCGCTTGACTGGCGCGCTCCCCGCCCCATCGGCGACAATTGCTTCTGCCATGGCAAACCTCTCTCGCCGTAAATTCCTGCTCGCCGCTTCCGCCGCCACTCTTGCCGCTGCCGGTGGCCGCGGCCTCAGCTTCGCCGCATCCCGCCGCCAGCGGGTTTTCATCGGCTCTGATACGCCGGACGGCATCCTGGCCTACGACTGGGACCCGGCAACCGCCGAGCTGACGCAGGCCGGGGTCGCCGCCAGGCTCGCCAACGTGGATTGGATCACCTTCTCACCCGGCCGGGAGTTTCTTTATGCCGCCTTAGGGGTTGATTCGTTCAACGGCAAGCCGAACGGCGCTGTTGCCAGTTTCAGCGTTGTGAACGGCGAACTACATCCGCTTTCCGTTCAGAACTCGGCCAGCAAGGGCACCTGCCACGTGGCCTTGGACCGCACCGGCCGCGTGCTGCTCTCCGCCGACTACAATGGCGGCAGCGCGGCCAGCTTTCTTATCACCGGCGGCAAGCTGAGCCCCATCGTCTGGTCCGAACACTACACCGCTCACGGCCCCAACGCCGATCGCCAGCAGAGCGCGCACGCCCACTTTGCCTCCTTCTCGCCCGACAATCGCTTTGCCTACATCAACGACCTGGGCGGCGACTGCATCCACATCTACAGCCTGAACGCGGCCACAGCTATGCTCACGCCCGGCGGCGCTTACCAGGCCAGGCCCGGCGCCGGTCCGCGCACGCTGCACTTTCATCCCAATGGCCACACCGCTTACTCCGTCAACGAACTGGATTCGACGGTGGACGTGCTGGCCTGGAACAAGGCAGACGGCGGCTTGACCTTTGTTACGCGTATCGAGCTGCTGCCGGAGGGCTATCACGGTCCCACGCGTGCCTGCGACACGGTGATCTCGAAGGATGGAAAGTTCGTTTATTTCGCCAATCGCGACAAGGATTTTCTCTATGGTTTCCGCGCCGATCCGAAGAGCGGGAGCCTGACGCCGATCGCCCGCTCCAACTGCGGCGGCAAGATTCCGCGCAACTTTGTGCTCGATCCCACCGAGCGTTGGATGCTGGTGGCCAACCAGGACTCGAATCTGATCAGCGTCTTTGCGCGTCATCCCGAGACCGGGGCGCTGGCCGATGAGGGCAAAAGCTTCGCGGCAGCCACCCCGATGTGCATTCTGTTTGCGTAGGAATCCAGTTCCGCAAAAAAAAACAGCTTGCAGGCTTCAGACGCCCACCAAGGCAGGACTGGAAAGAGAGTCGCCGGACAGCGATTCCGGGACAGTTTCCTCGGCGGGTACCGTCTCCACCGGCACGTGGGCCAGCTCCCAGGCTGAGCGGTCCTTGAGCAACCGCGAAACCAGGGCGGTATGCATGGCATGGCCGGCGCGCTCGGCCACCACGTGGCCCTCGATGCGCCGCCCGGCCAGCGCCAGATCGCCAATCAGGTCCAGCACCTTGTGCCGCACATACTCGTCGGGAAAGCGCAGCGGGCCGTTCACCGGTCCCTCGGCGTCCAGGATGATGGCGTTCTCCGGCCCGGCGCCGCGAATCAGGCCCATATCGCGCAGCCGTCGCTCGTCGGCCTTATAGCCAAAGGTGCGTGCCGGGGCAATGTCAGCGCCGTAGGTCTCGGCTGCCAGGTCCACACAGGTTTTCTGCTGGCCCACGGGCGCGGGAAAGTCGATGGCGTATTCGATGCTGTAGCCGGAACCGGGATAGACGCCGATAAATTTCTCTCCCTCGCGCACCTCTACGGGGCGCAGCACGCGAACGGTCTCGCGGCGGCGGCGTTGGCTGCGGATGCCCGCGCTCAGGAATGCCTCGACGTAGGGCAGGGCGCTGCCGTCCAGGATGGGCAGTTCCAAGTTGTCCAGTTCCACGATCATGTTGTCCACGCCCATGCCGATGAGCGCGGAGAGCAGGTGTTCCGTGGTGGAAATCAGCACGCCTTGGCGCATCAAACTGGTGGCGTAGCTGACCTTGGCCACGTAGCGGCCGATGGCGGGAATCTCAAAATTGTCCAGGTCTGTGCGGCGGAAGACGATGCCCGATCCTGCCGGAGCGGGCAGCAGGCGCATGGTCACCGGCGCGCCGGAGTGGAGCCCTATCCCCGTAAACTCCAGGGGCGCGGCAATGGTCTGTTCAAGGTGGGCCGGACTAGCCAACATTCGCTCTCCAACTGTGAAAACCGGGCGCAATCGTTAGAGTAGACGTAAATTAACAGACCTGTCCTGTGGCATTTTAGCCACACTCTGCGCTTCCCCAACCACCTCCACGGTCAGATATCGGGGGTGAAAGCGTACTTTTCATCGTCGTAGAATCAGAGAGTCTCTGGATTCGTCGCTGCAATGATCCCCTGAAAGGTTCACGGATGCCCACCGCCCCAAATCCCCCCATCCCCATGCGCGCCCTGCTGGCCGGAGCCCGGCGCAAGCAGCCTGCACTGCTCGACCTCATCCGGCAACTGGTGCGTGTCGAGTCGCCTTCGGACAACAAGGCAGCCGTGGATGCCTGCATAGCGCTGGCTGCCGCGCACGCCAAGGGCTTGGGCGGCCGCGTGAAATTGCACTGCCAGCTTGGATTTGGCGATGTGCTCGAGGCACGCTTCGGGCCCAAAACCAAAGCAGTGAAGCCGACCCTCCTGCTCGGCCATCTGGATACGGTCTGGCCGCTTGGCACGCTCGAAACCATGCCCTGCCGCCTGGGCCAAGGCCGGCTGTGGGGGCCCGGCGCACTGGATATGAAGGCCGGCGTGGCCATGGCCTTTACCGCCATCGAGATGCTCTCTGAGGCCGGTTTGCTCAATCGGGAGATCGTGCTGCTGCTGACCGGCGACGAGGAGGTGGGCAGTCCGGTCTCGCGGCCCATCACCGAGCGGCTGGCGGCCGGGTGCGCCGCCGTTTATGTGCTGGAACCGGCGCAGGGGCTGGCTTACAAAACCGCGCGCAAGGGAACCGGCAACTGGCGCATCAACGTGACCGGAGTGGCGGCCCACGCAGGGGTGGACTTCGAAAAGGGGGCGAATGCAATTCGCGAGTTGGCGCGCGTGGTGGAGACGGTGAGCGGCTGGACCGATCTCAAGCGCGGCCTGACGGTCAACGTGGGCGTGATCGGCGGTGGGACCAAAAGCAATGTGATTCCCGCTGCGGCCTGGGCAGAGGTGGACGTGCGCATTGCCCGCAAGGCCGACGGGGAGAGCATCGAGCGCAAATTCGCCGCGCTCAAGCCGGTAGACAAAAGCTGCACTCTAGCCGTCGCCGGCCAAATCAACCGGCCGCCCATGGCGCGCTCCCGCTCCACCGTCCGGCTCTACCGCCAGGCCAGGGAGCTGGCTGCGGAACTGGGCTTCGCGCTCGGCGAAGCCTCCACCGGCGGCGCCTCCGACGGCAACTTCACTGCGGCGCTCGGCATTCCCACACTCGACGGCATGGGCGCCATAGGCGAGGGCGCGCACGCCAGCCATGAATCGATCGAGATCGAACACCTGGCTCCCCGAACCGCACTGCTGGCAGGGCTGTTGGCGGGGTGCTCAACTGCCGGAGTACCTGATACACTCCCGTCAAGAACCTTTGGGAGCTGAAATACGCCATGAAATACACGTCTATGATTCTGTTGTTGGCGGCTTGCACCGTGGCCGCAAGCGCCCAAACCCCCGTTACGCCGGCTGCCCCCGCTGCCCCTGCCGCCAAGCCGGCTGCCCCCGCCACTGCCTCGAAACCCGCTGCCCCGGCAACGACAGCAACAGTTGCAACGTCCCCGACAATCGCGGCGTTCATCAAGGCGCCCGCCGGAATTCCTCAGTACAAGGGAATTCAGAAGCCGGTCTTCACCGTTGCTCTGCGCTACCAGGAGATCAAGATCGGCGCCGGCGCCGTGGCCGAGCCGAACAAGTTGTACAAGGTCCACTACACTGGCTACCGGGCCGCGGACGGCGTCAAGTTCGACTCTTCCTATGACCACCCCGGACAGCCTCTAAAGGACAAGGACGGCAAGCCGGTGCTGGGCGACGACGGCAAACCCAAACTGGGCGATCCGCAGCCCATGCCATTTGCTCAGGGCATGGGTGGCGCGATTCCGGGCTTTGACCAGGGCTTTGCCGGCATGAAGGTCGGCGGCAAGCGGCGCCTGTTTATCCCCTGGCAAATGGGCTACGGAACGCGCAACATTCCAGAGCGTGGTCCTGGCCATCCAGGAATTCCCTCGAAATCCGACCTGATCTTCGACGTGGAACTTGTGGACGTGACCGATATGCCCGCACAGCAAGCGCATCCCGGCATGATGCCCGGCGGACGGCCCATGCCGCCGAGGCCCGGAACTCCGGGAGCGCCGCCAGCCCCGGCTCAGCCTGGAGCGCCTGCAGCTCCGGCAACGCCAGCGGCTCCGGCGGCGCCAGCGGCTCCCGCAACCCCAGCGCAGCCAACGGCTCCGGCAGCGCCGACATCTCCCGCAACGCCGGCCCCGCCGCAACCCAAGTAGCCTCTAGCCAGCCCGTGCCCCATCCTTTCCGCAGCTTCTCCGCGGAAAGGGTGGGGCACCACGAACCTCGAAGCGCGCACCGTCCTCGGATCGATCAGGCCGCGCCGGCAGGCCTGTCCGCCGTGGCGGGCAGTTCCGGCGTGGCCGCGATCAGTTGGCGGGTGTACTCCTCCCTGGGATTGGCGCACAGCGCCACGGCCTCGCCGGTCTCCACCAGCCGCCCGCGCTCCATCACCGCAATCCGCGTGCTCAAGTAGCGCACCAGCGGCATGGAGTGTGAGATGAACAGGTAGGTCAGCCCGTGCTCGCGCTGCAAACGCCGCAGCAGGTTCACAATCTGCGCTCCCACGCTCACATCCAGCGACGAAACCGGCTCATCCAGAATCAGCAGATTCGGCCTTAGCGCCAGTGCGCGGGCAATGTTGATGCGCTGCCGCTGCCCGCCGGAGAACTCGTGTGGATGCCGCCCCAGCGCAGGCTCGTCCAGCCCCACCTCGCCCAACAACTCGACGGCCTTGGCGCGCAAGCTGGCGCGATCCGTCTTGATCCCAGCCTCGTGTTGATGGATTACCAGCGGCTCGGTCACGATCTGCAACACGTTCATGCGCGGATTAAGTGCGGCGTAAGGGTCCTGGAAGACAGACTGCATCTGCCGCCGCAGGCGGTGCAACTGTTCCCGTGAAGCCTGCGCCACGTCGATGCCGTCCACGCGCACATTGCCCTGGCTTGGCGCCACTAGTCCCAGAATCATCCGCGCCAGCGTGGTCTTGCCCGAGCCCGATTCGCCCACCAGTCCCAGCGTTTCTCCGCTCTCGACGGAGAGCGACACATCCTCCACGACGGTCTGCACTTCCGTCCGCAGCCCCACCCGTCTCGGATAGCTCTTCCAGACCGAGTTGACCTCAACCAACGCCATGCCCAAATGGTACATGGGCGTGAACCACGGCTGGAAGGCCGGCGAATCCCACATCGAATAAGGAATCGATGACCGGCGGGCGGATACAAGAGGTCGAGGAATTCGCGGAACTCCTCGGAACGATGGCGCGGCGGGGTCTGTCCCGGAACCTTGGATTATCCGTCAAAATACTCTAGCTGTTTTCCTGCCGGATTGATTCCAGCAGCTTCAAGTCCTCTTGGCTCAGGGCGGCCCGCTCCAGCAGATCCGGCCGGTTAGCCAGTGTCTTGCGCAACTGCTGCTCACGGCGCCAGCGGCGAATCTGCTGGTGGTCGCCATTCAGGAGCACCTCCGGCGCGCGCAGACCGCCAAACTCCGCGGGCCGCGTGTAGTGGGGGTAGTCGAGCAGGCCGCCGGAGCCGTGCTGTGATCGGGGCACGCCTTCCAGGTCCGTTGTGATTTCGGTGTCGGCCACGCCAAAGCTCTCGAATTCGCCCGAGGCATCATTGCCTAAGACGCCGGGAATGAGGCGCATGGCCGCATCCATCACCACCGCGGCGGCCAGTTCGCCCCCGCTGAGCACGTAGTCGCCGATCGATAGCTCCAGGTCGCAGTAGAGCTGGTTGATGCGCTCGTCCACGCCCTCATAGCGCCCGCAGAGCAGCACAACGCGGTCGAGGGTGGCCAGCTCGCGGGCCAGCGCCTGGGTGAACGGACGCCCCTGCGCCGAAAGCAGAATCACCTGCGCTGGGGCAGACCGCGCCTGCGCGCGCTGAGCTTTCGGCTCGATGCCCAGTGAGGCCAGCGCCTCGGCCAGGGGCTCGGGCTTGAGCACCATTCCCTCGCCGCCGCCAAAGGGACGGTCGTCCACGGTGCGGTGACGGTCGTGGGTAAAGGCGCGCAGATCGTGGATGCCCACCTCCACCAGCCCCTCGGCCAGCGCCCGCCGCAGGATTCCATTCTCGAAGATGCCGGCAAAGAAGCCCGGAAAGATGGTGACAATCTCAAACCGCATACGTTTCGATCATACGGCGGTGGCAAAGTCTCCGCCGCGAGCGCCCGGCCGGAGCCCGCGCGATTCCCTCAGATGCCGTAGTGCTTGAACGGAATATCCACGTTGAAGTAGAAGGTCTGCTCCGTTCCATCTTCGGCTTTCTTCGCTTTCATCACGTCGTAGGAGTGGCCGTCCTTATGCATCAAGCTCTGTTGCATGGGAAAACGCATGAAGCCTAGAACGTTCAGGATCACATATTCTTCGTGGACGGTGATCACCACCCAGGCCTTCTCTGGCGACTTGCCGTCGCCCGAATTGAGAATCGAGTCGATCAATTTGCCAAAGACGGTCCGATGAAACTCCGACTTGTCCGTCGCGCCCATCTCACGGTTCGCCACCAGGGCCACATAGTGCGCATCAATATTCACGTACTCGCTATCGAGCACGGCCTCGGCTTGTTTGAGAGCCGCAGATAGTCCTTCTTGTTCAGCGCTTCGGTCATGGCCTTCTCGGACTCGGAGACATCCTTGGCTGCCTTGGATTCGGGCGAGTCCATGTAGCTGATGCGTAGGCGTGTGTAGTCGATATCCGTTTTGCCCGCCTTCAGCGAGGCGAGAAGCGTGGCGTATTCAGAAGGCTTATCCTGGGCGACAAAAGCGGGGGGCAGAGCAGCCACGGCAAGCAGGCCAAGAATCACGAGTATTGGGCGCATGATGCGGGAATTCTACTCTGCGTGCTGGCCGGTGTCTATCGATCCATGCAGTGGACTCTCCGGCTTCCGCGCGCTCTCTTCTAGCCGCGCGGCCGGCCCTCCGCAGCTTCCGCGGCGCGCTGCCGCGGGATTGTGCTTTAATGTTTGCCAACTGCTATGACTGACTTTGAACCGCTGCTAACCCGCTGGCAATCGGCCGGCGTCCTAGATGCGGAGGCTGCCGGCCGCATCCGCGCCTACGAACTGGAACAAAAGCGCCCCGCCGGATTGCGCTGGCAGGGCATGGTGGCGCTGATCCTGGGAGCTATTCTGCTGGCCTGCGGCGTGGTGCTGTTTGTCTCCGCCCATTGGGACGAGATGGGCCCCGGCGCGCGCTTTGCCGTGGTGCTGGCCATGGTCAGCGTCTTCCACCTCGGCGGAGGCTGGGCGCGCAACCGCTTTCGCGGGCTCTCCACCGCCCTGCACGCCGTGGGAACCGTTTCCACCGGGGCGGCCATTGCGCTGGTGGGGCAGATCTTCAACATCCAGGAACACTGGCCGGCGGCGGTGCTGCTGTGGGCCATCGCGGCCCTCGCCGGTTGGATTCTGCTCCAGGACGAGGCCCAACAGACGCTTACGCTGCTGCTCTTCCCGGCCTGGATTCTGTCGGAGCTTTCGTTTGCCGCTGAGGGCCATGTCGGCGAAATCGTATATCAGGGCCGGTTTCTGGTTGTTTGGGCGGTTCTCTACCTCACATTTTTCCTCGGCTCCAAACGCAAGATTGTCCAGGGGATTCTCTTTGCTGTCGGGGCCATTGCCTCGGTCGTGGGAATTGTCGGTATGCTGGATGGCTGGAGTTCGTGGGGGAACCAGACCTTTCTGTCGCTCGGAACCAGAACATGGGGCTGGGTGGATATTGCCGTGTTGCCGCTTCTATTCGCGGTCTTCAAATTCCGCAAGAGCGTGGTTCCCGTGGCTGTCGCGATTGTCTTCTCGATTGCGCTGCCCTGGTGCCAACGGAGCGTGGATTATTTCGGCCCGGGAATGTATCACACCCACATCCAGCGTAATGAGCCGAATATCGCCGCCCACGCGCTGGTCGCCGCCTTCGCCGTTTTTATCATCTGGTGGGGCGTGCGGCTGGCCTCGAAGGCGCTGGTGAACCTGGGCATTGTGGGGTTTGCCATTACCGTGGGCTGGTTCTACTTCAGCGACATCTTCGACAAAATGGGCCGCTCGCTGGGGTTGATCGGCCTCGGCATTCTCTTCCTGGCTGGGGGATGGGTTCTGGAAAAGACGCGGCGTGGACTTTTGGCCGGGATGGAATCCAAAGATCTTTCAACGCAGGAGGCCAAATGAAGCTGGCCAAGACATCCATCGCTCTGCTCGTGATTCAGTTGGCGATCGTCTCTTCGATCGCCGCCAAGTATCTCTACCAGCGCTGGACTTGCCCGCGGGTGTGGACGCGCACCGTGGCCTACGATCCGGAACTGGTGATGCGGGGACGGTACCTGAGCGTGCAATTGATCGTGGACGGCTGCCAGAGCACGCTGCCCTCCGCCCTGCACGCCATCTTCCCGCGCAACATCGACGGTACGACCCGGCCAAGCGGATTCTCCGTTACCAGGGAGTCTTCCGTTCAATTCCGCGCCAAGCTCAAGGTGGAAGGCAACAAGCTGGAAGCGATTCGCATTCCGGAGGCCGACCTCACCTCCAAGGGCGTGAATGTATCAGCCCTGCCGGGATCGTCCTGCGATGCCCTGCGCATCGTCGAGCCGGTGGACTTCTACATTGCCGAGCACGCGGTGGACCCCACCCCGCTCAAACCTGGCCAGGAGCTGTGGATTGAGGTCACCGTCCCGCCCACAGGCCCGCCCCGGCCGATTCAACTGGCTTTGAAGCAGGACGGGGCGTGGAAGCCACTGGCGTTCCAATAGAGGACTGGGCCGAGAATCAAGCCTTTCCCGGCGCGTTCAAGTCCGTCAGCCCTTCGGGCAGCGCCATCTCCACGCGCCTTGCCGCCAGGTCGATCTTGCGCAGGTAGCTTTTGGCGAAGGGCACAAGCACCTCGCCTGCCGCGCCATTCACCACCAGCAGCGCCACAGGCCCCGCCGTCCGGTCCACATTCTCGATCTCGCCAACGGTCACCGGAGCCGCTCCGGCCACATCGACCAGCGTGCAGCCGATCAGGTCGCCGATGTAGACTTCATCGTCGGTGAGCGGGGCCCGTTCGGTACGGGGAATGGCGACGATGAGACCTTTAAGGGCTTCAGCGGCGGAGATGGAATCGACGCCGTAAAAGTGAAGGACGATGCCGCCCTTGTGGGGCCAGTGGGCAAGGAGTTCGACTTCACGCGGGGAAGCAGCCGGAGCGATCTCCTGAAGCAGCCACAGATACCTACGTTCGGAAAATTTTTCAGGGAAATCGGTGAGAATCTCGGCGAAGACCTCGCCTTTGCGACCCTGTGGACGTCGAATGCGGGCCAGCCAGACCCATTGGGCCGCTTTTTCAGGTTGTCCAGCTTGTTCCAGCGCGCTCATTCCGGCCTCCGGGTCATGCCGGACGCTTGAGCGGCGGCCAGACAGGGTTTCGGCCACGCCGGACTCAGTCGTCCTCTTCCAGGATGTCGAGCGTGTAGCGATGATGCAGCTTCATGCTGACGGCGCCCAGAATGGTGCGCACCGAGCGGGCCGTGCGCCCCTGCTTGCCGATGACCTTGCCCACGTCCTCGGGCGCTACCCGGAGCTTGAGAACCGTGTTTTCGTCGCGCTCCACGGATTCCACTTCCACGGCTGCCGGCTCATCCACCAAAGCCTGGGCAATCTCGCGGACCAGTTCCCCTACTGCGACCATATCGTGTTGGGTCATGCTCGTGCCCCTGACCGGATGGGTCCCAAGAATTAGCGACCCCGGAATTAGCGACTTGAATCGGTGCGCTGAATAGTATCAGCAGACACCCGTCGCCGTCAGCAATGGTGTGAGCGGAGGCTGGGATGCCCGCGCTCACGGTGAGGGGGAGGAACAAACGGGATCAGGCTTCGGCAGGGGCCTCGGCCGGATCGGCGAGTGGGGCCGGCGCCGGATTTTTGATCAGCAGCTTCTCGACGATGGGGGAGAGCTGTGCGCCCACGCTGCGCCAGTAGTTGATGCGCTCACGCTTCAGGTCCACCGTGGCCGGGTTGGTGCGGGGGTTGTAGGTGCCGACGACCTCGATGGAACGGCCATTGCGGGCGCGGTCCTTCTCGATGACCACGATGCGGTAGTAGGGCTGCTTGGGGGCGCCAAAACGCGCCAAACGAATCATCACCACGGCGATACGGTTCCTTTCAGATTCCTGTGCTCTGTTGCGGTCTTTAGGGGTATTTCCAGCCGGCGGCGGCGTTCCTGAGGCACGCAGGTCCAAATAAACGGCCAAGCGTGTGCGCCCGGCCACACAAGACTCAACACCTAAGTATCGCCGAAAGTGGGCGTTTGAGGCAAATGGGAAGCGCGCCGCTTTGGCCCGCCCAGCAAGAACCCGCCCGGTTGCTACGCTTCAACCCTTTCGGTTGAGGCGTTTGCGGCGTACCAGTCCTCGCGCGTCAGAGGAAGCCGGCTGCTGCCCCGGTCGGGGCGGCTGAGCAAAACCTGATAGACGCCGATCTCTCCCCTGCGGAAGGCGGCGGCTGAGCCGGCCATATACAACAGCCAGATGCGGTAGGTTACCTTCGATACGTGTTGGAGGAGCGCGTCGGCGTTTCGCCGCAGGCCCTCTACCCAGCGCTGCAGGGTGAGATCATAGTGTTCTCTTAGGTTTTCAACATCGCGCACCTCGAAACCCTGGGCTTCCGCCGCGCTGAGAGCCTGGGAAAGGGTGACGAGCTTACCGCCGGGAAAGACGTACCTGCCAATGAAGGACTCCTGCCGGAGGGGAGAAGCGGAAGAATGCGCGATGCCATGATTGAGAAAAAAGCCGCCAGGACGCAGGAGTTGGTAGGCGATCCCGAAGTACTGGGGAAGGTTCTTCAAGCCTACGTGCTCGAACATCCCGATGCTGGCAATTTTGTCGAACGGCTGAGGGGCGGTTCTCAGTTGGCGATAGTCGCGCAACTCGACGGCGCAACAGCGCCCCAGCCCGGCCTCTTCGATGCGGCGCTTTGCCGTCTCTGCCTGTTCTCGGCTCAGGGTGATGCCCTGCGCCTGTGCGTGGTGCCTGCCGGCAGCATGCAGAATGAGGCTTCCCCATCCACACCCGATGTCGAGGAATCGTTCAAAGGGTTGCAGTCGCAGCTTTTGGCAGATCAGTTCCAGCTTCTGCTCCTGGGCAACGTCGAGAGGGTCTTCCGGGGTCCGGAAGTAGGCGCAAGAATATGCGAAGGATTTGCCCAGCCACGGCTCATAAAACCCCACCGGCTGATCGTAATGGTAGGCAATTGAGGCGCGGTCTCTTTGCGGCGAATTGAGCGCCCCGTGCTTGAACCACTGCCCCAAGCCGTAGAACGTGGCGGCGAGCTTGCCTGCCATCTGTTGACGCAGGCTGCGGGGGCGCTTGAAGAGGTATTTCGCAATGGAGAAGGCGGAAAAGAGGTCCCCTTCCACGTCCAGATCGCCGTGGATGAATGCCTCTCCCAGCGTGATTTCGGTAGGTTCGGCGATGAACGACCCCAGAACCTCCGGCTTCTCCAGGACGAAGGTGCAGGCAGGCTCCTGGTTCTCCCCTGAGGACCAACGCCATCCATCCCACAGGCGGACGGCAAAAGGAGGGCCTTCATATCCCTGAAAAAGACTGTTGAACGCGGTCGTCCTTTGTGACTGGACAGAATGGGCCATGGCTCTTGCGTCCTTTCACGTCAGGTGATGAATCTTATGAGTTAGCCGGCGCTGCTCGCACCGAGACACTTTCCGGAGAACGGCTCGCATTTTCAGAAAAAGGATAACACCGCTGGCTATTTAATTCGCCGGGGCGCCAACCGTTGGCCTTCAGATGCCGGTGAGGGTGACCAGCCCTCCGAGCGAAGACCCGCCCAGCCCGGTCGACTCTCGATCCCGGCGGTTGGCTTTCCAAATTCAATTTCTGCGAATCTCTTGCCGTTGATCGTTTGTTGCCGGGGGAAGCGCGTAAAAATTCCAGCCCAGGCTGTTACAGTATCAAGAAATCGGCAGTTCTTCAATCGCCCGCTTCGAACCGCAGGTCCTTGATGGCTTTTTCCGGCAGCCGGACTCCAAGCTGCGACGGTCTCGGAGTTGGGCGCAATTCCGCCCCGGAGCGCTCAATGATGGTTCGCGAGTATCACAAGTGGCAATCCAGCCGCCTGGGCAGAGAGATGGAACTGCTCGTCTTCGGCCACGCTGGTTTGCCGGTCGTGGTCTTCCCCACCTCCGGCGGACGCTTTTATGAGTTTGAAGACCGCGGCATGATCGCCGCTCTCTCCGGCAAGATCGATGCCGGCCAGGCGCAGCTGTACTGCGTGGACTCGGTGGACATGGAGAGTTGGTACAACAAGCGCGTGGCCCCGCGCCGGCGCATCGCCCGCCACATGCTGTATGAGGATTACCTGTTCAGCGAGGTCGTGCCCCTGGTCCGGCTCAAAAATCAAGATCCGCACCTGGTTTCGCTCGGCTGCAGCTTTGGCGGCTATCACGCGGTCAACATCGCGCTGCGCCATCCCGACGTATTTACCGGCTTTTTGTCCATGTCGGGGACATTCGACCTGAAGAACTTTCTTCAGGGCTACTACGACCAGGACTGCTACTTCAACCTGCCGGCGGACTATCTGCCCAACCTGGGCGACCCATGGTTTCTGGATCGCTACGCTCGCAACAGTTATGTGCTGGCCACGGGCTGGGACGATCAGTGCCTGGGCCAGAATCAGAATCTCGACCGGATCTTGAGTTCCAAGGGCATTCCCCATAAGCTCTTTGTCTGGGAGTCCTGTAACTCCCACGATTGGCCTACGTGGGAGCGGATGGTGCGGGAGTATTTGTAAGAGAGCAGGGAACAGTCTGAAGCCATGAAATCGAGTTGTCCATCCCAGGGAGCGCGCCTCAAAAGAATTGCCGCATGGCTTGCCTTGCTGGCGATTGCACTGGGACTTCGCGTCGGCTTGGCGATCCATTTTCCTAATGTTTTTCATCCCGACGAAATCTTTCAAACTCTGGAACCCGCGCATCGGCTGGTTTATGGCTACGGCGTAACCACATGGGAATGGAGGGAGGGAATTCGTTCCTGGGTGTTGCCCGCATTTCTGGCCGGCGTGATGCGCGCCACCGGCTGGATGGGCTCCGGCTCCACCGGCTACACCTACGGAATTATCGTCGTCTTATCGCTTGCCTCCTTGTCAACAGTGTGGTTTGGCTTTGCCTGGGCCAAGCGCGTTAGCGGGATGGAGGCGGCGATCATTGCGGCGGGAGCTTGCTCCGTTTATTTGGGGCTGGTCTACTTTGCGCCCAAGGCGCTGACTGAAGTGGTGGCCACCCACGTCTTGCTTCCGGGCCTGTATCTGGGCGTGTACGGAGATGGGAGCAACGAGAGGAAGCGGCTGTTTTTCGCGGGGATTCTCTGCGGCATCGCGGCATCCCTGCGGATACAACTGATCCCCGCTGTCGCCTTTGCCGCCATCTATTTTTGTTACCCCCGCTGGCGCCAGAGAATTCCCGCCGTGGTTGCGGGGCTCTCGCTGCCGGTTCTGGCGTTCGGGCTGGTGGACAAGATTACCTGGTCTTATCCCTGGCAATCCTTCATTCGCAACTTTCAGGTCAATGTCTTGGCAGGCCGGAGCCAGCAGTATGGGACCCAGCCCTGGCACTGGTATCTGCTCGTGCTTTTGGTCATGCTCGGTCCCGCTGTTCTTTTCATCGTGCAGGGCGCGCTGCGCAGTCCATTCCTGGCCGCGGTTTTGCTCATTATTCTCGGTTCGCACTCCCTGCTTAGTCACAAGGAGGTTCGGTTTATTTACCCGGTCCTCCCTCTGGCAATTACCCTGGCCTCCATCGGCTTCGTGGAATTTGTCGCGCTGATAAGAACCAGACCGAAGCTGGTGGAATGCTCGAAACCTGTTGTCGCCGCGGGTTTGCTTTTCTTCGCTCTTTCATCGGCGTTCATCGCTTCAATGCTGCCCGGCTGGTGGAAAGTTCCGGGCGCGCAGCTCGCCCTGGATCAACTCAGCCGGGATTCGACGCTCTGCGGCGTTGGCTTTTATGCGGTCAACTGGTGGGACATCACCGGATACACCCACCTCCATCGCAATGTTCCAATCGTTCCTGTCATGGACAGCGCCGGCCTGGTGAAAGAGGCTCCGGCTTTTAACGCATTAATCGCACCCTATGCAACACCCGAGACGCCCGCCAGTTTCAAGAGGAGCGCTTGTTGGAATGGGGTTTGCCTGTATCGGCGCGCGGGCGCTTGCCAAGCGCCTCAACCGGAAGACACATTCGATGGGTTTCTGCGAAGAACCGGAAATTGAAAACCATAAGGAGATTGGCCCATGAGTACCCTCAACCCCTACGAACGCTTTCTGGACGGACGGCCGCTGGAAACCATCCTTGCCGCGACCCCCGCGGAGATTGGCCGGCTGATTGAAGCGGCCGGCCCGGAAAAAGTTTTAACCTCGCCAGCGCCAGGCAAATGGAGCGCGGCGGAGATTGTGTGCCACCTGGCCGACTGCGAAATGGTCCTTGGCTTTCGCCTGCGCCAGACGCTGGCCGAGGATGCGCCGGTCATTCAGCCCTTCGACCAGGAAAAGTGGGCCGCGACGTATCCTGGCGTCTCAGCCAGCCAGGCGCTGAACGTGTTTTCAGCGCTGCGCGGGTGGAATCTGCTGCTGATCCGCGGGGCTCTGCCAGCAGCGGCCGCCAGGCCGGTCACCCACCCCGAGCGGGGCACGATGACGTTTCTGAACCTCGTGGAGACCATGGCCGGGCACGACCTGAATCACCTGGGGCAGTTGCAGAGGCTGGCCTCGGGGCTTTCCGGGGTATGAGCGGCATGGGCTGGTAAATGAGTCAAGGGATTTTAGAGATACGCGGGAACCATTTTGCGGCGTGCGGGGTCAAAGAGAGTAGCATCCCTATGTTGGTCCAAGGAGGCCCCGATGCGCCGTATTCTAGCCGTCTTCTGTCTTGTTGCCTTCACACTGACCCTGGCCGCGCAGTCTCCGGCCGGGTCCGCAGCCAAGCCTAAGTTGGCCGCACCGCAGGTGCCGCCGCAGGCGCAGATGGCCCCACCGCAGGTGGTCAAGGATCTTCCAGTACGCAAGGTGGTGCTCTACAAGAACGGCGTGGGCTACTTTGAGCATGCCGGGACGGTCAGCGGCAACCAGCACGTGGCCATCGACTTCACTTCGCCGCAGTTGAACGACGTGCTGCAGTCGCTCACCGTGCTGGACGAGGGCGGCGGGCGCATCGCCGGGGTCAACTACAACTCCACCACGCCGCTGGCCGAGCAGCTCAAGACCCTCTCGCTGGGCATGACCGACGATCCCACATCGACCGAGCTTTTCCAGGCCTTGCGGGGGCAGCGGGTTGAGGTAACGGGAGGGCCTGGAGGGACGATTACGGGCCGTCTGATGGCCATCGAGTCGCGCAGTGAAAAGATTCCCGGTGGCGATACCGATACAACCATCGAAAAGTTCTATCTTTCGATCATTGCCTCCTCGGGCGCGGTGCGGGTGATCGAACTGACTCCGGCCCTGAGCGTACGCCCGCTCGACGCGAACCTCCAGGGCCAGCTCGACCGCTATCTTGAATTGCTTTCGACGACGCACTCGACCGGCCTGCGCCATCTCACTCTGGACGCGCTTGGGGTAGGCCAGCGCGAGCTGCGCGTGAGCTATATCAGCGAGGTTCCGGTCTGGAAGTCCACCTACCGGATGGTCTTCCCGCGTGTGCCCAGCGGAAACGCCATCGTTCAGGGCTGGGCGGTGGTGGATAACACGGTGGGCGCGGACTGGGACAACGTGCAGCTTTCGTTGGTGGCGGGCGCGCCGCAGAGCTTCATCCAGCCGCTCTCGCAGCCTATTTATACGCGGCGGCCGGAGATTCCCATCTCCACCGGAGCCCAGACCTCGCCCCAGACGCATGAAGCAGGGGAAATGAAAAATGGGCCGTTGGGGTCTGGAGAGATCACCGGCATTGTGACCGATGGAACCGGAGCGGTAATCCCAGATGCAAGCGTGACTGCAACTTCAACCGCGACTGGCGCCGTTTCGAACAAGCGAACTGGTCCGACGGGGCTATACGATTTCACCTCGCTACCGCCCGGTCTCTACAATCTGCGCGTTTCGGCACGCGGTTTCAACCCGCTTGTAATTAGCGGTGTTCGTCTTGGAGCAGGTTCATTTGCAAGACAGGACGCCAAACTCAACGTCGGTTCCGAATCGCAAACGGTCACCGTCGAAGCGGATGCTCTGACAGTGCAAGCGGACTCAAACGTGGTTTCTACCCTCATTTCGGGCGAGCAGATTTCGGAGATTGGGCGCAAGAACCGGAACTTCGCGGCTTTGGCGGCGCCTCGGCATGGCATCAGCAGCGGCGCTGCCGGCGGCGTCTACCGCGCTTCCGACGCGATCAAAGAGGGCGACGTCTCCACCAATGCCTTCGACGATTTCTTTGAGTACGCGCTGACCCAGCCGGTCACCATCCACAAGAACGAGTCGGCGATGGTGCCCATCCTGCAGCAGGAGCTTCCCGCCGAGCATGTGACGCTGTGGAGCGAGAAGGATCCCACGCCGCTACGCGCGGTGTGGCTGGAAAACAAGTCCAAGCTGACCCTGGACTCGGGGAGCTTCTCCATATTCGAAAGCGGCGAGTTTGCCGGCGAGGGGCTGCTCGATCCGATTCATCCCGGCGAGAAGCGCCTGCTCTCGTATGCCGCCGACCAGGCGGTTCGCATCAAGGTGACGGACCGGGACTCCCAGAGGAAACTGCATCATCTTCAAATCCGCAAGGGCTCCGTGGTTGAAACGTACATGGACGTCGCCTCGATCACCTATTCGATCGTCAACTCCGCGGATGTCCAGCGGTCGGTTCTGATCGAGCATCCGCGCCGCAACGACGGCTGGTCGCTGGACGAAGGCCTCAAGGCGACCGAAAGCACGCCCAATCTCTACCGCTTCCGGCTGCCTGTGGCCGGACACGCGACGGAAAAGTTGGAGGTGCGCGAACGCGGTCCGGAACACACCAGCGTTGACCTGAGTTCGGACCAGGACCAGACCGAGTATCTTCTCGACCTGGTCAAGCGCGTGCCCGACGCCCTCGATAAGCTGAAACCGGTGATCGATGCGCAGACCGCGCTGGCCGATCTGGATCGCCGCATCGGCGAATCGAAGCAAACCGAAGAGACCGCAGCGGCCGACGAGGCCCGCGACCGCCAGAACCTGACCGCGCTCAAGGGCAACGACGCGGCCAAGCGCTTTGTTGACGAGTTGAACCGCGCCGAGGACCTGTTGCAGGCCACGCGCAAGCAGACCGCCGGCCTGGAGCTGCAGAAACAAGCCGCGGTCGGCAAGCTGGACGACCTGATCGCGGGGCTCAGCTTCGACTGGGACGTGAAGGTGGCTAGGTAAGGCGGCCTTTATGGCTGTGCGCCCATCGCGCAGAGAATGGTGCGCGCCGTCGTGTCCTCGTCCTCGCTGGAGGAGATCATCAGGTCGTAGAGGTGAGGATTGCACCAGTTCTTGCCGAAATACTGTTGCAGGTACTTGGCGCGCTCTTCATCGACGGTGCGGATGCGTTGCTCTACGTTAGCGCCCTTCTCCAGACGATTGCACAGGCGCAATATCCGCTCTTTGTACGGAGCGTACACAAAGACGTGGTACACGTCGGGTTTGTGCTGCAGGACGCACTGTGAGCCCCGGCCCACGATGACGCAGTTGCCCTCGGCATGGGCCTCTTCGATGATCTTCCGCGAGATCTTCACCATCTCCTCGGCATCGAAGACGGAGTTCTCGCCGAGTTCGAGGCCGGCGGCCAGGGCGGCCGAGCGCATAGCCTGCTGGTTGATGCGCCGCAGCCAGGAATCCACGTGCTCATCGTACTGGCGCACCACCTTGGAATCCACGTGCGCCGCATAGGCGATGGCGTCGATGATATCGCGGTCCAGCAACTTCCAGCCCAGCCACCCGGCAATGGTTTGCGCGATTCGTCCTCCGCCGCTGCCGAACTCCCTGTTGACTGTCAAGACCCGGTATTTCATACTTGCCCCCGCACAGCGAATTCTTGCTTACTAACATTCGCAGGGCCGTGTGATCCAGCTTTGCGCTTGCGGTTGATAATTATAGCGCACGCGGATTGGGGGCAGTGAGCCCTGATTCATACTGCAAAAAAGAACCACCCGCGCGGAGGCCGCGAGGGTTGTAGCGAGTGCAGGACGGCAAGGCCCGGGAAACTCGAGGACCACTCCCGCCTGAGGGCTCGACAAGAATCTGCCGTACACTATATGGATGCAACCACGCGGCGGCGCACTCCGTGTGCAGGCCGCTCGATCCACGGGAGGTTAGGCGGCATGAAAAAGATCGGCATCCTGTTCGGCACGGAGAACAGCTTCCCCGGCGCACTGGTGGAACACATCAATGCCCGGAATCTTGACGGCATACGCGCCGAGTTTGTTGAAACCGGCGCTGTGTATCTGGACAAGACCCCTCGCTACGCGGTGATCGTGGACCGCATCTCCCACGACATTCCCTTCTATCGCGCCTATCTCAAGCACGCGGCAATCAACGGAACGGCGATTATCAACAATCCCTTCTGGTGGTCGGCGGACGACAAGTTCTTCAATTGCGCGCTGGCCGCGAAGCTGGGCGTGGCCGTGCCGGCGACCGTGATCCTGCCCCACAAGCTGCACCCGCAGGGGACTACGGACAGGTCGATGCGCAACCTGGAATTTCCGCTGGATTGGGACGCGATGTTTGCCTATGTGGGCGAGCACGGCTTCCTGAAGCCCGTGGACGGCGGCGGCTGGCGCGACGTGCACCATGTGCACAATCGCGAGGAGTTCTTTCGTGCCTACGACCAATCCCGCGATCTTTGCATGATGTACCAGAAAGCCGTGGATTTCACCGAGTATTTTCGCTGCTACGTGGTGGGGCAGAAGAAGGTCCGCATCATGCCCTACGACCCGCGCAGGCCGCACGCGGAGCGGTATATTCAGAAGCGGCGGCGCTACAAAAAGATGCTGCTCAAGCGTATCGAGCAGGACGCCCTCAAGCTCTGTCGCGCCCTGGGTTACGACCTGAACACGGTGGAGTTTGCGGTTGAGAATGGCGTTCCCTACGCCATCGACTTCATGAACCCGGCGCCGGACGCCGATCTGCACTCCGTGGGGCAGGCTAACTTCGACTGGATCGTGAGAGAAGTGGCGGACCTGGCTATTGCCAAGGCCAGGAAGGCGCCGCATGTGCCGGAGTTGCGGTGGGCGGCGTTTCTTGAGGCTGAGGCGGCTGCCGCCAAGTCGGCGAAGAAGAAAGCCGCCGAGAAGAGAAGAGCTAAAGCGGCCGGGGTCAAGGCGAAGACGGTCAGCGAGACAGCAGAAGCCGTCGCGGAAGCAGAAGCTGTCGCGGATGCAGAAGCCGTCGAGATAGCAGAGGTTAGTGTGCAGGCGGAAGCAGTCGAGCAGGTTGAGGCCGCAGAAGCTCAAGAAACTATCGAGACAGCGAAAGCCATTGAGCAGGCAGAGGCCGTCGAGGAAGCGCAACCGGTCGAGATAGCAGAGGCCGTGGTGCAGGGGGAAGCGGTCGAGCAGGTAGGGGCCGTCGAAACTCAAGAAATTATCGAGACAACGAAAGCCATTGAGCCGGCAGAGGCTGTCGAGGAAGCGCCAGCCGACGAGATAGCAGAGGGTAGACCATTTCTCCCCATGGCGTATAGCAGTGGAGACGACGCTCCGCGCGCCTGAAGAGGACGCGACCCTATTGGGATGATTTGTGGTAGAAGCTGTTTTGCAACCCGCTAAAGTTCGTGGTGGCGGAAGATGTCGTCCTCGTCGCGGCTGGAGCACTCCGAGCATTCCAGGCAGCAGACAAGGAGCACTGTCACGCCCACCGTAACCAGGACGGCGAGGACGTTTACGTTCGTCGTAAACCACTGAACCAGGCTATTCATGCTCGGCGACCATATCCAGCAACAATTCAAAACTCAGCCGTGAATTGAAGATCCCGGCAAAGTCTCTCCAACTTCGGTTTGACACAATTCCTGCACAGCAAGTGTATCATCGCTAATTTTTTCTAGTTTACCACTTGTGTTGTAGAGAATAAAAGGCGAAAATAGTCTCGATATGGCAACCGGTCCCAATCCGGTGCCGGCCCCCATTACGCAGGAGTGGCCGGAACAGCTCCGGACCCTGGAGCCAGAGGCCGTGCGCGCGCCGCAGGAGCCGGAGCCCGGGTCTGTTCAGGCTTCAGGGCAGGACCCGGCGCAGGGTCCGGCGCTGAACTGGCTATTCGTCGACCTGAACTCCTACTTTGCCTCCGTGGAACAGGAGGTCCGTCCCGAGTTGCGCGGCCGCCCGGTGGGCATTGTTCCCATGATGGCCGACACAACCTGTTGCATTGCCGCCAGTTACGAGGCCAAGGCTCACGGCGTAAAGACTGGAACCATGGTCGCCGACGCCAAGCGGATGTGCCCCGGCCTGGTGCTGGTGGAGGCGCGTCACGAACTCTATGTCGATTATCATCACCGCATTGTCGAAGCCGTGGAAAGCTGCCTGCCCGTGACGGCCGTGCTCTCCATCGACGAGATGGCCTGCCAACTGATGGGCCGGGAACGTCCCCTGTTGGCCGCCATGGAACTGGGCCGCCGGGTGAAGGCGCGCATCCTGGAGCGCGTGGGCTCCATGCTGCGCAGCTCGGTGGGCCTGGCCACCAACCGTTATCTGGCCAAGGTCGCCAGCGACATGGAAAAGCCCGACGGCCTGGTGGCGCTCCCGTTGGACATCCTGCCCGAAGCGTTGCGCCAGCTCACCTTGCGCGACCTGCCCGGCATCGGCGCCCGCACGGAGAAGCGCCTGAACAAACTCGGCATCCGTACCATGGACGACCTTCTGGCGCTCGACTGCGAGCAAGCTGGCCAGCTTTGGGGCTCGGTGTGGGGCGAGCGGCTGTGGCACTGGCTCCGGGGCGAAGACTTCGACATGTCGGAAACCGAGCATCTGAAGTCCCTGAGCCACCAGCACGTGCTCGCGCCCGATATGCGCACCCCGGAGCAGGCCTGGGCTGTCGCTCACAAGCTGCTCCACAAGGCCGCCATGCGCCTGCGCTCTGGCGGTTTGTGGGCCAGCAGTATCGGGCTCGCCATCGGCTTCGCGGTTCCGCGCGGGGAGAAAAAGCCAGTCAGCAGTTACGGCGTTCCTACGCGGGGATGGAAAGCCGAACTGCGCCTTTGCGAGTGCCAGGACAATCAGACGCTCATCGCGGCGCTACGTCGTCTATGGGAATCCCGCCCGTCCGGCCAGGACTTCGAGCACCCCTACTTCATCGGCGTGCATTTGAACGGCCTGGTGCCCGACCGGCTGCACTCGCTGAACCTGTTCGACGGACAGGAAGGCGCACAGAGCCGTACGCGCCTGCTGGCGGCCATGGACGCGCTCAACAATAAGTACGGCCTGAGCACGCTGGCCCCGGCCACCATGCTCACCGCCTTCAAGGCCGCGCCCACCCGCATCGCTTTCCACACCATTCCGGAATTGTTCTGAGCGCCCATGGGCCTGGAGACGCTTTGGCCGGTTTCGCGGTTCAAGTGCATGAGGAATAGAATGATTGGCGAGCCATGCCGGGCGTGTTCGTTCACCACCAGCAGCACTGCAATTTCCCCTCAGCGGTGCTTGAGGATGAGTGGAGCCTTATTGAAACCCCGCGGGGACAGGCAGCGCTCAGAGAGGGGAACTGAGCATGTCTCGATACAGTATGTTTTTGAGGGCAGTGGTGTGTGGTGTCCTGGCGTTGCCTGCACCACTGTTGGCCAGGGATTACACGACGTGGGCCCTGTATAACCCACGCTGGTATCAACCGCATTATCTGACCAGCGTGGACGAGGCCTCCAACCGGCTGCAATTCATTTCTCCGCACTTTGCCCCTGTAACAGCCAACGAGGAACTGACAACCGGCTACTCGCTTCAGCGCGTTGACGTAAACCGGCTTGGAGTCAATCTCTCCTTCACCAAGAGCAGCGTCACACAGGACAGCCAGTATTACTGGTCCTGGTGGGGCGGTTATGTCGCGCCCGTCATTACCTCGCACACCGACGATATAGTTGCATCGATCGTCTACGCGGATGTTGCCTATTTCGAGCTTTACCACAACGGGAGAGGCTCTGACTTTCCTGCGATTTGGTGCATCAATCCCATCAGCCGCGGAACTTCCCGCGGTAACAACGCGATCTGCGTTCCCTCAGAGGCAGACGCTCATGGGCTGATCGATACGCTGGCAACTCTGGTGGTGGCCAGCGGACATAGCCTGGACATTTCCCCCGGCATGACCATGAAACCGGTTCCGGAAAAGGAAACTAGGAATCATCCCGAGCTGGCCGGGATGCAGGTTAAGGATATGGTTTGGGACAGCCCCCCCGATGTGGCCGGCATCAAGAAGGGCGACATCCTCCGCTCCATCAACGGCAAGCCCTGCACGGAGGAACAAGCCTTCACCGATCTCTTCAATGCAGCCGTGCGGGAAAAGCCGGAGGGCGGCATTGTCCATGTAGAGGTTCTTCACAAAGGCAATTCCAGGACTGTCGATTTGCACTACCTCAATCCGGATGCGGAGATAGCACTGTTGCGGCAGCAGAGCGCAGGATCGGCCAGGCACCCGGTGGGGTCGGTCGTTTCGGTCCCGGCCACTAACCAGCCCGCACCGCCGCCCGCTTTCCGGCTTGGTGTTCGGGTGCGCGCCGTGACGGACTCGGATGTGATTGCCATGGGGCTGCTCAAGCCTAAAGGCGTGGTTGTGACCGGCGTCGAAAAAGGCGGCCTTGCCGAGGAAATGCAGATGCAGATCGGCGATGTCATCGTCGAGGTGAACGGCTCGGAGATCGGCGATGTCGAGTTCTTCACGCAGTTCGTACGCAGCGGCGCGGCCAAGAGCTTCCGCGTCTGGCGCAAAGGGCAAGCGGTTGAGCTTACCGTGCCACAAAGCATGTAGAGCTACCCATGCTGGGTGGCCATGCGGCCAGCAAAGCTAATCATGGCACGCAATTCGTGCAGCATTGAGGAGGGAAGATGAAGATGATTCGCAACCGTGTCTTGATGATAGCGACATTTTGCGCCGCGCTCTCGTTGCCCGCGCCGCTGGCGGCCGAGCTTCAATCGCATTGGTATCAGCCGCACTATTTGCCCAGCGTAGAGGATGCTTCCGACCAGTTGAAATTGGCCTCTCCGCACTTTTCTCCCATGTCCGTGGAGGTTTATAACAACGGCAGCCGGAGAGCCTATGGCTTGACCAGCGGTTACTCGCTGGAGCGCGTCGACGTGAACCGGCTGGACATCAATCTCTTCTTCACCAAGAGCGGCGTTGTTCAGAACACACAGTATTTCTGGTCCTGGTGGGGCGGATATGTTGCGCCCGTCACTACGCCCTACAAGGACGATATCGTCACATCGATTGTCTATAAGGAGATCCAATACTTCGAGATCTGGAACTTCCCCCGCGAAAAGAACCAGGCCACCTGGTGCGTGGCACCCACCACCGCAGGACTGGTTCGCAACAGCTTTCTTTGTGTCGCCACCGAGCAGGATGCCCGGGCTGTGGCCGATGCCATCGCCACTCTGGTGGTGGCCAGCGGGGTGAACCTTGATTCATCGCAGGGCCTTTGGGTGGACGTCAAGGAACTGCAAAAGCATCCCGACGAGGCCTGCAAGCTTTCCGATGTGGACCTGGACGGACCTCCGGCGCAAGCGGGCATCAAGGCCGGCGATATTGTCCGCTCCATCAATGGCAGGCCATGCACAGGAAAAACCTTCTATCACGATATCAATCTAGCCATGCTGGAAAAGAAGGGAAGCGGCGCTGTCCATGTGGAGATTCTTCGCAAGAACAATACCATGGCCTTCGATCTGAACTACCCCAATCCAGATGCTGGCGTAGTGCAGCTACGCCAGCAGAGTGCAGGATCGGCTAGACACCCAGTGGGGTCAGTCATTCCGGTCCCGGAGGCCAACCCTGTCGCGCCCTCACCCGGCGTTCACTTCGGCCTTCAAGTCCGCCCCGTCATTCAGGATGACCTAGCGCCCCTCTCCCTGACCAAAGCGCAGGGCATCGTCGTGGTGAGCGTTGAAAATGGCAGCCTGGCTGATACCACGGGCCTTCTTGCCGGCGACGTGATTCTCGCGGTGAACGGTGCGGAGGTGGGCGACCTTCAGCAGTTTGTCCAGACCATCCGCAGCGGCGTGGCAAAGAGCTTCCGCGTATGGCGTAAGGGGCAAATGCTGGAGCTTACTGTGCCGCTGAGCATATAGGCTTGTCTGCATCTCAACCTTTCTGCTGGGGCCGGAGCAAATATGCTACGGCCTCTACGTTTGAGACTACTGCAACTTTTTTCGCCTGATAACGTACTCTCTGCATCCCCGTCTTCGCATTGATGCGGATAAGAGAGTAGAAGCATACGTTATGGCCCACGACTGGCAGCCGGACTTTGAACAACTCGTGGACGAGCACCAGTCGATGGTCTATTCGCTAGCCTTGCGCATGACCGGCGACCGCGGGCTGGCCGAAGAGATCGCGCAGGATGTTTTTCTGGAGCTGGACAGGCATTTGGGCAAGATCGAAACTCCCCAGCACGCCTGCTTCTGGCTGCGCCGCGTGGCGATGAACCGCTCGGCGGATGCGCTACGGCGGCGCAAGGTGCGGCGGATGGACCTGTGGGTGGAGATTGAGGAAAGTCACGGCGTCCCGGCGGAGGAGCGCGTCTCTCCACTGGGTGCGCGTTTGGAACAACTGCTGGCGACGCTGCCTGAGCCGCAGCGCGCGGCGCTGATTCTCCGCTACCAGGAGGACCTGACGCCGGAAGAGATTGCGGCTACGCTGGAAGCGCCGCTGGCCACCGTGAAGAGCCATCTGCAGCGCGGCCTGAAGCTGTTGCGAGCCAAGGCTGCAAATCATTTGAGGGAGTACGTCCGCCAAACGGAGTACGTCCGTGGAGTTAGAACCGATGGATGATTTTGAAGAGAAGTTGAAGCGGTCGTTCGAGCGGTGGCCGGCGCCGCCCAGCCTGAAACACCGGCTGATGGAGAATCGGCGCCGACGCAAAGAGCGCCCGCGGTGGTTCGCGCTCCCGCGCGAGGTGCTTGTGGCCGTGTCACTGTGTGTCTTTGCCGGTGTCTTTGTCGCGCTGTACGGCGGACTTGCTTCATACCATGCCGAGCAACAGCGCAAGGGCGAAGCCGCCTGCCAGCAAGTAATGACCGCTCTGCGCATCACCGGTCACGCCCTCAACCACATGAATCAGCAATTCGCGGCAAACGGCCGCGCCCATCACGAATAAGGAGAGACTTTCATGAAGAACCGTATCATTGCTTTCATTTTTGCAGCGGCCGTGATGGCCGCGCCCGCGCCGGGGCAGACCGCGCAGACCGCGCCATTGCCTGCCCCCGCGCCTATTGAGAAGGAGCTGGCCGCGCGCGCCTCCAATGTCGATGAGGTCACGCTGGGCAAGAACATGCTGGCCTTCGCTTCGGCGTTCATGAAAGACAAAGGCAAGGACAAGAACGACAACGACGAAGCCTCCGCGCGCCAATTGATCGAGGGGCTGGAAGGCATCTACGTCCGCGATTACGAGTTCGACAAAGAGGGGCAGTTCACCGCGGAAGAGGCCGACCAACTGCGCAAGTACTACGAGACCGGCGATTGGTCGCCGATCGTGCGTGAACGCGAGCGCAAGACCGGCGAGTCCACTGACGTGATGGTCAAGCTGGTGAACGGCAATTCCAGGGGATTGCTCATCCTCGATGTCGAGCCTAAGGAGATCAGCATCGTGCTGATCCTGGGGCCCATCCGCATGGATGAACTGGGCAAGCTGAAGGGCCTTGACGGGCTGGGCTCCCTGGGCGCTCTCGGCGGCGTGCAGCACAGCCCGCGCGGCGATGACAAACACTGAGTTGCAGAACGCCGGGTGCCTCAGGTCCGGATTCTCGGACCTGGGAGACCACGATCCTAATGCGCGTAAGCGCGGCTGCCCCACCGCAGGTGGCTACACTGTTAGACAGCATGGCCAGTTTGCCTTCATCACCGCCTACTTATCGCGGGCGGCTTGCGCCCTCGCCCACGGGCTATCTGCATGTGGGCCATGCGCGCACCTTCTGGACGGCCTTCGAGCGCGCGCGCGACGCGGGCGGGACGCTGGTGATGCGCATGGAAGACCTGGACCCGGACCGCAGCCGCGCCGCCTATGCCGAAGCCGCGCTCGAAGACCTGCGCTGGCTGGGGATTCGCTGGCAGGAAGGCCCGGACCAGGGAGGGCCCTTCGCGCCCTACGCACAGAGCCAGCGCAAGAACATCTATCTTGCCGTCTGGCGGAAGCTGCTGCGCGGTGGCTTTCTCTTTCCCTGCCGCTGCTCGCGCAAAGACCTTGAAACCGCGCTCGCCGCGCCCCATGAAAGAGTCTCGGCCGGCGCGCAAAGCAATGAAATGAACGAGCCGCTGGACGACGAACCCGTTTATCCCGGAACCTGCCGTCTGCAATGCAACATTGCGCAGCCGCCCAATCTCACAGTGGGTGAAATTGAGGAGCCGGATGGCTTCAACTGGCGCTTCCGCATTCCCGACGGCGAAGCGGTCGAGTTTGAGGATCGCAATCTCGGGTCACAGCGGTTTGTGGCGGGCGTGGATTTCGGCGACTTTGTGGTGTGGCGGCGCGACGGCGTACCGAGTTACCAATTAGCTTGCGTGGCCGACGACGCGGCCATGGGCATTACGGAAGTAGTGCGCGGGGCCGATCTGCTCAAGTCCACCGCCCGCCAGATTCTGCTCAACCGCGCCCTGGGCTTCGACAATCCAGGCTGGTTCCACTGCCGGCTGGTGGTGGACCGCAATGGCCGCCGCCTGGCCAAGCGCTGCGACTCGCTCAGCCTGCGCGCCTTGCGCCAGCGCGGATTTACGCCGGAGCAGATTCTGTCGGGGGAGCTGCCGGTGGAGGTGTAAAGCTACACCCGGTGTTCGCAGCAGCATTTACGGGACTTAGAAGCGGAATAGATAGGATGCCTTGATGAAGATCTGCCGGCCATCGTTCAAGAACCGCGGTGCGCGCGGCGCCACTGTATTGTCAGGATCGCAGGCCCCGCCTGGAAGGCGGTTGCAGAGCGACCTGTCAAGATTCTGCAGATCGTTGTTATAACCGATATAGACCGCCGTGCCGGGATGCGGAAGCCATGTTAACAGCGCCTCGGTGCCAACCTGCTTGGTCCGCAGCAACGAAGTTTCCGCGGGATTTGCCAGCGTCGAGTCGTACTCCGCGATGACGCGCGCGGAGAAGGCGCGCGTGAATTGAAAATTGACTTTCGTGCGGAAGACCTGGCTTTCATAAACCAGCGTGCCGTCGGCAACCGAGTGGTCGCGATCCAGCAGATAGGTATTGTCTGCGGTTAGTTGACGGAGGGGCTGCAAGGTAAACAGCGCCTGCACGTCTTCCTGGTTCATCAGGGACGGCGCCTGGCCCGCCGCCGGGTTGTAGTTCACATTGCCGCTGCGGAAGGCCTGGATGTTGAAGTTAAGCTGCGGGAAGGGAGCGCCGCGTGCGACAAATCCGCCGTAGTTTTCAGTGAAGTTCTTGTAATAAGTGAGCGTTGAGTAGCTTTGCGGACCCACCGTGTCGGAGTTCTCACCCACGATCGGCGCGAAAACAAAGTTGCGCGGCAAAGTGACAAAAGCGTCGAAGGACGAGTAATGGTAGACGCGGTTGCCAAAATGGTCGAAGGCGATGTTCTGATTGGTTTCCAGCCCGAAGATCTGAATTTTTCTGTGCTTCGGATACCACTGGTAGTTCGAGTAAGTATGGCCGCTGCGAATGTTCGAGGACTGGATGAAACCCAGCTGGGTTTGAAAGCCGGTGCTGAAATCCAAATAGTATGAATTGAGGTTGAAGGAGTGCCCGGAGCGCTGCACGGCCAGGTTCCAGGTCGGTCCCGCGGAATAGGTGGGAGGATTTCCGCTGTCGATGGTGCCCTTGGTCGAGCTTTCCACCCATTGCCCCATGGCCGTCCACTTGTCGTTGAAGCGCACAGCGGAGTCGACCCCGCCGATGCGGTTCCATCCCTGGCCGAACTCGTAGTCGGTGTACAGCGCGGCGATGCTCGACCCCTTGCCCAGGTCCTGGGAGATGCGACCCACCGTAATATAAGCGCGCTTCTTGTAGAGCGGGTCGCCGGGGCTGACGGTCTCGCCGGGTTCCCGGTCGTCGATTGCCAGCAGGCCGATGTTGGTGTGGTCCAGCTTGCCGGTCAGGCGCGCCCCGAACTCCGGATGCACGATATTGCGAGTGTAAAGCAGCATAATCGGCGAGGGTGTAGTGAAGTAGTTGGCGTTTTCCAGAAAAAACGGGCGCAGCTCAGG
>Ga0209039_10000246_pt1 | contig 51258 bp, 28 predicted proteins | sample BogFormECP12_OM1_FD_188238 | JGI IMG/M metagenome (GOLD analysis project Ga0209039, IMG submission 188238) | Bog forest soil microbial communities from Calvert Island, British Columbia, Canada - ECP12_OM1 (SPAdes) (version 2) | ecosystem: Environmental > Aquatic > Freshwater > Wetlands > Bog ...
TGTGCTACGATAGGCTCCGAGGCCACAAGAACGAACATGGGTGCGACCGCCAAAACGAACCTCATCGGCCTTGGCCGCGACGAACTGGAGCGGCTGGCGGCGGAGTACTGTCGGGCGCCCTACCGAGGGCGACAACTCTACCACGCCCTTTACGGCCGGCGCGAGCGCGAGATCGCTGCCATCACCGATCTCGATCGCGAGTTCCGTGGCCTGCTCGCGTCGCGCTATCACATCGTCTACCCCAGCATTGCTCGTGTGTTTGTGTCGCGCGACGGATCAGTCCGCTACCTTCTCGCGCTGGACGATGGGCAGACGGTAGAGGCCGTCTACATGCCCACCGAGCAAGGCGACCGTGACCGCACCACCCTGTGCATTTCGAGCCAGGTGGGTTGCGCGGTCGACTGCAAGTTCTGTTTCACGGGATTGCTGGGGCTGAGAAGAAACCTCACGGCGGGCGAGATCGTGGGGCAGGTACTGGCGCTGGTGGTGGCCCAATCGATCCCGCCCAAGGCCCGGCTGAGCGTGGTGTTCATGGGCCAGGGCGAGCCTCTGCTCAACCTGGGGCCGGTGATGAAGGCCGTCGGCCTTCTTGCCTCCACCGACGGCTGCGGCATCGCCCTGCGCCGTATCACGCTTTCGACGGCGGGAATCGTCCCCCGCATCCACGACCTGGCGCGCGAACTGGTGCGACCCAACCTGGCAATTTCTCTCAACGCATCCAACGAAGAGCAGCGCAGCGCCTTGATGCCCATCAACCGGAAGTACTCGCTACGGGACCTGATGGATGCCTGCCGCGCCTATCCGCTGCGGCCTCGCGAACGGCTGACGTTCGAGTATGTGATGCTGGACGGCATCAACGATTCGGACGCCGATGCCCGCCGTGTCGCCGAGTTGCTGCGCGGCATGGCGGCGCGCGTCAACCTGATCCCCTATAACGGCGGCGCCTGGCTTGCTTATCGTGCTTCGCCGCTGGCACGGGTTCTGGGGTTCCAGAGGATTCTCGGCGAGCGCCGTGTTCCCGCCTTCATTCGGATCTCGCGCGGTCAGGACATCATGGCGGCGTGCGGCCAGTTGAGCCTCGTCGGCAGCGGCTCGTCCTTGGACAGCACACCCCCGGCCGTCGGACTCGGCGCCCCACCGTCAGCGGGGCCAGCCGCGCACTTGTAACGACGTAGGACGTGGAAAAAAGGACAAGGAGAACTGTGTTACTGGACCTTGATCAGCGGCCGGGTCTTGGCGATCACCTCGCCGATCTCCTGCGCGGGTACGTCGCGTTCAGTGAGGGCAGCCAGGCACCTGGCAACATCCCTTGCGGCTATCGAGAGCAGCAGCCCACCGGAGGTCTGCGGATCATAGAGCAGGTTCCGAATTTCCTCTGGGATCTCGTCTGCGAACTCGACACAACCGCAGATGAAATCCATATTGCGTTTGAGCCCGCCGGGAAGATAGCCCTCGCGAGAGCACTCCAGCGCTTCCGGCAGAAACTTCACGTGCCGGTGGTCGAGCACGAGGCTGACCTTGCTGCCAGCGGCCAGCTCGCGAGCGTGGCCGAGCAGGCCGAAGCCCGTGATGTCCGTGGCGGCATGAACTTCGAATTCGAGCGCCACCTCGCTTGCCGTGCGGTTCAGCGCACACATCGAGTCCACGGCCACCGTCACCGCGGATTCGCCGGCGCGTCCCTTCTTGATGGCGGTACCGAGAATGCCGGTGCCGAGGCGCTTGGTAAGAATCAGGAGGTCACCGACGCGCGCCGAAGAATTGGTGAGCACGCGCGACGGATTGATGAGCCCGGTGACGGCGTAGCCGAACTTGATCTCGTCGTCGCCGATCGAGTGCCCGCCGATGACCGCGCAGCCGGCTTCCTGCATTTTGGCGAGGCCGCCTTGCAGAATCTTCTCCAGGATCTCGATACCCTCATTCTTATTGGGAAAACCAACGATGGAAAGCGCCGAGATCGGCCGCCCGCCCATGGCGTAAACATCACTCAAGGAGTTGGCGGCGGCGATCTGCCCGAACGTGTAAGGATCATCGACGATGGGGGTGAAGAAGTCGACTGTCTGCACCAGCGCCAAGTCGTCGGTGAGTCGATACACTCCGGCGTCGTCGGCGGTGTCGAAGCCAACCAGGACGTTTGGGTCGGTTTGTTTCGGCAGCTTGCTGAGCACCGAGTCCAAAATACTTGGACTCAACTTGGCCGCTCAACCCGCCGCTTTCACCATCGCGGTGAGGCGCGTGCGTTCGTCCATGTTCGAATTATATACACCTGCCCGATCTGGAGTGCGGCAGCTTGCTGCCGCTTTGTTTTGATAGCTGCTCAGCGTGGCCACGGGAAAAAGCGGCAGCAAGCTGCCGCACTCCAGATCAAGGCTCACTCACTCCACTACGCCACTTCAGTAAGTCAACTTCAACGAGAATTGCAGTTGCCGGGATGTGCCTGCGGTCTTCGAGATCACCCCGAAGCCCGTGCCCCGCACCACGTTCGCCGGCAGACCAAAGTTCACCAGGTTGAAGACGTTAAAAAACTCGGCCCGGAACTGGAGGGTGGCGGCCTCGCTCGAACCCCTACGGCCGAAACTGGTGTCTTTAATCAACGCCACGTCGAAGTCCTGGTATGCCGGACCGCGGAAGGTGTCGCGTCCAAGCGTCCCCAGTCGTCCCCGGTTCGGACCCGTCCCGCCCGGCACGCCAATCGGGATATCGAAGAAAGAAGCGTTATCGGCTCCCAGGCCAAAATAATCCTCGCGCACCTTGCGGCTGGTGGAAAAGACGGGCGTCCCAACCTGATCGGGACGATCCGCGCCACTGGAGCCGAAGCCGCTTTGCTGGATGCCCGAATACACGGTGAAAGGTGATCCGGAGGTCAGGGTACTGATATTCAGGAATTGCCACCCTGACGTGAGATGGCTGCCCAGCGGCTGCAGGAAGCCGACCCGATCGAAAGGCAGCACCTGAATCAGGTTGAACACGAGGATATGCGTGACGTCAAACGTCGACGGTCCCTCGTCGGACGCCGGATCCCACGGATTTTGCGGGAAAGCGAGCTGGACATTGCCCGCCCCGCCCACCGACGGCCCCAAGAGGCTGCTCGTGTCGTCGAGGGACTTGGAGAAGGTGTAGTTCGCCGAGAAGCCCAGCCCGTAACGGCCGGACGTTTTCGACGCGGACGCCTGCAAGGAATGAAAGGTTGAATGCGATCGGCTGCTGATCATCGTCTCCTGGGCGATTCCGCCTGTTACCTTCCCTGCAGCGTCGAACTGGGTGAAGGGCGCAAAGGCTGGGTCGGCGCCGCCGTAGCTATTGGGAAAGATGGTGCCGGGCAAGTGCACACCCATGGTGGCGACGTAGTCCGCGCTCACCTTCAGGTCGCCGAAACTGTGCTCCAAGCCGGCGGAATAAGTGGCCACATAGCCGTACCCGAAATTGCGGGCGATACCAAAGATCGTGAGGGGATTGAGCTGGTGGCCTGGGCTCAACGCCGCCAGATCCTCTTCGAAGCGCTGCAGGTCGATCACCGTGTTGGCAGGCACGTCTTTGGTGTTGCCGGTGGTAAATATCAAGTTCCCTTGCGGCGTGTGGACCGGCGGCACATTGAACTTCGTCGACGTAGTCTGGAACGGGACCGGCGCGCCGGGCAAAGCCGCGATGTAGGGGCTGAAGGCCATGGGGATGCTGCCGGTAAGAAAATTGTCCTGCCAAAGGTTCGGCAACACGGTTACGATGGAGCCGCCGCCGTGGACGCTGGTTTGATTCGTCGCCTGCCAGTCGACCGAAATGCGCGGCCCCCATCCGTTCAGGTCATCGTCGTAGGGTGGCTGAGGGTTAAAGACAAAGATCTGGTACGCGCCAGGGTCCCAATATCGCGCCGGCTTTCCGCCTGGTCCCAGCAGGCGGGGCCCCGAGGTGAGGTTGTTCGGTTCGTGTATGGGCGTGTCCACCTCGTAGCGGAGGCCGTAGGTCATGCTGAAACGTGGCGTCCCCTTCCAGGTATCCTGAAAGTAGAAGTTATAAGCCTCGCGCTGGGTTTGCTCCTCGTCGATGTGATCGCCTTGCGGGAACCCGGGCGAGGCCACCCAGTTCGTGTAGGAGAAAGGCGTGGCGGTAAGGAGACCGGTGAGCGAGTCCGGCAAAGGATCGCCCGGCCGGATATTGTGCGTGCCGCTGGCCGAGGTGACGCTGATGGGCGAGTATGCCGTCCCGCCGCCGAAACTGTAAGAACCGTTGGGGCTGATCCCGAACACGGTGGCGTCGCGGTTGAAGCGCGCCTCGAATCCCGCCGCGAAGGTGTGCAGCCCGTGGATCCACTGCGCGGTCTGCCGGATCTGGAAAAGGTTGCCGAACGCCTCGGTCCTGGTGCCGCCCGCGCCATTGAACGGCTCGAACAGGCCATCCCCGAAATTCAGCGCCGGCTGGACGTCGTTGTGCGGCACAAAGGAGGGCGTGCTGCGCAAGTAGCCTAGAGTGCTCTCGAGCACCAGGTTGGACCACAGGGTGCGCGTGTAGTGCAATCCTACGTTCCGCTGGTTGTCCACAAAGGTGGTGGCGAAGCTGGGATCGATCGCCGTCTGGCTGGGATTGGTCAGGGGACCATCGGTGTTATCCATATTGAAACGGGCGAAGAGCCGCGCCTTGTCCGAAAGCTTGTGGTCGATGCGGATGGAGAACTGGTCGCTCGTCGTCGTCACCTTCGACGACGTAGCGTAGGTGCGCTCCCCAAACGGACCCAGGAGATCGTTAGGCAGCGGATACCCCGCGAGCACCGGCAGGATCGCCGGATTAAGCGGCACCGTCAGGGTATCGCCGGGATAGGTCAGCGTGTCAATTCCTTGCCGCTCCCCCGCCGTAGGTACGGAGAGCACCTGGGTGGTGCCCAGCACCTGGCGGAAACCCTGGTACTGCCCGAAAAAGTAAGTGCGCCCGTGACCGTCATAGATCCCCGGCAGCGCTACCGGTCCACCGAGGGTGAATCCGAATTCGTTGCGCTGGAACGGCGGGATGCGGCCGGGGCTCACGAAGCTGCGGCGGTCGAAGAAATTGCGCGCATCGAGAGAAGCGTTGCGTAGGAATTCAAAGGCGTCGCCGTGAATCTGGTTGGTTCCCGACTTGGTCACCACATTGGTGTAACCCGCGGCGCCGGCGCCGATCTCGGGGGGCATCACGCCGGACTGCGACTGGATCTCCTGAATCGCGTCCACGTTGAAGTTGGAAAACGTTGCGCCACCCAACTCGGGGTCAGTGGTGTAAACGCCGTCCATGGCAAAGACCGCCGCCGTACCGCGCTGCCCGTTGATGGCGAACTGCAGGGTGAAATTGTTGGCGCCATTCGTGTCGGTGGTGGTGCCGCCCGCGAGGGCCAGGAGTTTGGTAAAGTCGCGCTTGTTGAGCGGCAGGCTCGAGACCTCGCCGCTGGTCAAATGCTCGCCGCCGCCCGTCTGACCCGCCTGAGAGGACGCGCCTTGCGCCACGCTCAAAACGCGGAGTTCCGGTGGCTGGGAGGAGAGTTGCAATCTCGCGGCGAGGGTGACGCCGTCCGTGATGACCATGAGGTTCGCCGTCTTCCAAATCTTTCCACCGGCGCTCGCCGACAGTCCATAACTGCCTGCCGCAATGCTGGCGAAGGTAAACTCGCCTGTCGCCGCTGTCGTAGCCGTGTAGGCACGGTTCCCCGCGGTCGACTGGAGCTTGACGACGGCCCCGCCAACGGGTTTTCCCGCCTCGTCACGCAGCGTACCGCTCCAGGACGTTACGCCAAAAACCAGCGGCGCCGGGACCAGCGAGGCCAGCAAGAAGAGAGGGACGAAGCAGAACAACCGAATGCGGCCTTTACGATCTGCCATAGTCCTATTAGATCATGTCAATTCGCGCTGCGGCGCACTGATTCAAGGGGACAAAGGGTGGAGCGTAAACTGGCCAGCGGAAACTGCTCTCTAGTCCCACTTGCAATTCCTACCCTTCTAACACCTCGCGCAATCGTGCGTACCCGGCACGGCTCACGGGAAGTTGCGCGCCGCTGGTTAGGACCACGACGTGCGTCTCCTTACCATAAGGCTCGATTTTCACCACCCGCTCCAGGTTCACAATGTAGGACCGGTGTACGCGCAGGAAGCGTGCGGGGTCGAGCGCTTTTTCCAGACTCGAAATCGTCTGCTGTTTCAGATGCTTCTTGCCCTCGGCGCAGAGCGCGACGTAATCGTCCTGCGCCTCGGCGTAGTCCAGCTTGCGGACAGGGATCAAGTGCACGCGTGTTCCGTCCTTCACCACGATCCGCTCCAGGTATTGGGCCGGCGGGCGGGCCTCGGCCGCCAATTCCATAGGCGGCGGCAGCCTGCCTCCCAGCCGGTTGTCTCCCAGTCGTTCTGGCACCCGGTCCAGCGCCACGCGCAACCGCTCGGCGCCAAACGGCTTCAGCAAGTAATCGACGGCGTGCGCCTCGAAGGCGCGCAGGGCATATTGATCGTAGGCAGTCACGAAGATCACCGCCAGGTCGCTGCCGGTTAACTCCAGCACCTCGAAGCCGTCCAGTTTCGGCATCTGCACGTCCAGGAACAGCAGGTCGGGCTTCAGCTCCGCAACGGCCTTCACCGCCTCGAAGCCGTTGGCGCACTCGGCCACAATCTCGACCTCCGGGTGGGCTTGCAGCAACTCGCGCAACACCTGACGAGCCAGGTCTTCGTCGTCCACGACGATGGCGCGGTATCTGTTTCCTCTCTCGCTCGTCAAGCTCCACGCTCCCTTTTCTCAAGTGGCAGTGTCAGGCTCACTCGGAAGCAATCTCCCTCGGTGGTCACCACAAGGCCGGCGCCGTTTCCGTAGCAGGCCTCCAGCCGCTGCCGCACGTTTTCGAGTCCCATGCCGTTGCGCCGGCTCGGCAGCGCCTCCGGGTCGAACCGATTCTCCACGACAATGGAAAGGCTCTGCTGATCCTTCGCCGCCCGCAATCGAATCCAGCCCCCTTCCGGCAGATTGGAGACTCCGTGCGCCACCGCATTCTCCACCAGCGGCTGAAGCACGAGTGGCGGCACGGGCTGTCCGAGGACGTCCGCGTTAACCTGTTCCTCGAAGGTGAGTCGTGTTCCGAAGCGCACCTTCTCCACGCGCAGAAAGCAGTCGATTAGGGCGATCTCTTCCTGGAGAGCGATCATCGACTTCTCGCCCAGTCCCAGGGTCCGCCGCAGGAAGTCTCCCAACAGGATGCACATTTCGCGCGCCTTGGCCGGGTCCGAGCCGGTGAGGGCACTGATGGAATGAAGGCTGTTGAAAATGAAGTGCGGATTCACCTGGGCCTTCAAGGCGCGCAATTCCGCCTCGCGCGCCAAGACCTGTGCCTGCGCTTCACGCTCTTGCGCCTCGCGTGAGGCTTCCACGGCCAGCAGGGCGTAGTGCATGACTACGCCCAGTAAGTAGAGAAGGACTCCGAGCCCAAAAATCAGCCCCGTCGCCTTCGCCGCTCGCCCGTTGAGACCGGCAAACGCCGGGAACTGCGCCAGCCCGGCGGCCAGAGCGCGAGCCGCCAAGACCCACAGCCCGCTCACAACCGCCGCCGCCGTCAGATGCGCCAATGCCGGCTCCAAGGCCACCGCCCGATTCAGGGTAGTGGTCCGGCAGGTGTACCACGAGGAAAGGCAGGCGAGTGCGTAGAGGAACGAAAGCGGTGCGCCGAGGGCAGCGGACTCCACCCAACCGAGTCCGCCGACCACTTTGAGCAGATAGACGATCAGCGCGACGAGGGGAACCCATCCGAGCAGGTAGAGGCCGAGCCGCCGAAGGTTGCCGAGGATAGGATGCATGAAGAGCCGTTGGTTACTCTTTCGAGCACGGTCAGCGAGAAGTCAGGAGACAGGAGTCAGGAGTCAGCATAAAGACCCGGAATTCCTTATGCTGAGTTCCATCGCTCAGTGAGCCACGCTCGGCGTGAGCGTCTTTATTCTGACTTCTGACTCCTGACTCCTGTCTCCTGACTCCTCTTTCAGTTCGTTATCTTGCTGCCCCCGAAAATCCACGCACCGGTGACAATCAACTTTTTCGGGTTCGGCGACTCCGTCAACGGCGGCCGCAATTGATGGTGATTGCCTCCAAAAATCGCCCGACCTTGACTGACCACGCGCCAACCCCTGGGCACCTTGACTTCCCCCCCGCCGAAGATGGCGTTGATTTCCAGTACTGCTTCGCTGCCCTCGATGTCGGCATCAGTCATGTCCAGCTTGAACCCTCCGAAGATGGCCACCAGTCTGCCGCTGCGAAACTTCTTCGAAGTCACCTGCAGTTCACCGCCGCCAAACACATACGCCTGGTCAAAGTCCGGATCGGGCAATGCGGGCAGCTCCGCCGGAGCCCCTCGCCGGCGCAAAACCGAATAGAGAATCCAGAGTCCCCACAGAATGATCCAAAGCGGCCAGATATGGATGAACTGGAAGCGCTGGTAGCCCAGCGCGCTCAACTGCCATATGCCTCCAATGACGATCAGCGCCGCTCCCCACAACCGTTCCTCGGCGCCCTTCCCGGCCCAGAGCCGGATGAAGCCAGGCACGATCAGAATCATCGGCCACAAGCGGAGCAAGTGCGAAGCCGGGAACACCCCTTCCTGATCGAGCAGCAGGATCACCCCGAAGGCGATTACGGCCAGCCCCACCAGAAGGCCGCTGATGTTCCCGACGGGTTCGGTGCCTCCCAGGTACAAACCCGGCTTGAGTTCTTTGGTTCCGCTGGGGATACGGATGAACAGGCCGATGCGCGGCTTCTTCTGTTCTTCATTCATGGCCGTCTCCTCGGATCGCCCCGGTGGCCGCCCGCCCGCGTCCTTTCTCGAGGTTGGCAACACCCGGCACCAAGGCCATCAAGGTCACGACCACCGAACGCCGCCCAGCCAGCCGCGCCGTAATCGTAAGCCCAGAACCGCTCGGCCACCAGTCGCCACACGGACCCGGCCAGGATCTTCAGGGCCCAGAGATCCATCTGACGCAAGTGAGCATAGCTGAATGCGGCGCCTGCCAGCAAGACAGCCAGCGATACCACCCACATGGTGACTCTATCCGCCCTCTCCATGTCACCTTCTCCCGTCGTCGCAGTTTTGGGGTTCACGAGACGACGTTAATCCCCGCAGCTTGGGGTTGTCTCGCGCTTTTCGGCGAATGGCGTCTGCGTACCGGTGAACCTCAGTTTTCCCCTGAGGAGTGCTGAGAGAAATTCCCGATTGCAGATTGACGATTGACGATTGAAAGGGAAGACGCAAGGCACTCTGGTTCCAATCGCCATCGAAAATCGTCCATCCGGCAATTCTTCGTCGGACGCCGCAATCAAACCGGAAACTTCGCTAACGGTTTCGTACCGCGCGGGCTACAATAGAGACATGACTTGCGCATCGATGTCCCGACGCCAATTCGGTCTCATAGCTCTAGCCTGCGCGTCGCTCGCTGTCGCTGCCGGATGCAACCGCCAGAAGTCCTCGAACCGCGAAGTATGGGCAAACGTGGACGGTGTGCCGATTTATCGCGACCAAGTGGAGCGGTACTATCGTGGCCGAATGTCAGAAGGCGGCACGAATCCCAGCCCGCAGGAAGCCCTCAGCCTCAAGCTGAACATCCTCGGCGAGCTGATCAATAACCAGATCCTCCTCGCGCACGCCGCCCATGCCCAAGTCACCGTTTCCGAGGCCGACATTGACACGCAAGTGGCTAAGCTGAAGAGTCCCTATTCCGAGGAGGAATTTCAGAAGAAACTCAATGAGCAGGGTTTGAGCGCGGTGGATTTTCGCGAGCAGGTTCGAGACGGGATCATCATCAACAAGCTCATTAATAAGGAAATCGCCTCGAGGATTGCGACGACGGACGCCGAAATCTCCGACTACTACGAGCACAACAAGGCCAGCTTCGATGCGCCCGAGACCGAATACCACTTGGCCCAGATCGAAGTGACGCCTTTCGCGGGGCCCCCGGCTCATAAGGATGACGCAGCCAAGAACATGGCCGCCTCCGAACGCAAGGCTGAGGCCCTTTACGCCAGATTGCAGCGGGGCGACGACTTCGCCACCGTAGCCCAACAGTACTCGCAGGATGCCAAGACGGCCCCCGGCGGCGGCGACATGGGCTTCATTCCTGCTTCCTCGCTTGAATCCAACCCGCAACTCAAGCGAGCCATCGCTTCCCTCAAAGTGGGCGAGATCTCCGGGATCCTCCGCAGTCCTTCCGGCTTCCACATTATCAAGCTCCTAGGCCGCGCCGACCCCGGGCAGATGAAACTCTCGAACCCGCAAGTGGAGAGCACCATTCGCCGCACTTTGATGGGCGAGAAAGAAGAACTCCTCAAGGCCGCCTACATTGAAGAACTGCGCGACCACGCTAAGGTGGTGAACTTCCTGGCAGAGCAAATTACTGCCGCCGGGCCCGATGATAAATCGCTGCAATAGAAGAGTCCGGTTGTCACCGAAGCGAGCTAGCTGATAGCTGCTGGATGCTGAAAGCTAGCTGAGGGCTATTCATAGCGCAGCGCCACCATGGGATCGACCTTGGTCGCCCGCCGGGCCGGGATATAGCTCGCCAACAGAGCGACACCTGCCAGCAGCAGACCGACGCCGGCAAACGTGACGGGGTCGGCCGCGCTCACGCCGAAGAGCAGCGATTCCATGGTCCGGGTCAGAGCGAATGCGCCCGCCAGGCCAACGACGACGCCGGCCGCGATGGTCCAGGAGCCGTGGCCGAGGACCAACCGCAGTACGTCCCCAGGCACGGCCCCGAGCGCCATGCGCAGTCCGATTTCGCGCGTGCGCCGCTCCACCCAGTAGGCCATCACGCCGTAGATTCCGACGCTGGCCAGCAAGAGCGCCGCACCGGCAAAAACGCCCACCAACACCAGATTGAAGCGCCGCGTCGCCAGCGACGCCGAGAACACGTCTTGGAAGGTACGGAACTGCGGCGCCACGTCTGGATCGACCTCGTGCATCACATTGCGGGTGGCCGCCAGCACCGTGGCTGGCGGGATTGCGGCTCGCATCACCACAGTAAAATCCCTGCCCCCGATTGGCCTTTGCCGATAATTGACGTACACCGTGGGCTTCGCCGCCTTCTCGAGGCTCAGAGCGCGGATGTCGCCCACAATCCCGACGATGGCGAGCAGCCGCATATCGCCGTCCATATTGCCGAACTCAATCGTTTTGCCGATCGGATCCTGGTTTGGCCAAGTTTCCTGGGCCAGCGATTGGCTGATGACCGCCACATGGGGTGCATCTGCCGTGTCGCGGTCACTGAACAGCCGGCCGTGAAGCAAGGGGATCCCGAGCGCTTTGAAGTAATCCTCGCTCGCCGCCACGTAATCAGCGTAGCCCGTGGGCACGGTGTGAACGAGGCGCTCCCAATCCTCGGGTTTGGTGAAATCCGACTGCCGATTCAAGATCAAAAACGCGCCGTCAGGGTCGAATCCGGAGGCCAGTGGCAGTCGTGTCGCTCCGCCAACCTCCTCAATGCCTGGCACTCCCCTGAGACGCTCGAACACATTGTTGACCACCCTCGCAGGCCGGGCGTCGTCCATCTTGTTTGCGGGGGTAGGTAACTCGAATTCCATGGTGACGATGTTTTCGGTGCGGAATCCCGGGTCCAAGGAGAGCACGCGCAGCAAGCTCCGACCGAGCAACCCGGCGCCAGCCAGCAGCACCAGCGTGATCGCAAGCTGCCCGGCCACCAGGAATCGACCCACCCGTTGGCTGCGTACCGAACCGGCTTGGCCGCGGCTGCCCTCGACCAACGCCCCTTGCGGATCGTGCGCCGTGGCGCGCAATGCCGTGAGGACACCGAGACCCATGGCCACCAGAATCGAGACGCTCAGGGCGAAAAGGAGCACAGGTACGTTGATGGAAACCTCTCCCACCCGTGGCAGGTGGGGTGGAGCAAGCGCCACCAACACACTCACGCCCCACTGCGCCGCGAGCACTCCCAGCGTGCCGCCGGCGAGCGCCAGCAGCAAGGATTCAGCCAGGAACTGGCGCACCAATCGGCCACGGCCGGCGCCGAGCGCCACGCGGACCGCCAGTTCACGCTCCCGCGCCGCGGCCCGCGCCAGCAAAAGGTTGGCGACGTTGGCGCAGCCAACCAGAAGCAGAAACCCCACCGCCCCCAGCAGGATCAGCAGCGTCTGGCGCACGTTGCCGGTGAGCGAGTCGCGAAGCGGCACCACGCTTGCATCCGTCATGTCGATGTCGGGCTTGTATTGCTGGCTCAGATGATGGGCTATCGTCGAGAGATCCTGCCGGGCCTGTTCCAGGGTTACCCCTTCCCGAAGCCGCCCTACCGGCGCGCGCCAATTGTGAGCCGTTCGGCTTGGCCCATCGCCAAAGAATTCCGCTGGGACCCACAGGTCACTGTCGGCCGGAAAGCTAAAGCCTGGCGGCATAACACCAACCACCGAGAACACCTGGTCCCCACCCCACAGTTCCGTCTTGAGCTTGAGCGGCGCAAGGTCCGTGGCTCCGCCCAGATGCCGGCGCCAATAGCCGTAGCTTGCGATCGCAGCCGGAGTGCCGCCCTCGCGCGTTTCGTCGGCTGAAAACTCGCGGCCGACGAAAGGCGCCACGCCCATCACCTTGAAAAAATCTCGCGAAACAACCGTCACGTCCACCCGCGCCGGCCCGGAACCGCTCGAGACGGTGATGACGTTGCCGCCGTTACACTCCGCCATGCCGGCGAACGTATGATTCGCAACGCGCAGGTCGTGGAAGTTCGGGCCAGCGAAGCTCATCAGGTGCCCGTCAGCGGCTACCTCCGACACGCTGACGATCTGGTCCGGCTTGGGGTAGGGCAGGGGGCGCAACAGCACGCCGTAGACCGCGCTGAAAATGGCGGTGTTGGCGCCAATGGCCAGCCCCAGCGTCAGAATCATGACGAAACTCACGCCGGGATTCCTGGCGAACGTGCGCAGGGCGTACCTTAGATCGTGCAGAAAGGTTGCCATTAATTCCTCCATTGAGCGATCGGGTGATCGGGTGATTGAGCGATTGAAAAAAAAGGTCCTCTCCGACTTTCAATCACCTAATCACTCAATCGCGCAATCACCCAGTGCTCTCATTCGTACCTCAACGCCACCACCGGATCCACTCGAATCGGACCGCGCCGGTGGCTGTCGCGGGCGCGAAACGACTCCGTGGACGCCTTCTCGAAGCTGCCCTGCTTGTACACGAAGGTGTAGCGGTACTCACCGGGCGAAGGGAGCATGAACCGGATGCGGTAGACGCTGCCGTCCTCGGCGTCGCAGAAGCCCTCCACCTGCCACCTGTGGTTTCCGTCCGTGCGCTCGAACCACCCGGCGAGCGCCGCGCCGGTGAAGGGGTTTGATACGTCCGGGGCAGCCACCCGGGCCGTGATCTCGACGAGATCGTAGGCGTCCACCACGTCCGCTGACTGCGCGAAAGTGATCTCTCGTGGCGCGGCTGCCGCTATGGAAGGCGCGGTCATCGCGACACATACGGCCGCGATCAGGCCTAATGCTGTAGAGATGAAGGAATTGTGGCGAGGCATGGGGTCACCATTATATGAGACGCCCTGCTGCAAAACAACAAAAGTAAACGGCGGAGGGGAGAAGAAGCTGCGAATTGCAGAGGACCCTGATTGCCGCTGCCGCCGCTGCCCCACCCCCTTCGACATTCCTGCTTCGGCGGAATCTCTCTCCTGACTTTGCTCTTGACCATGAAAGAGCGCCGCCCACGGTTGGAGACCCGACCCCGGCGCCAGCCCCAATTCAGCAATCGTCGTACCGTCACTCAAACCCATGATTCTAAAAAAGCCTAAGTAAGCCTAAGTGTCAGATTCAGCAGCTTCTTCGAGGGCCCCTATGTGGCGAGGCTGAAGCCCCGCGGTTCCGCCCAGCAAGTAGAGCGATAGAGCACTCGGCGTAATCGAGAACCCGACAGAAATCCTTCCCGTATCCCCGGTCGAGCGGGGGATCATCGAGGGACGGGCGCAATGCCTCGCCATCCGGCTCCGTGGCGGCAAGGTCAGGCGGCTCGGGCCGCGCGGGCCGCTCTGGTTCATCCCGTTTTCGCCGGAAAAGACCCAACAGCTTTTGCAACCATCCCGCTTTCGGGCTCACTTTCGTGTCCACTTTCGACCTGGCCGGTGCGGTCGGCCTTCGACCAGCCGAAGGCGGTGGGGGCGCCGCCGCTACAGGGACCTTCCGCCGGCTCGCCGTGGCGGACCTCTGACGAGGGCTGCGGGGAAGGGGATTCTGCCCATGGCGGCCCTCGCGATAGCGTACGGGGCGGAGCCAGATCATCACCTCGGGCCGCCACGCGGTCACCGGCGGGGCTGCGACACGCTCATTGATCGCCTGTTGCAATTCCTTGAACGACTTGGGCACCGGGCGCGCTCCCGTCATGAGCACCGGCATCTTGCTCAGCACCCAGGCTGACCTCCACATCGCTTGCTGTTCTTGATAGATGCTCGACCCCTTTCCCGGCGTGAGGGTCAGGGCCACGCGTGCCAAACTCTGCCCCTCCCCTGCCCGCCGTCTCTGGTAGCCGACGGTCACGCTCACGAGCGTCCGCCCGCTTCTATCGCGAATCTGCAATCGAAAGAACGGGAGGGCTGTCGTATGATAATTCGCTGAATCCATTGAAGATCTCTGTTTCCTTCCGATTCTATCCTTCTTCTCCGCCCAGCACCAGATGCGGCGCGCCAACTCGTCCGCCTCGCGCTTCTGCTGCTGGGTGACGGGGGGTAGGAACTTCAGCACGTGGGACCGAATGAAGTCGAACCGCTTTACGCCCGTCTCCCTGCCTGCTTGGACGAGGTTCTCGCGGAAGTTGGGCGAGTAGCGGCCGTGCTTGAGAGCGTTCAAGCGGCTGCGGCATTTGCCCTCCGCGGTGCGTGGTCCGGTGCCCTTGCGGGCGTTGGCCCGGCAGGCGGCCAGCAAAGCCGGGGTCTTGGTCTTGGGTCGGCAGAGTGGCATGGTTACGTTCCAGTCGGCAGTCAGCAGTCAGCAGTATGCAGTCTGGCCGGTGCTCCGCACCTGCTACCGACTGCTGACCGCTCACTGTGGCTCTTCCCTCAGAGCCGCCGTTTCTCGTCAATTTTCTAAGTCCCTCACGGATATCTACCCACAAGTAAGCCTCTTTCTAAGTATCTCGCAAGCTAGATCTCTTGTCAAGGAAAATAGTTTGGGTTTTTTCTTTTCAGCCCCGAAGGGGCGTAAGACAGTAGCCCAGGGCGCCAGCCCTGGGACAAGATGCCCCAAAAACACAAAACAATAATTTGCCGGCCTTCCCCCAGGGCTGGCGCCCTGGGCTACTCTCTTACGCCCCTTCGGGGCTCAGGCTTCCGGGGTCGCCGATTAGCCCCCCGGGGGCTACACCCAGATGTAGCGCTCGTCGTATGGAATCCCGTGCTTCTTGAGGAGGGTCAGCAACTCCTCTTGGAATGTAAACCCTCGATGATGCTCTTCCTGTCCGGCGATGTATTTGATGACCGAGGCCGCGTTCGACTGGCTGACGCTGAACGCCCCATAGCCCGCCTGCCACGCGAATTTGGAACGCCCCTTGGTTTCGTGTACCCACTTTGATGAGTTGGCTTTCACCACTCGCAGGGCGTCCGCAATCGCGAGCGTCGGAGGAAGGTTCACCAGCAGATGAACGTGGTCGGCGGTTCCTCCGACCGTCAACGCCTTGCCGTTCAGTTCGCGTACGATCCCTCCCATAAAGGCGAGCAAATCGGGCCTGAGCTCGGAACTGATGAGAGGAAATCGATCCTTGGTGCTGAAGATCACATGCGTCAGGAGGTTGCTGAAGGTTTGCGCCATGCTCTCACGGTCCTGTTTCCCGGTGGCTTAGAGCGTGTGAAAAAAATGCGTCAGCCCTGGCTCGCCGTCAGATGGCTTCCTCATCACGACTTCCACAGCTTAAAGAATTTTCGACAAACGGCAAAGAAAGAGAAAAGGGAAAAGAAAAAAGAATCAAGGAAACACTTCCCGGACGCAACGAAACCCGATGTAGACGTACCTGAAGTCAGGGTCGATCCAGATGCGGTAGGCGGCGCGCAGGACTCTGGGACTGAGGTTCCAAGCCCCCCGCGCAACCCCCGCAGCTATGACCGCGTGCCCTTCGAAACGCGAATTGCTCCAGGAGTTGTTCACGCAGCCGCCAGGTATCACCGTGGGCTGCGTGGGCAATCCACGCTTGAACTCTTGAATCGATTTCATCCCAATTCATCACGCCTTGAGCGTATTGCTCCTGCAGGAAGCGCAGGCGGCGACGAAATCGCGCCACGTTTTCACGCACCAGGCGGCTATGGTCAGGGAAGACTCGCCAGCCCAGAAACGTCACTCCTTCGGCGGTACGGTAGATGCGGCTTTTTCGCGGGTGGATGGCTAGACGAAGCCGGTACAGGTCTTCCTCGATCCGGCCGCGCATCTCGTGCAACCGCTCTTTGCTGTCACTGAACAACAGAAAGTCGTCCACGTAGCGAACATACACATCCGGCCGCAGACTGCGGCTGATCATCTGGTCCAAGGGATTCAGGTATAGGTTGGCGAAGAACTGAGAGGTTTGATTCCCCAACGGGAGGCCGCGGCGCCGTTCGTATGGCGCAAAGAGATCGTCACCCGGATAGTACCAGTTCGCCTCCTCCTGGGGATTCGAAGCGTCGATGATCCGGGCGGCCAGATCGAGCGTGGGACGGCACTTCCCGGCCCGGGCCAGCAACCCTTTCAGGATTTCGTGGTCGATGGAGGGAAAATACTTTCGCACGTCGCACTTGAGAACGAATCGATGGCGCGCTGCACCCCATCGAGCGCGGGCCAGGGCGCGGTGTGTCCCAAACCCTTTCCGGCAAGCGAAGGAATCCTTGGAAAAGCGCTTTTCAAAGACCGGCTCCACGACCTGGGTTAGAGCGTGGTGGACAACGCGATCGCGGAAGGGGGCGGCCGAAATCAATCTCGGCTTTGGCTCCCTCACTTGGAAGCTTCGGTAGGGTCCCGGCTCGTACGAACCGTCTTTGAGCTCGCGTTGCAATCGGAACAACTCCCATTCCAGGTTGAGAAGAAATGTGGCCACATCAGCGCGCGTGCGCTTGCCCGCTGCCGCGCCCTGCGCGGCGGTGAGCAGATTAAGAAACGAAGTCAAATGCGCCCAGAGCTTCCCGACGCGTTTCATAACCGTTTTACCGCTGTTGCTCGGCGCCATCCCCCGACCATGCGTCCGATTTCGTCCAGCCGTTCCAGCGCAAAACCGTAGCCGTCCATCGACAACAACCGCAGGTCCTTGGCAAGGCGCAACAGGTAGCGTAGCCCGTTAACCTTCTGGCTGGCCTGCTCAAGCAGCGTTCCCTTGTCCACCGTGTACGCTGCGGCCACCAGGATCAGAAGCAGATCCAGGCCATAACTCACCACTCGGTCTCCGAGGCTGAACCGGTACGAGTGCGGAAACTTCTCTGCCTTCGGCAGCAGCCAGAGCACCAAATCATACGTCTTTCCTACGACTATCGCGGGTTCGTTCCCAGAGGGTTTCCCCGACAAGATTTTCACTACTCCACGGCGAAAAAATTTTCGACAAAAAGCCAAAAGAAAAGAGAACAGGAAAAAGAATCAAGAGAACACTTCCCGGACGCAACGAAACCCGATGTAGTCGATCTAGAGGTCAGGAGCGTACCTGTCGCGGTAGGCGGCGCGCAGGTACCTGGGAACGTTGCCCCAAGCCCCCCCGCGCAACACCCGCAGCTCACCTGATTCCGGGCCTTCCGGGCCCTTCGGATTCCGGCTGGGCGATTTCCCATAGTAATCCTCCCCGTACGAGTCCGCCACCCATTCCCACACATTCCCTGCCAAGTCATCGATCCCTTCCGGCGTCGCTCCCCTCGGGTACAACCCTACCGGCGTCGCATGGCGCACCTTCCCCGCGTCATAATTCCCTCGCTCGGTGTCCGGTTCCTCGTTCCCCCAAGGGTACTTCCTTCCGTCCCTGCCTCGTGCCGCGCGCTCCCACTCTGCCTCGGTGGGCAGTCGTACTCCTTTCCACGAGCAATAAGCCACAGCCTCATACCAGCTCACATTCACCACGGGCCGGTTGGGATGTTGCAGTTGCTCGTCCCACTGGTCAGGCTGCTTGGTGCGGCCGAAACCTCCAGCTCTCCACCAGCGTTCGTTGCTGTAACTTTCGTCCTCCACAAACTTCCGGTATTCTGCCACCGTCACGGCGTATCGCCCGATCTGGTAAGCGTCCAGGTGCACCTCGTGCGCTGGTGATTCATGCTCAGATGCATTGAAGTCGTAATTAGGTTGGGAAGGGTCTTGCTTCTGACTTCCCATCAAGAACTTGCCGGCGGGGATGTTGATCCAATTGTCCTGATGCAGGCGGGGGTCGCCCGCCTGGCCCAGCGCCTCCGCAGCTTCGAGGCGGACGTTGAAGTCGACGGAGCGAGACTTCTCCCGATCGAAGATGCCGAGCACCGATTGCACCATCGTCTCATAGCGCGGGTCGGCAGGTTTATACCCGAGAGGGTTCAGATCGCGCACCATCGCCCCCACCAGGCCCACACACTTCGCGCGCTCGGCCAGCGGCGCCTGCTCGCCAAGTCGCGCCAACAGCACCGAGACCAAGCCGTCCACTTTGGGCTTGCCCTGTTCTGCCAGGACGCCGGCCAGTAGCAGCACCACCTCGCGCCATTCCTGGCGGTAGATCTTGTTTCCAGTGAGCAGAAGGTCGTATTGATCGCGCTCTCCCAGGCCGGAAATGGCCTTGGCTGCCAGGTACTCCTGAAACGTCAGATGCCAGAAGCGGATTTCGCTGCCCCGGCTCACGATGATGCCGCTATCTACCTCTTCCTGGGCGATGAAGTCCTGGGCCTGGCGAAGGCGCTCCGTCTCGCTCTCGGCGGGAAACTGGGGCGCCAGCTTATCCGCCGCATCGCCCCGGGAGATCTGGACCAAGCGACCCTCGGGCTGGTCCTGCATCCCAAGCGCCAGTTGTTCGAGCAGTGCCAGGCAGCGATCGGCCGGCGCCCGTCCCCGCCGCTTCTCCCGGGCTCGCGCCAACCAGGTCAGGATGGACTGGTAGAGTTCCGCTCGTTGCTCGGGCAGCCGACGCTCGTTCCAGTGGACGCGGCCAAGGCAGTCAGCATCACCGGATTGCGCGCCATGCGCCGAATCTCCGGCGTGCTCCGCAGCGCTTCCGCCAGTTCCGCCAGGTGGCGCTCCGCCTGCTTGGGAGTATCCGGGAATAAGGCGTGGCACCAGTGTTCGAGAAACTTCTCGATGGCTTCCGGTTCGAGCGGCTCAATCTGGACCGTCTCGAAACCGTCCAGCACCGTCTCACCGACGTAGGCCAGGGGCCGGGTGGTGACCACAAAGCGACAGCGCCGATAAGCGCGGGTAGCCTTCTCAAACAGCCGCGCCATGCCTTCGCGTTCGATTCTCCCGGGCGGCTCGTCCAGCCCGTCGAGTAGAAGAACCGCGGAGCCATCATCGAGTTTTCGCTCGAAGAAGGCCTTATCCAGGCCCCACTTCTGGCCCGCGCTCTGGTCGCCGAGGAAATCGACCAACCACGCCGGATTCGCTTCCGTCGTGGGTCGTTCGCGCTCTTCGCGTTCGGCGCACTTGCGGATGTGCTCCGAAAGCTCCGCAATGCGGATGAGAATGGGGAACGACGGCTCAGCGTCCGTCGTGCCTTCGGTGCGGCCGGTCTGGCTTTCGCCCTTTATGGCGCCGGTCTCAGTAGCGACGGGCGCGAAGGTTCTCCGTAAAGCACCGGTGAGTCGCGTCAGGAAAGATGGGCCCCTGGCACTCTCACCGCCAACGGCTCCAGCAGGCGCTACGGGCAGGGACTCTGCTGCCGCCGCCTCTCGCTTCAACAAGGCGTCGGATAGCGCGAAAGCTATGCGACTAAGAAAGGTGGTCTTGCCGGCCCCCGGATCGCCCACGATCACCAGGCGGCGGTAGCGCAGCATATCCTCGAGTTCCACGCGTTCCCGCCCGGTGGGGCTCAGATCCTTCTCAGCCCCGCTCTCGGTCGCCGGCCTGGCCGCGACGTCCACTCGATGTTCGGCCGACGTCTCCGCCGTGGTTAGGGGAATGTAAAGTTCGTCGATGGGGAAGCGTTGGGCCTTCCCGGTGCCCACCTGAAGACCGCGGATGTTGATCCACCCCGTCTGCTCGCGCAAGGATTCGAGGTACTTCGTGGGGTCGCTGCGGCCAGGAGGTGGCGCTGGTTCCTCAAACTCCGGATGTCGCTTACGCCACTCCACCAAAGCGGCCACGACCTCGGCGCGCAGGGTTCCCACATCGGTAAAGGTCCTGCGAATCCCACGGCCTGACAGCCACTGCTTGAATTCCTGCAGGTTGGTGACGTTGCGTTGAACCTCGGCAAGAAGTTGCGGCGTGGCTTTGCCTGAAAGGATGGCGGCCGTGACACGGTATTCTTCTCGACGTTCCAGAGGCCACTTGAAGTCCTGAGAGTCTGCGTCGACCAGAAACGCAATTACCTCGACCTTCTTCTTGCCGTTGCCCTCGCGCAGAGCCTCCTCGCACTCCAGACGGGTGATGCTCTTCGTGCCGCCGCTCGGCTGATCGGGAGGGACCCAGCCATAGCGGTGGGCGACGATCACCACCAGCACGTCGGCTTTCGCGACTTCATCGAGGCACTTTTCCAGCGGCGGCTTGTCGCCGCCGGCGACGAAATACTCCTGCCAGAGCACCCGAAACCCGGCGCGCTCCGCCTCAAATCTTGCAGCATCTCGGTACGCCTTCAGGTCCTCGACGGTGGAGGAGATGAAAACAACGGGAACGTTCGGGTTAGGCTTGGCAGCGGACATCGTTGGCTCCGGTTCTTCGGCGCCGCCCTTCCGGGCTTCGCTCAAGGTTACCACAAGGCCGGGGCGCGGTTTGATGTTTGACGTCGAAATGCTAGCGCCCGGTTTGGAGTGCGGCGGCTTGCCGCCGCTTTGGATTTCTCAGGGTTATTCGCGGTAAACTCGTGTCGGGGCACCGTCGGAGCGACCCGCTGCGAGCCGCTTGCGCAGCCTAGGCGGGGCGCACGGAGCGGAGGACGGCGGCAAGCTGGCCTGAAGAAAGCGGCAGCAAGCTGCCGCTTTGCCCGCTGCGAGCTTGCTCGCAGTGCCTGGACTGGGCGCGCGGAGGGAGACGACGGCCAGCAAGCTGGCCTGAAGAGAGCGGCAGCAAGCTGCCGCACTCCAAAATTGCGATGCGAGAGTGGCCGCATAGTCCGGTTCATCGGCTGACTCCACTCGGGGTCTACATGGTGACGGCTGGCACCTATCTCAAGCAGCCGATCTTCCGAGGCGCGCAGCGATTGGAGTGCCTCTGCGACTTGCTTCTGGAGCTGGCTGAGAAGTACGGTTGGGATCTGCAGGCGTGGGCTGTCTTCCCGAACCACTATCATTTCGTCGCCTTATCGGCTCTATTATCAGCGCGCTCCTGGTTTTGAGATGGACGCGGGATGTTATCGAACCAATGGCTCTCTGGGGTATTTTGTTGTAGACTCTCTTTCGACTTGGGCGGGACGAGGTCGAATGACTATGCTGGACGAACCAGACGGACCAGGAAATACCGCCGGGCGACTGACCTTCGATGGAACCCAGGCAGGCACGCCAGAGCCCGATGAGTCGGCAACCAACGACATCCCTTCTGCCACACCGACCCAGGATCGGAGCCCGGCCCGCATCCGCATCAGGCTTCTGCACGGTGATATTGGGCAAGCCGGCGAACCTGGCCACGCTCCTTCGGGCGAGACGGTTCCCATCGATGCCATCGCCGTTGGGCATTACAAAAACGTCGCTCCTGTCGATGCGGAGCTGGCGCTCGATCTCGCCATGAGGCGGACCTTGCCAAGCGGGGGTAACGAAGGCCTGATCATTACGCAGTTGTACCAGCGTGGAATCATTAGCGGAGAGCCGGCGCGGCCCTTCTTCCTCGCCGACCCGCGGTGTCCGAGCCGAACGATTGCCATTGCTGGCATGGGCTACCCCGGTAATTTTGGCGTCGCTGAGTTGACGGTTTTAGTGCGCGAGTTGTTCTGGTCGTTGAGCCGCCTCGGGAAAAGACATCTGGCCACGGTGTTGATCGGGTCAGGCAACGGCAACATCGAGCCACATCGTGCCCTGGGCGCCTGGATTCGCGGCCTGCGCGGCGGGTTGGAGGAGGCGGCTGCGGGCGGGAGGTCACTCGAGGTAGTGACCTTTGTGGAGTTCAACCCAAAGAGGCTGGTGGAACTAAATGACGCGCTACAAAGGGAGTTGGAGAACCTGGAAGTGTTGGAGTTCACCCCGCTAACGCAGGCGGAAATTGCTGCGGCTCTCGAAAGCGATTCCCCACCGCCACGGCCCTCAAAGGACGTGCCTCCAATCTATTTCTCTCCTGAAGTGGTAAGTGGGGAATATCGTCCCAGCGTTGTGACCAACGCGGCCCTCGTGGGCGAGCGCCGACAGCGCATGGATTGGGAATTAGTGCAAGAAGAGCAGGAGAGTCTGTTAGCGGCGAAGGATGCCGGCGCACAGTTGAAAGAGGCCGCGTCCCTATGTAGGCGACTTATCCCGGAAGAGCTTCAACCCCAGCTACTGACCAGCGCCCCGTTAATCGTGATTTGCAATAGAAAGACTGCCAGACTGCCTTGGGAGTTGCTGGCTCCGCCGGGAATTGCCGGCAACAAAGACATCAAGATTGGCCCGGAGGAGAGTCTGCTGGGTTTGAGCCGAGGCTTGACCCGGGAACTCAAGGTTCAAAGCGACCTGCCGCCGGGACCGCCCCATCGGTCGAGCAAGGACCTCCGCGTACTGATCGTCGCTGACCCCGCATCCGATAGGCCCTTAGCTGCTGCACAGCAAGAAGCACGGTTATTGGCTGACCTCTTCCAAACCTATAATAACGGTCAACGCGCCAAGAGCGGTAGGAACCGTATCGAGGTCACGCCTCTGATCGGCCCGACCGAGGCCAGTCATAAAGCGGTTCTCGACCAACTACAGGAGAACTCCTATGACGCGCTGCATTTCGCCGGGCATTGCGAGTATAGCCAAGCGCATCCTCGGGCCTCGGGCTGGATCTTCTCTAATGGAAGAATTCTCACCGCCGAGGATTTGAGCCGGCTCGATCGAATTCCTCGATTCGTCTTCTCCAACGCGTGCGAATCTGGCGTGATTTCGCTCCGCGATTCCTCGAGGGTCGCTCCCGGCTTTGCTGAATCCTTCTTCCTTCGGGGAGTGGGCAACTTCGTCTGCACAGCGTGGCAGATCAACGACCAGGCAGCTCAGGAATTTGCCAAGATTCTCTACAGGCGCCTGTTGGGCATCGACGGAGCACCTCAGCCGATGTACGTGGCCATGCAGGATGCTCGGCTCGCCGTCAGGACGATGACTAACGGCTTTTCCAGTTGGGGCGCCTACCAGCACTACGGTGATCCTTACTTTCGCTTCTTCGACGCGTGATGAGAAGCCTCGGCCACAAGTCCACCCGGGCAATCCGCCGCGCGTCCACTCCTCAACCCGTGACGATGATTCTGGGAGTACCGCGGACATCGTTCCCTGTCGGCTCCTCGAACGTAACTCTAAAGCGATATTCCTTTTTGAATGCTCCCTGGATCGGATCTGTCGTCTTTTGCTGCTCCGGCGGCACAACAAGTTCGCACTCCTTATGATGGTGCCCAAACGGACAACCATCGTCCTTAAAGATAACCTTGCATTCCTGCTTCACGGTGTTGAACCACTCAAGCACATCTCCCCGCTTCACCTCGGTTCTCTCTTCAGCGACGTGCTCGCGACCCAGGATCTCAACGCGTATTTTCTTATTCTGCTCGGCCATGGTCTCCCTCCTTTGGAAAAATGCGAAACCGACTCTGAATTTGCAGTCAAGCTTTGAAAAGTGCGCATTCGAGCAAGGTCAAAAACTGGAAATGCCTGTTCCGGGGTCGTCTGCTGGTCGCGGCATCGACCTAATCACCCTTAAACAGCGCTCGAACTCGCGGGTCAGAGCGTAAGTTGTCGAACACCGGAGTATCGCGCGCGATCGTCTTCGAGTACCCGGCGGTGAGCGCCTTTCCCAACCAGGTGACGGCCTGCTCGTTATCGCCAAGCTGGTCGTAAACTTCAGCGGCCTTGAAACTCACGGAAGGGTCATCGGGGGCAGCCGCAAGTGTTCGTTTCAAGTATCCGAGAGCACTTTCTCTTTCTCCCAGCATGGATTGATAGTCAGCAAGGTCGCTCATTACCTCGGCGTCTCGAGGATTTACCTGCAACTGCGCTTCCGCCAATGAAACTGCTTTGCGATATGCTTCGGTGGCTGCACCCTGCTTTCCGGGTAGTCGGTAATAAGCGTCCGCAAGATTACCCCACATCGTGTAATCACGTTCATTGAGTCGGACGGCCTGCTCGTAAACGCGAGCTGCGTCCGCAAAGCGCCTCAACTGAAAGTAGGATGTGGCAAGGTTGGAGTAGCCGTCAGTTGTGGGCTGAATGTTGGCCGCGCGCTCGAATAGAGGGATCGCATCCGCGTAACGACCCTCGGCCAAGTAAATGGCACCCAGGTTCGTGTAGCCGCGCGCGTTGTCCGGCGCTAGCGAGATCACTTCACGGAACATCGGCTCGGCATCCTTATAGCGCGCCTGGTTGAAAAAGAATGCGCCCAACCGGTTGTAGCCGGCCCAATACTGCGGCCGCAAGTGAATGGCTTCGCGATAGGTACTCTCTGCTTCCTGCGGCTTTCCCATGCCCTGATAAGCGCGACCCAAGCTTCGGTAAAAGTCATCATTGGTAGGATCAATCTTCAGCGCGACCTGAAGCTGCTCGATGGCCCTCTCGAACTCGCCCCTTCCCGAATAGACGGTGCCCAAACAAGCATGAGCCTCCGCGAGGCCCGGATCGAGAGTGGCTGAATGCTCGCATGCTGCCAAGGCCTCGTCAACCCATTTCGCGTCTCGTGTGAGCCCATACTTATACCAATACGCATCTCCCAGGCCGGCATACGCCAGCGCATAGTTCGTGTCCGCTTCCAGCGCGCGTTGGAATACAGAAATGGCGCTCTCGATGTTCTCGGGCTTCTGATACTCCAGCAAGTAGCCGTAGCCTCGGAGGTAGTAGTCATAGGCGGCCGGGCGCAACGTCCCATGAGCCGTTAAAGCAGTTTGCTCTTGCACGCCCGGCTTGATCCTCAACATTGCTACCGCGCTCGTCACCACTTCGTCTTCCACCAGGAATGGATCGTTCGCCGAGGCGTCGATGCTATCGCCGTTCACTTGCCGGCGCGTCTTGGTATTGATGACCACCAAAGTAATGCGCACCATACCGAGGGAACGCTGCAAGGCGCCCGCCACCACCAGATTCACGCCAAACTGTTTGCGCGCCTGCTCCGCCGTGCTTACACCCTGTGCTCGAACCTCGCTGGAGGGAACCACCTGCAAGGGGTGGGTCGGCATAAGCTGGCTAAGCTTCATCGTCAGCGTTTCGGTGAGGCCATCAGCGAAGGCCCTACTCTCTGGGTCGCCGCCCGCGACCGTAAAAGGCAACACTGCCAGTTGTCTCTCTTCACGTATTTCTGCGGCACCCATCCAGTTTTCCACCCGGTGCCGCGCCGCTGGAATTGCAGCTAACAATGCCAAGGAGAGGATAATCAAAAGCCCTACTGTGAGGGCGACCCGATGTTGTCGCGTCCCGGCAGTTGACGCCCCGGAAGCCGGTGCCTGGCCTTTGAGAGCGGCGATCACGTCGAGCGCGCGAGCGAAGCGCTTGCCTGGATCGATCTCCAGGCAGCGCAAGATCGCCTGTTCCCACCGCAGGTCGAGATCACGCACCAGGACGCGCGGCGAGGGAGGCGGCAGCGTGAGTCGCTGGTAGGTGCCGCCAAGGAGCGGGCCGTCCGGGAACGGGCGCTTGCTGGTGACCATCTCGTACATCACCAAGCCCAGGGCGTAGATATCGGTGGCGGGCGTGGCCTCGCGGCCTTTCAGTTGTTCGGGAGCCATGTAGAGAATGGTTCCGGCGAAGTGTCCGCTGCCAGTCACGGAAGATGGAGGGTTCTCCCCTGCGGCCGGATCGGGGGCTTGACCGGCGGCCGCAACCGCTCGGGCAAGGCCAAAGTCGGTGACGACGGTCCGTACGGCTCTATCGCCCGACTTCGAAGGCACCAACATCACATTGCTTGGCTTGAAGTCCCGGTGGACCACTCCTGCATCGTGCGCGGCCGCGAGCGCGTCCGCCATCTGCTGGACCAGTGGAAGCGCTTCGACCGTAGTCATGCGCACGTCGCGGCGAAGGCGGGCGGCCAGCGTCTCGCCCTCCAGCAACTCCATGGTCAAAAAGGTGACGACGCATGCTGAGGGATCGCCGGGCGGAGGCCGATGGTGTCCCAGGTCGATCATGCGGCAGACGTTGGGGTGAGTCACGCGCCGCGCCAACTGGATTTCCTTTTTGAAGCGCGCCAGGCTGCGCGGCTGGGAGGCGATCTCCGGCTTGATGGTCTTCAAGGCGACACGCTCGCCCAGATCAAGGTCCTTGGCTTCGTAGACCTCGCCCATGCCGCCAAAGCCGATCAATCGGATAATCCGAAAGCGGCCCGAAAGAACTTGGCCCACCGAGAGTGTGCCCTGCCGAACCTCCAGACTGGCAGTGGGTTCGGTGCCGGCCAATGCGGGTTTTTCCAGGAAGTCTCTGGCGCGCCGGTCACTCGAGAGCAGTGCCTCGATCTCTGCCCGCAACGTCTCGTCGCCGTGGCAGACTTCGTTCAGGAACGCGGGACGCTCGCCGGGTTGGCGCTCGCGGGCAGCCTCAAACAGTTCCTTCACCCGCTCCCATCGCTCAGGAGTCATGGAGGAATCGCTTTCGGGCGAGAGGACCATTTCCCACCCCTCCTGACTACCGCTCAGAATGGTGGTTATTCTATATGCAAAACATGTGACAGCGCAATAGACAAGCCGCAGTGGCGAGCGGCTACAACTCAGGCTTGCGAAAATCCTGGAACTGATTGATCCGCACTACACCGGCCGGAAGAATGGCGCGGATCTCCAATTCCCCGCCCATGGCCTCGATGATCTTCCGAAGGGTACTGATGAGCATGTCCGAGCGCCGATCCACTTTAGAGATCGCCGCTTGATTGACGTGCAGGCCCTCGGCTAGCGATTCTTGGGTCAGCTTGAGTGCCTCTCGCAATTCGTCAAGAGCCATATCGTTAATCATCCGCTCAGCTTTCGCTTTCGCCCGAGCCCGCGCTGCCGGGGACATTTTTGATTCAAGATCCCTGAAATTCTTAGCCATTGATTAGACCTTCCTTTCTCAATGCAGCCAGATGTTCGTCGTAGAGTCGATCGGCTACGGGAACGGATTTCTCATACCAACGCCACTACACGCACGGCGAGTGCCGACGATCAGGCCTGAAGGTCCCGGCAGCCTGATGTGTCGAACGTCGGCGAAACCGGCTTCTCGGAGCCATGAGGTGTATTCACCCTCGCTGTAGCTGCTGCCGGCGCGGGTGCCGACGAGCATGTTGAGGGAAAACAGGGCGGCGAATTTGGGCGCTGTCTTGTCGGGCTCGAGAATGAAATCCTGAACCACGATTCGGCCTTGCGGAGCCAGCGCCGCGAAGCAGCGACGAACCAAATCCCGGTTTTCTTCGGGATCGAGCATGTGGCAGATGGCCGAGATCAGAGCCAAGTCATAACCTTCGCCGAACTCGTCCGTGCGCAGGTCGCCGGCGCGCGCTTGGACGCGGCCCGCGAGGCCGGCGTCCTGAATGTGGCCTTGGGCGATGGGCAAAACCGTCGGTAAGTCCACGACCTCGGCCTGAAGCTGCGCGCTCGCTCGAGCAAAGGCGATGGAGTAAGCGGCGGACCCGCCACCCACGTCGAGCATGCGGCGCACACCCTCGACGCCCACGGCTTGGACCACCAAGGGCGCACGCTCGGCGGCGTTGCGATGCATGGCGGCGATGAAGGCGCGCGCCCACTCCTCGCCCCGTTCGCTCATTTCCTGATAGCTCACGGAGGTTCCGGCTCGCACGCAGTCCGTCAGGGTGGACCATCGGCGCCAGGTGTACACGGAGTGGAGCGTGGCCGTGCGAGCATCGTCGCGGCATCCGGCGACAAAATACCGATTCGTCACAGGCGTGTTACGAAAGGTCCCCTCCTGCTTCGAGAGTAGCCCCATCGCCACCAGCGCGTTTAGGAGCATTTCCGTGGCGCGAGAGTCGGCTTGGATCCGGTTTGCCACCTCAGCCGCGGTCGCAGCTTGTTCCGCCGGGCCCACCGCGGTGAAGATGTCGAGTTCCACGGCGGTGAGAATCGCTCGGCTTTCCTGATAGCCTCGAATAGTACTCACCAGATCGTCGGGGAGCGCGCCGGCTTGGTCCCTGGCGCGCAAAGCCGCCCGCATCTTGTCGCGGTTGGAGACGATCTCGCGGCGCAAAGCCTCGCCGTCGCTGTTCACCAGCCGCGCCACCGCTCGCCCTTCCTGAAAATGCTCCCGAACAATCTGCGGAACATCCTCCGCGGCGACGTTTGAATACCAGACCCCGTCGGGATAAACCACCATGTTCGGGCCGCGCTCGCACAACCCGAGCGAGCGGCACACGGTGATCTGAACCTCGTTGTCCAATCCGCGCGCTGCGACCTCGCGGCGGAGCGCATCGATCACCTTTTCGGACCCTCGCGCCGAGCAGCATGGCACGCCCTCCGGCTTCTTCTGATCGCAAACGAAAACATGCAGACGAAATGGCTCCATTATCTACCTCCATCGCGGTTGCACGACATAAGAGTGAGGACAATCCACAGATTTCGCAGATTCCGCGGATTAGAAAACGGGGAACGGCCGTATGCCAGAGGAGATCGCCTGAGTCTTTGCCCCTTTTTCTGTGTGGTCTGCGTAATCTGTGGATTCTTCCCACTCTTATGTCGCGCAGCGCAAGCCGGCTCACGCCTCGTGGGTGTATCCCTCTTCGCCGTGCAGAGAGAGGTCCAGACCCTCGATCTCGTGGCGCTCCGGCACGCGCAAGCCGATGAGCACATCGACAATTTTGAGGATGATCAGGCTGCCGACGATCGCGAACCCCCACGACATCGCGATACCCACGAGCTGGTTTAGGATCTGGTGCGCGTTGCCATCCAGCAGTCCCACCGGCAGCGCGTTTCCGTTGGAGTCCTTAAAGACCGCATTAACGGTGCGGGTGGCGAAAACGCCGGTCAGCACAGCCCCCACGGTTCCGCCGGCAGCATGCACGCCGAAGGCGTCGAGGGAATCGTCGTAGGCGAATTTCGATTTCACCTTGCTGACCATCAGATAGCAGACGACTCCTGCCGTCAGGCCAATCGCCAGCGCCGACATGGGCCCGACAAACCCGGAGGCAGGCGTGATCGCCACCAGTCCGGCCACCGCGCCCGAAATCGCGCCCAGAACGCTCGGCTTGCCGTTGCGGATCCATTCCGCCGCGGACCACCCCACCGCCGCGGCCGCCGCGCCGAAATGGGTGGCGACGAAAGCGCTGGTGGCCAGCGAGCCCGCGCTCAAAGCGCTGCCGGCGTTGAAGCCAAACCACCCCACCCAGAGCAGGCAGGCGCCGATGAAACTCAACACCACGCTGTGCGGGGGCATGGGCTCGTGCGGATAACCGACGCGCTTACCCACATAGATAGCCGCCACCAGCGCCGACACGCCGGAAGTGATGTGGACCACCGTCCCGCCCGCAAAATCCAGGGTGGGAAACACGCCGCCCAGGGTCGCGTTCAGCAAGCCTCCCTTGCCCCAAACCATGTGCGCCATGGGGTCGTAAACGATCACCGTCCAGAGAGCCATGAACAGCACCATGGCGCTGAACTTCATGCGCTCGGCCACCGCACCGGTGATCAACGCCGGCGTAATGATGGCAAACATCAACTGGTAGATCATGTAAGTCTGCTGCGGGATGGTGGCCGCGTAGTCGGCGTCGGGCTGCGCGCCAACGCCGCGCAGAAACAGGTATTGGAAATTGCCGATGAATCGCGTGCCGCCGTGGAAGCACAGGCTGTAGCCGAACACCGCCCAGAGGACCGTGACCAGCGCCATCAGCGCGAAGCTCTGCATCATGGTGGCCAGCACGTTTTTTCTCCGCACCAAGCCGCCATAAAACAGGGCCAGGCCCGGACCGGTCATCATCAGCACCAGGGCCGCGCTCATCAACATCCAGGCGTTGTCGCCCGAACTCTTCGCTTCGGCCACTTGCTGTTCGAGCTTCGCGAGCCTGCCTGAATCGGAAGCGGTCTGGGCCGAGGGTGCAGGCGCGGAGACGCTGGGCGCGCCCGTCTGCGCCAGGGAGCGAGCCGCCGGCGCCGTGAGAGAAAGCAGAATACCCAGTGTCAGGTAGCGGGCCAGTCTTCTCATGAGCACTTTCTCCGTTCGGTTGGAGCAAGATATTACGTCACCTTTTTCGTGGCAGCATTATACCAGCAACGGTTCCGTAATGAAGTGACCACTCGTGCAAATCATGCAAAGCTCCGGTTAATCGTCCGACCAACGTGCCCGCCTGTCGTAATTTCGCCCGCATGTCATTCTGAGCGAAGCGAAGAATCCCTCTTGTCTTCGTTTCAAGAAACGGAAAGAGCGGTTCTTCGCTTCGCTCAGAATGACAATGCCCTGGAAACCAGAATCGCACCATCTATTCGCCACCGTTGCTACGCGGTCCCCGGCAGCGTACAATATGGTTCACCGTGAATGAACTCGTCCAACTCGAAAAAGCGGCGCGCCACATTCCTCGGCCGGAGTGGCTGAAGGTGCGCTTGCCCGGCGGCGAGAACTACTCCGAGCTGAAGGGGCTGATGCGCGGCCTGAGCCTGCACACCGTGTGCGAGAGCGCGCGCTGTCCGAACATCGGCGAGTGCTGGGGACAACGCACCGCCACCTTCATGATCCTGGGCGAACTGTGCACGCGACGCTGCGGTTTCTGCGCCGTACCCAAGGGACTGCCGCAGGGCGAACTCGACTGGGCCGAACCGGAGCGCGTAGCGCTCGCCGCGGAGCAGATGGGACTGAAGTACGTCGTGGTAACCTCGGTCGACCGCGACGATGTGAAAGACGGCGGCGCGGCGGTCTTTGCGCTGACCATTGAAGCTCTGCGGCGCGCGATTCCCGGCGGCAAGGTGGAGGTGTTGATCCCGGACTTTCGCGGTTCCGACGAGTCGCTCCAGACGGTGCTGGCGGCGCGGCCCGACGTGCTGAGCCATAACCTCGAGACGGTGCCGCGGCTCTACAGCGTGGCGCGGCGCGGTTCGCACTACCAGCGCAGCCTCCGGTTGCTGGCGGACTCCAAGCAGATTGCGCCGGAGATCCCGACCAAGTCCGGAGTGATGGTGGGGTTGGGTGAAGCCTTCGACGAACTCGTGGAGGTGCTCAGCGACTACGCTTCCATCGGGCTGGACATCGCCACCATCGGCCAGTACCTGCGTCCCACACGCGACCACTTGCCGGTGGCGCGCTTCTACACGCCGGCGGAATTTGCCTCTCTCAAGGCTGAAGGCGAGCGCCTCGGCATCCGGCACGTCGAGTCGGGCCCGCTGGTGCGCAGCTCATACCACGCCCGCGAGCAGGAAGAAAGAAGCCACGACAAGAAGGAGTCAGGAGGCGGGAGATAGAATAAAGAAAAGAGTCGAGAGCCGAAGGTCGACAGTCATGAAAAGAAGGAGTCGGGAGTCAGGAGACGGACTCTCGACCTTCAACTTTCGACTCTCAACTCCTTTTCTTCACGTGTCAGAATCAGGAACGCTGAGGCCGGATGAATCGAGTGGCGAGGCCTCACTCCGGATGAGAGGGCGCCCGAGCACCGCTAACCGGCCGCCGGCGACGCGAAGGAACTCGTACATCACGAAACACTCCACGGCAAAGGGCAGGAAACCCACGTAGCCCAGGATGGGCATCTCAAACACTTTCCGGTTTTGCAAGATGGGAAAGACGTAAAGCCACTTGGCTACCGACCAGAAGTTCCAGAACTCCCAGAAAATGCCGCATACCCAGCCCGCTGCCAGAAAACTCAAGAGGGTCGAGGAGTCGCCTGCTTCCCACTCGCGCAGCAGCGAGCGCCCTTTCCACCAGTAATTAAGCGGGTCGAGCAGCAGGACGAATCCGATCCAGACGAGGCCGAACAGGTAAGAACCGACGCGCACCGGCGCCAGAATGGGGAACAGGAGAAAAACCAGTCCGGTGAGGAAAATAGCGGCAACCGTCGAAGTCTTGCACGCCGGTCTGGGCTCGGTTCGGTTGGAGAAAAGGCCGACGGCGCGCAGGAAGTGCGCGGTCACGACAATCGCCGGCCAGATGGTGGCGAACGCCCAGACGTAACCGATGCCCCGAACCAGAGGGTTGGCGGGCAGGCCCACGTAGGTCCAGTTTCTGAGGCGCAGGTTGTAAGCCTCAAAAACCAGCCACAGCGGCACCGACCAGAACGCCAACCACTTGGAGTACGGCAGCAAGGTCTGCGAAACTGCTGCCGTCGCGCTTGGCGTGCTGCTCAGACTGCGCACCAGAGCGCCGACAAGGAGCAGGTAGCCCGTCCAGACGATGGGCGTGAAAAAAAGGGTCGCGACCGGTTTGTGAAACGCGAGCAGGATCTCTGCGGCCACGATGATCGCCGTTCCGAGCCATCCCGTGGGTCCCAATCGCCGGCGCCAGGGGGCGCGAAAGTACTTCACGGCCAGGAAACCCACCGTAAGACCCAGCAGCGTGACGCCAACCGCGATGTGATTCTTGTCCACTTGAATTATGGCCTCAGGTTCAGGATAGCGTGTGCCGGCGCGAAATGCAAAGACGGCTTCCCGCTTGGTGCTAGAATCGAGCTTGCCCTGAAATAACTTTGATGCCAAGGAGACGTCCGATGAAAACAGTTTTTTTCGTTCCCGCGTTCGCGCTCGCGCTGGCGATGTCTACGCAGGCGCAGCAGGCGCCCAAGATCGCCGCCGAGGGTGGCGGCATCGATGATCGCGCCTCGGCGCGCGTCCTCTACTGGAACGACACGGCCAATGCGGCCGCCGGGCAGTTCGCGATCGACTATGGCCGCCCGGCCTGGAAGCCACAATACGACGATCCCGCCACGTTCGACAAGATGACCAAGGGCCGCGTTTGGCGCATGGGGAGCAACTTCTGGACGGCGCTCGATACGTGCCTGCCCTTGAAGATCGGCGGGAGAAGCGTCAAGCCGGGTTACTACTTTCTCGGCGTGCATCGTTCGGCCGACGGGGCGACTTGGAGCCTGGCGTTCATCGATCCTGCCGCGGTCCGTGCCTCGCACCTCGATGCCTTTCAGATTGGCAAGGCGGCCATCTGGTTCGAGGCGCCGATCACCATGACCCAAGCTGGCTCCAAGGCGGAAAAGCTGACCATCACCCTGTCATACCCCAAGGAAGACTTTACTCACGTCACCATGAAGCTCGATTGGGGCAACGTGGAGTTGACGACGCCGATCGAGGTGGAGCTCCCTCAGTAGGCAGAAGGCAGTAGGCAGAAGGCAGTAGGCAGAAAGCAGAAGGCAGTAAGTGTGACCCTCGGGGAACAACCTCTTTGCGCCACCCCGGGGGCGAGCGAAGGTAACGCCGCTGCCCACTGCCTACTGCTTTCCGCCTACTGCCTACTGGCTACTGCCCGCGAGGTCGTGCATGAGTTCCTCCGCCGCTGCTTGGGAGAGGGAGTGTGGACGGAACAAGTCGTCCACCTCGACATCAGGAAAGCCCGCGCGCGTGAGCCGGGCGGGGAGTTGCTGGCGAGCGAGCTCCGGTGAGTCAAACGGCATGGCGAGGAGTACGTGGTACACGATCTGGTGGAGCGGCTCCCGCCAGCGATAGTGGGCCAGGATTCCGCGCGCTGACTCCTTTACCGGGCCTTGCGGCGTTCCCTGGCAAAGCGCGCTGAGGACCAGGCGCTCACGCTGCCGGCGGTCTTGGCCAGTCATCGGATGCCTTCGGTCAGAAGAAGGAAGCCAGAAGTCAGAAGCCAGAAGCCAGAATGAAGACGCCTGCTTACTGCCGACTGCCGACTGCCGACTGCCTACTGCCGACTGCCTACTGTCTTACCGCCTTTCCCTTCCAGACAAAGCGGGCCTGCTTTCGGTCCTTCCGCACGCGATCGATGGGGAACACCTCGTTGTGCATCACCACATAGATTCCGGGCGCCACCAGCCGCGCCGCCAACAGGCTCTCGGTCAGATTCTGAAGTCCGTCGGAGCCCTCGAAGCCGAGTGGGGTCATGGCGCCGGTGAAAATGATGGGTACCTTGAGGCCGTGCAGCCGCTGCTTGAGGTAGAGCCCCGTTTCGACCATGGTGTCAGTGCCGTGAGTGATGACGATGGGCGCGGGCTGCCGCAGCTTCTTCACCACAGTTTGGAGAATGCGCTCGCGGTCGGGGTCGGTCATTTCCAAACTGTCTTTATTGATCAGGGCCGTCACTTTGACCTTGAGGTCCGGCAACCGCAAGCGGCATAGGTAGCGGTCGATCTTGGTGGCGATGTTGGCCACGCGCCCGGTCTGCTCGTGGTAGACCTTCTCGATCGTGCCTCCAGTCGTGATGACGTAGACGTTCTGCATACTTCGAAAAGCTATCAGCTTTCAGCCATCAGCCTTCAGCCATCGTGCGGTAGACGGCAGACTGTAGACGGCATACAGGCTGTGAAAAGGCCATTCACCGTCAGCCATCGGTAGTAGAGAGCCTGTATGCCGTCTACAATCTGCCGTCTACCTATATGCCCTCTACCGTCTACCGTCTACCACCCTGGGGAACAATCCGGGCACGATGCCCACGCCTTCCTTTACGGTGATGATCTGGTTGATGGGGACACTAGCCAACTTGTCGACGGTCCCACTCGGCCACGTGATTTCCAGCGATTCAATCGTCTTCCGCTTCCCCAGTCCGAAGTGGATGCGCGGGTCGCTGGCGGACATGTAGCTCGTGCCGCCCTTGGCCTGATCGAACTCGGTGAACCCTTCCGACACCAGCTTGAGGCTGGCGCCGATGCCGTCGCGGTTGGACTTGACCCCGATCAGCCTCACCGTCAGCCAGTTGTTGGCGTTGCCGCCGTCGTTGCGCAGTAGTTCCGGGGCATCGCCGCGGTTGTTAACAAGGATGTCGATATCGCCGTCGTTGTCGAAGTCGGCGGTGGCGAGCCCTCGCCCGACCGTCGGCTTCATGAAGTCGGGGCCGAGTAGCTCGGAGACCTTGTCGAACTTTCCCTCTCCCAGGTTGCGGAACATCAGCTTTGGCTCCGGGTAGGTCTCCTCAGTGTGATAAAGCTTGATGTTATCCAACATGGATCCATTGGCCTGAAGGATGTCCCTCCAACCATCGTTATCGTAGTCCAAGAACTTGGCTGACACCCCGCTCAGAAAGATCGCCTTGTTGCCGATGCCGGAGGAGAAGGTGATGTCGTCGAAGGTCTCGTCGTGGTTGTTCCGGTAAAGGCGGTTGAGCTCAAAATCGAGGTGAGTCACGTACAGGTCCATCCAGCCGTCGCCATCGATGTCGGCGGCATCGATGCCCATGCCGGCCTCGTACTTCCCGTCCTCGCTGGCAGCCACGCCGGAGTTGAAGGAGACGTCCTTGAAAGTGCCGTCGTGATTGTTGATGAAGAGAAAATTCGGCCAGGTATCGTTGGCGATGGCGATGTCGGTCCAGCCGTCGTTGTTGAAGTCGGCCAGGACCACGCCCATGCCTTTGGCTTCCGGTTTGCTCACGCCGGACTTGTCGCTAACGTCGGTAAACGTGCCATCGTGGTTGTTGTGGTAGAGCTTGATATGCTGGCCCCGGTAGTTGTCGGGATGGCAGTAAGCGCGATACCCGGGGCGATGCTCGCCGCACCAGATGTTGGTCTGTGGCGTCCACTCGATGTAGTTGCAAATCACCAGGTCCAGGTAACCGTCCTTATCGTAATCGAACCAGCCCGCGCTCGTGGACCAGCCACCCTTGTCGGCCACGCCGGCTTTTTCGGTGACGTCGGTAAACGTGCCGTTGCCGTTGTTGTGGTAGAGGATGGCGTGGCCGTAGCCCGTGACCAGCATATCGGGGTAGCCGTCGTTATCGTAGTCGCCCACCGCCACTCCCTGCCCGTAGAAACCCTCGTTGCCCACGCCCGCCTTCTCCGTGACGTCGGTAAACGTGCCGTCGCCGTTGTTGTGGTAGAGCGCCGAGCGCAGCGGATGCGCCGGCTTGTAGGCGTCCGTGGGCCCCGACTGCACCAAGTAGAGGTCCATGAGACCGTCCTGGTCGTAATCGATCCAGCCGGCGCCGGTCCCCATCGTCTCCAGGTAATACTTCTGCTCGGTGGCGGTGGCATCCTGAACGAACGTGATTCCGGCGGCCTTGGCAATGTCGGTGTACGTGACCTTAATGTCGATGGGCGGCTGGGCCGGATCGGCCTGCACACGATGCAGGGCCAGGCCTCCTGCGGCCGCCACGGCTCCCAGCACGAGCGTTACCACCAGGCGCCGGCCACCGAAGCGTCTTTGACCCCGGTTCCGACTCCAGTTCCCTAGAAGTTTCTTTCCCAGATCCAATCGACCTCCGTCGCATCGCAGCAGGAGCAGCCCCCTTGTTGGGTCGCGTCTACTCTCCGCCTGCTTTCACCATACCGCAAATAGGGCCGTCATCCACATCGAAATTCGAAGTTCGAAACTCGAAACTTGAAACTCGAAACTCGTGAAGACCGATTCCTTATCTACCATTCACCACGACCCTCTAACCTGTTCCCCGTGCCCTGTACGCCTTCTCCAGTTCGTTCGCCAAATCAGCAATCGGGCTGTTCGCGCATTCCTCCATGCCAATGAAAATAAAAAAGATTTCGGCTTTGTGGAAAGCTGTCCTCCGGTCTATTTCCGATGGCCTTGACCCCCTCCAGCCGATGGCGCCCAATTTCGTGCCAGAGAAGATTCGCGCCATCGGGGCGAGTTGTCGAAAATCGGGCCTAGAATCCTGGTAAGCCTCTGATGCATTTGCATTTGTTCGCCGTGGCTTTGGTTTTTCCATCTTCCGTCTATCTTAATGATATAAAATAGCTTAAACTTTATGGCTTTGCTTGGCTTCGCTATGCCTCAGCGGGATCAAAACGACCGTAAGCGATTAGAGAAAAGGGAGATGGTCTCTGTGGCTTCGTTTATTCATTCTAACCTATCCCTTGACCGTAAAGGGGCTGACCCCATGGCTTCGTTTTGTCTTCTTTTCAGCCCTTGACCCTCACCCAGATTGAATCTCAAGCCTTGGATGCTATCCTTTCATGTGTCGTCGTGGCGCCCCAGAGCAGAGCCCTTTGCTCTGCCTCCTTGCTTTCCGGTCTAGCCCCGAAAGCTGGCTGTTTCTAGGCTACCATGTCGGAGGGAAAAGTCAAGCAAAAAGTTGGTGGCGGGTCAATTTCGATCTCCTGCCTGGATCGCCTTGAAACTTTTGCAGTTAAAGGAGTTGTTTAGGTGATTATGCCCGTATAGCACCAAAGTGCTATATGCGCATAGCACCTTTGGGCCATTGACGTTTTTTGGGGAGTACTGCTACTGTGTCCCGCTGGGCGTACCATAGTCGGGAAAAGTTTAGAGAGTGCGGCGGGGATCATTTTGCCCGTTTATCCAGATCACAGAAGCACACGGTGTTGTCGGGCGCTGGGAGAAGCCGCGCTCGATTCAGCCTACCCTGTAAGGCCTACAGGAGGGTGTCATGACCAAGCCGAATTCCGGAGGTGCTGAGATGTTGCTAGTTTCAATCGTTAATCGTAAATCCGCGAGCGGCCATGCCGGGCGCGGGCGAGTTGCGAGCCCGCGAGTCTGGAAATGGGCGGGGACGCTGCTGGCGATCGCGTTTCTGGTGTCCATTGGCGCCGGCGTCGCGCGCGCCCAATGCGGCACCGGCGTCAACATTATTAACTGGATCAACGGCGACGGAACCTCGGTGTGGAGCGACCCAGTTAACTGGGACCTCGGCTGCGCACCCGCCAACGGGTTAGGCAACTATTTCGATGTGAACCTGGGGTTCAACAACGGCACCATCGTGTTCGATAACGGGCCCACAACCATTGACACGCTGGCGCTTGGCACGATGACGACGCTAAGCGATGGGGGCGTCTCCCAACAACTCACCATTGGCGACTCCACAGCCCCGGGCGGGGACACCATCGGCGTGCTCAACAACGCCGGCAGCATCTTCTGGGGCCCCGGCAGCACCCTGACGATCGATATCACGGGCGCGGGCGCGAGCGCCAACATCTTTCAGACCAATTCCGGCAACATCGTCTTGGACGGGGGCAAGTTGGCGCTTCAGGACAGTGGCAACAGGAGCGCCTTCACCTTTTCGGGCGGCGGCACCATAACCTTGTCGAATAATGGTTCGATCGTGGGCGTTACGGGCGACGAGCAGATGGTCAACGGAACTGGGATCGGTGACCAACTGATTCAAGGCGGCGGGCTCATTAACCTGGACCTGATCAACAACGACACGGTGCTCGCGAATAACGGCACCCTGACCCTGAAGCCGACCGGGATGTCCGCCAATCCTGGCATCGCCAACAATGGCCAAATGACGGTGGCGAGCGGTAATATCATGGTCTGGGATACCACCCAGTACCAGGGAACTGGCCTTAACGCTCCTGGCTCGGCGTTCAACAACTCCGGCACCGGCACCGTGACGGTGCAAGACGGCGGACAGATGACGTGGCTGGGCGCGTCCCACGCCACGTCGTATTTCACCAATGATGGCACCATTAACATAGGCACAGGCACCACTAGCGCAAGCCTGCTGCTCTCCGGAAGCAACGCCACCTTCGATGTCGGACCGTATTACAACACCAATGGGTACATTAATCTTGTGAGCGCCTTCCCTAACAGCTCCACAATCACGGGAGCTACTGGCACGGAACTGCTGATCAACGACGTTGGCAACGTCATCACCTCGAGCGGGACGACGACCTCGTTCATCTACAACCTTGACTTGACCAACAACGGCACGGTGATCGCCAACGCTGGGTTGGCGATAGACCCGAGCGGGCTCTCCAGCTCTCCCGGCGTCACCAATTATGGCACCATGCAGGACAACAGCGTGATGTACTGGGGCGCCAGCGCTTACCCGGGCAGTTCGCTTTCCACGCCGTCTTTCAACAACCAAGGCACGGTGACGGTGAGCGATGGCGCAACTCTGGTGTTGGAGGCGGAGTTCGGCCCTAACCAGAAGGCCTGGTTCAACAACGACGGTAGCATCACGCTGGGCAACCTCTCGAACCTGGAGTTGTACGGCAACGGCTCATCCTCCTCCACCTTCGATCTGGGAAGCCTCAGCGGCCTGGGTTCGCTGACGCTCAACTCCTCCGCGATACTCGGGGGTCAGGGCAACGAGCTGTTCATTAACGACACCGGGCACACCATCATCGCCGACGGATTCTCGTCTATCTACAACCTCGACTTCATCAATAATGGCACGGTGACCGTGAACGACTTCTTGGACATAAGCCCCCTTGGGAACTCCTCCATGCCCGGCGTCACCAATTCCAGCACCGGCGTGATGAATGTGGGGGCCAGCGCCAGCCTGATTTGGGCTGCCAACAGTGGTTATGCGGGGACTTCGCTTTCCGCGCCCGCGTTCAACAACCAAGGCATGGTGAACGTGGCTGATGGTGGAACTCTGTACTTGCAGGCCACTAATGGCCAGAAGGCCTTTTTCAATAACGACGGTACCATTAACGTGGGCACTACCTTCGGCGCGAACCTGAAGGTGGTCGGCGACGGCTCCACCTTCGATCTGGGAAGCAACGCAGGCGGGGGAGTTGTCAACCTCTACGGGAACTCGGCTATCTTCGGGAATTACGGCACGGAAACATTGATTAACGACAGCAACCATTACATTACGGACTACGGATCCAGCACGATCAGCGCCTTGGCCCTCATCAACAACGGAATTATTTCCAGCCAAGGCGGCGGCACCACCACCATCGAGTCCGACGGGAACAACAACATCACCAACGGCGTGTCTGGGGCCATGAACATTTACAGCGGTTCGACGCTGAATTGGGAGACCAACAACAACATCGGAACGTCGTTTTTCAACTACGGCACCGTCAACGTCAACGGCGGCGGCACGCTGGAGTGGTCCACCGGCCCGTCATTTTCGGGAAGCACCGTTCTCATTTCGAACGACGGTACCATTAACATCGATCCCCTCTTCGCGCCTGGCACGCTCCTACTGAGCGGCAACGGCATCACCTTCGACGTCTTCAGCGGCGGCGGCACCGGCAACATTTACTTGGGGGTGGGCGGCGGCTTCGGGAGTTCGATCCAGGGCGCCACCGGCGGCGAGCTTCTCATCAACGACACCGGAAACACCATCACTGGGGAGGCGGGCGCGGCCTCGTTCATCTACAACCTCGACTTTACCAATAAGGGCACAGTGGTTGCCAACGGTGCTTTGGACATACAGCCGACTGGGCTCTCGGTCTCGCCTGGTGTCACCAACCTTGGCACCATGCAGGTTAACGGCAACAGCACACTGTACTGGGATGCTACGGTTTACACGGGCACTTCGCTTTCGTCGCCCGCGTTCAACAACCAGGGCACGGTGACGGTGAATGACAACGGCTTCCTCGAGCTGCAAACTCCCGTCAACGGGGAGGCCTTTTTCAATAACAATGGCACCATTACCGTGGGCAGCGCCAGCGGCGCGGCCTTGGTGTTGGCTGGCGCCGGCGGAACCTTCGATCTGGGTGGAACGGGTTCGGTGACACTCAACAACTCCGTGATCTTCGGGTTTAACGGCAGCGAGTTGCTGATCAACGACACCGGCCACACGATCTACGCTAACGGTTCCTCATACATCTACAGCCTCGACTTTGTCAATAACGGCTTGGTGGACGTGACCATGGGGAACTCCTTGGACGTACGCCCGAGCGGGGGTTCGTCCAGCCCTGGCGTCATCAACGCCAGCGGCGGCGAGATGCGGGTGGAGACCGGCGCCGTGTTGCTGTGGGATACCACTAACGGCTTCGGGGGAATTGGTTATCTGGGAACTTCACCTGCCGCGCCCGCTTTCAACAACCAGGGCACGGTGACGGTGAATGACGGTGGATATTTGGAATTGCTGGCCCCTAATGGCACGACGGCCTACTTCAACAACGACGGCAACATTAACCTCCTAAACCTCGGGCACACCATAGCCACCAGCGCGAACCTGGAGTTGGTCGGCGCCGGCTCAACTTTCGAGTTGGGTGGCACGGGTACGGTGACGCTCAACCAAACCTATCTGTTCGGATTTACCGGCACTGAGACTCTCGTCAACGGCGCGGGCCAAACCATCGTCGCTAACGGGTCGTCGCCCGACTCGTTCATCTTCTCCCTCAACTTCACCAACAACGGCATGGTAACCGTCAACGGTAGTTTGGTCATACAGCCGGGGGTCAACGCCTCTACGGGTGTCATCAATAACGGCGCCATGCAGGTCAATGGCACGGGCATACTGTATTGGGATACCACCAACGGCTTTGGGGGAGTTGGTGATCTGGGGACTTCGCTTTCCGCGCCCGCGTTCAACAACCAGGGCACGGTGACGGTGAGTGATGGTGGGTTTCTGACATTGATCGCTCCGGCGTCGGCGAAGGCCTATTTCAACAACGACGGCAACATTACCGTGGGCAGCAGCACCGGCGCGGCCTTGGCGTTGGACGGCGCCGGCTCAACCTTCGATCTGGGAAGCGTCAAAGGCACGGGTTCGGTGACGCTTAACAACTCCACCATCTACGGGTATGACAGCACTCAGATTCTTGTCAACGACACCGGCCACACCATTCAGGGGCAGGGTGCCATCGAAGACCTGACGTTGGTCAACAACGGCACCATCGACGCCGGCAGCATCGGAGGCGTCCCGACCGCCAACCCACTCGTCACTTCCGTCAACAGCTTTACCAACAACGGAACGGTGAATGTGGACGGCGGGGGGCTGATGGTGAACGGCGGGATGACCAACAACGAGACCGTCAACGTTGACACCTCCATGACAGTGACGGGTACGCTCGCCAACGGCGGAAACGTCACTCTGACGCAACCGGGCGCCAGCCTGACCGCTGACCTGACGAACTCGGGAAGCATCGCGCTGAACAGCAACAACCAGACATTGATGGACACGGGCGACTTCAACAATAGCAGCGGCGGCTCTCTCAGCCTGACGGCGGCTTCGGACCAAGTCACCGTGGCGGGCAACTTCAACAACAATGCGGGCGCTTCGGTGACTATGAGCGGCACCAAAGGCAGCCTGGCGGCCGCCGTTGCGTTTATTAACGGGGGTACGGTGACTCTCTCCGGCGTGGGCGACACGCTGAGCGCGGCGTCATTCACCAACACCGGGAACGTATCCATCGGCCAAGGGCAGTTTGGCGGGCCCACCGAAACTTTGACCGTTGGCGCCGCCGGCGCTTATATCCAGACCGCCGGCAGCACTACAGCGAACGGCACGCTGACAGCGGGCAGTGTTAGCATTCAGGCTGGCTCGCTGTTGGGCGCTGGCACGGTCAATGCGCTTAACAATGGAACCGTCAACAACAGCGGAGGGAAGGTCGAGCCGGCGTCTGCCGCCGGGATTCCCGGTACCCTGACCATCAACGGAAATTACAAGCAGGGAGCCGGTGGAACGCTAACCATCGACTTGGGCGGGATCGCCCCCGGGCAGTTCAGCGTCCTGAACGTCAGCGGCAACGCGGCGCTGGATGGCACGGTGGACTTCACGGCTGTTAACGGGTTCACGCCCGACCCGGGGGATGACTTCACATTCTTGTTCTTCGGCACCAAGTCGAACAACTTCGCCAGCATGGATTTCACCAACTGGAGTTGCCCGGCCAACAACACGTGCATGGATGTCTTCGGGCCGAACAGCTTGACTCTGGAGATCACCCCGGTTAACGCTTCCCCGACTCCGGAACCCTCCGCCTGGTTGATGCTGGGCACGGCGCTACTGGCGCTGGCGGCCCACGGTATGATGCAGCGTCGCCGTGCGCAGCGGGCGTAAGCGACGGCCACCACGAATTGCTAGTCTCTACCCGAGGGGCGCATCCTACGGTGCCCCTCCTGATTCTTCAGCGCATTCGTTCACACTTTGGAGGGGTGCGCGACATGAGAGTGGGTTAGCCCGGATAGTGCGGCGATTATTTTGCCCTCCAGATCACAGAAGCACACGGTGTTGTCGGGCGCCGGGACAAGCCGCGCTCGATTCTGCCTACCCTGTAAGGCCTACGGGAGCGTGTCATGACGAAGCCGAATTCCAGAGGTGCTGAGATGTTGCTAGTTTCAATCGTGAATCGTCAATCGGCGAATGGCCATGCCGGGCGGGGTGCGAGCCCGCGAGTCGGGAAATGGATGGCCACGCTGCTGGCCCTAGCGTTTGTTTTATCGATCGGCGCCGGCGTTGCGCGCGCCCAGTGTACCAGCGGCGTCTACGTGATTAACTGGACCGGTGCCGACCTGACCACCTCTTGGAGCGACTCAGGGAACTGGAGCCCTACCTGCACTCCCGCCAACAACGACACGTCAGGCTACTACTTCGATGTGTCGCTGGGCACAGGCAGCGGCCCCATCACCCTCGATACTAATGTGCCCACCACCATCGACCAACTCGCACTGGGCACGGGCACGACGCTCACCGATAACGGCACCACCCAGCAGTTGACCATCGGCGACCCCACCGCCCCGGGCGGAGACACCATCGGCGTGCTCAACAACGCCGGCACCATCAACTGGGGAAACGGCAGCACCCTGACGCTCAACAGCAGCGCCGGCTACTCCGTTATCAACAACAGCGGCGGCATTAATCTCACATCGTCGACGCTCGCCTTCAACGACGGCGGAAACGGAAACTGGGCGTACCTCTACGGCGGAGGCACCATTACATTGTCAGGCGGTGCCATCACCGGCGTCAACGGCACGGAGTTGCTGGACAACGAGAATAACACCATCCAGGGAGACGGCACCATCAGCAACCTCACCATTCAGAGCGGGGGCACCATCAACGCCAACACCGCCAACCCTCTCACCATCACCCCTGCCGCCGGCGGATATTTTTACAACTACGGCGCGGTAAATGCCACGGGCTCGGGCGGCCTCATTATTAATGTTAATGCCGGCGGCTCCTACCTCTACAATTTTGGGACGATGGACATCAACGCCAGCTCCCTCACGGTGAACGGAGACTTTGGCGACAACGGTGAGACCCTGACCGTCGAGAACGGCAGCACGTTGACCGTCACCGGGAGCTTCAATAACCCCTATTCGAGTTCGAACCTGAGTTTGCTCATAGGGAGCAACGGGACCATCGGAGGGTCGTTGTTCAACAGCGGCGCGGTCACGGTGGATAACAGCACCCTCACCGTCAGCAACGACTTCAACAACCAGAACTTCGCCACCACCACCGTTCAGAACGGCGGCACCCTGACCGTGATGGGAAATTTCAACAATAACGATTACTTTGCCACAACCCAACTCATGAGTGGCGGGACGCTTAATGTAGGCGGTACGTTCACTAATCAGGGCACGGAAACCTTTCAACTGCTGGGTTCCGGGAACGTGGCGAATTTGGGCGGGTTGACGAACCAGGGCACGGTGCGGGTCGATCCGGGTAGTACGATTACGATCACCAATCCCGGCGGCTTCGCCAACGTGGATGCCTCTGGGAACCTGAGCGGCACCTGGGTGCTGGGCGGGCAGGTTTACTACGACCCCGCGACAGGCGGTTTTGGCGTCAACGGGAATCAGGATATTACCAGTATTGGTGACGGAGTCTCGAACCCCGGGTCGCTGACGCTGAATGGCTCCTCGGGCGGGTTCTTTGGGGGCAGCGCCCTCGGTAACAGTTATGACCACTTGGCGAGCCTCAACACCGTCGCCAGCAACGGGACCTTCACGCTCGAGAACGGCGCCACCTTCACTACCCTCGGGAACTTCACCAACAATGGAACGGTGAACGTTCTCAACAGCGGCGCCTTGACGGTGGCCGGGACTTTCCTCAGCGTCGATACATCGGGAAACCTGAGTGGCAACTGGGACCTGAACGGCCAGGTCTTTTACGACGGGTCAGAGGGCGTTAACTTCAATCGGGATATCACCAGCATTAATGGCAACGTCACCTTGGATGGCTCCTCGGGCGGATTCTTTGGTTTGACCAACACCTCGTACAATCACCTGGCGCCCCTGAACACCGTCAATGGGAGCTTCACCCTCACGAACGGGGCCACTTTCACGACGGCGGGCGGGTTCACCAACAACGGCTCGGTGTCCGTTCTCAACGGCACCGGCAGCCTCACCGTGACCGGAGCGTTTAACAATGTGGACGGTTCCGGCAACCTGACCGGCAACTGGGATTTGGCCGGTAATGTCTACTATGACGGTCCCGGTGGCGGTTCGAATCCAAACGGAGACATTACCGCCATCAATGGTTCCCTGACGCTGGACGCCGGCAGCGGCACCGAGGGCGGTCTCTTCGGCATTACCGACACGTCGCATAATCACCTGGCCCTGAACACCGTCAACGGGTTCTTCGGACTCGCCAACGGCGCCACGTTCAGCACCCCAGGGGATTTCACCAATAACGGTACGGTGAGCATCCTCGGCGCCAACGGCGGCGGCCCCAGCAGTCTGACGATAACCGGCGCTTTCAACAACGTCGACGTTAACGGGAACCTGACCGGCAACTGGGTGCTGGGTGGAAACGTCTACTACGACGCGATGCCGCCGGGTTTTGGTGTGAACGGCATGCAGGACATTACCAGCATCGACCGCACCGCCTCGCTCACGTTGGATGGCAATGGTAACAACGCTGCGGGCGGCTTTTTCGGGCTTACTGACACGTCGCACGATCACCTCACGCCCACTCTCGCCACCAACAACGGCATTTTCCAATTGCAGAACAACGCCACTTTCATGACGTCTTCCGACTTCGCCAACAACGGTGCCCTTAACGTGTACAGCGGCAGCACGCTGACGGTGAACGGTAACCTCACCAGCGACGGCGGCAGTGGATTCGGAACCAACACCAACTGCGGGAGCTTCAGCTCCACCACCGTGTGCGTTGACGGTAGCAACAACGGCACCAACAGCCTCTTAGTGGTCACGGGAACCTACAACAACCAGAACGCCGCCACCACCGTTGTCCAAAACGGCGCGCAGTTGAGCGTCGGCGGGGACTTCAACAACCTCAACGGGTCCGCTACCACCATCCAGGGCGGGGCCTCGGCCGTCGGCGGATCGGTGACCAACGACAACAGTATGCTCAGCGTGAACAACACCACCCTGACAGTCAACGGGTCCAACTACAACAACCAGAACTTCACCAATACGACTATCCAGGGCGGCGGCATCCTCAACCTCCCGAACGGGACGTTCACCAACGACTCCACTTCGGTACTGATCTTGACCGGTTCGGGGACGCCGACCGCCAACCTGAACGTATTCCAGAACAGCGGCACGGTGGAAGTTGATCCGGGAGGCCTGCTGAACGTCACCCAATGGAACGACCTGGACAACGGCGGTAATCTTAACGAGGGCACCTACAACATCTTCGGCGGCAAGTTCACCTACACGCTCGACAGCTCCGGCGGCTTCGGCACCACCATCAATAACATCGCCAGTGGGGTTAGCGTTAGTCTTCAGGCTAACGGCGCGGGCTTCGCGTCGGACGGGATTGGATCGGACGTGCTGATCACCACCGACGGCTCCAACAGCGCCCTCGACAATCTCAGCGCCAATGGCGGCACGCTCCAACTCGATGGCATCTTCCAGAACCTGAACGGCGGCCTCATCAATACGGGCACTCTTAATCTCTTTAACGGCAGCTCGATGACCACCAACTGCGCTGGGTCGGCGTTATGCGCGAGCCCGGGGGCGACGGGCGGCGACCTGACGAACGGTGGGAACACCGGTAGCGGCGTCGTGGTGCTCGAGGACAACGGGAACGGCAGCACTACCCTGACGGTTAATGGGAACTACGAGCAGAACGCAACGTACCTCTACAATGACGGCAACACGCTGACTGTTACCGGAAGCTTCACGAACGACAATCAGGTGCAGGTGGATACCGGGAGCGCCATCAACGTTGCGGGCGGGCTCACCAATGTCGACGGCACTAACACGCTGGAGAGCGGCACCTTCGATCTGAATGGCGGAACGTTCTTTTACAACGGCAACGAGATCCACACCAACAATGGCTCGATCACCATCACCAATGGCGGCCTCTACGGGACGGACGTAAACGGCTCCATGATCGCGCTTTCCGCCGACGGCGGCGTCACCAGCGCCCTCGACAACCTCGCCACGAACAATGGGTTCCTTTCTCTGAATGGCGTGACGCAGAACTTCAGCGGGAGCCTGACCAATAACGGCAATTTGATCCTTTCCGGCGGCGCTAGCAGCAGCGTCCCCGGAGCGTTCGCCAACTTCGGTGGCACCTTGGAAGTAGATACGGGCAGCACGCTGACTGCCGGCTCCTGGGCCAATCTTGACCCGTCCGGAAACCTCACTGGCGGCGCCACGTACTACCTGAACGGCGGGCTGTTCAACTACACCTTCAACAGCGACGGCTCTACCACCACCGACCTCCTGAATAACGTGAATAACACCATCACCCTCTCGGCCAACGGCGCCAGCTTTGTGCCAGACGCTATCGGCTCCTCTGTGTTGATCTCCCACGATGGTGGCGTCACCAGCGCCCTCGACAACCTCAATACCAACAGCGGCTTCATTCAACTCAACGGCATCGTCCAGAACCTGAACAGCGGGCTCATCAACACGGGCAACCTTTATCTTTATGACGGCAGCTCGATGACCACCAACTGCGCTGGCTCGGCGGGATGCGCGAGCCCGGGGGCGGCCGGCGGCGACTTGACGAATGGCGGAATCCCCTATTACGGCACCGTGGTGCTGTACAACAACGGGGGCGGCGGCAGCAACCTGACGGTTAACGGGAATTACGAGCAGAACACCACCGAGCTCTACGGCGGCGGCAATACGCTGACCGTTGCCGGTACCGGCAACAGCTTTACCAACGACAATTACGTAGAGGTGGATACCGGGAGCGCGATCAAGGTCACGGGTACGGGCGGGCTCACCAACGTCAGCGGGAACACCCTGACGGGCGGCACCTTCAATCTGAACGGCGGAACGTTCTTCTACACCGGCAACGCTATCACCAACATCGGCAGCGGTGCCACGGTGACGCTGAACAACGCTGGGGGCTTGGGGACCGACGGCACCCTCTCCACCATCATGCTTTCGGCCGACGGTGGCACGACCAGCGCTCTCGACGGCTTGAACACCATCAACGGTACCCTCAACATGAACACCGGCGACGTTCAGAACGTTTCCGGCGCGCTCACGGTGAACGTTGGCGGCCAACTGAACCTGTCCAACAGCAGCTCCATGACCACGGGCGGAGCTCTCACCAACTCCGGGTCCGTCGCCCTGAACGGCAGCGACACGCTCACCATAAACGGAGTGCTCACCAACAACACGGGGGCGAGCTTCATCCTTAGTAATAGTGATACGGCGAGCGCCACCGGGCTCACTCAGAACGGGAGTCTCGATATTTCAAACAGCAGCAAGTTGATCATCACCGGCAGCGGCTGGGCCCAATTGACGAATGCCGGAGAGGTCACTGCCGGCACCTATGACGTGGAGAACGGCAGCATCTTCCAGTATAACAACGGCCCAGTGAACACCATCGTGACCATCGACCAGGGTGTCAGCATTACATTGGGAGGGAACGGACTCTATACGCCGGACGGCCACACCAACGCCCTCACCACCTTAGCCACCAACAACGGTACCTTTGTCATGCAGAATGCTGACGCCACCCTTACTACGGGGCAATCCCTCACCAACGGCGGCAGCCTCTATGTCAGCGAGCCCAGTCCTGACAATCCCACCACGCTGACCATCGGCGGGGACCTCGTTAACCAGGCTGGCGCTTTGGTTCAGGTTGGCGAAAGTCCGAGCGGGTTCTCCGGCGGCGGCACGCTCAACTTGCACAACGCGACCAATGCCGGAACTATGAATGTGGGCAATGCCTTCGGCGGTTATGCGACCAGCGGAACGGTGAATGTAGGCAGCAACTTCGATAACTCCGGCACCCTGCACTTGTTCCCGTCCGACGGTACCAATATTCCGACGGTGACGACGGCGACCCTCACCAACGAGGCGGGCGGGTTGATCCAGATCGACGGTGACGGTTCTTCTGCATCCGGAAACGCCTTCCTGCACGTAACCGGATCTGATGGATCGTTCACTAACTACAATTCCGCCACCAACACCCTGTCAGGCGGAAACTACATCATCGGCGGCACGTTCCAAGTGGACGGCGGCATTAACATCGTCAACGTCGCGCCCAACACCTCACTGACCCTGGAGGGCCCCTCCTACCTCATTACGCCCGATGGGCAGACGAATGGCTTGGCGAACCTGGCTTCGAACGGCGGATTCCTCGATTTCAACAGCGCCAACTTCACCACGGTGGGAGATTTCACCAACACCGGCACCTTCCAGCTTGACAGTGGTTTCTGCTGCTCCGGCCCCTTTACCGTCGCGACGACAGGAACGTTTACCAACACCGGAGGCACGGTCAACATCCTCGGAAACAACCACGTTCTCTCCACCACCGCGGACTTCAATAACAACGATCCTATCCGCCTTAGCGGGAACGTGAACGTGTTCGGAACCAGCAACACTCTGAGTGTGGGCCGAGACTTCAACAACACCGGCAGCACGCTGACGGTTGCTGTCCAAGGGGCCGGCAACCAGAGCGATTTGGCTAGCGTGGCCCGGAACCTGACCAATGATGCCACATCGACGGTCCAGGTTAACGGTGGGGGAACGCTCACCGTGGCCGGCAACTACACCAACGCCGGCACCACCAACCTCAACAGCCCGAGCTTTGCCTCGAATGGAGGGAGTGTTACGGTCGGCGGCAACTTCGATAATTCCGGCACGCTGCATCTCTTTACGGGTAATTCGTCCCTCACGACCACGGGTTTCAGCAATGAGGGCTCGGTGGTCCTGGAGACGGGCAGCGAGATCCTGGTGACGGGCGCCTCGGGCAACAGTTGGAGCGACCTCGATGGCTCCGGGAACCTGACGGGCACAGGGAGCTATGACGTTGCAGGGTTGTTTGAGTATAAGGCTCCCGCTAGCGGCATCACGAGCATCGGCGGCGGGGTTAGCCTGACCCTCAGGGCGGGTGGTTTGATCTCGACCGACGGTTCGACGGACGCCCTGGCGGGCCTCAACAGCAACGCCGGCACGCTCGACCTGGAGAACCGCAGCTACGACTTCATGCCGTCCGGCGGCACGCTCGCCAATTCGGGGAATCTGATCCTGAACGGCAGCGGCGACACGATCACCGTCAGCGGGAATTTCAACAACTCGGGCACTACGACGGTGAGCGGAAGCTCCCAGAACCTTACCATAACCGGAACCCTGACTAACAGCGGTACCGTCAATTTCAACAGCGACCCCTCCACCTTTACGGTGTCCTCCCTTAATAACACCCTCGGCGGCGTCATCAAGGTGGCGGACGGCGACTCCCTCGTGTGGGTGGTTGGGCCCGGGGCTTCGTCAACTTCCAATAACGATGGCAGCATTACGATAGGCAGCGTCTCGGGTGCAACGTTCCAGCTCAATGGGAACGGCTCGACCTTTGACTTGGGCAGCGGCACTGGCATGGGTACCCTGACGCTGAACAAATCCACAATGTATGGCGCCTTCGGCACCGAGACATTCATCAACGATACCGGCCACACCATCCAGGGATCGGGAGCGATCCAGTCTCTAACTCTGGTCAACAACGGCACCATCGACGCCACCAGTGGCCTCCCCCTCTCCATCTACACCGGGGCGACCAACACGGGGACACTGGAAGCAACCGGCGGGGCTACCCTGGTGCTTAGCGGGTCCAGCGGGGGTATCCTCTTCACCAACACCGGCGGCACAATTCAGGCCCTCGGGGGCAACGGGTCAGGCTCGAATTCTACGGTGGACCTGGAATCGGTGACGATTGCCGGAGGGACGCTGAGTACGACGACGGACGGCACTGGTTCGGGAATTATTCTGGGGCACTATGCCACCCTGGACGGCACGAGCAACGCGGTGACGAATGCGGGTCACTTTTCGGTGCCGAACGGTTACTACGACTACGTGCAGGGGACGATCATCAACACCGGCAGCATCACCTTGGACTCGTCCACCACTTATGCCCAGGTTTTCCTGAGCGCTGACACGACGCTCCAGGGTGGGGGCACGGTGACCTTGTCCAACAGCCCTTACAACCTCATCCGAAGTTCCGGAGGCCCCTTTACCCTGACCAACCA